>Ga0265298_10000412_pt1 | contig 63913 bp, 50 predicted proteins | sample AusTroGonzalo_MG_3_FD_193486 | JGI IMG/M metagenome (GOLD analysis project Ga0265298, IMG submission 193486) | Bovine rumen microbial communities from tropical cattle in Woodstock, Queensland, Australia - Gonzalo_01 | ecosystem: Host-associated > Mammals > Digestive system > Stomach > Rumen ... | reverse complement strand
CGGTCGCCGAACTTGGCGGCAGTTACCTGGGACTCGTCATCCTGGGTATCTTTTTCTCGGTCACAGCCATGGTTAGCTATCGGAAGCAAGAATAATCCGAGAACAAGATTTTATTTGCCGATGCAGTATCTAATATTTATTGATAATCAGCTAGTTACAAAGAGTGCGGTTCAAATACGGTTCAAAATCGCCCAATTTTTTCCAAAATCTGGAAATAAATGAAAACGAGCAGAAAACGTACTATGAAATATCTCAGCGGCTTTTTTCTTCATAATTAGGTAGACCTCCGTATTATGGAGAAGTTTGGTAAATCATAAAACACGAGAGTTCATTATCTGATGCGGTCCCGACAGTCCATGAGGATTGTCGGGACCCTAACCATTTGGAAGGGAAGATAATCAGAAACTGAACTTGTAGCCAACACCTAGGCTTACGTTGATACCCTGGTCCCAGGTCAGTGATTTGAGTTTGGTACCCGCCGAATTCGTGTCGATGTTCTTGTCATAGTTGTAGTCCGTGAGGAGGAAAAAGTCCAGGGCATGCTGCTTGGAGACCTTCCATTCAGCGCCCAGGGAGCCGCGGATGCGGTTAATGTAGGCATCGTTGTAGCCACCGAAAGAGTAGTCTGCATAAGCGAGGTTGGAGGTGCTCCAAGTGGCTTTGACGGAAGGGTCATTGAAGACGTTGCGCAACTCCACATAGCCGTAGGGCGTCACACTCGTCAGGCCCTTGTAGGCGATTTTGAAGCGGCTTTTCAAGGCCAGGGAGTTGGGATTGTTCTGGTAGGTGTTGTTCACGTCCCTGTGCGTGTACTGTAACCGCTCTTTCACGGAAAAGCGCCAGTCTCCGGCCCGAAGGTTCACCGCACCATCCAGATAGACCCGGTGGCGTGGCTTCCAAGTTCCCTCCGAGTTCTGCTTCTGGATGAACTGATACCCCGTACCCACCTTGAATACATCGGTAATCTTCCAAGTGAGTCCCAATCCGGCCTGATACCGGCTGAAAGTGGAGAAATTGTCGTTCAGGCGGGCCTCGCCCTCCGCGAAGAGATGGACACCCTTCACGATCTTCTTGTCCAGCGTGACGCTGAAGCGCCCACCCAAATCGTTGTCCATGGCATTGACCGTCCCCTGGGCCCGGGCAAGACCGGAAGAGACAAGCGTCAAAGCGAATACAAGCAGTAATCTGTTGTGAATCATAATCTTTCCTCCCTTATCCTATGAAATCCTTTGCCTTGGTCAGGCTGTCGATGGAGCCGGAGTTGCCTTTCTCCAGCGTGTAATAGACCTTGATGAAGGCGGCGTCCTTCAGGAAATCCACGTGCCCGACCTCCACTCCACTCACCGGGATGCCGATGCGTTTCTCCAGATCGGCGATGAGTTCCTCTCGCCGCTCGGGTACGATCAGGTCGATCCGGTCGTAGAGCACAAGTTTCGCGGAAGTGTGTTTGAGCATCTTCCCGCTCTCGAGCACCCAGACGAGCGCTATCACCAGGACGTTGGAAAGCGCCATGATGCCCACCGTACCTGCGGAAAGCGCATAATGCGGGTTGGCGGAGGTCGCTCCGACCAGTTTATAGACGGGAGCAAGTCCGTTGACGGCCGCAAGGGCGATGATCACGAACAGATAGGTCATCTCCCGGATGGGAACCGTTTCCGTCCGGTAGCGGATGACGCCGAAAATGGCGAACAGCCCAAGGGTCAATCCTACGCCTACTTCCACGTTACCCATGATATACAGGAGCATAAGCATGGCCGTGGAGAAGACCATGAAGGTAAAGTAATAGTCACGGCGGCGGCTCTTCCTGTAGTAGAAGAACTGGACCAGAATCCAACATACCACGAGATTGATGAAGAAACGGATGGCGAGCTCGGTGAGGGACTGGCCTGTGGTCATCATCGCATCGGTAATGGTTTGGACGTCAATGAAGTTATCGTCGGCAAGCGTGTAGTCGCCGAAATCCTGCGCTGTAATCATAGTATTTGAATCTTTTTGTTAATCATCTTTTCTATGGTACGGACCTTCACTTTGAAGCGGTTGCTTTTCACGAAAGGGTCCGTAAGGGTTTCTGCAATGCAGTATTTACTGATGCGTACCGGCTTGACACGGTTTTTCAGGAGAATTCCTTTCATCTGGCTGTCGGCGTGGCCGTCCTGTTTAAGTTCGATGATGACGGCGTCTTCCAGCGTTGTCTTTTTACCGGTGCGGTAGTTTTGGAAATGCAGGCGGGTGTCGATGGTGAGTCGCTCAGTCCTTGCGCGATTTACCAGCGTGATACGCTCGAATGCCGTAGACAGAACGGGACTGAGATCGCTGACAGTAAACCAAGAATGTTTTTCCAGATATGTGCAGGCTTCCGGATCCCCGGCGAATCCCATCATCTCGGATTCCTCGATTCCGACCCGCTTCTTCTTCGTGCGACCATGGTTGTTCTTGCGCTTGATCTCCAGGAAGGCCTTCCCGGAATTCTCGTAAACCCTTGTCCTCACTTTCTGCCTGACAAGCCGCCGGTTGTGGTGGTCCAGGAACATCCTTAGCTCCGGTGTATCGAAATAAACCGAATTGTAGGGACTTATCCGGGCGCCATCCGCTACCAGCACACGATAACCAACTGCCGCAGCATCGGCGAGTACCTTACCAAGCGTTGCCTCATTGGTAAGGTACTTGGTGTCGATGCGATTCAAGAGCTTCACCCCCTCCATCTCTTCAAGCGTGATGGGGGTGAAGTCCCCGAGGGTTTGGGTTATAGTGACAAACATGTCAGGCATCTTGGCTGATGTATTCAAAGATCTTGGTCCCGGTGAGCTTTCCTTTGGCATCATAAGTGTACTGCACCTTTTTCCTACCGAACTCGTTGTATTCGAATTTCTTGTAGTTCACCAGCCGGTTGCGCTCGTCATAGACGAGCTCCCGGCTCATCTTCCCGTTTTCTCCCCACTCGTAGCGCTTGCGCCATTTCTGCTTTCCGGCGCTGTCATACTCGATCTCCTCGATCTTCTTCCCCTCGGAGGAGTAAGTGGTCACATGGTCCAGGGTCTTGGCGACGCCTTTTCCGTTGGTGTTCCATTCCTTGACGACCAGGTTTTTCTTGTCCATCTTGGCCGGCTCCTGGGCATATCCCGCGAACAAGGGAATCAATGTCAGAGCGATAATTGTTACTATGCGTTTCATGGTACTATCTGTTTGGGGTTATATCAATGATGTCCGCCGCCTCCCGGTCCACCGCCGGGGTTTCCGCCGCCTCCGCCACTGTATGCGCTAAGCGATACGGTCGATCCGCCCGAAATGCCGGAAGTGGCCCAGATGCCGCTGCAGAAGGTTGCATTGCCCACACTCACACCCTTGTAACCGCTCTTTAGGGAAGGTGCGCTTACGGCAACGGAAGAGACACCGCTCGGTGCTTTGAAAGCCGCAATATAGGAGCTGCCGTTATGCAGCGCATTCCAGCTTCCGGAGCTGCAGCTCATGCTGTACACGCTCTGGGAAGCGGAATAGCCGCTTTCCAGCCCGCCGTAGGCCACCACGGTGGCACCGCTCTGGATGTAAAGCTTGTAGCCTCCCTCCGTATTGGCATCGATGGCCACCTCCGGACTGCCTTTCGTGGTGACGGCGAAGACGTATCCGCCGGAAAGCTTCATGTCGTGGTTGGCATCCATTGCGTCATTGGCGCTGGAGTAGGCATAGACATAACCGCCCGTCACGTCCAGTTCAGCCTGGCTGTTGATGGCATCGTCACCCGTGGAACTGACATAGGTTTCTCCGCCGGAGATGACGATATTTCCTTTAGCCTCGATGCCCTCGCTCTTGGAGACGTTCACGATGACCTTGCCGCCGCTGATCTTCAAGTTGCCGGCATAGCCCGTGACGGTGGCCCGGTCGCCGCTGCCGCTCTTGGTCACCCAGCCGATCTTCATGCCTTTGGAGGAGACATCGTTGGACTCGCTGCCGGTCGTGGTGATGGTGAGCGTTCCGCCGCTGATGTAGCTGTCGGCCACCTTGTGGCTGGTAGCGTCGTAGTCATAGCTGCCGGCATGGACTCCCTTGCCGCCGGAACCGCTGTTGGTAATGGTCACCGCGCCACCGGTCATGCCGAAGTAATTGTCGGCCTTGATGCCAGCGGAGCCTTTGTATTCGGCATCATCGCTGTCGTAGGCGGTTCCACCCGTGACCTTGATGGTCGTCAGGCCGCCTTCCACCAGTACGTAATCGTCGGAAATGATGCCTTTCTTCATGGCTGCGGCAGTGGTGATGGAGAGCGTGCCTCCGCTGAGCTGCACGTATTCATTGGCCTTGACTCCGTGACCAGCTTTGCTGCCGGCGGTGACGGTGACCGTGGGGCTGCCCATCATGCGGACATAATCATCGGATACGATTCCGGACTTGCTCTGGGCGTTATTGGCCGTCACTTTCAGGCTGCCGCTGCCGCTGAAGATGAGCTGGCCCTCGGAAAAGAAGACGCCCTTCATGTCCTCGTCGCCGGAAGTGGAGTAGGCGGCGGAGGATCCGTCGGCCAGCGTGTTGGCGCCGTCCACATAAACGAAGGTGCGTTTGCCGCTCTGGTTGTTGATGGCGGCACCGGCCGAATTGGTCAAGGAGAGCCCGCTCAGCCATATCGCCTGTTTCTTGCCGCTGTACAACTTGAAGAAGCCGTTGGAAGCCGTTCCGGAGAGCTTGTATGCCACATTTTCGGAGCCGGTGTAGGTGATGGCCACCTGGTTGCCGTTGACGGAAACGTCCATCACATCGGCCACGGCGGAGTATCCCGTCACGGTGGCACCGGCGGACGCGTAGGTCACGGTCACCAGACGCGTGAAGGTGGTGTTGGAGATATCATCGTCCGAGGAGCTGTCGCCTGCCGATGCGAAGACCGTGGTCACAGCTCCGTCGTCGGCGCTGCTCTTCACCGTAAGCAAATAGCTGTCGGCGGCGGCCTTGTAATAGGTATTCCCTTCGAAAGAGGCCGAAATGGTGCTGCTTCCAGTACCCACCAGCGTGATGTTCCCGGCGGCATCCACAGTCGCCACCGCCGTGTTGGTGGAACTGTAACTGACGGTGATGCCGGCATCGGCCGGGTCGATGGAAAGGGTGGGACAGCCTGTGGCGCCGTCTTCCAGGAACACACTATAGGAGGATGCGCTCCAAGCCAGCGTGACGGTATTTTTCACCACTTTCAGCGTGTAGGAAGCACTGCCGGAGGCATACGTGTCATTGGCTTCGGAACTGGCGATGATGGAGGTCGTTCCGGCGCCGATAAGCATTATGTTACCGCTGCCGTCCACGGTGGCGACGGTCTCATCCGAGGAGGAATAACTCACCGTGAGACCGTTGGGATTGGAAAGCGTGGGATACTCGTTGCTGTCAGATGCCAGGGTGGCGGTATAACTGCTTTCGCTCCAGCTGAGCCCCGCGGCTTTGAGGTTGCCCTCCACAGTCAAGTCGTATGAGACGCTGGCGGCCTCGTAGGCGTCGTTCGCCTCGGATGTGGCCGTTATGGTCGTACTTCCTTCGGCAACAAGGGTAATAGACCCGGAGGAATCGATGGTGGCCACGCCCTCATTGCTGGAAGAGTAAGTAACCGACTGGTTTCCGGGATTGGAGAGCGTCGGGAATGTGTGGGAAGCTTCATCGATGTTCACTGTGCAACTGGCGGCGCTCCAGGAGATACCGTCCGTGCCTTTCACTACGGTCAGGGCATAGGATGCGCTGCCGGCGGAATACGTGTCCGTTGCGGTCGATGTGGCCATGATTGCAGTGGTACCAGCGGAAAGGAGCGTGATATTTCCCTCTTCGTCGATGGTAGCGACCGTGTTGTCTGACGAAGAATAAGTTATGCTTAACCCATAAGTATTGGTGAGGGCGGGGAAAGAGTTGGACGCCCCGATGGTGGCTTCATAGGCCGATTGGCTCCAGGAGAGCGCGGGGTCGGTCAGCGTAGCAGCAGAACTTCCGCCTGAGGAGAATGCCTCGTCGGTCACGAAGATCTCATCGGCGGAACAGCCGGTGAGCATCAGCGACAGGGCCAATGCCGGGAGAAGTGACTGGAAATTCTTGTTCATGATCGTGTCGTTTAATCGTTTGAAACCCTTGCTTTTCCGAAGATAAGCAGAAACAGGGCCGATTCCCATCCATCGTCGATGGTTTCGAACGAACTGGCTTTTTTTTGAATGAACGTCTCGGTTCCGGCCGAAAATAGTGCTATCTTTGCAGGGAGATGAACCGGGAAAAAAGATTGGAATTGAAGGGTTTCGCCCTTTTCTGGATTGTGGTGTTCGCCATAGTCCCGCTGATGTATCTGATCCAATACGTCGTAGGGCGGGACTCGGAAATCAGCCTGACGGTCATCCTTCTGAACTGGCTGGAAATCCTGCCTTATTTCCTGCTTTTCTGCATCCACAACTTCCTGCTGGCCCCCCTTTTCTTCAGGAAGAAATACGGACTCTATTTCGCGGCTACGATTGCCGTCTTTGCGGCTTTCTCGGTCTATATCCTGGCGACGATTATCGGTCCGCCGGTTGGCGCCGACGGAAGCGTGGATGCGCCCCCGGGCACGCAAAGGCCTTTCTCGCCCGAATCCATGAAGATAGCCATCGGCGCACTGATCATCCTGGTCAACCTGGGCATCAAGGCGTTGGTCCGCTCCGCAGAGAATGAGCGCAACGTACAGCAGCTCCGGGCTGAAAGCCTCCACCAGCGACTGGAGGTGCTCCGTTATCAGATCAACCCGCACTTTTTCATGAACACCCTCAACAACATCCAGGCTCTGGTCTTGACAGAGCCGGAAAAGGCCACGGAGTGCATCAGCGAATTCTCCAAGCTTATGCGGATGGTGCTCAGTGAGGGCTCTTCAGCGCTCGTCCCGCTGGAGCGGGAATTGGACTATATCAGCCATTTCGTCTCTTTGATGACGTTGCAACTTCCGGATGGTGTGGAAGTGCAGTATGACCGGCCTGCGGTTACGGGAGCGGCCATGGTTCCTGCGCTCGCAATGGTTTCCTTCGTAGAGAACGCCTTCAAGCATGGGAACAAGGCCGGATCAGGGGCGTTTATTCGGATTTCCGTTTCGGTCAATGACGGACGTGTCGTATTCCGTTGTTCCAATAAGTTGCAGCGGATGGCCATCCCTGAAGAAAGCGCAGAAGGCGGCGTGGGTATCAGCAATGTCCGCAAGCGGCTGGAGCTTCTCTACCAAGAAGACTATACCCTTGAATACGGAGAGAATGGGGAGGTCTTCGACGTGTCAATGTCCATCCCGGCTCACCCGAAAGAAAACCTCCTATGATCAGGGCACTCGCATTGGACGATGAGCCCCTGGCGCTCCGCCTGCTTGGGGTATACGCCGGCAAAATTCCGGATTTGGAGATTATTGCCAGTTGTACGGATACTGAGCAGGCCCGTCCCTTCCTTGACCGGGTGGATGTGATCTTTGCCGACATCAACATGCCGATTCGTTCCGGGATGGAATTCGTGGCTTCGCTGGAGAATCCGCCCGTTGTGGTTTTTACAACGGCCTTTGCCGACTACGCAGTGGATGCGTTTAAGGTGGGAGCGGTGGATTACCTGCTCAAACCTTTCACCTTTGACGAATTCTCGCGAGCGGTGGGGAGAGTGCGGGACGTACTGATGGCGAGAAAATCCCATCAAGACCTAGGAAAAGTGGTGTATTTCAAAACCGGCTATAAGATAGTCCCGGTGAAGATATCGGATATCCGGTATGTGGAAGGTTTCGGTCCATACGTCAAAGTCTTCCTCGCATCGGCCGAATCCCCGCTCATCATCCTCTCATCCTTCAAGCAGATTCTTCAGGAACTTCCTCCGGACCGCTTCGTCCGCATCCACAAGTCCTACATTGCGGACATTACCCGCATCACCGCCGCAGGCAAATCTTCCGTGACACTGGATGATGGACAGACACTTCCTGTCGGCGACACATACCGAGCCGGATTTATGCAGAGGTTTGTGAAGGGATCTGTTCGGTAGATTCCAATTTATCGTTACTTGTTGGCACTATCTCCGCATTCAGATACGGGAATTTATCATAAAAAACAACGTGTCCAATTCAGTCTTCTTGTACCAGACGTAGTTCCCCTTTGTCCTTATCTTTGTCACACCGGCTGCTTTCGTCATTTCACTGAAACGCTTTTGACCGACGTGGTACTTCTTCAAAGCGTCGCGACCTCGGATGTATTCCCGGCGGATTCCTGGGGGAATCTTGGGCTGTTTGTTCTTGAACAAGCGATTCAGGTCTTGGATATTGTAATATGCGTATCTGTTTTGTCGGATGCACTGGAGGTTGTTCTCTCGAACAGCATCGTAGAAAGTCTTCTGGCTAATGTGATATCTCTTCCGGGCAGATTCAACAGTCAGATAACTTGACGAGAGAGTGCCCCGGCTGGTACGAGCGTTATCCCATTCTCTTCTCGCAATGAGAAGAGAACGACCATTCCTGCGACAGGGGACTTCCTTGCGGCGAATAAAGTCGGATATGTATTTGCGTGTGAGCCCTTCCGACCTCATCAGATCATAAGCATCATACCAATCATTCGGATTGTAGGCGATCTTGGGCGGGAGAAGTCTGTCAAGATCATTCTTGGGGAAGTATGCCTTCCCGTTAATCACCATGGGCTTGATTCCTTCTGATGCAAGACATCTGTAGAGCCATTGGACAGTGACATCATATCGCGCCAGAGCCTCTTGTTTGGAAATGATGCAGGAGAAGTCTCCCTTTGGAGACAATGGCTTCGGTTTTACCTCAGTCCTGAGTTGATCTACCGATATGCGAACGGCGCGACTGGATACCCGTAGGGGAGTAAGATCTCCCTTTTTGATGCGTTTATACACAGTTGGGCGACTCACGCCAAGATAAAGTGCCGCCTGGGTAATCGAAAGGTAGTATCTACCCTCAAAGAGAGAGCGGACAGAATCGATTGCAGCAGCAGATTGCTCGTAGTCTATTTTCAAGCGCTTGGCTCTCTTATGATACTGTTTACGACAATCACATGAACAGTGAACCTGTCTTCCGAAATCCGGCTCAAAACTGCGGCCGCAGAATTGGCAAATCCTTGTTGTCTTGTACATACTTTTTACAAACTTTTCCAAACTTTACCAAAATCACTGAGGAGACTTTATAGACGCCATTTTTCGTCAAGTGATTGGGTCATCTTTGTAAGTATATGTAAATGTATGTAAAGGTGTAAACTTTGGCGTATATGACCAAACTTCTTGTACCACGCGTGGTTCAAATGTGGTTCAAAAACGCATAAAATTAAAATTCTTAAAAATGTAAACGATTGAAATACAATAGGTTACATTTTCGCGAATTTGTTGCAAAATAAGTGCAAAATATGGCCTAAGTAATTGATAATCAATTAGTTAGGCCAGAACCATCATTTCCCGATGCAAAACCGCCCAAAAATATTTGTGAGTATCTCATTATTAGATACTTGTCCGACTATTGAACCGAGGTGGTAGAGGCACTCGCGGAGGTCTTGGGCGATCAGGTCAGTGGGGGTGGTGGTTGCCAGGCCATCCTGTACACGGCGGAGGGCGGTGGCAGCGTTCTGCAGGGCTTCGAGGTGGCGGATGTTGGTTACGAGCGTAGTTTCTGCCGCCGTATCGAGGTCGCGCCAGGAGTCGGCGAGGGCTTGACGGAGTTCGTCCATTCCGGTACCTTCCCGGGCTGAAATGCAATAGGCCGGGGCGGGGGAGATGGCTTTGCGCGCGGCGGCCACGGTTGCTGCGGGTACCGCATCTGCCTTGTTAAGCAGGCAGTAGAACTGTTGCTCGGGCGTCACCCGTGCCTGAATGGCGGATGCACTGGCCTGGATTTCTGACAGGGGTGCGGTGAGATCGAGCACGGCGAGCACAATCTGTGCTGCAGCGATTTTCTCGTAGGCCCGCTCGATGCCGATTCGCTCGATGGTATCCTGGCTCTCGCGCAGGCCTGCAGTATCGATAAAACGGAATGTGACGCCGTCCAGGTTGAAGGTCTCTTCGACCGTGTCGCGAGTGGTGCCGGGGATGGCTGAGACGATGGCGCGGTTCTCACCGAGCAAGGCATTGAGCAGGGTGCTCTTACCGGCATTTGTATTTCCTACAATGGCCACTGGTACACCATTTTTAATGGCATTACCTATACGGAAGCTTTCGATAAGTTTGTCGATGTGGGCCAGCACTTCTTCGACCAGTTCGCGGAGCTGCACGCGGTCGGCGAATTCCACTTCTTCCTCGCTGAAATCGAGCTCCAGTTCCATCAGCGATGCGACTTGCAGGAGGTCTTCGCGCATGGTAGCGAGTTCGTCGCTGAAGCCGCCCTTGAGCTGCTTCAGGGCGATACGGTGCGCGGCAGAGGTTTGGGCGGCGATCAGGTCGGCCACGGCCTCGGCCTGGGAGAGGTCCATCTTGCCCTGGATGAAGGCGCGCTGGGTGAATTCTCCCGGGGCGGCCATTTTCGCGCCATTTTCGATGAGAAGTGCCAGTATCCGTGAAACGATATACTGTGAACCGTGGCACGTGATTTCGGCAGCATTCTCGCCCGTGTAGGAGTGAGGCGCGCGGAACACGCTGACAACCACTTCGTCGACCAATGTGTCATCCTGTTCCTGGATGGTTCCGTAATGCAGGGAATAGCCTCGAGCATCGGCGAGATGCATACGGCCCCGGAAGATCCTGTCCACGCAATCCAGCGCATGCGGACCGCTGACACGCACCATGGAAATGGCGCCGCCGCCGGCGGTTGCAGGTGCACAAATGGTATCATTGAAGCGTTCCATCGTACAAAAGTAAGAGAAAAATCGCTATTTTTGTAGTAATATCCGTATCCGCCTATGATTTCATTCTTTCTTGCCTTGATTGCGCTGGTGCTCGGCTATCTGTTCTACGGACGCTTTGTGGAGCGGGTCTTCGGGGCTGACAATCGCCCGACGCCGGCCATCGTAAAAGCCGACGGCGTCGATTATATCAAGCTTCCGCCGTGGAAAGTATTCATGATCCAGTTTCTCAATATCGCGGGAACGGGGCCCATTTTCGGCGCTATCATGGGAGCGAAATTCGGTCCTTCGGCGTACCTGTGGATCGTTTTCGGCTGTATTTTCGGAGGTGCAGTACACGATTACTTCTCCGGAATGCTGTCGGTACGCCACGGAGGGGCGAACGTGCCCGATCTGGTCGGCACTTATCTGGGGAAGACGACACAAACGGTCATGCTCATCTTCTCGGTATTCCTGCTGATAATGGTGGGCGCGGTGTTCGTATTCAGCCCGGCCAAGATCCTGGGAAACCTCTGGGTGCCGGAGTTTTCCATAGCGACACTCGGGCGATACGGCTTCTGGATTGTCATCATCTTCATCTATTATATCATTGCAACGATGCTGCCGGTCGATAAGATCATCGGCCGCATTTATCCCGTTTTTGCAGTTACGCTGATTTTCATGGCATTGGCCCTCATGGTGGTGCTTTTCATGAAATCTCCGGATATCCCGGAAGTGTGGGAAGGACTCCGAGATGTGGAGGGCGGACCGCTGACCAAGAATCCGATATTCCCGTGCCTGTTCATATCCATCGCATGTGGCGCGATCAGCGGCTTCCATGCGACGCAGAGCCCGCTGATGGCCCGCTGTCTTCCGCACGAGAAGATGGGACGCCCCATCTTTTACGGGGCGATGATCACGGAAGGCGTGGTAGCACTCATCTGGGCTACGGTAGCAAGTTATTTCTTTTATGGCAAACCGGTGCCGGCCTATGAGTTGATTCCGGGTGGGGCGGAGGCCATCGGCGACGCACCATCCATTGTCAATCTGGTATGCCAGAATTGGCTGGGTTTGTTCGGCGGTCTTTTGGCACTGCTGGGCGTGGTGGCCGCCCCGATTACAAGTGGAGACACGGCTTTGCGCAGTGCGCGCCTGATCATTGCAGATTTCCTGAAGATGGAGCAGAAATCCGTGCACAAGCGGCTTTACATCTGCATTCCTTTGTTTGCTCTGGTATTCGCGCTGCTGATGTGGCAGATGAGCGATGCGAAGGGCTTCGAGAAGCTCTGGAGCTGGTTCGGCTGGTCCAACCAGGCGCTGTCGGTCTTTACGCTCTGGGCCGTCACGGTGTACCTGGCGAAAGAAAAGAAACTGTACTGGATTACACTCGTGCCGGCACTCTTCATGACCTGGGTCTGCACGACCTTCCTGTTCTTTTCACCCAGCGCCTTCTCCCTGAACCTCTACGTCTCATACGCCATTGGTTTCGCCGCCGTCCTTGTCGCTGTCATCTGGTTTTCAGCTTGGTACAAGCGCAGCGCGAGGGGCCTGTCTTAGTGCAACGGAATATTGCGCCAGGTGTATTTGTCAGGGCAGATAATGTCGAAGGATTCGAAGTCATCGGGGACGCCGAGGAAGGTCATCGTGAAATAGACATTATCATCTTTTGATACCCGTACATTCCGGTTCATCTTGATGTGGTTGACCGATGAAATGGTATACTGCTCGCCATTGATTTCCACATAGGTGTTTTCCGTGACGATCCGCTTGCCGGGTCCGGCCTGCCGGACTGTAACGGTTAACGCGTCGCGGTTCTTGGAGGCAAAGTAGACAGTCGCATTGTCCCCCACAAACTTGCCGGGGAAATGGGCGTGCGAATAGTCCTTCATCACATTGGAATAAGCCTCATAGAGAGCCCATCCATATTCATCATTCACCCAGGATTCGTGATTCGTGATTCGCTTGCCGGGGGAGAAGAGATTGATGTACGTCATCGCGGGGATGATGGAATTCAGGTTGCTGCGGGAGCCGAAACTCATCATATTGCATTTCCAGAGCATGTCCGGATCGCCGTCATTGTCCACATTGTCATACGCATACACGTTCAGGATGCGGCGGTAGCCATTGACCTCCCGTTCCTCGGTCTTGTAACCCACGGTTTCATAGATCTGCCTGTGTGCCACAGTGGCAAGATAGTCGCCGTGAGCATAACTGTTCCCCTCATGGGTTTTGCTTTTGATCGACTTGGTGTTCACCTGACTGTCATAGGTTTGTGATCCTTGCTGCTTGTCGGTGGAGATATGGGTGCTGGTTACGCTGCCGACTGCTTTCCGGATCGGAACAGGAATCCTTTCGATGTAGGACTCATTGGTGATCAGGTAGTCTATCAGCACGCAGACTTCCGCCATCTCAGGGTCGGAGACTTCAATGGCACCGACATACCTGAACATGGAGGCGACGTGGTTGGCGTAGTCTTTAAATTCTGCATCTTTGGGATTGATATCCGGAGAAGCCGGGATGATGTAGAAATGCTTGCCGGCAAAATCGTAGGTGCCGAACGCATTGGTTTTCACAGTAATTTTCGATGCTGCCAGAAGACCGGTCGCGAGGCAGAGCAGGAGAAGTGTCGAAAAGAGACGTTTCATGTTTATAATGGATAAATAAGGTTAACTACAAGGAGATTGGCAGCAAGGATGATGATGTTCATCGGAATGCCGACCTTCATGAAATCGGAGAATCTGTAGCCGCCAGGTCCGTAGACCAGCAGGTGGGTGGGGGAGCCGATGGGCGTGGCAAAACTCGAGGATACCGCAATCATCAGCGAGATGAGGAATGGCATGGGATTGCATCCCATCGCAATGGCTGACTGGTAAACGATCGGATAGAAGATCGCTCCTGCCGCCGTATTGGAAATGAACTCCGTGATGAATGTGGCCGTCACGCACATCATCGTCATGACCAGCAACGGCTTGTTGTTGCAGATGTCCATCAGGCCATTGGCCATGACGGTAGCGAGCCCCGTCTTTTCGATGGCATTGCCGATGACCACGCTGCCCGCAAAAACCATCAGGATGTTCCAGTCGACGGATTTGGCCGCCTGGGTAGGGGTACAGCAACGGAACACCAGCATCGCTGCTGCCGCGATGATCGCACTTTGCACCAGCGACATGACCTTGAGCGATGACAACAGCACCATTCCCAGCATAATGAGCATGGAAATCAGCGTCTTATAGCCAAAGTCAGGAATCGAGCCATTAGGATCCATGAAGTGCATGCCCTTGATTTCCTGATTCGCACTTCCGGGAACACACTCAAGCAGCAGCGAGTCGCCTACCCGTAGCTTGACGTCGCGAGGGCTCTGGTCGATTCGTTCACCTTGCCGTGCGACGGCAATCAGTGTCAGGCGGTGATCCCGTTCAAATGTCGTTTGGGAGACCGGTTTCCCCAGCAATTCGCAACCAGGCTGTACATAGGCAGTCCGTAACGTGCGCCTCCTGTCCAACTCATCCACATGGAATACCGGATGGTCCGCATTCACCAGCCCTTCGAACGCGCGCAGCGTCAAGATGTCTTCGATATCGCCCGCATAGATCAGCCGGTCTCCGCCCATCAGCACTTCATCGGGGCTGACCGGTGAGACGATCTCTCTGTCAAAGCGCACGAGCTCAATCAGTTTTGCCTTTCCTGCATCCAGCAGTCCCGACTCGGACAACGATTGTCCAATACGTGGATGGTCCGCCGGGACCAGCAGCTCGACCGTATAGTCCGCTGTCTGGTCAAAGGCGTCCTCCGGACTCTTCCGTTCAGGCAGCAGCCGACGCATAGCCAGGATCGACAAGATACCCACGGCTAAACAAGCCAAGCCTGGAATCGTCGTGGAGAAGAAGCCCATGCTTACCCCGGAATCCTGCGCATACATGCCTGAAATAAGGAGGTTTGGCGGCGTACCGATGATGGTGCAGATGCCGCCCAGGCCCGAAGCATAGCTGAGTGGGATCAGCAGCTTGGAGGGGACTGTACCAAGCTTGCTCGCCCATTTTTTTACGATTTGAACGAAGAGCGCCACGACGGTGGTGTTGCTGAGCACGGCACTGAGGGCAGCCACGGTGGTCATCAGCCGCACGATGGCGGCCGGATAGTTCTTCGGCGTCCCCAGGAATTGCTGCATGATCCAGCGTAGGACGCCGGTATGCGTCAGGCCGGCTACGACGATGAACAGTACGCCCACAACGACGACCGACGAGGAAGAAAAACCGGCAAAAGCCTCCTTTTCGGTGAGCACACCTGTCATAAACAGGATGGCGACGGCTCCGAGAAAAGCGATATCTTCCCGCAAACTGGTGAACAGCAGGGATAAAAACAAGGCGAGAACGGTGGCGATGGTGATCCACGCCGCCAGATTCAATCCCAAAAGCGTGAAGGTTTCCATAGGTATAGATTAGTGAATCGGATAAACCAAGTTGACAATGAGAATATTGGCAGCCAGTATGATGAGATTCATCGGGATGCCGATCTTCATGAAATCGGAGAATTTGTAACCGCCGGGGCCGTACACCAGCAGGTGGGTGGTCGAGCCGATGGGCGTGGCGAAACTCGATGAAACGGCAATCATCAGCGAAATGAGGAACGGCATGGGGTCACAGCCCATCGTGGTGGCTGCATGATAGACGATGGGGAAGAAGATGGCCCCGGCTGCAGTGTTGGAAATGAATTCTGTGACGAAAGTGGCCGTCAGGCACATCATGATCATCACCAGCAGCGGCTTGCCGCCGCATACATGCATGACACCATTAGCCATCGCCTCTGCGACGCCCGTCTTCTGTATGGCGGTTCCGATGACGACGCTGCCCGCAAAGATCATCAGGACGCTCCAGTCAATCGATTTCATGGCCTGGGTCGGCGAGCAGCAGCGGAAGATCAACATCGCCGCCGCAGCCACCACTGCACTCGACAGAAGGCTCATCACGTTGAGTGAGGACAGGAGAATCATTCCCAGCATGATGAGAGCGGAAACGACGGTCTTCCAGCTGATCTGCGGTTGGTTCTCTGGAGCGGAGGCGTTCTCGGCACCGTCATCCCGGCTTTCGCGTACGGGAAGGAGACGGCGCATCGCGAGCGTGGCCAGGACTCCGACCACGAGGCAGAAGATGCCGGGAATCGTCGGGGCGAAGAAGCCGATATGCTGTCCGCTGTTCTGGGCGTAGAGACCGGCAATGATCATGTTGGGCGGCGTGCCGATGATGGTGCAGATGCCACCCATGCCCGCTGCGTAGCTGAGGGGGATCAGCAGTTTGGAGGGTGCGGTGCCCAGTTTTTTCGCCCAGTCTTTAACAACCTGGACAAACAGCGCCACGACCGTCGTGTTGCTCAGGATCGTGCTCAGCATGGCCACAGGCGTCATGAGGCGCACGATGGCGGCCGGATAACTCTTCGGATTACCCAGGAAATGCTGCATGATCCAGCGGATCACACCGGTATTGATCAGGCCGGCAACGACGATGAAGAGTACGCCGACCAGCACGACAGAGTCTGAGGAAAAACCGGCGAGGTCTTCCTTCTGGTCCAGGATGCCGCTCAAGCCGAGTATCGCCATCGCGCCCAGGAAGGCGACATCTTCCCGGATCTTGGTGCACAGGAGAACGACAAACAAGGTGACAACCGTAGCGATGGTGATCCACGCTGGCAGACTCAAACCCCAAAATACGATATCATTCATGGCTAATGATCTTTTCGAATGAGAGATACGACGTTTTCCACGTGCGTGGTATGCGGAAACATGTCCACGGGCTGCACATGGATGATGTCGTAGTGTGGTGCGAAGATGGCCAGGTCCCGGGCTTGCGTAGCCGGGTTGCAGCTCACATAGACCATCCGCTGCGAGGCGCAGGCCAGCAGGACCTGAGCGACGGCGGGATGGATGCCGGCGCGGGGCGGGTCGAGAACCACGACATCGGGCTGGCCATGTTCGGCGATGAAGTCTGCGTTGAGCACATCTTTCATGTCGCCGGCGAAGAATTCGGCATTGTCGATACCGTTGATGGCGGCGTTGACCTCGGCGTCGGCGATAGCTTCTGGTACGTATTCGATGCCTATGACTTTGCGGGCCATGGACGACAGGAACAGCGCGATGGTCCCGGTACCTGTATAAAGGTCGTATATCACGGGTTTATCCGCTTCTAAACGCGTAGAAACGGCTTCCTGTACGAATGTCCGGACCACGGAGTAGAGTCGGTATGCCTGGGCGGAATTGGTCTGGTAGAACGACTTGGGCCCGATCTTGAAGCGCAGGTTTTCCATTTGCTCATAGACCGCTTCGGTGCCGCTGTAAAGGGTGCAGGGCAGGTCGCTGAAATTGTCGTTGCCCTTGGGATTGATCACATAATAGAAGGAGGTGATCTCCGGAAATTGCGTCTTAACGGCCTCGAGGAGCGCTTCCCGGGCAGGGCGGGCCGCTTCTCCCTGGGCGTCGCCGCCGAAGCAGAGAACCAGCATGTTCTCGCCGGTGGAAGTGGTGCGCACGACCATCGTCCGCAGGAATCCCCGATTCTCGCGCAGGTCATAGAAACTGAGCCCGTGATCGATGGCGTATTGCTTGATAAACAAGCGGATGGCGTTGGAAGGTTCACGCTGCAGGTGGCATTCCCGGATATCCAGCACCTTGTCGAAAAAGCCGCTCACATGGAAGCCCAGGCCGAGTCGGTCTGTTTCAGACAGCGTACTGAAATCTTCTCCTTCGACCAGCCAGCGGCGGTTGGAGAAAGTGTATTCCAGCTTGTTGCGGTAATGGTCGGTCTTTTCCGAGCCGAGGATGGGGGAGACCGTCGGGAGTGTCAGGTGGCCGATGCGGGTAAGCTGGTCCACGACCTGCTGCTGCTTGAACGCGGTCTGCATGGGATAGGGCAGTGTCTGCCAGGTGCAGCCGCCGCAATCGCCGAAATGGGGGCAGAAAGGGGAGAGGCGGTGGGGGGAGGGCTGTTTCATACGGGTGATGAAACCCTGCGAATAGCCGCTGCGTACTTTGTTGACCTGTACGTCAACCACATCGCCAGGGATGCCGCCGCGCACGAAAACGACTTTTCCGTCGACGTGCGCGAGTCCGTTGCCTTCGGCGGCTGTCGCTTCGATGGTAATGTCTTCGAGATACGGTTTCTTCTTTCTGCTCATGATGCAATACAAAGGTAATCAAAAATTTTGTATATTTGAGGGATAAAGCATTTTGTCATGAAACGTCTTCTTTTCTGGATCGTCATCGGGCTGCTGGCGGTTTCGCAGGCCGGTGCACAGGAATCAACTGCGTTCCTGTCCCTGGCGGGCCGCGTGCTGGACGGCAGCACCGGAAAGCCATTGCATTACGCTTCTATCGGCTTGGCAGGGACCAACGTTTCCAATGTCAGTAATGTGGAAGGCGTTTTCCTGCTCAAGGTCGATGCCAGGACCTTGTCGTCGTCGTTGGTGACCATCAGCCACCTCGGATATGCCAGCACCACGTTAAAAGTGGCTGACTTCCAGGGGTATGATGCGGATAATCCGCTGTCTATCAAGCTGTTTCCCATATCTTTCACACTCGATCCCGCCACCATCCGGGCCTATGATCCTGAAGAATTGCTCTTGGCTTCGCTGTACAAGATCAAACAGAATTTCCCTGACAAACACGTGGGCATGACGGCTTTTTACCGGGAAATGGTAAAGAAGGGAAATTCGAAGTATCTAACTATGAATGAGGCGATTATAGATATTGATAAGGCGCCTTACACGGGTTTCCAGAACGATCGGATCGGCATCTACAAAGGCCGTGGCAGCCAGAATTATGATGCGACCGACACTTTGTTCATCCGGTATCAGGGCGGCGTGGTTACCAGCTTGCAGATCGACCAGGCGAAAGATCCGTTCGCATTGGTGTATCTGTCTGAATTACACAATCTTTACGACTTCAAGATGGAACCCGTGACCTTCCTGGACCAACGGATGTTCTATGTGGTATATTTCAATCAGAAACCGAGTGTCGAACGGATCCTGATGCGCGGACTGGCGTATATCGATGCGGAAACGCTGGCTCTTGGTCGCGTGGAACTGAACATGAACGTAGAAGGTCGTCCAGAAGCTGCTGATATCTTCATATTAAAGCGTCCGGCCGACACACGCTTCGAAGTCCAGTCCGCTGAGTATATCGTCAATTACAAGATGTACGGCGACAAGTGGTACTATGACTATGCACGGATGGAGGTGAAGTTTGCCACACGCAAGCGGCGCGCGCTGTTCAAGAATCATTTCACGGTGATGTCGGAAATCGCAGTGACGGACCATCTGGACGAGCCGCGAAAGATCGAAGGAGATGCACGAGTACGATTCAAGGACCAGATGACGGAGAAGGTATCGGCGTTCACGGACGATAATTTCTGGGAAGACTACAATGTGATAGAGCCGGATGCACAGATCGAAGCTATCATCAAGAAGATTGTCAAGCAGTTGAAAAAGCATAATATGGAGTAATGAAAAGCATTTCCTGTTTTTTTATACAATTTATATTATGTTAAGTAATAATCGCGCGGACATTCCTCTGGTTCCCCTGCCGGAGCGGTTGCGGCCTCGGACGCTGGATCAGTATGTGGGTCAGGAACACCTGGTCGGACCGGGTGCGGTGCTTCGCAAGATGATTGAGACGGGCAATATTTCCTCGTTCATTCTCTGGGGTCCGCCTGGTGTCGGCAAGACGACGCTGGCCCGTATCATCGCGCATCAACTGCAGCGGGAATTCTTCACGCTCAGCGCGATCAGTTCGGGCGTCAAGGATGTGCGGGAAGTGATCGACAAGGCCCGCTCCGGACGGATGTTTGCAACGGCTGGTGCCCCGATCCTGTTTATCGACGAAATCCATCGATTCAATAAGGCCCAGCAGGACGCACTGCTGGGCGCCGTGGAAAGCGGCCTGATCATCCTGATCGGCGCAACGACGGAGAACCCTTCTTTCGAGGTGATCTCTCCCCTGCTGTCACGCTGCCAGGTATATGTACTGAAAAGCCTTGAAATCAAAGACTTAGATATTCTGTTGACCCGCGCGCTGACTGAAGATATCTACTTAAAAGACAGGAAGATAGAAGTCGCGGAAAAAGAGGCGCTCTTCCGTTTCAGCGGTGGGGACGGACGTAAGTTGCTCAATATAATCGAGATCATCGTACAGTCTTTTCCTGAGGACTCGCCCATCTGTATCGACAACCAGGTCGTGACGGACAGACTGCAGGAAAACATCGCCCTCTACGACAAGAACGGCGAGCAACATTACGACATTATCTCGGCCTTTATCAAGAGCCTGCGCGGCAGCGATCCCAACGGCGCCATCTACTGGATGGCCCGGATGCTGGCTGGCGGCGAGGATCCGCTCTTCATCGCTCGCCGTATGCTCATCCTGGCCTCCGAAGACATCGGGCTGGCTAATCCCAATGCCGCGCTGCTCGCGGAATCCTGCTTCAATGCCGTGCATCAGGTCGGCATGCCGGAAGCCCGCATCATCCTGGCCGAAACCTGCATCTATCTGGCCACATCGCCCAAGAGTAATGCTTCGTATCTTGCTATTGATGAAGCACTTGCCTTGGTCAATAGCACGAACGACGCCCCGCCGGTCCCGCTGCATCTGCGCAATGCGCCGACCCAGTTGATGAAGGACCTGGGCTACCACAAAGATTACAAGTATGCACATGAATACGCCGGTAATTTCGTGGACCAGGAATTCCTGCCCGATGCCCTGCGGGGCCACAAGTTCTACGAACCGGGGAACAATGCGCGTGAAGCGGAGATCCGCAAGCGCCTGCAGGCCCTTTGGAAGAAATACAATTATTGATATATGAAATCCCCTGCCCTTTTCGTTGCCATTCTCGCCGTCCTGGCTGTTTCCTGCGGCCCGGCGGAAGATTATGCATCTTATGTCAACCCGAAGATCGGTACCGGCGGTCACGGACACGTGTTCGTGGGCGCGAACGTGCCGTTCGGCTTCGTCCAACTCGGTCCGACCAGTATCCCGGAAGACTGGGACTGGTGCTCCGGCTATCACGACAGCGACAATACGGTCATCGGCTTCAGCCATACCCATCTTTCAGGCACCGGCATCGGCGACCTGTTCGATGTCACGGTGATGCCGGCCACTGGACGCCCGACGCCCGGCCGCGGGACGGAAAACGATCCGGGAACGGGCGCATGGTCGTATGCTGACAGGACAAAGGAAATCTGTGAACCAGGCTATTACAGCGTTCCGCTGGATCGCTATGGCATTGTGGCTGAGATGACCGCCACGCCGCGTGTAGGCTTCCATCGATACACCTTCCCCGCCACGGACGACGCCGTGCTGGTCTTCGACCTGGAGAACGGCGGCTGCTGGGACAACGTAACCGATGCTGCCTTCGAGGTGGAAACCGATGCGGAAGGCCGTGTCACGGCGTTTGGCGGTCACCGCTTCTCCTCGGGTTGGGCCCGCAACCAGAAAGTCTTTTTCTGGGCAGAGGTATCCCGTCCCGGTGCGCTTGACCAGGTACTGAATCCGGACACGCATGAAGGCCGTCACCGCACGCCGCTTTACGGCTACTACGGCATGGGTCAAATGAAGAAAGGTGAGCAGGTGCTGCTGAAGGTAGCCCTCTCCCCTGTCTCCGTGGAAGGCGCCAAGGCGAACATGGCGGCTGAATTGCCCGGCTGGAATTTCGACGCTGTCCGCCAGTCAGCCCGCAAGGCGTGGAACGACGAACTGGGGCGCGTGAAGGTCACCACGTCCGACGCCGACGTCCGTACGATATTCTACACGGCCCTCTACCATACGATGGTGGCTCCGTCCGTTTTCAACGACGTGGACGCCAGCTACCGCGGCTCGGACGACGTGGTGCGGAAGGGTGATTTCCAGAACTATACGACGCTGTCCCTGTGGGATACCTACCGGGCTGCGATGCCGCTGATGACCATCTTGCATCCGGAACGCTGCGACGACATCACTGCCACTTTCTACCACATTTACGAGCAGCAGGGCGACCTGCCGGTATGGCACCTGATGGGCAACGAAACCGACTGCATGGTGGGCAATCCGGGTCTCATCGCCTTCGCCGACAACATTGTCAAGGGCTACGACGGTGACCTCACCCGTGAGCAGCTGCTGAAGGCCATGACGGCCACGGCCACGACGCCTGACCGTGGACAGGACTTGCGCATGCAGTATGGCTTCATCCCCTCCGATTTGTACGGGGAATCCGTGGCCTGTGACATGGAATACGCCGTGGCAGACGGCGCGCTGGCCAATGCCGCCACCTTCCTCGGCGACGACGCCTTGGCAGCCGCCTATCGCGAACGCAGCCACTCCTATCGCCATTATTGGGATCCGGAGACGCAGTTCATGCGCGGCCGCCTGACCGACGGCAGTTTCCGGACACCGTTCAATCCCATCGGCTCGGAGCATCGGGCCAACGATTATACCGAAGGTACGGCCTGGCAGTATATCTGGCTGGTCCCGCAGGACGTGGACGGACTGGTGGAGCTCTTCGGTTCCCGGGAAGCCACGCTGGCGAAACTGGACGGCCTCTTCGAGGCACCGCAATTTGTAGAAGGAGTAGATGCCTCCCCGGACATCAGCGGCCTGATCGGGCAGTATGCGCACGGCAATGAGCCGGGCCATCATACCATCTACCTGTATGCGATGCTGGGAGAGTCCGACAAGGCGGCCGACCGGCTCCGTCAGGTCTATCGGGAGATGTATTCGAACGATGTGGAAGGCCTTTCCGGTAATGAAGATGTCGGGCAGATGAGTGCCTGGTACATCCTCTCGAGCTTCGGTTTCTACCAGGTTGAACCCGCGTGCCCGCGTTATTGGTTCGGAGCGCCGCTCTTCGAAAAGGTATCCTTGCGGGTACCTGGCGGTGAGTTTACCATCGTGGCCAAGGGGTTGTCAGCTGAAAACCGCTATATCCGCGGTGTCAGCTTGAACGGCCAGCCTTACAATCTTCCTTATATCAGCCACGCCGACATCATGGCCGGCGGTACCCTCGAATTTACGATGGGAAAATAAACGCTTACCAATAAAGCGTTTACTCGTTATCTGCGTTGTTTCTTGACACGGGACCACATGGCCAGGAGCTTGTCGGTGTCCGCACCCCAGTCATGCTCAAGCGCACAGCGGTCGATGACCGATTTGTCCGCAAAGAGTACAGGATTGACGCACACATTGCCAGCCTCAGGCCCGAAGAAATAGGACAGGTCGATAGGACTGTAACGCGGGTCGATCTGCGATTCCAGAATCAGCGTCGAACCATTGGCTGAGCCATAGCCCGTCTTTTTCATATTGCGGATGGCAATGTCCGGACGACACATGAAATCGATGAAGAAGGTGGCCGCCTGGATGTTCTTCGAATACTTGGGGATGACCCATCCGTCAAACCATAGCGTACTCCCCTCTTCCGGCACGATGTAGTTGAGCGGGACACCGTAGTCGGAGGCTTCTTCTATGGCCCAGACGGCGTCGCCGCTCCAGTTGAGCGACACCAGGCCGTGGCCATGGATCATCTGTTCCTTGCCCAGGTCGGCTTCCCAGCCCATCAGGCCGTCACGGGCCTGCATGAGATAGGCTTCCACGGCAGCAATCGATTCGTCGGATGAATCGTGCATCAGCTCCTCCAGTGTCACACTCCCCTCTTTCAGCTCTTTCTGCTTGAGGTGGATCAGGACGGGCGCGTATACGTCACGTGGCGCATCTTTTACGAAGATCCGCCCCGCAAACTTGGGATTACCGATGACGTCCCAGGTATTGGCTTCCTGTTTCGTCACTTGCAAGGTGTTGTATAGGATGCCGGTCGTGCCCCACATGTAGGCCACGGAATAGTCGTTGGCGTCAATGACGGGATGGATATCGCGGAAGACACTCCTGATATATGAAGACTTGTTGAGTTCGATGTAGTTGATGTCGTCGAGAATCAACGTGAAATCCATCGGCAGCAGCAACCCTTCGTTGAGCATCCGCTCAATCACGTAATCAGAGGTGCAGACCACGTCGTAGTCTTCCTTCCGACGTTCGATTCTCGACAGGAGCTTCTCGGTGATGTCGTATGTATCGTACTCCACGATGATCCGCTGACCGGTTTCCGTCTCGTACCAGGCTTCAAACTCGGGAATGACCGTCGGATCGATATACTCCGACCAGTTGCATACCCGCAGGTACGCTTCACGCTTGTTGCGGCACGAGACCAGCATGCTGGCCAGCAGGACCAACACGATTGCTATGAGCCCCTTTCCCTTCATCAATGCTTTCTGCTGCGTTTCTTCCGCTTATTGCTGTTTCGAAGCAGGATGGCGACGATGAGGCCGACGAAAGCCAGGCCGATGACCACATAGGTCAGGCTGCTGGCGTTGTCACCCTTGACACGCGACCACATGGCCAGGAGCTTGTCGGTATCCGCACCCCAGTCGTGCTCGAGCGCACAGCGTTCGATGACGGCGAGATCGGGATAGAGCACGGGGTCGACACGGACGGCCGCTGCGTCGGGACCGAAGAAATAGCTCACGTCGATCGGCTCAAGCTCCTCGTCAATCTGCGATTCCAGGACTTCAAAGGCGCCGTTGGCGGAAACGTAGCCCGTTTCTTCCATGTTGCGGATAGCGATGTCGGGACGGCACATGAAATCGATGAACCAGGTGGCCGCCTGCATGTTCTGCGCATATTTGGGAATGACCCACCCGTCGAACCAGACCGTACTCCCTTCCTCCGGGACTACATAGTCGAGCGAAACGCCGACCTCCGCCGCTTCTTCGATCGCCCAGACCGCATCGCCGCTCCAGTTGAGCGAGACCACGCCGCGGCCCTTTGTCATCTGGTCCTTTCCAAAATCGGCTTCCCAGCCCAGCACGCCGTCTTTGACCTGTTTCAGGTAGGCTTCCACGGCGGCGATCGATGCATCGGAAGAATCGTGCATCAGCTCGTCCAGCGTCACGCTTCCATCTTTCAACTCTTTCTGCTTAAGATAGATGAGAACGGGCCCATAGACATCGCGCGGCGCATCCTTGATGAGGATCTGCCCGGAGAATTTCGGATTGCGGATCACATCCCAGGTACTGGCTTCTTCCGCTGTCACCTGCTCCGTGTTGTAGATGATGCCGGTCGTGCCCCACATATATGCCACCGAATAGTCATTGGCGTCGATCTGCGGGTTGATGCTGCGGAAGACATTTCTGATATAAGGAGACTTGTTGAGCTGGATATAGTTGATGGAATCGGGAATCGATGCGAAATCGAGCGGCAGCAGCAGCCCGTCGTTGAGCATGCGCTCGATGATGTAGTCGGACGGGCAGACCACGTCGTAGTCCTCGTGCCCCTTCTCGATCTTGGAGAGCATCGTCTCGTTCACGTCGAATGTCTGGTATACCACCGTGATCGGTTTGCCCGTATGGGCTTCGTACCACTCCTCGAATTCAGACAGGACCGACTCGTCGATGTAGTCGGACCAGTTATACACTTTGAGGACTTCCTCGCGGTTGCCACCGCAGGATGTGACGACGGCCACAACGGCCGCCAGTGCCATGAGTTTGAGTTTCATCGTTGGTTATCAGAGGTTTTGGATTGACGGACATTGATAACGAGCAGCACCACGAGGATCACCAGAAAGATGATGCTCATCAACGGCTTGAGTTCCGGGGTCAGGCCGCCTTTGCGGGCGTCGGCATAGATATACGTGGAGAGCGTGTCGAGACCGATGGTGCCGCGCGTGAAGAAAGTGACGGCGAAGTCGTCCAGGCTCATCGTGAACGACAGGATGAAGCCGGATATCATGCCGGGGCGCAGGGCGGGAACCAGCACCTTGCGGAGAGCCTGCGCCGGCGTGGCGCCCAGGTCGAGCGCTGCTTCGTAGATATTGGGGTTCAGCTGCCTGAGTTTCGGCATCACGTTGAGCACGACGTAGGGCGTGCAGAAAGTGATATGGGCCAGGATCACGGTCACATAACCCTGGGAGATGCCCAGAAAGACAAAGAGCAGGAACAACGACACACCGGTGATGATGTCGGGGTTGATCATCGGGATGTTGTTCAGGAACGTCATCGTCTGCTTCTTGCGTCCGCGCAGGTGGAAGATGCCGATAGCGGCGATGGTGCCCAGGACCGTGGCGAAGATCGAAGCGACCAGTGCGATGATCAGCGTGTTGTTGACTGCTGCCAGCAGGCCGGAGGAATTCTGCATGGAACCGGTGAACAGGTTCTTGTACAGCTGCGTGGAGAAACCCGTCCAGTTGCCGAGCGACTTGGCTTCGGTAAACGAGAATACCACTATGAAAGCGATCGGTGCATAAAGCACCACCAGCAGCAACCACAGATAGGCCTTGGCCATGATTTTCTTGCCGTCCATCAGATGAGCCCTCCACTGACTTCCTCGGTCTGTTCACCGCCCTGCAGGGCCGTGGTGAGGCCGATGATGATGAGCATGATGAGCGACAGCGCCGCACCATAGTTCCACATCGAGTTGTTGATGTTTTCCTGGATGATCGTACCAAAGAGCTTGATCTTGTTGTTGGTGAGGAATTCAGAGATGGCGAAGGTGGAAACGGTGGGCATGAAGACCATCATCACACCGCTCCAGACACCCGGCATCGAAAGCGGCAGCGTCACCTTTCGGAACACCTGGCGCGGCGTAGCGCCCAGGTCCTGTGCCGCTTCCGCAAAGGATTTGTCCATCTTCTTGAGCTGGTTGTAGATCGGATAGATCATGAACGGCAGGTAGTCGTAGCACATACCGAACAGCAAGGTCCCCTTCCCCAGCGGGATGCCAGCCATGTTGAAGAGTTCCGCCGTGGCGAGGGTGCGCATCAGTGCGTTGATCCACATGGGCAGGATGAACAGCACCACGGTCACGGCACTCCGGTTGAGTTTGTTGTCAGCCAGGATGAATGCAGCCGGATACCCGATCAGGATACACAGCAGCGTATTCTCGATGGCCACTTCGATGGAGAGGGCGAACGTGCTCAGCGAGTCCTTGTCGGTGAAGAACTTCGCGACGTTGTCGAGGGTGAAGCGACCGCTTCCGTCCTGCAGGGCGTACATGACGATCAGCAGGAGCGGCAGCACCACGAAGAGCACCAGAAAGATAAAGTACGGCAATGCCCAACTCGACCGCTTATTCATTGGCTTTCACAGGTTTGGAAAGTTCGATGCTCTGGGGCGCAATCTTGATGCCTACGAAATCGCCCTTGTCCCAGATGTCGTTGGTGTCGACCCAGATGTTCTCGCCGCACTCCGTCTTGATGGTCAGGTGATAATGGTTGCCCATATACAGGATGAAGACGACGTTGCCGGTCAGGTCGGCCTCCTTCTCGTAATCGAGCAGTTCGACCTGCTCGAAACGGATGGTGGCGACAGCTTCTTCCCCTTCCGAGAATCCGGTCGTGTCGCAAGCGAATTCCGTGTCGAGGAACTCGACCTTCCCCTCGCCTTTCACTTTGGCTTTGTAGGTATTGGCTTCCCGTTCCTTCTTCATCACCTGAATGTCGTCGGGATCGATGTAGAGCATCACCTCGCTGCCGACCGGATAAGGGTCATAGTCCTGGATCATCAGTTCATATCCCGTATCCGTATCGACCCACATCTCGTAGTGGACGCCTTTGAAGATGCAGGAATTGACCTTGGCCTTGAACTGGCACTTGGCCGGATCGGTGGTGAAATATATATCTTCCGGACGGACCACCACATCGACCTTGACGTCTTCGCCGAAACCTGCGTCGACGCAGTCGAACTCATGCTTGATGAAGGCTACGCGATAGTCGTGCAGCATTCTTCCCTTCAGGATATTGCTCTCGCCGATGAAATCTGCCACAAAGCAGTTGACGGGTTCATTGTAGATATCGGTCGGGGTGCCGATCTGCTGGATCTTGCCTTCGTTCATCACGACGATCGTGTCGGAGAGCGTCAGGGCCTCCTCCTGGTCGTGGGTCACGTAGATGAAAGTGATGCCCAGTTTCTTGTGCATCTCCTTGAGCTCGATCTGCATGTCCTTGCGCATCTTGAGGTCCAGTGCGGCGAGCGGTTCGTCGAGCAGCAGGATCTTCGGCTGGTTGATCAGGGCGCGGGCGATGGCCACGCGCTGCTGCTGGCCGCCGGAAAGCGACTCGACGTCGCGGTCCTCGTAGTCCGACATGCTGACGAGCTTCAGCACCTTCTTCACGCGCTTTTCGATCTGGTCTTCCGGCACTTTCTTGAGTTTCAGCCCGAAAGCCACGTTGTCGTACACGTCCAGGTGCGGGAAGAGCGCATAGCGCTGGAAAACCGTATTCAGATTGCGCTGGTACGGCGGAACTTCCGAGATTTCCTTCCCATCCATGATGATGGTACCGGAATCGGGCTTGCCGAAGCCGGCGATCAGGCGGAGCGTGGTGGTCTTGCCGCAGCCCGAAGGGCCGAGGAAAGTGATGAATTCCCCGCGCTTCACGTAGAGGGAGATGTCGTCGAGCACCTTCTTGTCGCCGAACGACTTGGAGATGTGCTCCAGACGGATGATGATATCCTTGTCAGCTGCCATTACAGACTAATAAAGCTTGAGGTTCAGGGCGTAGGTGATACCGGCGGCAAGATAGGCGGAGTTGCTGACGCCGTCGTAGGCGCACAGGGCGTGGACGCGCAGGTCATGACTGTCGCGGAGCGGATACCAGTAAGCGCCCAGGCCGCAGTTGGCGCCCTTTCCGTCCAGGATCAGCTCGTTGCTACCTACATCGAAGCCGCCCTTGACGAACAGGTCGAACTTGTCGCCCAATGCGGCCGCCAGTTTGGCGGTTGCGCCGCAATAATCGGAGGAAAGGTATCCGTCGCCCGTCAGCGTCAGCGCATCGGAGAGTTCAAGCTGCACGCCTAAAGCGCCCATCCAGCCCAGTGAATAGTGGCCGATCGATCCCATCACGGTCACGCCGTCGGTCTCGTGGGAACCGAAAAGGGTGTAGGCATAGTCACCCAGGTTCTTGCTGCCGAAGGGTTTCTCCATGGTCTGGTCGGAGGTCATCTGCAGCATCAGGGTCGTGCTTTCGTCGCTGCTGGTCCAGCTGAAGCTGCCGCCCCACTGGTATACCTGATAATTGTTCCAAAGCATCGAATTCACCTGCCAGTGCGCGTTGAAATCGTAGTCACCGATCTCGAAGGTTCCAAAATGAATGTAATCCTTGCCGAGCGTCAGCGAGAAGTTGCCGAAATGCGCGGAAACATTGGCCCAGTCCACCCAGTTGTTCACATCTGCCCGCCAAGTATTCTTATATAGGTCTTTCGTATCTTCAAATGAAGTCGAGAAGGCAAACCAGTGATTGGATATGGAATAAGAGAAATGCTCCCCGATATTGCCGTCGAATACGGTCCAGAGCGATGCGACATTTCCATTTTCAAACGTCCAGGCCTTTTTGTAATACGAGGGTTCAACTTCAAGACGGGGTACAATCATCAGCGTGCCCTCCGACTGCGGTTTCTCATCTTGTGCAAACGCTGCACCAGAAACCAGAAGGAAGGCAAACAAGACAAACATTCTTTTCATTTCGAGTATTTGTATTATTTGAGGGTTAGCGGACTCCCAACGGCACGAGGCCGCGCCCCGTCACGTTGTCGAGCGGGTCGAAAGTGCTGGAATAGCCGTTGGAGTAGAGAAAATTCTTCATAGTCCGTATTAATGGCGCAAAGATAGAAAAATAAAGTAACTTTGTATACCAATTATTCAAGCAATGTTCCAGAAAATCATTCGCGGCTGCGTCAAGCTCGTACAGCGCTGGCTTCCCGAACCTTTCATCTTTGCAGTGATCCTTACCATCGTCGCTTTTCTGGTGGCCATGCCGGTCTGCCGGCAGACGCCGCTGGAGGTCGTGGAGCACTGGGGAAACGGGGTCTGGTCGCTGCTGGCTTTTGCGATGCAGATGGCACTCGTACTGGTCTGCGGTTCCGCTTTGGCGGCCGCTCCGGTGGTCAAGAAGGGCATCAGCCAGTTGGCCTCCCTGCCCAAGACGCCAGCCGGTGCCATTGCGCTGGTCACGGGCATTTCTGCCGTGGCCTGCTGGCTCAACTGGGGTTTCGGCCTGATCGTCGGCGCCATCTTCGCCCGCGAGATCGCCCGCAAGCTGCGCGGCGTGGACTATCGCCTGCTCATCGCTTCGGCCTACAGTGGTTTCGTAGTCTGGCATGCAGGCATTTCTGGTTCCATTCCGCTGACGATGGCCACGCCCGGTTCCGGCCTGAAAGAAATCACGCGCGGGGTGCTGGTGAATCCTGTCCCTATCTCTGCCACTATCCTGGATCCGCATAATCTGGTGATGGTGGTATTGGTCATCGTCGCACTGGTATTGGTCAATACACTAATGCATCCCAAAGGCACACAAATAATCACGGTTGATCCCACCCTGCTCCTGGAGGAGGCGCCGAAGCCGGCGACCAGGCCGGAAACGCCTGCTGAAAAAATGGAGAGCAGCCGGCTCCTGACGTGGATCATCGCGCTGCTGGGTCTTTCTTTCGTGGTCATCAAGCTGTTCGTCCTGGGCGGTTCACTGGACTTGAACACGGTGATCATGATCTTCCTGTTCCTGGGCCTGATCCTGCACAAGACGCCGCTGGCGTATGTAAACGCCTTCACAAACGCGGCTTCAGGTGCGGCGGGCATCCTGCTGCAGTTCCCCTTCTATGCAGGCATCATGGGTATCCTGATGGGCGTGGGAGCGTCTGGCATCTGCCTGGGCACGGTCATCAGCGACGCCTTCATCAACATATCAACGGCGAAATCCTATCCCCTTTTCACTTTCCTCTGTGCAGCCGTCCTGAACATGTTCGTGCCTTCCGGCGGCGGTCACTGGGCCATCCAGGCGCCGATCATGTTCACCGCCGGCGCCGATCTGGGCGTAGATCCGGGCCTCACGGGCATGGCCATCGCGTGGGGAGATGCCTGGACGAACCTCATCCAGCCCTTCTGGGCCATCCCCGCCCTCGCCATCGCGAAGCTCAACGCCAAGGACATCATGGGCTTCTGCCTCATCGACCTGGTCGTCTCCGGCATCATCATCTGCTCCGGCCTCCTCATCTGGGCGTAAGCGGCTTGTACTCGGGGCTCTATCGCATGAAAGGCGCGTAGTCGATGCGAGGCAGTGGATGCGACGATTTTGAGCGTCAGGATTCAGGCGGACAAGCGGAAGTCCCGTCTCGTGACGGCGCAGGTCCTTCGACCGTTAGACGCCGTGTAGCGGCGGCTAAAAGGGAGAAGTTCGCCGTCAAGGGACTGCAGCGCAGGACGCCCCTGACGCGAAGCATGAGGAGCAGACACTGCCTCGCAAAAGACGAAGAGCCCCCAAGTACAAGCCGCCTAAGGCGTTATTCGATGGAATTGATGTCGATGAGGTTGTTGAGAATGGCGTAGGCGGTGAGGCCCGCGACCGTCTTGATGCCGATCTTGCGCGTGATGTTCTTGCGGTGCGTGATGACCGTGTTGATGGAGATGTTGTGCTTATCGGCGATTTCCTTGTTCAGAAGCCCCTGCGCCACGCTCACCAGAATCTCCTTCTCCCGCTCCGACAACTCCTCCCGCTGCTGCACCTCCCCGGCCCCATGCACAAAACGACGCCCCGGTGACTCCAACATCCGGACGAGTGGCACCAGCACGTCATCCTCGACGCAGGTGTGGTGGTCGAGATCCTGCTGCAGGCTGTAGATCGAAAGCAGGACGGCAAGCCGCTGCTGCGTGTCGCAGATGGCCGGGAGCGACTTCATCACCAGATTCTTGAGGTCGGAGAGCGTCTCGTGGATCTGCGCATGATTCTCCTCGAAGCGGTCGATTGTATAACTCGTGTTGCGGAAGCCCCGCAGCAAGTCGTTCACATAAGGAATCACATGCCGCTCCTCCATCTCGAAATGCCGCTCCAATTCATTCCTGTAGTCCGCGAAGAAGCGGCGGATCACCTGCTTCTGCGTATCGGAACAAGGTGCGATCAGTGTTTCGATGGCCGCTGCCAGGTCGACCAGCGAACGGTTGACATAGTAATCGTGCGACGCTTGCAGGTAGCGCAGGATATCCCGGATCTGGCACGTGGCCAGCTGCTCGGCCGTCGGCCGGAATGAAGCCTCGGAATACACTTCACACAACAGCAGGAACGTATCCGGATCGATGCCGTGTTCCTGGCAGAGCCATTCCACGGTCCGTTCGCCGAAACTCTGGTCCATCCCGAAACGGGAGAGCAGACCCAGCAGGTGGAAATCCCGTTCCACCAGCTCCGCCATCTTCATCTTCCGGTTGAATCTCATATCGCCATGACGTAGCTGCGGCGCCGCTGGAATTCGCGGGCTTCCATGATGCCGTTGAAGACGGTCTGCACCTTGTCGTTCGTCTCCAGCTGCGGATTGGTCAGCATCCGCTTCACGCCATACTTGTGACAGCTGTCAAGCAGATACTTGAACATAATCACGCTGCCCCCCATGCCCTGATATTGCGGCAACATGCCGATCATCAGCGCCTCGAGGGTGTCGGTTTTGCGCAGGGCCCGAAGGATCGGAATGAATCCGAAGGGAAACAAATGTCCCTTCGCCTTCTTGAATGCGTGGGAAAGCGTCGGGACACAGAACGCGAAGCCCGCCACCTTTTCATCCTTATCCAGTACCACCGCCACGAAATCCTTGTTCAGGATCGGGATATAGACATTCAAGTATGTCTCGATCTGCCGGTCGGTCAGCGGGGCGAATTCGTAGAGCTCCGAGAACGATTCATTGACCACATGAAACAAATCCATACCGTATTTCCTGCCCATCTCCTTCATCGACATACCCTTGAGAACATGCAGCCCGAAGCGTTCCTCCACCAGCGGGGCGAAATTCAGCGCGGGAATGTCCCCCTCGGGGACATCTACGATTTTCTGGGTCCAGTCGGCATCCTTCATGAAACCCAGCTGCTCCAGGATAGGACCGTAATACGGATAGTTGTAAATCACCGTGAAAGGCGACAGGTACTCGAATCCCCCCACAAGCAGCCCTTCTTTGTCCATGTCGGAGAATCCGAGCGGGCCCTTGATCTTCACGCAGCCGCGCTCCCTGCCCCAGCGAGTCACCGCGTCGATGAGCAGGCGCGCCACTTCCACGTCCTCGATGAAATCGATCCAGCCGAAACGGACCACTTCCTCCTGCCAGCGGGCGTTCGCGTTGTGGTTGATGACAGCCGCCACGCGCCCCACGATCCGGCCGTCACGCAACGCCAGATACAGCGCGCGTTCGCAGAAGTCCAGGGCAGGATTCTTGTCGCCCAGCGCATCGAACTCATCGCCGTGAAGCGAAGGGACCCAGTTGGGACAATTCTTATAAAGCTTCTCTGGAAAAGTAATGAATTGACGCAGCTCACGCCGCGTCCGTACTTCTTTTAGGGAGAGACTCATCGTAGGTTTAGGTAAAATTGGTACAAAAATAGAGTTTTTTTGCTAAATTTGATGGATTTTGTATTAAACATCTAACCTCGATGAGTAATTATTTCCTCGACATGCTGCCCGCCGACGAAATGGCACGGTTGCATTACATTCCTACTGTTTCAGAGTTCGTTACCTGGCTGGAAGAAGCCTACGCGGACATGCCTGCCCTCTGTGACCACATACAGACATATTCCTATCGGGAACTTTGCGCGCGCATTGCCCGTCGCCGGGCCTATATCAATAGCCTCGGCCTGCCGAAAGGCGCCCATATCGGCGTCCTGGACCGCAACAGTGCCGATGCCATCGAGTTGTTCCTGGCCATTACTTCAGCCGGTTATACGGTGCTGATGCTGCCGAACGGCCTCCCCGCCCCCGCCATCGCCGGTTGCTGCGCCCGCTTCGACCTGCAGGCCCTCTTTGTCCGCGATGAATTCAAGCCGCTGGCAGAAGGCGTGCCCGCCAAGGTCTGCCCATGCAATGCCATGGCAGATGAGGCGGCCCCTGTCGCCGTGGTAGACAAGGAAGCGCCCGCGGCCATTTTCTTCACAGGCGGTACGACCGGTGCTCCGAAAGGTGCGGTCCTGAGCCATCGTGCGCTGATGCGCGGATGCTACAACGCCATCTTCAAACCGGGCAAGGTAATTGGCGTACACCGCTACATCGCCCTTTTGCCGCTGAGTCATGTGTTCGGCCTGATTGCCGGTACGATGGGCTGCTTCTACACCGGCAACCTCATCTACACTTGCGAGGACATGAAGGCCACCATCGGCAAGCTCCCCATGATCAAACCGACCATCCTGATCATCGTTCCGGGCATCTGCGATATCCTGGCCGGCCTTTGCAAGATGTACGGACCCCAGTTCCTGGGCGGCCAGCTCCGCATGATCATCTCCGGTGCCGCCAATGTCCCGCCGCGTCTTGTAGATATCTTCACGAAGCTGGGCGTGGAATTCTGCTTCGGTTACGGCCTGACGGAAACGGCCAACCTGACCTCCGCCAATGCCGACGCACTCGAGAAACCCACCTCCATCGGCAAGATCTATCCCGAACAACAATACAAAATCGTGGATGGAGAACTCTGGATCAAGGGCGACAACGTCTTCTCAGGATATTACAAGGATCCCGTCAAGACGGCGGAAGCCTTTTCGGAGGACGGCTGGTTCAAGACCGGTGACCTGGTGCGGGAAGACGAAGAGGGCTTCCTCTACATCACGGGCCGTATCAAGAACCTCATCATCCTGTCCAACGGCGAGAATGTCAGCCCCGAGAGCCTCGAGGAGCCCTTCTACGCTGACGCTTGCGTGCGTGATGCCATGGTCAAGGAAGATACCCTGAATGGCGCGCAGGTTATCGCCATCGAGATACTGCCGCAGATGCCGGCTTTCGAAGGCAAGTCCTGGGAAGAGGTTGAAAGCTACATGAAGGCATTGGTGGAGAAAGTGAACGCCGGACTCCCGACCACTCACCGCATTGCGAAGATGACGGTCCGCCAGGAAGACTTCAAGCGGACCGGCAGCATGAAAGTCGCTCGTAATTAATTTACTGCCATGACGAAGGAAAAAGTATTCGAGGATCTCAAGGAGATTATTACAGCCGTGCGTCCCAGTGTTGACGTGGCTACGATTACCTACGAGAGCACGCTGCTGGGCGATCTGAGCATCGATTCCCTGTCGATGCTCCTGCTGTCACTGGCTACGGAGAACAAGTTCAACATCCGATTCGACAGCAATAACGAACCCTTTAAAACCGTCGGAGACGTCTGCGACTATGTCGTCCAACATTGTACGACGTAGTGAATCCAAACATTAAAAAAGGGCCTCTTCGCGAGGCCCTTTTTTAATGGCTAGATCAGATTGGTGATGGCCCAGGCGTTGACCTGGTTGCGGTCAACAATGGGCCGGAGGGCGATTTCGGCTGTCGGCCCGATCCGTTTCCGGAGTACGCGCATCTCCTCGAGCCGCGAACGGTTAGACTTGTCATGGAGCGGTTCCATGCCCGCTTCCTTCAGGATGAGGTTACTGCGGGCTGCAATGGAAAGTTCCAGATAGTTCTGCACATAGCAATACATGTCGAAGAACGTCTCGGGATCGAAATTCTCTTTCAAGGTAAGCAGGTACTCCCCTGCCTTGGTCGATATGAATTCACCGCGCTGGACAGCGCCCAACAAGGCGATTTCGTTGTTGATGCCTTCATCGAGCCAATCGTGGACAAACCGTTCGTTCTTCTTGAAAAGCGACCGCTTGCTGATGAAATAGTAAGCCACCAGCAGCGCCGTCAGGACGAGCGGATTGAACGGCCAGAGCAAGTGCACGTAGTGGACGACGATCGTGACCAGGAAAGCAATGATGGTTCCCGTCAACTTTGTTTTCTTCGAGTCGCCGAACTTGCCTTGCTGGACCATCATCAGGGCCATGGCCAGCAAAGAGGTGCAGCCAATGTGCATCACGGCCGCCTCGCAGCCCAGGAATACCGTATGCCAGCCGTTCAGGCCACCTTCAGCCAGCAAGAGGTGAAGATGGAAGCAGTTCGACATCAGGCCGAAGCCGGCACCGATGGCCGAACCGTAGATGGTAGCATCTCCCAGCAGCCCCACCTTGTGACGGGCAATCAGCATATAGAGAATCACGCCCTTGGCAAGTTCTTCGACAATGGAGATCATCAACTTGCTCTCTCCGATCGCCGGGATGCGGCAGATCAGCCAGGAAAGCAGGTACATCAACATGCCGCCGACGATACTGGAACCCAACGTGGGCCATTTGGTCAGCTTGAACGAGTCCATCACCAGGAGATAGACGATGAACAGTGCCAGTGGGACTGCTGTAAGGAGATACGACCAGAGCATTACTTTGTTCCGAAAATGCGGTCGCCCGCATCACCGAGACCCGGGAGGATGTAGGCGTCGCTGTTGAGTTCTTCGTCGAGGGCTGCGGTGTAGATATCCACGTCAGGATGCTCCTTCTGCAGTTTCTTGACACCCTCGGGCGCAGCCACCAGGCACATCAGGCGCAGCTGGGTGCAACCGTAGTTTTTCTTGAGCATCGTGAGCGCGTCGGACGCGCTGCCGCCGGTGGCAAGCATCGGATCGGTGACGATCACCATGCGATGGTTGATGTCGCTAGGCATCTTGCAGTAGTAAGTCACGGGCAGGTGCGTGGTCTCGTCGCGGTACAGGCCGATGTGGCCCACCTTGGCGACGGGCAGCAGGGTCAGCAGGCCTTCCACCATGCCGAGGCCGGCGCGAAGGATCGGCACGATGGCCAGCTTCTTGCCGGAGATGACGCGGGCGGTCGTCTTGCACATAGGCGTTTCAATCTCGATAGGTTCGAGCGGCAGGTCACGGGTGACCTCATAGCCCATCAGCAGAGAGATTTCGGTCAGCAGCTGGCGGAAATCTTTCGCGCCGGTACGGATGTCACGCATGATCGACAGCTTGTGCTGGATCATGGGGTGGTCGATGATGTGGAGTTGACTCATTATGATTCGCTATTATACGTTTCTACGCGATTAAATACTTTATTCGGTCGTCCCGTACATGATGACGCGGGTGAGGTTGCCCTGCGAAAGAAGGTCTTTGACGGCTTTCGCCACTTCGTCGGCCGTAATGGAATCCAGCACGTCGTCGTAGCCGGTCAAACCGTCGACGTCATATTTGACGTATTCCCGGATGATGTTCGCATAGAAGTTGTTCTGGCGGAGATTCTCCTGATGCGTCTTGTGCATGTAATCCTTGACCTTCTGCAGATTGGCCTCGGAAGGACCATTCTGCGCGAATTCATCGAGCAGCTCCTCGATACGCTTGTTCAGGCGCTTGTAATCTTCAGGGCTGGTCTGGTAAACGATCTGGATGTATTCATCGGTAGTTTCCGGCAGTACATTGTAGCCTCCGCTCGTGCTGACACCGTAGGTGCCGCCTTCCTTCTCACGGATTTCCTCGGTGTAGATGATGTCGAGGATCTGATGGGCAAGCTCCATCGTCAGGTCGTTCTTCAGGTCATAGTGTCCCTTGCCGGTCTCCATGTAGAGCACAATGGCCATCGGGACCTCCATCTTCTTTTCGAAGACGTTGTCGTTGTGACCCGTCGCCCAATTCAGCACCTCGTTGGCCTTCTCGCTCTGGCCCTTGCCCGGCAGCGAAGCGATGTACTGCTCGATCAGCGGACGGATCTGATCGATGTCGAAGGCACCGGTGATGGTGAAGGTGAAGTCGGACGCGTTGGCGAAACGTTCCTTCGCGATCTCCATGATGCGGCTGTAGTCCACCTTGTCAAGGTCGGCCGCTTTCATCGGGGACTGGCGCGGATTGCCGTTGTAAAGGACCTTGAAGAGGGTGTCCTGGAAAGCCGACATCGGCTGGGCTTCCTGGTTGACGAGTTGTGCGTAGGTACGGTTCTTCCAGGAGGCGAAGGCATCTTCATCCGTGCGGTGGGCGGTGAACCAGAGGTATACGAGCTGCATCATGGTTTCCAGTTCCTTCGGCGTCGAGTTGGCGCGGAGACCTTCTTCATATACGTTGATATACGGAGTAACACCGACCTGTTTGCCAGCGAGCGCCTTTGTCAAGGCCGTCGTGCTGAAATTGCCCACGCCGCCTTCGGTGAAGACACTGACGTTCTTCAAGTTGATGGCTTCGCTTTCCGGATAGAGGGAAGTACCGCCGGCGCTGAAGGCACGCATGATGATCTGGTCCTTGTTGAAATCGGTCGGCTTGACATACACCGTCGCACCGTTGGAAAGGATATATTTGGCATAGCCGAAAGGAGCATTCTCAGTCTTCTTGATCTTGCCGGCCTTCGGGAGCTCGGACATCAGCGGCTCATTGGAAACCTCGTCCTGGTACGGCTCGATGGTCTCTGCAGCCACGCTGGCGATCATGTTCTTCATTTCCTCATCCGTAGGATAGGTCACGCCTTCCTTCTCGGGGAGCATGCAGGCCAGCACGATGTTCTTTCCCTCCTCCACCATCTGGCCGAAGAGCTGGTTCACCACCTCGACGGGGATGTTGGGAGCAAGCTGCTGGGCGAGCGTGAATTCGTTTTCGATACCCATGATCGGCTCGCGATCGATGAAGTGGCGTACATATTCCCGGCAGAACGAAGCGCTGTTCTTCTTCTCGCGGGCATTGTAGCTCGATTCCACCTGGCTCAGATATTCGCTGCGGGCGCGTTCATACTCGCTGGCCGTGAAGCCGTTGCGTTTGGCACGCAGCATCTCGCGCCAGACCGTCGCAATCGCGTTCTCCAGCTTGTTCTCGTCGCATACCACGATACCCATGTAGCTCTTCATGGTCTTGGCGATGAAGAAATCCTCGTCAGCGGCGAACTGAGCCATCATGAACGGCGGCTCCGGCAGCTTGGTGAACTCCTGGAGACGTTCGTTGAGCATGAGGTCGGCCATTCCCAGGGCATACTGATAAATCAGGTAGTTCATGTCGCCTTTCAGCTCATCGGGATAGGCATTGTGTTTCCAGAAAAGGAAGCTCTGGGCATACGGGTATTCCTTGTCGGTAGCCAGCACCACGATGGGCGCATCGTTCTCTTCCACCTGCACATAATAGCGCTCGGCCGGATTCACAGGTTTGGCGATGGTGCCGAAGATGTCCTTGATCTTGGCTTCCACGGCATCCACGTCGATATCGCCGACAACCACGATACCCTGCTGGTCCGGGCGGTACCATTTCTCATAATAGTCGCGGAGGACCTGGTACGGGAAGTTGTCCACCACCTCCATGAGGCCGATCGGCATGCGCTCGGCGTACTTGTTGCCCGGATAGATGGCCGGGAGGATCTTCTCGTACAGGCGCATCTGCGCATTCTGGCGGCTGCGCCATTCCTCGTGGATCACGCCGCGTTCACCGTCGATGTCTTCCGGGGTCAGCAGCAGGCCGTCGGCCCAGTCGTGCAGGATCCACAGGCAGGAGTCGATGGCCTCGGGGACCTTCTCCACGGGTACATTATCAATATTATAGACGGTTTCGTCGATGCTCGTATAGGCATTCAGGTCAGTGCCGAATTTTACACCGATGCTCTCGCAATATTTGATCACTCCGTTGCCCGGGAAATGCTCCGTTCCGTTGAAGCACATGTGCTCCAGGAAGTGCGCGAGGCCGCGCTGGGACTCATCCTCGAGGATGGAGCCCACCTTCTGGGCAATGTAGAAATTCGCCTGGCCTTTCGGCTCCTCGTTGTGACGGATGTAATAGGTCAGGCCATTGTCGAGCTGGCCGATTCGGACGGCGGGATCGACTGGGATCGGAGGCATCTGCTGGGCAGATACAAAAATGCCTGCGCCAAAGGCGAAGGCTGCAATCAGGGAAAAGATTTTTTTCATTGTTTGGTTCGAATGGGATTTTGTCCTTTTTCGAGCCCCAAAGGTAAGTTATTCCCTTGGATTTTGCAAGCGACATACGTCGCATTTTCCACAGGGCTGTGCGTCAGGCTGGCCGAAATAGCGGTACATCTGTCTGCAGCGGCACTCCGTGTCATCCTCAACCAGGTCGACGAGGGCCTGGAGCCGATCGTTGCGGCGGCGCACACGGTCATCGTAATCACTTTGGGGCAAGCGGAGATTCTGCGGATCCAGCCGTTCGTAGTGGAAGGTGAGCATCGGGGCATTGATGGCCGGGATGAATTTGAGTACCTGCCGGCGTGCGAGGGCGCGCAGGTGCTCTTCCACGACGGCCGGAGCATAACGCCCGGCCTGGGCGACCTTGGCGATATCCACGGGCACATATTCGGTAAACAGGCCGGTGTACATCCGCAGGAGCAGCTTCACGAACCGGTCGGTGTCGTCGCTGCCGAGCTGGATGCGGTAGAGTTCGTCGCGACCTACGGCGAACTGGATCCGGGCCGGGATCTGCACGGTTTCCGACAAGGTCCAGTATCCGGCCGTTTCGAGATATTTAACGGCGTAGTAGGCGGTGCTGGCAGGCACATGGAAGCGGCGGGCGAATTTCTCCACCTCGAACTTGACGCAGGCGTCCTTTCCTTCTTCATAGGCAAAGCCCAGATAGGCGCATACCTGCTGGTAGATGTCCCGGATGGTAGCCAGTGGCGGATACGTGGTACGGACGGTCTGCTTCAGGCGGGCGACGTCGGTGCGGTTCCACAGGAGCACTGCGTAAGCGGGCTGACCGTCGCGTCCGGCCCGGCCGGCTTCCTGAAAGTATCCTTCCAGGGTATCGGGCATGTCGTAATGACAGACGAGCCGAACGTCGGGTTTGTCGATACCCATGCCGAAGGCGTTGGTGGAAACGATGATGCGGGTCTCCCCTGCCTGCCATGCCTCCTGTACGCGGGCGCGGGCTTCGTGCGGCATTCCGGCATGATAGGCTTGCGCACTGATGCCCTGGGTCTGCAGGAAGGCGGCGATATCCTCAGCGTTCTTGCGGCGTGACACATAGACGATCCCGCTGCCTTCCACGCTGCGGCATACCTTGAGCAGCTGCCCCATCTTGTTGTCGGTCTTGCGGAATATATAAGATAGGTTGGGGCGCGCGAAATCACCGGTGATCTGGTTTTCGGTGCGGAAGCCGAGCTTCTGCATGATATCCCGGGCGACTTCCGGCGTAGCGGTGGCGGTCAGGGCAATGACGGGAACCTGGCGGCCGACAATGTCACGGATAGCGGCAATTTCCAGATAATCAGGACGGAAGTCGTAGCCCCACTGGGAGATGCAATGGGCTTCGTCGACGACGATGAAGTTGACCTTCATCCGCTGGAGGCGGGCTTTGAAGAGGTCGGTGCGGAGGCGTTCGGGCGAAACGTACAAGAATTTATAATCGCCGTAGATGGCGTTGTCGAGGGTGATGTCGATTTCGTGATAGGTCATGCCAGAGTAGACGGCCAGCGCGGGGATGCAGCGGTCGCGGAGGTGCCGGACTTGGTCTTTCATCAGGGCGATGAGGGGCGAAACGACGATGGAGATGCCTTCGCGCATCAGGGACGGTACTTGGAAACAGACCGATTTTCCGCCGCCTGTCGGCAGGATGGCCAAGACATCTCTTCCGGCCAGCGATTCGGAGATAATCTCCTCTTGCATTGGCCGAAACGAATCGTATCTCCAGTATTTCTTTAATACCTCTAACATCCAATTTATGGGTGCATTTTTTACCTTTTTTTTGCTTGTGCTTGGGCGCTCTGGTAGTTGCTCCAGAACCGTCTCGCTTCGCTCGACCCCTCCCAAAAGCGGCTTCGCCGTTTTGGGCCCCTCCCTCTTACAGTGCCGAGGGTGGCATGGGTTCTGGAGCACCCGAGCCGAAGGCGAGAGCACGACTGTAGGAAGTAACCTACCACCCGCGCCTGGCGCACAAGCATAATGAATCGCAGAAAGCGCGTCAGGTATAGTCTCGAAAACCCATGGCCGCCCGTGGCCATGTGAACGGGAGGGGCCCAAAGCCTTGGCTTTGGGAGGGATGAAGCGTAGCGGAAGGTTTTCGAGACTATACCTGCAAGCTATGCGATTCATCCTCATCTTATCCTCAAATATAATGATTTTTTAATATAAGTATTTCATGTTTATTTTAATTTTATACCTTTGCGCAAATAACCATAAGGAATAAATTCATCATAATATTATGCCTAGCATCAATTTATCAAAGTACGGGATCAAGAACACGAAGGAAGTGCTCTACAACCCCACCTATGAAGTCCTCTACAACGAAGAAACCAAACCCGGTCTCGAGGGTTATGACAAAGGTGTCGTCACCGAACTGGGCGCCATCAACGTGATGACCGGCGAATTCACCGGCCGCAGCCCTAAAGACAAATACATCGTTTATGACAAGACGACGAAGGAAGGCGCACCCGGCGAAGTCTGGTGGACCACCGAAGAATACCCCAACGACAACCATAAGATGTCGGAGAAGGTGTGGAAAGAAGTCAAGAAGATGGCCCTCAAACAGCTCAGCGGCAAACGCCTTTTTGTGGTGGACGGTTTCTGCGGTACGCACGCCGATACCCGCATGAAAGTCCGCTTCATCGTGGAAGTCGCCTGGCAGGCCCACTTCGTGACCAATATGTTCATCCGTCCGAAGAACCAGAAGGAATTCGATCAGGAACCCGATTTCGTGGTGTACTGCGCCTCCAAGGCCAAGGTTGAGAACTTCAAGGAGCTCGGCCTGCGCAGCGATACCTGCGTCGCCTTCAACGTTACCAGCCGCGAGCAGGTGATCCTGAACACCTGGTACGGCGGTGAGATGAAGAAAGGTATGTTCTCGATGATGAACTACTACCTCCCGCTCAAGGGCATCGCCGCCATGCACTGCTCCGCCAACACCGATATGAACGGCGAGAACACCGCTATCTTCTTCGGTCTCTCCGGCACCGGCAAGACCACCCTTTCCACCGACCCGAAACGCCTCCTGATCGGCGACGACGAGCACGGCTGGGACAACAAGGGCGTCTTCAACTTCGAAGGCGGCTGCTACGCCAAGGTCATCAAACTCGACAAAGAGTCTGAACCCGATATCTACAACGCCATCCGCCGCGACGCCCTCCTCGAGAACGTCACCGTGGACAAGAAAGGCAAGATCGACTTCAACGACAAGAGCGTCACCGAGAATACCCGCGTGAGCTACCCGATCTACCACATCGAGAAGATCGTGCGTCCCGACAGCCACGGTCCGGCCGCCGAGCAGGTAATCTTCCTGAGCGCCGACGCATTCGGCGTGCTGCCTCCGGTGAGCATCCTGACTCCCGAACAGACGAAGTACTACTTCCTCTCGGGCTTCACCGCCAAACTGGCTGGTACCGAGCGCGGTATCACCGAGCCTACCCCGACCTTCTCCGCCTGCTTCGGCCAGGCCTTCCTGGAGCTCCATCCGACCAAATATGCCGAGGAACTCGTGAAGAAGATGAAGAAGAGCGGCGCCAAGGCTTATCTGGTGAACACGGGTTGGAACGGTACGGGCAAACGTATCTCCATCAAGGATACCCGCGGCATCATCGACGCCATCCTCGACCACAGCATCGACAAGGCCAAGACCAAGAAGATCCCGTACTTCGATTTCGAAGTGCCGACCAAGCTCAAGGGCGTCGACACCGGCATCCTCGATCCGCGCGACACCTATGCTGATCCGAAGGAATGGGAAGTCAAGGCTAAAGACCTTGCCAGCCGTTTCATCAAGAACTTCAAGAAATACGAATACAACCGCGCGGGCAAAAAGCTCGTCGCTGCCGGCCCGAAGGTCGACTAATTGTTCGTTATCGAATTGAAAGACATCTTATTACCTGAAGCACAGCGCAGCGGCGGCATGCCGCTGCGCGATGCTATACAGGCACGCCGTTCGGTGCGCGTTTTCAGCGACCGGAAATTCCGCCTGGATGATCCTGACGACCTGCAGCTGCTTTCCAACCTGCTGTGGACGGGATGGGGTTTCATCACGCCGCGGCGGCGTTCCGCTCCGTCTTCCCACAACTGGCAGTCCGTAGAGCTCTACCTGCTGTTGCCGGAAGGCGTTTTCATCTATGACGCAGCCGGCAACCGGCTCGTGTGGCAGTCCGACGAGGACCTGCGCGCCGTATCCGGCGAACAGGACTATCCCGCGACAGCTCCGCTGAACATCGCGCTGGTCGCCGAGAAGACGAAGATTACCGGCAAGACGCCCGAAGGCGTGATGGAAACCATCTTCACGGATTCGGGTTTCATCTGCCAGAACCTGTATCTGGGCTGCGCCAACGAAGGCCTGGCGACCGTCACCCGCGCCTGGATCGACCGCCCCCGCCTCGCCGCCCACCTTCACCTTTCCCCTACCCAGCACGTCACGCTCGTGCAGACTGTGGGTTGGAAAGCTGAAGAAAAATGACTATCTTTGAAGGATGAGATAAACTGAATCGCAATGCTTGCAGGTACAGCCTCAAAAACCTACGCGCTACGCGCTATCCCTCCCAAAGCCAAGGCTTTGGGCCCTTCCCGTTCACACAGCCACGGGCGGCCATGGGTTTTTGATGCTATACCTGTCGCGCTTTATTGCGATTCCTCATACCAATGATAAGCGTAGCTGCGCAAGTGGTGTTTGGGGACGCGAGCATTTTCCCTGCGAGCGGACACAAATACCAGAGCGCAGCGGAGCGATTGAACGGATATTATTATGGATCCAGTAAAAGCATTATTTGAACAGTACACGGGACAGAAGGTGAGCCAGATGGAGGAATTGCCTTCGTCGGGAAGCAACCGGAGATATTTTCGCATTACGGGCGGAGACGTGACCTTGATCGCCGCCAGAGGCACCTCCGTGCCCGAAAATTACGCCTTCTGGACGATGGCCAAACACTTCCACGAAAAAGGACTCAACGTCCCGGAAGTCCTCGCCCATAGCAACGATTTCTCCTGCTACCTGCAAGAAGACCTCGGCAACGACACCCTCTTCAACCTCGTCGCCGAAGGTCGTGAGAAAGGCAACTACTCCCCTGCTGAGAAAGCCCTCATCTTCAAAGCCATCCGGGCACTGCCCAAGATCCAGTTCGAGGGCGCCGAAGGCCTCGACTTCTCCGTCTGCTTCCCCCAGCCCGAGTTCGACGAACGGATGATCTCGTTCGACCAGAACTACTTCAAATACTGCTTCCTCAAGGCCACGGGCCTCGAATTCAGCGAGATCGAGCTCGACAAAGACTTCAAGACGATGTCCGACGTGCTCATGCGCAGCATGTCCGACACCTTCCTGTACCGTGACTTCCAGGCGCGCAACGTCATGATCCGCTACGGCGAACCCTACTTCATCGATTTCCAGGGCGGCCGCAAGGGTCCCGTCTATTACGACGTCGCTTCGTTCATCTGGCAAGCCAAGGCCGCGTATTCCGAGAGTTTCAAGATGGAACTCATCGACGCCTACCTCGACGCGCTGAAACGATATATGCCCATTACCAAGGCCGAATTCATGGCCACCCTGCGCCACTTCGTCCTCTTCCGGACCCTGCAGGTGCTCGGTGCCTACGGCTTCCGCGGCTATTTCGAAAAGAAACCCCACTTCCTGCAGAGCGTGCCCTATGCGATGGACAACCTCCGCCGGCTGCTCAAGGAGCCCTTCGAGGAATATCCCTATCTCTCGAAACTGCTCGTGGAACTTACGTCCATGAAGCAATTCTCCGACATGAACCAGGAGCGCGGACTGGAAGTCGACATCTTCAGCTTCGCATACAAGAAAGGCATCCCCAACGATACCAGCGGTAACGGCGGCGGCTACGTGTTCGACTGCCGCGGCTTGGAGAATCCGGGCAAATACGAGCATTACAAGCACTTTACGGGCATGGACGCCGAAGTCATCAAGTTCATGGAAGACGACGGCGGCGTACTTACATTCCTGGATCATGCCTATAACCTGGTGGATGCCCATGTGCAGCGCTTCATCGAGCGCAAGTTCACGCACCTCATGGTGAGTTTCGGCTGCACCGGCGGCCAGCACCGCAGCGTCTATTGCGCGGAGCACCTGGCAGCCCACCTGGCCGAGAAATTCAGCATCCGTGTGCGCATCACGCACCGTGAGCTCGAGATCGAAAAGGAACTCTGATCCATGAAAGCCCTCGTCTTCGCCGCCGGCCTCGGCACCCGGCTCAAGCCCCTCACCGACACCATGCCGAAGGCACTGGTGCCTGTTGGCGGTGTTCCGCTGCTGGAGCATGTGATGAACAAGCTCGTCGCCGCCGGGTACGACGACATCGTCATCAATGTGCACCACTTCGCAGACATGGTCCGCGACTTTGTGGCCGCACATGACAATTTCGGGGTGAAGGTCGCGTATTCCGACGAGACAGACCTGTTGCGCGAGACGGGCGGCGGCATCCGTCACGCCGCGCCGTTGCTCTCCGGCACAGAACCTTTCCTGGTCCACAACGTGGACATCCTCTCCAACCTCGACCTTGACTGGTTCCGGGCACAGTACCGCACCGGCGACCTGGCCACCATCCTGGTCAGCGACCGCCCCACCCAGCGCTACTTCCTCTTTGATGACGACGGGCTGCTGGTGGGCTGGACCAACATCGCCACAGGCGAAGTACGCAGTCCCTACGCCGGCATAGACCCCGATGCCTGCACGCGGCTGGCCTTTTCCGGTATCCATTATATATCTCCCGCCATTTTCCCGCTGATGCAGGAATGGCCCGAAAAGTTCCCCATCGTGGATTTCTACCTCTCCGCCTGCCGTACGCACGCCATCCGCGCCGCTGTCATGCCGGGGCTCGAACTCCACGACGTCGGCAAACTCTCCGAACTCCAGCTTCCCTTTGCACATCCAACCGTATAAAGATATGCTCAATATTTCCTATTGTTCCGACAAGTACCAGTACACGATGGGCAAGTCCTTCTACGATAACGGCATGAAGGACAAAATCGCCGTGTTCAACCTTTTTTTCCGCAAGGCACCCGACAACAACAACTGGGCAGTGGTCAGCGGCACGCGTGAAGCGATGCAGATGATCGCCGGACTGGGCAGCGAAGACATCTCTTTCTTCGAACAGTTCCTGCCGGGCGAAGAATACCGGGAATTCCGGGAGTACCTGGCCCACATGAAGTTCACGGGCAAGGTCTACGCCATGAGAGAGGGCGAGATCGCCTTCCCGAAGGAACCGATCATCACGGTCGTCGGGCCGATCATCGAGGCACAGGTACTCGAGACGCCCCTGCTCTGCATCATGAACCACCAGATGGCCATTGCCACGAAGGCTTCCCGCGTCACGCGTGCGGCATCGCATCCGGTCAGTGAGTTCGGTTCCCGCCGCGCTCACGGCCCCTGGGCGGCACAATACGGCGCCAAGGCGGCTTTCATCGGCGGCTGCGCCAGCTCTTCGAACATCCTCGCCGGGGTGGAATTCGACTTCCCGTCCAGCGGCACGATGGCCCACAGCTACACCACCTCTTTTGGCTGCTCCATCGAGGGTGAATACAAGGCTTTCGACACCTATATCAAGACACACCGCGGTGAAGGGCTCATCCTGCTCATCGACACCTTCGACACGCTGAAATGCGGCATCAAGAACGCCATCAAGGCCTTCAAGGCCAATGGCATCGACGACAGCTATCTGCAGGGCTACGGCGTCCGCCTCGACAGCGGCGACCTCGCCTACCTCTCGGTCAAATGCCGCGAGGCGCTCGACGAAGCGGGCCTGAAGAACTGCAAGATCTTCGCGACCAACTCGCTCGACGAATACATCATCTCCGACCTGGAGAAACAGGGCGCGGCCATCGACAGCTACGGCGTGGGTGACGCCATTGCCACCAGCAAGCACAATCCCTGCTTCGGCAACGTTTATAAGCTGGTGCAGGTGGACGACGAACCCATCCTCAAGCGCAGCGAAGATAAGGCGAAACTCATCAACCCGGGCTTCCAGGTGACCTATCGCATCATCCAGGACGGCAAGTTCAAAGCCGACGTCACCTGCCTGCGCGGCGACTCATTCGCGAGAATCATCGAAAGTGGCGAAGAACTGCACATCGTAGACGAGGCCGACGAAACCAAGTATACCACCTTTCCGGCCGGCTCTTACACTTACAAGACGTTGCAGGAACTCACCTTCGACAACGGGACTATCTTTGAGGACACACGCACGATCTACGAGAAGCGGGACTATTACAAGTCCAACCTCGCCTCGTTCAACGACACGCAGACGCGTATCATCAACCCGCACTATTATAAAGTGGACATCTCCGACGACCTGTACGACCTGAAGATGCGGCTCATCAACCGCCTCATCCACCAGATCAACCTGATGCAGGAACAGGAGGGCGGCGCACCGAAACATTACACGCACGTGGTCGTGGACATGCTCTACGATTTCATCGACGGTTCGCTGGCCTGCGCCAATGCGGAGAATGCCGTGGCCAAGAGCGTGGAATGGATCAACCGCTATCCCACCGACCGGGTGCTCTACGTATGCGACCACCATCCCGCCAACCACAGCTCATTCAAGGAGTTCGGCGGCCCGTGGCCCCCGCATTGCGTGATGAATACGCGCGGCGGCGAGATCCACGAGGCTTATTACCACGATGTCAAATTGCCTGAGCAGCGTCCTTCCGCAGCCAACAAATTTTACAAGGGCACGAATCCCAAGCGCGAACAGTATTCTGGCTTCGAGAGCCACAACGCCGAGGGTATCGAGCTTAATAACTTCCTGACCAAGAACGTGTTGGTGAGCGGCATTGCGACGGAATACTGCGTTCGCGAGACCTGCTACGACCTGATTAAGACGGGACACAATGTCTTCCTGCTGCAGGACGGCCTGGGCTACATCGACCACGAAGGCCACGAGCGCACCCTGAACGAACTCGCCCGGATTGGCGTGAAGATTGTATAGTCTATGCGCGTGTTTCGGAAATACCTGCTGTTGATCCTGCTGCTGGCAGGAGTACTGCTGCCCGACCTGGCTTCGGGCCGCGGTCACAGCCGTTATTTCCGCATGCTGCAGGACTCTCTCGTACGGGCGACGGATTCGCTCGTCGTGCCGCAGGATTCCCTGGCGATGATCGATTCCCTACCGGTGCTGGATTCAGCGCAGATGGCCGCCATCGCCGATTCCATCCGACTCGCTGAGCTGCATCATTTCTACGATTCGCTCGACCAGATCTTCTGGCACCAGCTTGACACTACGACCCTGCCCACTCTCGACTCGCTGACCCTCGCCTATTTCGCGGAGATCGCCGAGCGCCTGCCCGACACCAGCGACATCAAGCGTGCCCTCCGCCGTATCCGCAAGGAGACCCGCGACAGCATCCAGGCGTCGATTCCGCGTGTACTGGAGACTTACGTGCTGCCAGACTCCATGTATTACCGCCGCATCGTTGTCTGGACTTCCGACAAGCGGTTCAATGAATTCACGGAGAGTCATCTCGACACCACGGCCAACAGCAACTACTACGAGGCGCCCATGTTCAAGAAGGACGTCGGCGGCACCTGGCTCGGCACATCCGGCTCCGCCGCGCTCTACCACAACTGGTTCAAGCGCGAAGAGATGGAAGACGCGCCGATGTTCACGCCGTATGCGGGCGACACGTTTACCGACGAGACGGCGCAGCAATTCAATACGAAGACGCCTTACACGGAGCTTGCCTACTGGGGAACGCCGATTGTCGCCAAGGACGCGGAAGAGTCGAACCTGAAGTTGATGACCACGCAGAACATCACGCCGGCATTCAACTTCACGCTGGCCTACCGGCGCCTGGGTGCGCGCGGCAAGCTTGTCAAGGAGAATACGGACCACCGCACGACGATGATCCTGGGCAACTACCTGGGCAAGCGCTACTTCGCCAATTTCGGCCATATCCGCCAGCGGGTGGAACGCACCGAAAACGGCGGTATCCAGGACCCGTTCTGGATCCGGGACACATCGGTTGAAACGAAGTCCATATCGGTGAACCTGAACAGCGCCTCCAACGTCTACAAGCGGCGCAGCACCTTCATCCACCAGACGCTGGCTGTGCCCTTGAATTTCTTCCGGAAGGACAAGGATTCCCTCTCGCTGGGTGAAGGCACGATGGCCCACATCGGCCACAGCGCCGAATACACGACGTACAACAAACTCTACGTCGACGAGATCAGCACCTCGGATTCTTTCGGCCGCGATTTCTACTTCAACAAGTTCTATATCAACGAAACGAACAGCAACGATGAACTGGCCGTCCGCAATTTCGAGAACCGACTGTTCATCAAGCTGCAGCCCTACGCGCCCGACGCATTGCTGGCCAAGATCAATGCGGGCGTGGGATACCAGCTCCTGTCGACCTATTCCTTCCAGCCATCCAGCTATCTGTCTGGCCGGAAGTTCGACACGCACCACAACCTCTACATCTATGGCGGCGCCTCAGGACAACTCAGGCGTTACCTTGCGTGGAATGCCGATGTGGATTATTATCTGGCGGGCTACCGGATGTTCGATTTCAACGTTGACGCGAAACTCCGGCTGTCGGTCTACCCTCTCGAGCAGGGCATCCACCTGATCGGCAAGTTCCATACAGGCCTCAAGACGCCGCACCCGTTCGAGCAGCAGATCTATCTGAACCACCACAAATGGGACAATGACTTCTCGAAAGTGTCCAAGACGACGGTCGAGGCACAGCTGTCGATTCCGAAGTGGCGGTTCGACGCGCAGTTCGGCTATGCGCTGGTAGCCAATATGCTGTACTACGACACGCTGGCGGTCATCCGGCAATACGACCAGCCTGTCAGCATCATCAGCGCCTCCCTGCACAAAGATTTCACCATCTGGCATCTGCATTTCGACAACCAGGCGCTGTTCCAACTGACATCTGCGCCGGAGGATGTGCTGCCGCTGCCAATGTTGTCGCTCAACCTGCGCTGGTATTTCGACATCGACGTGGTGAAGAATGTCATGAACATGCAGATCGGCGTGAATGCCATCGCCAACACGCGCTGGTATGTACCGACCTACAGTCCGGATCTGGGACAGTTCTATGCGCAGAACACGGACAAGATGGGCATGGCGCCCTACTTCGATATCTTTGCCAACATCCAGTGGAAACGCGCCTGCATCTACCTGAAATTCCTGAATGCATTCCAGGACTGGCCGTCGCCTGATTATTTCTCGGCCTACCATTACATCAAGCCGACGCGCGGCTTCAAGTTCGGCATTCTCTGGCCGTTCTACTTCTGGTAAACCTCCGTCATGGTGAGAATTCGCTTGCTCAGGATTATCGTGTGCCTGCTCGTTCTCTTTTCGCTGCAAGGGTTGCGGACCTGTGGACGTGTCCCAGTCGCAACGTCGGTTGAAAGCGGCTGTCCGGCAGCGGCGTTGCGCTGGCTGAGCGACGGGAACCGCAAGGATCGGAGGCTGTCTCATTATGATTTCCTGGTCCGGAAATATGCTTCCCTGATCGGTATGGACTGGCGGCTGTTATCGGCCATCATCTATCATGAGTCGAAGTTCGATGAACGAGCGTTATCTCCGGTGGGTGCCAAGGGATTGATGCAGCTGATGGATGTTGCGGCAGTTCATTATGGCGAACCTGATGCGGATCTGTTCGATCCTGAGACGAACATCCGGCTGGGGACTGTCCTGCTGGAGGACCTGGTAGATCATTTCCGGGATGAAGGAGTAGCAGAAGAAGATGTCATCCGTTTTGCCATCGCTTCGTACAATGTCGGCGGCGGTTCGCTGGAGCGGCGCAGGGCCCAGGCTGATTCTTTGGGTCTCGACCGCAACGCATGGACGGACGTAGCCTCCATCTTCGACCGCGAGGACCATTCCACACCCGACTACATCAAAGCCGTCGAAGCCACCTACGCCCGCTATTGCGAGAAATACCGATAACGCTTCCTATATACTATATTTAGCCCTGCATCTAAAACCATCTACGGCTTGTACTTGGGGCTCTGGGAGTTGCTTCTTGGACCGACTCGCTATGCTCGTCTCCCTCCCATGCTGCGCATGGGCCCCTCCCGCTATCAAGCGCGGGTGCTTAGGGTCCTCGAAGCAATCTCCCACCCGCCCCGACGCACAAGCCTTTATCACTTCAAAGGCGCGCAGTCGATGCGGGACAGTGGATGCGACGATTTTGAGCGGCAGGAATCAGGCGGACAAGCGGAAGTCCCGTCTCGTGACGGCGCAGGTCCTTCGACCGTTAGACGACGCAAAGCTTGAGGAGCAGATGCTGCCCCGCATAGGACGAAGCGCCTGAGTACAAGCCGCTATATTATTAATCTAAAGGAAAAAAATCATTCTACACGCATGGTCCTGTCGGGAGAGATGCGGGAAATGAAGCGGGTCGAGAGTGAGATGATGAGCATCAGGAGCAGCGCGGCGGCGACATTGAGCATTAGAATCTGGCCTATGGAGAGATGGATGGGAACGGCGCTGACGAAATAGTTGGCCGGATCCAGTTTGATCAGCCGAGTATATTTCTGGATCAGGCAGATGGCGATGCCGATGATGTTGCCCCAAAGCATGCCTTTCCCCACCAGGCGCCCGGCTCGAAGCAGGAACACCTTCCCCACCTCACGCGACGTCATGCCCAGTGCCTTCAGCAGGCCGATGGCCGAAATCTTTTCGAAAAGGATGATCAGAATGGCCGAAATCATGTTGAACCCGGCGACCACCACCATCAGCATCAGGATCATCAACACGTTGGTATCCAGCAGCGCCAGCCAGTCGAAGAAGTGCCCGTACAACTTCTTGACATGCGTCACGAAGAGCGACGGATCCTTGTCGTCATATTCCTCAAAAATGACCTCCTCGACCCGATCCGCCATCCGTTCGATCGATGAACCCGGAGCGATCCGGATCTCGATGGACGACACCTCGTCCTTCTCCCAGCCGTTCAACCGCTGCACCTGGCGACGGTCCGCCACGGCCATGCGTGAATCGATCTCATCCAGCTGGGCCTCGAAGAGTCCGCAAAGGCGGAATTTCCGCACCTTCACCTCGTCACCGATGAAATACGCTACTACGTCGTCTCCCACGCTGAAACCCAGCTTCCTGGCTGTCGGACGCGAAAGCAGGATGTCGTTGGATATCCTGCCGCGGTAATCCGGCAACGTTCCTTCCACCAGGCAGTCGCGGAAGAACGAAAAGTCGTAGAGCGAATCCACGCCCTTGAAATAGAGCCCGTCGATGTTGTCGACTGTCTTGATGAGGCCCGAGCGCCAGGCTACACCATCGAAGCCCGTGATACCTGGCTCAGCCAGCATCCGCTCGCGGTAGCTCAGGTTCTCGGTAAAGGGATACAGTTCATTGATGGGCGTCTGTCCGGGCTGCACCAGCATCACCGAGCCCATGAAGCCCGTGACGCGGCTGCGGATTTCCTGCTTGAAACCCGCGACCACGGAAATGGCGACAATCATGATGGCGACGCTTAAGCTGACGGAGACCCACGCGATGGTGTTGCTCGTCCTGCTCAAGCGGCCTTCGCCATCAGACAACTTCGATGCTATAAACCTTTCTGCGCTCATGTCGACGGAATACCCCCCGCTCAGCTACGCTTCAAAGGCAAATACAATCGTGTTCTCGTACACTTCGCCGGGCTTCAGCGTCTCGAACGGGAAATCCGGACGGTTGGGCGAATCAGGGAGATACTGGCACTCCAGCGCCACACCGTCGTAATCCTGGTAGGATTTCCCGCTCTTCGACAGCGGACAGCCTGCCAGCCAGTTTCCGGTATAGACCTGGATGCCCGGTGCGTCTGTGCTGACGGTCAGCCGGCGGCCCGATGTGGCTTCCGTGAGCCGAGCCACGGGTTGCACCAGGCCCTTCTGCCAATCGTCCACCACGAAGCAGTTGTCATATCCCTTGCCGTAGTTCAGGGCCGGAAAATCGGCCTTGAGGTCGCGCCCGATGGGCTTGGCGGTGGTAAAGTCCATGGGTGTGCCCTTCACTGTGGCCGGGGCACCCTGCGGAATGAGGTGCTCGTCTGTAGACAGGTAGCGCGATGCGAAAAGCTTGAGCTCATGGTCCGTCACGTCGCCCGCTTCCTCCCCTTTCAGGTTGAAGTAAGCGTGGTTGGTCAGATTGACGACGGTCTCCGTTTCGGAGGTGGCGGACAGATGGAGCGTGAGCTTATGGTCATCGCTCCAGGTATAGCGTGCCTCCACGTGGAGGTTGCCCGGATACCCGGCATCTCCGTCTGGGCTGTCGAGACGGAAGATGACGCCGTCGCGGATCTCCTCGGCCTGCCAGATGCGGTTTGCAAAGCTTTGCTCGCCCGGCCCGCCGTGCAGGTGGTTCGGGCCGTTGTTAATGGCCAACTCGTATGTCTTGCCGCCCAACGTGAAGCGGCCTGCCGCGATGCGGTTGGCATAGCGTCCCGGCACCTTGCCCATGCAAGGGCCGTCGGCGTCGTAGTCTTCGGGATTATGGTAGCCCAGGACCACGTCGGCGAGATGCCCGTCCTTGTCGGGAACCACTACCGACACGATACCTGCGCCCAGGTTGGAGAGAATCACCTCCGAGCCGTCGGCATTGACGATGCTGAACAGCCTGATTTCTTCTGCATTCACCATGGCTCAGCACTCGCGGGCACCGTCGGAGATCTCCACTTCGATCACGCGCGGATCCTTGTCGTATTCCACTTGATATTTCAGTTTCACGTCGTTGATGTACTCTTCCACGCCTTCCTTCTTCACCAGCGCAATGACGCAGCCGCCGAAGCCACCGCCCATCATGCGGGCACCCAGCACGGCCGGATGGTTCTTGGCGATGCCAACGATGAAATCGAGTTCCGCACAGCTGACGCCGTATTCGGCGCTCAAGCCCTCGTGCGTGGCATAAATCTGCCGGCCCACTTCCTCGAAGTCGCCTCTTTCCATAGCGGCACATGCAGCCATCAGGCGTTTGTTCTCCTCGATCACGAAAGCGCAGCGGCGGAACGACAGCGGATCGATCTCGCTGTGGTGTGCCTGAAGGTCGTCCATGGTCACGTCGCGCAGGAGTTCCACCTCCGGACGGTATTTCTTGATGACGGCCACGCCTTCCTCGCACTGGGCCCGACGCACGTTGTATTCCGACGAAGCGAGCGTATGCTTGACCATGGTGTCGATGAGCACGATTTCGATACCCTGTGGATTGAAGGGCACCAGGTCGTACATCAGACTCCGGCAGTCGAGGCGCACGACTTTGCCTTTCTGGCCGAAGATGGAGGCGAACTGGTCCATGATGCCGCAGCGCACGCCAATATAGTTGTGTTCGGTCATCTGGCCGATCTTGGCCAGTTCTTCCCGCGTGAAATGCAGGTCGTAGAGGGCATTGAGGGCCGTGCCGATGCAAGATTCAAGGGCTGCGGACGAAGACATGCCGGCGCCGAGGGGCACGTCACCGCCGAAAACGGCGTTGAAGCCGCCGACGGTTGCGCCCCGTTTGCGCATCTCTTCGATGACGCCGTAGAAGTACGAGGCCCATTGTTCTTTCGGCTGGGGACCGCCGATGCGGAAGAAGAGGGCGGCAGAGTCATGGTCGATGGAAATCAGGTTGACGAAGGGGGTACCGTTGGGTTCGATGGCCATCGTAATGGCTTTGTCGACGGCGCCGGGCAGCACGAAGCCGCCGTTATAGTCGGTATGTTCGCCAATGATGTTGATACGGCCAGGGGCGGTGAAATAGCGCGGATGGCCGTCTCCAAAATGCAGCTGATAGCTGTCTTTGAGAATTTGTTTGTCAATCATGATTATTTCGTATGTATAGTTGTCGCAGCAGATTTTAATCCGTCGGAAACCGCTGTCATTGTGATGGTTCCGGTCATTTTGGCAGATTGGACGATGGCGGTGAGCTGGCCGGAGAAGGCGGGCATCTCGGGGCGCTGGAAGGGTTCCAGGCATGTGGCGTCGCCGTTGGCACAGGCCCTGAAGGAACCTTCGCCCGCCACATCGAAACGGACGCGGTTGTCGGCCGTCGGGCAGAGGTTGCCGTCAGCATCGACGATGCGGACGGTCACGTAGGCCAGGTCGAGACCGTCAGCGGCCAGGTGCGTCCGGTCGGCCGACAGCTCGATGGCGGCGGGAGCACCGGCGGTATGGATGGCTTCGCGCTGCACCTCCTTGCCGGCAGCATCATAGGCGACAACCTCGATAACGCCCGGCTCATAGACCACATCGGGCCACATCAGGCGATAGCGCAGCATCGTCTCGGCACTGTTCGCCGGGTCCGTCACTCCCGAATTAGCCGTTTTACCCGTTTCGAAACGTTTCACACCCTGCGAAACGCCGTTCACGAAGAGTTCGGCCATCGGCCAGCTGGTATAGCAGAACACAGGGACCTTCTCCCCTTCCCGCCCCGGCCATGTCCAGTGCGGCAGCAGGTGCAGCGTCGGACTCTCCCGGTTCCACTGCGAACGATAGAGCCAGAAGCGGTCCTTCGGCAGCGAAGCCAGGTCGAAGATGCCAAAATAAGAACTGTGGCTTGGCCAGGCGTCCACGTCATACGGCGTGGGCTCGCCCAGGTAATCGAAGCCCGTCCAGACAAACTGGCCGATGGTCCATTCGTAGTCGTCCATCATCGCGAAATCGATATCCGGCACATTGGACCACCAGCAGTACTCCACGTCGTAGGCGGAGCTCTGGTTGTCGGGATAAACGGCGCCGCTCCGCAACTCGGCCGGCAGCTTGTACACGCCACGCGAACTCACAGTTGAAGCCGTTTCCGAACCCAGAAGCAATTTCTGAGGTAAAATATCGTAAGCACCTGTATATTTGTGCGTTCTATAGTTAAATCCTACGACGTCAAGCAACTGTGCGAAGCCGTTGCGGACCACGCAGTCGGCCTGGTCCATGCCCGCCACGACGAAGCGGGTCGAATCTTCCCGGTGGCAGATGTCCTGCAGGAACGCCGCCACCTTGTAGCCCTCATCCGCACACTGCGTCGGCACTTCGTTGCCGATGCCCCACATGATCACGGAGGGATTGTTGCGGAAGTGCCGGATCATGTTTACCATGTCCCGTTCAGCCCATTCCTTGAAATAGAGGTGGTAACCGTTCTCGCACTTGGGGATGTCCCATTCGTCGAACGCCTCGACCATCATCAGGAAACCCATCTCGTCGCAAAGCGCCACGAGTTCAGGCGCGGGCATGTTGTGCGAGGTGCGGATGGCGTCGCAGCCCATGTCCTTGAGAAGCGTAAGCTGGTGCCGCAGCGCCGCTTTGTTGACCGCGGCGCCCAGCGGACCCAGGTCATGGTGGTTGCAGACTCCCTGGATCTTGCGCAGCTGCCCGTTGAGATAGAAGCCTTTGTCCGGCACAAGGGAGATAGTCCGGATGCCAAACGGGGTTTCATACGTATCCAGGACGGTTTTCCCGTCCAGCACCTGCGTCACGGCCTTATACAGATCCGGAGTCTCGGGCGACCACAGGAGGGGTTCTTCAACGTAAAGGGTCTGATGGACATTACCGGATGCAGGGCTTTCTGCCTGCACTTCCAGGCTGCCGTCCGGCCCATATATGGTGGTTCGCAGCAGCTGGCCTTTGCGGACATTCTCCACCTGGACGTCCATCTCCACCCAGGCTGCTTCCTCCGTCACCTCCGGCGTGCGGATGCAAGTCCCCCATACAGGGATGTGTGTCTTGTTCGTCTTGATCACATGGACATTGCGGTAGAGGCCCGCACCCGGGTACCAGCGCGAAGAATGCGGCAGATTCTCCAGGCTGACTTCCACGTTGTTTCTCTTTCCGTCGCGGTTCAGGAACGCCGTAATGTCCGCATGGAAGGCATTGTAGCCATACGGCCATTCGATCACGTCATGGCCGTTGACACGCACCTTCGCCTGGCTCATGGCACCGTCGAAAAGCAGTGTGACGGCCTGTTCGCCCGGACGGAAATCAGGAACGTCGAAAGTGGTCCGGTACCAGCCCTTGCCCATGTACGGCAAGCCGCCGGTGCGGCCGGTATGCTCCGTGACAGTCTTTTCAAAATTCTGGGTTACCCGCACGGCCTGCAGGTCGTTGCTGCGATCGAACGGTCCGGCGATGGCCCAGTCATGCGGCACCGTCACCGGTTTCCACGAACCGTCGTCCCGGCTGAACGCCCACTGCGTCAGCAGCCACTCCTGCCTCGGCGACGCCTGCCTCTGACAAGCCATCAATAGCATTGAAGCTATGAATATAAATATAATAGATCGTCTCATATTCTTGTTCACCGCTTAGTTTCCGCTGGCATTATTGCCACTGCACTTCTATTCCTTCATTAAATGCTTCCAGTGCAACGGTGGGTTTGCCGGTATTGTCGAAGGCCGCCTTCGAATAGCCGCTCCACGCATGATAGCCTTCGGGTTCCCAATACAGGACGCCCGTACAATGGCTGTTCGCAGCGCTGGCGCGCTTGATCAGGTCGCTCAGGAAACTCTTGCAAGTAGCCGCCTCGGTCCATTCCATGCCCACCTCGCAGATGATGGTTTCTTTCTGATATTGCGAATAAAGCGTCTTGATATTGTTCAGTATCTGGTTGTTATAGGCCTGCCAGTTGGATTTTTCCGGATAGAGCGACAAGCCGATCAGGTCCCACTTCGCGCCCTTGATGCGGAAGGACTGGAAGAACCAGTCCAGGGTCTCCCATTTCCAGCCGTTGTCGACATGCACCATCACTTTAGCATTCGAAAAAACGGCTTTGGCAGCATCGTAGCCAGCATTGTGCAGCTGCACATACGTGCCAAAGCCCGCGTCAGTATAGTTCTGTCCGTCAGGCCAGAGCATACCGCCGGTGGTCTCGTTGCCGATCTGGATCCACTCCGGCGAAATACCGGCCGCCTTGAGTGCACTCAGGATGTCCGTCGTATGGTCAGCCACTGCTTTCTTCAAGCCGGCCAGGTCGAGGTCAGCCCAGGCCGCAGGCTTGTTCTGCTTGCCCGGATCGGCCCACCAGTCGCTGTAGTGAAAGTCGATCATCAGCCGCATGCCGAGTGCGTGTGCCCGCTTCGCCTTGGCCAGCACATCTTCCTTGCCGCACCAGCCGTCCTTGGGATTGACCCACACGCGCAAGCGGATGGCATTCATGCCCAGCCCTTTGAGCAACCCCATGCATTCCGTCTCCGTGCCGTTTGGATTATAGAACTTACAGCCCTCCTTCTCCATCTGGGTCAGCCAGCTCACATCCGCACCCCTGGCGAATGCCGCTCCCACGGGATCCGGATCGGGTTCAGGATCTGGATCAGGTTTCTGGCAACTGCACGCCGTGAAAGCAAATATCAGGAACAGTGCGGTAAAGATGCGTTTCATGGGCTATCGTCGTTATAATTTTTAAAGATACGCACTTTGCCCGAAAAAAGCAAATCTGGGGGCTGGCTCAGATCGTTATCCTCCGAGCGGAAGGTGCGCACGAGTTTCTTCATTTTTATCGGTGCTTTTGATTATTTTACTATCTTTGCATTCCCATCGCGGTAGTAGCTCAGTTGGTAGAGCGTTGGCTTCCCAAGCCGAAGGTCGCGGGATCGTGCCCCGTCTACCGCTCTTGTGTTTCGGGGCGTTGTCCCGGACCTCACGCCTCCCGGCCTTAGTGTTTTGCTAATGCTGGGATTTGTGCTTTTTTGAGCTTTATCGTTATCTTTGTAATTAATGGACAGGAAACGGATAGAAGTGGTGGCGGCGGTCATTCGCCGGGGCGATGCGGTCTTTGCGACGCAGCGGGGCTACGGTCCGTACAAGGACTGGTGGGAGTTTCCGGGCGGTAAGATCGAGCCGGGTGAAACGCCTGGTGAGGCGCTGGTGCGTGAGATTCGCGAGGAACTTGATGCTGTCATCGAAGTGGGGCCGCTGTTGCAGTCCATCGAATGGGACTATCCTGAGTTCCATCTTTCGTTGCACTGTTTTGTCTGTTCGCTCGTTTCCGAGGCTTTGCATCTCAATGAACACGAGTCTGCTCGATGGCTCCGTCGTTCCGATCTCGATTCTGTCCGCTGGCTTCCTGCTGATCTTCAGCTGCTCCCTGCCTTGAATTCTCTGTTGTCATAGCTTCTCGTTCGGTCGGGCTTTGCTGGGGCGCGTTGAGAACCCTCGGGGCTCGAGGCATCTCGCTCCGAGGAACGCTCAACGCTCCACCAGGCCGACACACGCCCGACCTATTGCTTGTCGTTTATCTGGTCGGGCTTTGCTGGGGCGTGTTGAGAACCCTCGGGGCTCGAGGCATCTCGCCCTGAGGAACGCTCAACGCTCCACCAGGCCGACGCGCGCCCGACCTATTGCTTGTCGTTTATCTGGTCGGGCTTTGCTGGGGCGTGTTGAGAACCCTCGGGGCTCGGGGCATCTCGCTCCGAGGAACGCTCAACGCTCCACCAGGCCGACGCACGCCCGACCTTCTGCTTGGCGTTGGTTCGGTCGGGCTTTGCTGGGGCGCGTTGAGAACCCTCGGGGCTCGAGGCATCTCGCCCCGAAGAACGCTCAACGCTCCACCAGGCTGACGCACGCCCGACCTTTAGCTCGTTATGCTATACGTTTGTAGAAATTGGTGTGCCGGTATAATCCTGAAAAGAAACCTGTTAGTAATAAACGGGTACAGACCACAGGTAGCGTCAGTCTGAATACGGGGATTCGACGACGCGCCAGCGGACTCGCCAGCGGCCATCGGCGAAATCGTGGCTAAGAATCTCGAAACGGCCGATCTCGGACGTATTCCGGACATGGGCACCGGCACAGGCGCAGGCGTCGTAATCGCCGACTCGGACGATGCGCAGCGTTTCGGAGACGCCTGCGGGCAATTTGCTCAGATCTACGTATTTCGCCGCTTCTTCATGCGACATGTACGAGATCGACACGTCCAGGTTCTGCGCAATCACATGGTTGACCGTCCTGACGATTTCGTCGATCTGCTCCTGCGTAGGTGCCGCTTCCAGCAAATAGTCGCACTTCGATTTCTTCCGCTCAATATGTGCATTGCGTGAGCGTTGGCATCCGAACTTTTTCACCATCGTGGCGTTCAGGATATGTTCGCAGGTGTGCATCGGTGGATACTCCTCCTTGTTGTGTGCATTGATGACGGGCTCTTCCATAATGATTTCGTTTCGTAGTCGGACAAAAATAGCGAAAAATGTGCGGACATTCAGAAAAAATTTGCATCTTTGCAGTCCCGAACGATGAAGGGGCGTAGCTCAGCTGGTTTAGAGCGCTTCAGTCACATTGAAGAGGTCATCGGTTCGAATCCGATCGTCCCTACGCCAAAAGCCCTCGACCTTTTTAGGCCGAGGGCTTTTGGCGTAGGATCGGATGAGAACCGAAGGTTCGAACCGACGCAGCGGCTGATTCCGATCAGTTCCTGGTTGTGGAGTCAAGGTACTCCAGGACTCATCAGAATCTTTTTCCCAGACAGAGCTGAATGCTCTCCGCAGCCCTGAATCTGTGTGCCTTCAAGACAACTCCCAGGTACATGTCCGCCACTTTGGGGAAGTAGTATTTGATGGTTACCAGCTGATACAGGACTTGCATCTGCTCCAGACCGTCGTTATGGTGAAGATACCGTCCCAAACCGACCATCACCGAGAAATCGCGGTAACTGACTTCATGCAGGATGGAGATGCCACAGGAGACCGGATCGTACTTCAGGCCCTGACCGTCGCTTTCGGCTATCTTCTCGTAGAACGGCGTAACAAACACGTCAAATCCCAGGCCGCTGGCTTGCGTGCGCAAGTATCTGTAAACGGCGTTGACCTCAAAAGAAAACTTCGAATAACGGTCATTGACCCAGGTACCATCCTCTTCCTGTCTCTTCATGTAGTTGGCCTCATTGCTCATGACGCCGCCCGAAACCTGCACGGCAAACTGAAAGCCGCGCTTGAATCCGTCATCTTCGGGCTCACGGCTCATATCCTCTTTGCTGTGGGGAGATTTCATTCCGACGCGCATAGCCAGCTCAAAGGAATTGATGCCATAATTAGGGAAGGTGACAGCACCATTGGAATGGTGGTTGAAAAAAAAGCCAAGCCCCACATCATAGCGGGACAAAAAGGCATACTGAGCCTGTACGCCCAAAGAAATATGGGCGTTCACCGGTGCGGAAATGAGAACATTCCAGGGGTTCTTAACCGGATCATAACGCCTGTTGAACATGAATCCGAGACCCAGTTCGACGCTATACCCAAGACTGAAACCGCCCCATTTGAGCACAGGACGGTCAATATAACCGTACAAGCTGTAGATATTGCCCACACCCGGCCCGTTCACCGCCTTCACACTTCTAAGGCCGTCAAACTGAAAGCCCACGCCCACCTCCGGGTGCTTGCATATGGAGGCAAAGGGAGAGGAACTATAATCGTTCCAGCCCACTCTGGCATCCAGGGTAAGGAATGCCGGTAGTACATTTTCCCCAAAAAGGGCCGGATAAAACCGGCTGTCATACAGAGCCGTGCTTCGACCCGCATAAACCGAGATGTTCTGTGCGTCAACTCTTCCGGCAAATCCGGCAAGAAGGGATAATATACAGACTAAATAATACTTTGCCAAAATCTACATAGTTATAACCCCGTTATTTTTTGCCAAAGACGTTGCTGTGATATCCGGCGGGAAGGCCGCCGGCGGCGACCGGAAGGCTGCCATGGGCACTGCGATGCTCCATCAGCGCACGGGCGGCGGCGATGTTGTTGAACCGCGTATCAGCATAGCCGATGATAAACGCTTTGAAACGTTTATACCCGTTTAACACGTTCAGGTCATAGGGATTCCCCCAATAGATACCGTAAAGCCGGTGTTTACAGCCCCATTTCGCCAGTTGTCCGAACTGGGCGGGATCGATGGTCGCAAAGCGGCGCGGACCACCGCTGCGGGGCACGGGACGACCGGCATGGATACCGAGGACTACTTTTCTATATCCTTTGATCAACGCGCCAACGCTGTCGATCTGTTGCGGCGTCGCATCGCCGGGAAGCTCGAAACGCGTCACGCGGCCATGCCGTGACATCTCTTCATAGAACGCGTCTTCCTGCTGCGGATCGGCGTTGAAAGCCACATAGGCCACTTTCGGCCGCGTCGTCAAAGCCATCCGGCGGCGCAATGAAAGCGGGAAACGCAACTTGCCGCGGACCACCGTCATCGACCGGTCGCAAAGCCGCTGGATCAAACCCTCGGTTTCCGGGCGCACTGTTTTCGACAGTGCCTCCGCTGTATCTACGAACGGCGTGTACCCAGCCGCGAGCATTCCGGCTTTCTTTTTGAGTTCCAGCATTTTGCGTACACGCGTGTCCAAACCGGCCTCGTCGAGTTCACCCCGGCGGAAAGCTGCATCCAGTTCATCGATTGTCTGCCGGGTATCCTGCGGCATCAGCAGGATGTCCGCTCCCGCCTGATAGGCTGCAAAAGCAGCATTGTCATGTTCTCCGGCCACGCCTTCCATGCCCAGCGCGTCCGTGATGATGATGCCCTGGAAACCCAGTTCCTCGCGAAGCAGCCCCGTCACGATCGGACGGGAAACAGATGCCGGCGTCCCGGACGGATCCAGCGCCGGCACGCTGAGGTGCCCCACCATCACCATCTCCACGCCTTCGGCGATCAGATGCCGGAAAGGATAGAGCTCCAGCGAATCCAGCCGGGAACGGTCGAACGGCAGCACCGGCAGGCCGTGATGGGAATCCACATCGGTATCGCCATGGCCGGGAAAATGCTTGGCGGAGCCGTAGACACCGGCATTCCGCATCCCGCGCATATAAGCGGCACCGAGCCGGGCCACGCGATCCCTGTCTTCCCCGAACGACCGGGTATTGATCACCGGATTCGCCGGGTTGTTGTTGACGTCGACCACCGGGGCGTAGTTCACGAACAGTTTGATTTCCCGGAGCTGCCGGCCGATTTCATATCCGGCTTGCTCAACGAGCGCCTCGTCGTCCAAAGCGCCCAACTGCATCGCGCGCGGGAACGCCGCATATTCATAGAATCGCATGGCTGCGCCCCATTCCCCGTCGATCGAAACGATCATCGGAATGCGGGCCAGGGACTGCAAGTCGTTGATGGTCTGGAGACACGGAGCGAGACCATCGTCCATCACGATCAGTCCGCCGAGGCCTTCCTTGACCCACTGCACATGGCGGGCACGGAGGGCCGGGTCTTCCCCGGATTCAACGGCTTCAATGATGATCTGGGCGATCTTTTCACGACGGGACATCGTTCCCAATAAAGAATCGATATCCTGTGCCGGCATGCTGGCGCCACACAGCGCCAACAGCAGGACAAGAACGAGTTTTCTATGCATATTTCAGGCAACCAGGCTATTTGATCCGGGCTTTCAAGATACGGACGTCCTCGAGGGGACGGTCGTTTTCATCGGTAGGAACCTGCTGGATGGCATCGACCACATCGAGACCGGATACGACTTCACCGAAGACCGTGTACTGACCGTCAAGATGCGGCGTACCGCCCACCGTCTTGTAGGTCTCACG
>Ga0265298_10000411_pt1 | contig 64019 bp, 61 predicted proteins | sample AusTroGonzalo_MG_3_FD_193486 | JGI IMG/M metagenome (GOLD analysis project Ga0265298, IMG submission 193486) | Bovine rumen microbial communities from tropical cattle in Woodstock, Queensland, Australia - Gonzalo_01 | ecosystem: Host-associated > Mammals > Digestive system > Stomach > Rumen ... | reverse complement strand
TATGCTTCATTCCGTCGAGCCCTTTGAACGCATATTTTCGCGCTACGTTCTCGTGCGGGACGTGGCAGTCGTTGCAGGTGACCATCCCGCCCCTTCCGTGGGAAGAATGGTTCCAGGTAGCGTAATAAGGCTGCATGATATGGCAGTTGACGCAGGCCGAAGGGTCGTCTCCCACCAGATACGTATGGAAACGCATCATATACAGGAAAAGGCATCCGCCACCCACAAATGCGCCCGCCAGGCACAAAAGAAGCACCTTTTGCCAGCGTTTCAACTGTTTAAGGAAAGACATGCGGGGCAGAGATCAACGTTTCCTTCCAAAGTTACGCATTTTTCTCCGGATTCCCAAATGTGCGGTGTCATTCGAATACCAGCGATTCCAGCGCACAGAGGGATCGATTCTCCACAGGTGAGGAGAAACACAGGAAGAGTGCATGTTTGCCGTCGAGTGTGCCGAGTTCTGGCAGCGGAACGGCCATTTCGGTGGAGACTGCGGGCATGTCCGCCGTCAAGTTCAAGGTGCCCAGGACCTTGCCGCCCTGCGACTGCCACGGACGGTCCGCCCAGACCGTGATGGTTCCATCAACCCCTTCAGGAACGAGTTGTAAGACAAGTTGCACGTCATCCCGCCCATGGGTCTTGCTGAAGTTGAAGTATTTGTAGCCGACGATGGAACCGGCGGTATTGTTGACGATCCGGTTCATATTGTTGCGGAGATCGTAGGGCGCATCGAACCGGTCGTCCGTGCCGTAACCCGGTTCCAGATACGAGCCGGAATAGAAATCGTCGCCAGGCTTGCGCCACGGTTTCGGGCCCGTATACCAACAGGCAATACCGGCTGAATGGCGTTCCAGGGGATTCAGGCCCGCAAGCGCGAAGCCTTCGGAATTGTATTCTCCCTCGCTGATGGAAACCTTGCCGCCCGGCCCTTCCTCGACGTCGACGGTAATGGGAGCGACCATTGCCTGACGGGCATACTCATTGCGCCCTGTCTGGCGGTGAAAGAACACATACCACTGGCCGTTGATTTCGCAGATGCTTCCGTGGGTGTTGCCCGACGGCGTGGCCGACACGATGACTTCGCCCTGCTCGCCGGTTTCACGCCCGCGGCCGTCGATAATCGTGCCGCCATAAGTCCAGGGGCCCAGGGGCGCATCACTGTAGGCATAGGCCAGCGTATAATTGGTGCCCGGAAGGCCGAATTCGCCGTCGGCGGTCCAGCGGCTGTAGATGAACACGTATTTATCCTTGATCTTGCGGATGCTGGAGGCTTCGAAGAAACGGAAGATCCCCTCCTGATTGAGATTCGACACCATATCTTCCACCACCCGGGTACCCGGCTTCAGCGTAGCCATCGTGGCGGGATCGAGTTCTCCGCCGAACGACTGCGAGAAACCCCAGTAGCCATAAACACGGCCGTCGTCATCGACCAGGACACCGGGATCGAATCCCATCACCCCGTCGGTCACAGTGGGATCGTTCGGGCTCCAGTTGCACGGCTCGAAGGGGCCGTCCGGCCTGGAACTCTTGGCGACAAGGGAGTTCCGCCGCCAGCCCATATCGTTGGGATAGAGATACCAGGTCTTGGTACCGTCGGCGTTCGTCACGCAGCAGATGTCCGGGGCATACAGCACGTCGCCCTGCCCGTTTTCGTTCAGTTCGCGCCCGTCACGGTCGTGCGTGACGGAAAGGATCACCCCGTCATAGCGCCAGTTCCACAGGCTATCCAACGGAGCGGACCAGACCACCTGGTCGCGGCCGCAATACATCGTCCGTTCGATATCGTGCGAGCCGTAGATATACACACGCTTTCTACCCGGATTGTCAGGATCGTCGAACACATAAGGCTCGCCGTCGGGAATATGCTCCCACAGAGGCAGATAGGGATTGCCATAGGTCACAGGTTCGCCTTGTGCGGAATAGTCGTACTCGGATCCGTTCCGGCTATGAGGGATGCTGAAAATGATCACCATCAGCAGCACGGCGAGGCAGACGAGCCACTTGTTGTACTTCCACTTCAACGTGGCGACGGCGGCAAGGAAGAACAAAAAAGAGATGAGGGTTTTGTTGTCGGTAAGGTCTGTCCCGAACGGGAATCCGGTCCACCAGGGCCCAAACGCCGCATGCTGCACGAGCGGCCCTAAGATGAATCCGCCTACGAACAGCGTAGCAGTAGTGACGATCAGCCAAGTGCTGTATTTCTTGCGGGCAATGACCCGCAGGAGCGTATAGACGGCAAACAGCATCGCCGCAAACATGAACAAGATGTGCGGGATCAGGATGCCGGCCGGAACATCGTTGCGGAAACGGATCACGGGCGGATTGTCGGCGCAGAAGTCCTTCCCGTCCACTGTAATGTAATACTGCAGTTTCCCGGCGACTGGCTGTACTGGAAGTGCCGCCTGCCAGACATCGTCTTTCCAGCTGAAATCCACGGTAGTGTACTCGTCGGACGTGGGATAGCGCCGATAATGCAGCTGCGCATCCGCCGTCGACGGCACGCCATCGAGCCGCACGGTCTTGTCCTCGCGCAAACCAGTCCTGGGCAGCTTCAACGGATAGCTTTCCCCCTTCAACTCGACGGTTACCCGCATGGGATTCGTGGGACCGGTCTTGCGCTGATAGACGCTCAGCGTCAAAGTGATGATAATGGCCAGAAGCCAGCAGACCCAGTTTTTCATTTCTCGGCAGGTTTTAATTCAACTTGGAAAAGGAGGGTTTCGTCGCCGCGAAGCACTTTCACGGGGATCGTGGTGCCGGCTTGGAGTTCCGACAGGCGCTCCATGTATTCATTGATGTCACGGACAGGCTTGCCGTCGATTTCCTGGATGATGTCACCGCTCTTCATGCCGGCCGCATGGGCGGGTTTCCCCGGCATCACGATGTCGGCACGAAGACCGGGAACGGTGCTTGCCCCCGTAACGTCGGGCATAAGGCCCAGCGTCACCTTGAACTTGGCATGGCTCATGGTATTGCTGCTCGGCACATTGATGAAATCAGGCGCTGCCGGCAGACTTGCCAGTCGGGCAATCAGCCCTGTCGTAAAGTCCAGGGCCCGCTGCATACCGTCATAATTCAAGGTCGTAGGGAGGTCGTCCGGGGTGTGATATTCCATATGTCCGCCTGTCGTGAGATTGAAGACAGGGATGTCTGCCGCCACGAACGACGCCTGGTCGCTCGGGCCATAGCCGTCGGGCGTACAGGTGATGTGCAGGCCGGTCTGTTCGGCCACCGCCTCGGCCATTGCCTTGAACTCCGAGCTTGTTCCCGTTCCGGAAACACTCAGGGAGCTGTCGCGCATACGGCCCACCATATCCAGGTTCACCATGGCGACAATCCCTTTGATATCGTCGGGCAGGTTGATGCGCCGGGGGTCCTCCTGCTTCATCCATTCCACGAAACGCTTGGAACCGACGATACCTTGCTCTTCCGCGCCGAAGAATATGAAAACAAGGCTCCGTGACGGCCGTACCTTTTTGAAATGCCGGGCCAACTGAAGCACGACCGCATCGCCGCTGGCATTGTCATCGGCACCCGGATGAACGGCGACCGTGTCGGGACGGCGCGAACCGGATCCTTCCCCACCCAGGCCCAGATGGTCATAATGCGCCCCTACTACGATATATTCGTTCCGGAGCTGCCTGTCTTTCCCCCGAAGTACGGCGACGATATTATGGGAGGTTTTCTGATCCGTCTTCCCGAAGGTAAAGTCCTGATAGAATCCTTTGTTCTTCTTTTCCTTGACGACAGGCTTGAGCCGGAGGCTGCGGAGTTCTCCGGCCAGATACTCGGAAGCGAGGGTATCACCGGCCGTGGCGGGAAACCGGCCGCCAAGCTCCGGAGCGGCCAGGTATTCCACCGTTTGCCGCATTTCGTCCTGATGCTGCGCAAAGGCCGGCAACAGAAAAGCGAAAACAAAGGACAGGATGAAAAATGTTTTCCGCATAAATCGTTCACCAATGGAAAAAATGCGCGCGTGTGACCCCCTGACCCGCCAGCAAGCCCCATTCGACGGGACCCAGGATCACTTGCAGCAGAAGACCTGCCACAAGAATGCCTCCTCCGATGAGGAAGCCCTCTTTCATTGTCCAGGGCTTAACCCACATACAGGGGTTATAACTCCTCGGTCTTGATAGCGGGAACCAGGGCCGGCTCCTTCAAGAACACATTCTGGAGCATCTTCTTGTAGCAGCGGTCGGTGGCGCGGAAACCATTGAATTCATTGGCTTCACCGCGCGTCATATCGCCGCGCCACAGCAAACGACCGTCCGTAGTCAGGATTTCGGGAGTCAGCCAGCAACTCGGGCTTCCCAACACCCAGCGCTTGTTCTGGATCAGGCGCAGGACAAAGCCGGCATCGCTCTTCTTCTCGACCACGTTCCAGCGGGTATAGTCTCTGGTCAAGCGCCGCAGGTCATCGGGTTCATCGGATGAGAGCCCGCCTTCGGCATCCACCCAGTCAATGTAGACCTTCTGTCCGGGTGCGGCGATTTGCGCGAGACCGTCGGACTGAATCGGAGATTTGGTGAAATAGGCCGTATGCGACGCGCTGCCGCAACCTGTCAGCAGCAGGGTCGCGGCTGCCAGTGCCATCAAGGTGAAAATAACGATCCTCTTCATAACTGATAAGTGATTTGTTCTGCAAAGATATGTTTTTCGCGCAAAAAAATATTCTTCATCGCTGTCAGTTGTCCAATAGCTCGGCTATCCGTTTTGTAAAAAACGCCAGGAAAGCCGGGTTATCCATCGCATGGAGATAAGAGGTACGTACGACGTCCAGCGCAGCGTATGGCCGAAGCGTTTGATTGAGAGCGTCGATATCCTCCGTTCCCGTGTATGCACGGGCAAAGGTCTCCCAGAACAGGATCATCTGCTCCCGGCTCATATGGGTGAGTGCCTGCACCTGGGGGAGCACACTGTCTTCCACCATCATCTTATACAGGTGTGCCAGATCCATCATGTACCAGCCCTGCGCCATCCAGCCCAGGTCGATCCAGTAGTGTTTTTCTTTCGCTATGAGGATGTTACCGGGCTGGAAGTCTCCATGGAGACAGGTCTGGTCGTCGGGCATGGCCTTGGTCAGGTCCTGCAGCCGCTGCCGCCGGGCGTCATTCAGCAGGGGAGAAACCTCCAATGCTTTCAGTAGCAGATCTTTCATGGCGGGCACATAGTCATTCACCTGGATGGGAGTGCTGTGCAGCGTATGGCCGTATTCGGCCATCTTGGCTGCAATCTCCGGGATCCGTTCCGGCTCATCCGCGCACCAGCGGGCGAAAGATCTCTTGCCTTCAATGATTTCGCAAATGTAGCCGTGATCCTGGCCATCCCGTACGATCTCATACACCCGTGGGGTGGGGAGCCCTGTTTCATGAGCGCTCCGGGCGGCATAGAATTCCTGTTCCACCTTGTGGGCAGTGCCCAGCTCCCGCCTCACCAGCTTGAGCATCCTGCCCGGGTGTGCGTCCGAGACGAAGGCTTGTCCATTGTAGCCTTCGCCCACCTGGACCCATTCACTCCGGTTTATCTGCGGATATGAAAGCATTTCACCAAGATTAGAGCTGCTTGACAAGCCAGTTCTGAAGACCGATTTTTTCGATGAGGTCCAACTGGGTCTCGCTCCAGAGCATATCTTCTTCTTCGTCCAGGGCGTATGCCTTCATGATGTCGTAGGTCTTGAAGTCATCCTGAAGGGTAAGCACTATCTGCTGTAGGATGGGAACCTGCTCATGAGAGACAGCCAGGTCGCATTTGAGATACTCGACAGGGTCGGTGGTCACCGGCTTGGCCGGAGCCGCCTGCACCTGCGGCGTTCCGCCGAGGTCGAGGATGCGCTCGATGAACTGATCCACCCAGCCCATTTCTTCGGCTGCATGTTCAGCATACTTTTCACCGAGTTTGGTGTAACCCTGGTCGGCGAAGACCTTACCTTCTACTTTGTGCTGGAGAGACTGTGCGGCGAGGCCGGTAGCATAGGCCTGAAGGGTCGCGATTGATTTCTGTTTGTCCATGATTCGTATTTGTTTATCGTTTATTTATATCGTTCACGATGCAAATATACAACAATAATTTTATATCGCAAGCGATATTTTTATTTTTTTACAGAAAACGAATCTATACAGTCATCAATGGTAGAACAGGAAACCAAAGTAAACACGCGGGCCGAAGGGGAGGGTCTGAAGCCTGATAGCCAATCGGATCGATGGTTCCGCGGAGGAAGCCGGAATGAATCATCATTCCACCGTCAAAGCCGCGGTAAATTTTCTTTTCCTGAGAAAACAGCGGAAGGCACAGGCAGAATGCAAGCAGCAGGGTACAAGCTCGTTTCATATGCGTTCTTTTCGTTTGGATTCATAGTAATCGTGGCGGGAGGGATTCTCCGGAAACCATCCTTTCAGTACACGATGCTCCTGCCTGAACACCTCGTGGATGCTCCAGAAACTGGAGAAGGCCACGGCGCCGGCAATGGTGGATCCGATGAAAGAAGGAATAAACAGCGAGGCAATGGTGCATAGAATGCCCAGGACCAGAAAAGCCCACCACACTTTCTTCCCCCAGCGGTATTCCCATCGGATCACAAGCGGATGAAAGAGTCCGATGCACGCAAAAACAGCCGCGCCGATGATGATTCCGTTATAATTCATATCCTGGCGATTTCAGGATACAAATATACGACAACGCCGATGCGAGGGATAGGAAGCAAAATGCAGGAATTAGGACAATCCGTGCATCTTCCTGCGAGAGATGAGTGGCGTAAGGCCTGTGTGATGCTTGAAAAAGCGGGAAAAATAGGACGGATCGTCCAGGCCTATGGCTGTGGCAATCTCGGCGACAGGCAGTTCTGTGTCACGGAGAAGCCGCTTGGCGATGCCGAGTCGGGCAATGTCAATCCAGGCGCCCACGCTCTTCCCGGTAGCCTTCTTGACCGTCCGGTTCAGATGGCCGGGACTGACACAGGCCGCTGCGGCATAGGTGGACAGGTCCTGCGGAGGCCGGGAATTAGAAAACACGCTTTCCAGAAAACCCGATACGATCAAGGGCAGTTGATCTGTCGGTTGCGCCTTGACGCGGGAGACGAGCAATTCGAGGCCCTTGCTGATAAAATCTTTGTCATTCCTTTCGAAGGAGAGGACCAGCATATTGAAAAGCTCGCCGACAAAAGCGGCTTCATCGAACCAGAAAGCTTGCTGGACAGGCTCGATCCACTGAAGGACAACCTCGGGACGGGAAAGTAAGTCGGTACGAAAACCGCCGGAGTACCCGACGGCATTGGAATAGTATTGGATGGCAAAAGACCGGCCTGCAGGAATCAGCAGCAGATGCCCGGCTTCACAGAGGAACTGGGCGCCATCGGCTTCGACCAGCACCTCGCCCTCCATCAGATAGAGGAAACCCACGAACGGCAGCGCGGCGGACGGTACCTCCGGGACGGAAACCCGTCCCTGGGTGTTCATCCGCCGGATGAAGAAAGACGCGTGCGAATAATCCGCGTCCTGGCTCCAGTGCGGCCGGGCTCGCTGGGGAACCATATTACAGCTGCTCCTCGATGGAAGCGGCCAGCTCCCCGGGGGTCACCATCGGCTCGAAGCGGGCGACGACGTGGCCCTTGCGGTCGATGAGGAATTTGGTGAAGTTCCACTTGATGTCCGGGTTGGCGGCGTAGTCGGGATCCTGCCTGGCCAGCATCTGGTCCATGAATTGGGCCGTTTCACCCTCTCCGAAGCCTGCAAAAGGCTTCTCGGTATAGAGCCATTTGTAGATGGGGGCGGCATTGTCGCCGTTGACTTCGATCATCTCCATCAGCGGGAAAGTCACACCGAAATTCTGCCGGCAGAATGATGCGATCTCCTCGTTGGTACCGGGCTCCTGGTGGCCGAACTGGTCGCAAGGGAAGCCGACGATCACGAGCCCTTTGTCCTTATACTGCTGGTACAGGGCCTCCAGGCCGTCGTACTGTGGGGTGAAACCACATTTCGAAGCGGTGTTCACGATGAGGAGCACCTTGCCTTTGTAGTCGGCAAAGTTGACGGTTGAGCCGTCATTGGCGACAGCCGTGAAATCATACACCTTCGTCGTCTTCTGCGACTGGCAGGCGCTGAGGCAGAGCAGAGCGCCCAGGATTGCGGTAAGGAGGAAAAACTTTGTTTTCATGCTGCTTATTCCTTTTTACTGAGTTTAGCGATGATGTCGTCGAGCTTCCGGAACAGTTCCGGAGCCGTTTCGGAGTTGACGCTGTCACAGACGAGCGCGTTACTGACGGTGAAAGGGACTTCGGCCAGTTTTTCTTGCAACGCCTTTCCCTTCCGAGTCAAGGAAACGATGATCTGGCGGGCATCCTTTTTCCCTTTTTCGCGTGTCACGAGGCCCTCCTTCTCCATGCGCTGGAGCAGGGGAGTGACCGTATTGGTTTCCAGATACAGCCTCCTGGCGATGTCATTCACCGGCAATTTGTCATTCTCCCACAGGACCAGCAGCACGAGGTACTGCGGATAGGTCAATCCTTGCCCGGCGAGGAGTGGCTGATAGGTCTGTGTGACCAGGCGCGATGCGGTATAGAGCCGGAAACAGAGCTGGTTGTCCAGTTTGAACTCTTCCTGGATCATAACATCTGCTGGATATCCTTCTCCATCTTGACCGGGGTCACCGTGGGGGCGAAACGCTTGATGACCGTACCGTCACGGTTGATGAGGAACTTGGTGAAATTCCATTTGATGGCGTTGCCGAAAGTGCCCTTGGCGGCCGATTTCAGGTACTGGTAGATGGGGTGGGCATTCTCGCCGTTCACCTCGATCTTGGCCATCAGCGGGAAAGTGACGCCATGGTTGATGCGGCAGAACTCGGCAATCTCCTCATTGGAGCCGGGTTCCTGGTGGGCAAACTGGTCGCACGGGAAACCGATGATGACCAACCCCTGGTCTTTATATTTCTGGTACAGGGCCTCCAGGCCGTCATACTGCGGGGTGAAGCCACATTTGGAAGCGGTGTTGACAATCATGAGGACATTGCCCTCGTACTGTGCGAAGTCAACCTCTACTCCCTTATTGCTCAGGGCTTTAAAATCGTAAATCTTTGCCATGTCTCATTTATTTGTATCGTTTACGATGCAAATATAGACATTCTTTTTTATATCGCAAGCGATATTTTTAACTTTTCTGGATATTTCGGTTAAAACGGGAAGAATTTTGAGACTTTCCGGCAGTAACTGGCATATTCGGGGTATTTGGAGGCGCTGATCTCCTCGCCGAAGGCGCTGCTGCCCTGGAAGAGGACGATCAGCAGGAGTGCCCCGGCAATGCTCCAGTTGATGATGCCGATGCCGCCGGCGATGGTGAACAGGTAAAAGGCGCACCAGGTGCCCTGTTCCGCGAAATAGTTGGGATGGCGGCTGCGGCCCCAGAGTCCCGTCGTGTTGAATCCCTTGTTGTAAGGCGCAGGAAGCTCTTCCAGTTTTTTGCCCTCCTTGATCATTTTCCATTTGGTTGACTGGAAAGCCCACTGCTGCTCGTCAGCAATCGTTTCGTAGAGAATGAAACCCAGCATGAGGGCGGCGGCAATGCCGTCCAGCCAGCCGAAAGGCTTGTCTACGTTCATCAGCACCAGTGCCGGGAAGGTGGTCATCAGGACCAGGACATTCTGGTAGATACTGATAAAGAAGAGATTGAACAGCATCCACTTCCAGTGTGGCTGGAACTCTTTCCGGGCACGAAGTACCGGCCAGCGGTAATCTTCCTCACCCTCCCAGAATTTGAGCTTGTAGGCTCCTTTGCGCGCAAAATTGAAAGTGAGGCGGATACCCCAGAGCGTGGCCAGGACTGCCATCACGACGAGGCGGACGTTCATGCCGCTCCGGACGGCAATCACCCAGGTGTAAGCGATGGGCAGCAGGCTCCAGAGCTTGTCCATCTGACTGTTGTTGCCGGTGATTTCTCCTACGGCAAAGCAATAGAGGATGCTGCATCCAGTGATGATGCCGAGAATCTTGAGGGTTTGAAGCTGGGTGGGATCCAGTGCCGGGCCCACGAAGATGTACAGCAGCGGGCAGGCGATGAGGGAAATGGCTACGAGGAAGCCGACGAGTTTGATATTCATAGGCACAAATATACAAAGTTTTTTAGTTTCGGAATGGTTCTCCCAGGGTATACGGATCAGCCCATAAGAAATCCAGACATTTTTGTCTGGATTTCAATTATTTATGCTAATTTTGTGTGAAAAGGTATATTATTCCTTATGAAAAAGATTATCTTGTCACTTTTTGTGGTGGCTCTGGGTGCAGTTGCCGGGGCGCAGACGATACAGGTGGGCGACCGTTTTTATGACGGCTTTGCGCTCTTTACCGTGCAGGAAGTCCGGATGGGGAACATCGTCTATATGACGGATGTCCTCGGAGATAATGAACTTACTCTGGAAAAATGGCCTGACAAGCCCGGGAAATACACGCTCCGGCCCAGCCGCAATGCCGAAGAGGCTCCGTACGGGACCGGATTCGGCACCCACATCGACTATGTCGTCCAGCCGGACAACGCATATCTGGTAATCTATGGTGACAACGACGATGTTGCCAAGGTCTTGCCGCGCGTGCTGCCCATGGACGACCTGGCTGCGGGCAGCTTGTGGTACAACGGCGACCTGGTTTACGATGCCAACCCCAGTGAGGACGGCTGTGTCCGGATGAATGCCATGGCAGAAGGGGAGGAGCACGAATTTGTGCTGACTCCCGTGACAGGAGGGACGGATCTCTTCGAGATCTCCGACAGTCGGGATGATGCAGTAAACCAGTATGAATCTGCTGCGTACGCCCGTCGGATCCGGAAAGACGGACTGGACGTGATCTGCTTCTACGACGGGCAGAACCGGCTGATGGCCGTGATGGAGGCTACGCAGGTCTGGGATTCGCAGGCGCTGAACGAGAAGCGATGGATGGCTCAGCTCTGCGGGCAGTACAAGAGTGAAGGCGGCAAGGACATCGTTATCGACGAGGTCCGGTCTACTTACAATGGCGTTGAGATGCCGCTGAAAGCATTGATGTTCAATGGGATGGTCACAGGTGTGCTCGATTTCGGCGACAAGGGCCCGTTCCTGGTGGGTTTGGTGGAGGCTGTGCCGACACCGGAAGGCATTCGGTTTATCGAAGTAAAAATGGAGGAAGGGGGAGCCTGGTTCACGCGGACCGTCTCTTCCTTCGATGTGAAATGGACCGGCGACCAGAGCCGCTTCGCCTTCGCCAGCAACACCCTGCTGAACGGTGCTTTGCGTCGGTACGACAAGTCGCTGCTGCGCATCATGCGCAACGCAATCCTTGCATCGCACGGTTATGTGTTCCGCTCAAAAGATTTGAAAGCCTATTTCGAAGCGCAACCCTGGTATAGGCCGGCAGCCAATAATTCTGCCGTCCAGCTCTCCCTGCTCGAGCAACTCAACGTTGCCCTGATCCAGGCCGCCGAACGGCAGCAATAACTTCTAATCTTTTTACTATTCAAAAGGAGATTATTAGAGGTCTCCTCTATTTTGCTTTTCCCTGGAGGTAAGGTTTGAAGAACCGTCCCTGGGTGGTGGGGGTAAAGTCCCAGTCGCTGATGAGCATCGGGGCCCAGTCGGGGTCAAAGCACCAGATCGTGAAGGAAATGCCTTTCTTTTCGAGATATTGCGTGATATGCTCGCCGTAGACATCGGTTGACATGACAGGAATGTGCGCACCGGGTTCATCCGCCAGGCAGTACCCGATCTCAGTACATATAACAGGATAGGTATCAGCTACAAAGCCAAAGTCCTCCTCCCATTGTCCTTCCCACGGCTGGTCCCGTTTCATCGGGTAGGGGTGCGACACGTATGCCACATTCTCGCGGGCGATGGGGGCCTTTGCCACGGGCGTGAGGTCGTACGCCCAGTTGAAGCCAGCGCACAGGCAGATGGCTTTGGGGTTGTAGGTGCGGATGGTGTCGATGATCTGCTCCTGCAGGGCTTTCCATTCGTTCCAGGTGCAGGATCCCACTTCCGGTGCCGTAACGGTAGGTTCGTTGAATACTTCGTACAAGGCTACCGTGGGTTCGTCTTTATAGCGCTGGGCTACCGTGCGCCAGAACTTAAAGGTTTCCTGCTTGGTGGTATTGTACATCGGAGAGGTGTATTTCTCATCTTTCAGGTTGCCGATGGAGTGCCAGTCCATGATGACGTACAATCCGTGCTTCTTTGCCCACTCGATGCCCTGGTCCATGGCCTGGAAGGTCTCGTCCCAACCCAATGCATTCAGGTGCGCCGGATGGACGGCGAAACGGACCACATTGGCGCCCCAGTCGGCAGCTTCGGCAAAATATCGCTCGTTCCACTGGCCGTCGCTGATCAGTTTTACGGGGTCCGAGAAGCAGAGCCCGCGGAAAACCAGCTCATTCCCCTGCGGATCGACGAATTTGTTTCCTTGAACTTTCACCCAGGCGTCGGTGGATGAGCACGATGCCATCATGACAAGCACAAGCGTGATGGCGATGGCGAAAAAGCGATTCTTTTTCATATTCGTAAAAATGTGTTTCAATCGACTAAGGTATAATAAATAAATGAATAATCCTGATTCAAAAGCCATTAATTATAACATACTGGCCGAAAATGAACTTATTTATGACACCATTTTCGTCCGGATGATATATCTTTGTAGACAAAGTCAGATCGCATCGATGCATTTTATGGAAGCAAAAACCAGACAACACTACTGGGCTCCCACCTCGCAAGTCTTTACTATTCAGCCGGTAAGGATATTGAACAACTCTCTGACCGATTACATCCACGGGAATCTCAACGAATCGGTTCCATCATCAGAAGAGCCCACTTTGGAGTCATTATTGGGGATTTCATCATTTCCGACATTCCTTTAACCCGAAAGTCGTTTTATGAAAAAGATGCTTTCCCGCCTTTTCGCCCGCGTGCTGTTGACCGTAGTGCTGGCAACAGCGTGGATACCGGCAACTGCAACATCCTATATCCGGGATGTGATGCTTGTCGGGGGGGCGGGCAAAGCACAAGTAGTCTTGCAGATGGTCACTTATAAAGGGCACGGATGGGAATACATCGACAAGGATCTGAACGCCGGGGCCGGCGGCGACTACATTTTCCTGTTATACAAGGTGGACAGCAGCGATGATGGCTTCAACGCTGGCTACATTACGGATTTCGCCCTTTCCAACAGCTACGTTGAAACACTGGTATACGAGGGGCGCACTTATTACCCGGTTCCCTACGATGGCGATGACAGTTTCAAGACAAGCAGGGGAGACTTGAACAACGGCACCGCCACTACCGCCAAAATATATCTTTATTACACCCGTGACAGTTTCCCGGACGGTCGGGTTACGACTGGAATCTCTTTCGTGTCGCATTCAGTCGCCAGTTGCGTATGCCGCATCGGGGGAACCAATGGCTATAACCTGAACGCTGGGACCAACGGCGACGCCATCTATATGAATGTCACCACGGCCACAACCCTGAAACCTGTTCAGATCGGCAATGGCACGTCCGGCACGCCCAACATTCCCTTCTATTTTGGGAATGAGAATGAACCCTATTCCTTGTCGCAACAGATTTATACAGCCGAAGAAGTCGGAACGGCTGGCAGCATCAAGGCCATATCCTTCTTTCATCGGATAGAGGATAAATCGTTGAGCATGAATGGGATCCAGATCTTTATGAAGCATACGGACAAGGATTCTTTCATCGGATCGGAATTGGATCCGATGGATGGCTTTTCCAAGGTATTTGAAGGGGATATATCCGCTTCCGGTTCGCAATGGATGACGATCTTTCTGGACACGCCTTTCGAATATGACGGCAACAGCAACCTGATGATCTGCTGTTACGATCCTGTAGGCACTCCTCAACCTCACGGCAACACGTTCACGTTTCACTATGCCGATAACAAGATGCGCCGTAAGGCTTCCAACGCCCCATTGGATTTGAACAATCTGCCATCGGTGGGAAGCAGTACAACGATGCGTAACGACATCCGGATCTCCCTCGTTCCCAATCCTTATCGCCATCCTGTCAGTTTGGCTGTGGAAGCTCTTTCGGAGAAGACGGCTACCATAAGCTGGAGTGAGCCTGCGGGTACGCATCCTGCCATTCAACGCTATGGATGGCAGTACAGGAAGGCCGAAGATGCTGCCTGGTCGGCTCTGGCTTCCACCACTGGGACGAACGTATCCCTTTCTGAGTTGTCGGCTTTCACGGAGTATCTGTTCCGCGTGAAGATCGTTTACGACGGCGGAGAGAGCAGTTATTCCATCTTGCGTTTCGTCACGGCTGTCTCGCTGCCCTACACTTGCGGTTTTGAAAACGGGATGCCCGGCTGGAGCCAGGTGGAATATAATCATGTCTTGAACATTGATTATACCGGCATCAGCGAGGAAGCCAGGCATGAGGGGTCTTATGGATATAAATTCCAGCACTATAGCGACGAGACGCCCCAATATCTGATTAGCCCCAGGTTACCGGGGGGCATTCCTGTCAGGGTGTCGTTCTATTATAGAAATACTTCCACCTCAGCCTCGCAAATCGGAAAATTCAAAGTGGGCTACTCCACCTCGACCAGCGATATCAACGATTTCCTATGGGAAGACGAGCTGACTGCCGAGGAAGCGCAGTGGAAGCTGTACGACAATGACTTTCCTTCGGATAGCCGGTTCATAGCCATTCAATCCTATGCCAGGAATACCGATCTGTATCTGGATGACTTCCGCTTTGAGGCATACTCCTCCCTGGCCAGGCCCACAGGCCTGTCGGTGAGCGAATTGGGCAGTCAGCGCGTCTCGCTGAAGTGGAATGCTGCCGAAGGTGCCACGGAGTATGTCTATCAGTACAGGCCGCTGAACGTCAGCGACTGGTCTTCCGAAACTTCGGTGAGCGGTACATCCGCAACCCTTGACAACCTGATGGCCAACACGACCTATGTTTTTCATGTCAAAGCTCGCTACGCCACTGGCTCCAGCAATTATGAAACCTTCCAATTCCTGACTGAAGGCCCGATGGAGACAATCCCGCATTACCAGGATTTCGAGAACGGGATGGGCGGCTGGCGCCTGGAAAAAGGGTTCGGCCGGTCAGGCATCTCCACCCGCCAGCATCACGAGGGTTCGTATAGTTTTGAATTCGACGAAGGCAGCCCGGAAGCCCAATTCCTGCGTTCTCCCCAGCTGGACGGGGACGCAGAGAAGATGGTCTCGTTCTATTTCAAGAATTATGCTGAGCAGGAAGGCTCGTCGCTCATCTCGTATGTTTCTTCTTTCCAGGTGGGCTGGTCCACGAAGACCAATCAACTCTCCGACTTTGTCGGCGCTCCTGAGGTGGCGGCCGAAAGCGGGAAGTGGGTGCGTTACTCGCTTCAAATTCCGAAAGGCGCCAAGTATGTCCTGATCAAGGTTAAAGACCATCAGTCCTGGCTGTACGTGGATGACATCAGCATCACGGAGGTTCCCCAACCGCTGGCGACAGCGGCAACTGTGATGGGAGAAACCCAGTATGTCGCCACGTTCTATGACGGGACCCGGAACTGGCAGCTGGCGAAAGGAGGGTTGGCTTATACGGTTGAAAAAGAAGGGAGTGACTTCGTATTCTATTGCATCGGCGATGTAATCCCGGCTGGAATACCGGTAATTGTCTTGCTGGATAAACAGGCGGGAGATACTGGATCCACGAAGGCCATCGCGCTGAGCGTGACAACCACCGCCCAGGTTTCCTTTCTGAGCAACATCCTGAAGGGAACGGATTCGCCGCTGGCTGTCAGTAACGGCAAGATAGGAGAGAAGAGAGTTTATGTGCTGGGCGTCAAGGACGGTAAACTGGGGTTCTATCCGTTCTCAGGAAATGAGATCCCGGCAGGGAAAGCTTATTATTTGGGTGAATGATGAAAAGATTATTGCTAATAGGGATGGCACTGGCGGTCGCATTGACCGGGTGCATGAAAGATGAGGCAGAACTCCTCCCGGAAAAGCAGGAAGAACAGTGTGTACAGCCGAGAGATTCGGTGTGGGCAGTGAGCATCCAGGCGGAGAAAGAGATTGCCGGTCAGGCCGGGAATGACGGAATCACGAAGGGACTGGCCATCGGATCGGGAGATTCGGAGGAGAACACCACGGTCCTGCAGTCCATCTGGAAAGCGAATGAGCCGGTGGAGGTCTATTTTGAGGGTGCGCATATCGGTACGCTGACAGCGACCCCTGATGCCACGGATGCCCACAAAGCCACGCTCTCCGGTACCGTCACGACTACCGGCATCACGCCCAACAGCACCACGCTCACCCTGCTGACGCCCCGTCAGGAGTGGGACTATACTGGGCAGGTTGGCCGTCTTTTGCTGCAGGATGACCCCAACAATCAGGGCGCTACCAACCGGTCCATCGAAAAGAAATACCATTACACGATGGCCGAAAACGTATTGGTGACTGCCGCTGCCGGTGGTGTCATCACCACGGACAAAGCGTCCTTTGCCAACCAGCAGAGCATCTATCGACTCAGCTTCCGTTTCCAGCACGATGGAACGGGAGACAAGTACCCCATCACCGCCAAGCGGATTTGGATTACGGCAGCTGGCGGGGGACTGGTGCAGACGCGGAAACTGGACGGATCTTCCGTCACCGGAGCCATCGAAATCCTTCTGGACAACGCCACCGAGAATCCTTTCTTCGTAGCCCTTCGCAACAACAATACGACAACGTCCGAAGACCTCAAGTTCAAAGTGATGGACAGTGAGGGCATCACATACTACGGCACCAAAAATATTCCCGCGGAGTACAAACCCAACGGCACCTTCGTGAGTATGAAAAACGCCACGCTTACCGGGCGTCTGGAGCTTGAACAGCATGAAACGGCTGTGACACAGGCACTTTAATGTTCCGGACCAAATTTATAATTACGCTTCTTTTTGCTGTAATCACAGCTGCGACAGCGCAGGCAACGGATTACATTACTGATGTTAAAGTCATCGGTGGCCCCTCATTGCAGAATGACGTGAACCCCCTTTGGTATGACCTCATCAATAATCATGGCTGGACGGGCGTAGACTATGACCTGAACAAAAATGCAGGCGGTGATTACATCTATCTGATGTATAAAACGGAGAACAACACCGACGGCGTCAATCACGGCTACATCACCGACTTCTACATCAAGCAAGGCTCCTGGCCCATTCCCGACGAATTGACACACGACGGCCGTACCTATCATCTTGTCAGCTTTGACGGGGGCGATCATTTCAAGGGCCAGAAAGGAGACCTTAACAGTAACACAGGCGAGGGCAGCGATGCCATCCATATCTATTACACAACGGACCCTTTCCCTGACAACCGTGCCGTTAGGAGCGTTTTCTTCAATAGCGACAGCAATGGAGCCTTAGGCATGAACGGGAACAACGCCAGTGGCTACGACCTCAATGCCAACTGCAAGGATGGATCGGCCCATATCTACATGCACATTACCACCGGCACTACCACGCCGCCCGGTCCTTCCGGTTTGGGCCTGCCTTATGAATATGACTTTGAGACCAGTCTGGCCGAAGCTGGCTGGACGCTTGTGAACGGTGCGACTTCTACGGAAATACGGACAGGAGGTGCGTATCAAGGCAGTTCTTTTTTCTATTTTTCCGGCGACGGTTCTACCACACAATACCTGGTGTCCCCGGAATTTGACGGATTACACAGCATTGCTGTGACGCTTTATCATAAACAGGGATACAACAGTCCGATTTTTCAGTTGGGCTATTCCACTACGACCAGCGATGTAGGCGCTTTCCAGTGGGGCCCCCAGGTGACGGGTGCCACGGAATGGACCGGCGAGACCAGAAACTTCCCCAAGGGCACCAAATACATGGCCGTCAAGTGTCTTCCTGCATTGGCAAGCCTGCTGCTGGACGCTTTCAGCTTTGAGGCATGTGATTATCCTTCGCCGGAAGGCCTTGCGGTATACTATCTCACCCAGCAGGCCGCAGGGCTTACCTGGGCGGCTCCCGTCACGGATGCTACTGTCACCGGGTATGCCTGGCAGTACAAAAAGGACAGCGACGCTTCCTGGTCGGCCGAAACGACTACTACCGGCACCACTGTCCTAATCGAAGGCCTATCCGGTTTCACCGCCTATTCCTTCCGGGTGAAAGCCTTATATGCGGATGGCGGAAGCGTCTATTCGAGCACTGGTTTTACCACTTCCATGCCATTGCCCTATGAGTGTGGCTTCGAGGCCGGCATGGCAGGATGGTCTGAACGGGACATCGCCACGGGCGGGACAACGGGGATCCACCCTGATGCCGCGCACACGGGGATCCATGGTTACAGGTTCTATTACATCTATACCAATCCCCACGCCCAGATTCTGATCTCCCCGCAGTTTGGCGGCACCTTGCCCATATCGCTGTCGTTCTGGTACAGGAACAAGCAACAATCTCTGCCGGAAACCTTCCAGGTAGGGTATTCTGCATATATGGATGCCCAAGAATTCACCTGGGAAGCGGAGATAACGGCTTCAGACGCCAACTGGCATCTTTACGAGAACAGTTTCCCGGCAAGCACCCGCTACATTGCCGTCAAATACAACAGCAACAGTGAGTATTTGTACCTGGACGACTTCAGTTTTGTGGAGACTTCTCCTTACGCCAAACCTACAGGCCTTGTCGCGAATGCGCTGTCCAGCCAAGTTGCGACGCTTTCCTGGACGGCTGCTGCTGGCGCAACGGGCTATTCCTACCAGTACAAGAAGGCCGCTGATGGCAACTGGTCGACGGAGACCTCCATCACGGCGGCTTCAGCTACCCTGACGGGCCTGTCGGCCAACACTACGTATGCATTCCGTGTGAAAGCCATCTATGAAGGTGGTGCCAGCAATTGGAGCGCTTTCCAGTTCGTGACCGATAGCCGGGTGGAGGGCTTGCCGTATTTTGAAGACTTCGACGATGCCAATATGAATGGCTGGCGCATCGTGAACAGCAGCGGAGAATCGGGAATCGGCACAAAATACGCCACCGGTTCGCCCTGTGTCGTGATGTCAGGGTACGATGAACCCCAATATCTGGTATCTCCCGAACTGGCCGGTGGAAAGGCTCTGGTGGTGTCTTTCACCTACGAGGGGCCTGACCGTGACGATATAGGAAGCGCCATTCAATTCAAGGTCGGGTATTCATCCCAAACCAGCCGTCCCGAAGATTTCACCTGGGGCAGTACGGGATACACACTCACGCGTACGGCGCAGCAGTGCATCACATCCGTACCGGAAGGCACCAAATACATCGCCATCCAAAAGACAGCGGGAATTCACACGCTGTATCTGGATGAAATCGCTGCCATCGATGCATCGAGTTTTCCTTTCAGTACGACACTGGGTATTCTGTGCGGAGAAGAAAAGTATGTGACGACCTTTTATTCCCACTACTGTCCTTTCCGTTTGCCGGAGCATTCCCGGGCTTATACGCTCAGCATGGACGGCTCCGACAGGGTGTTTCACCTTGTCGGAGAGGATGGGAGTATCATTCCCAGGTCAACAGGCGTGATTGTCGTTTCCGACAAGTTGCCGGGAGAGAGTGCTCCGACGAAGGAGCTGGTCTTTACGCCGCTGCTCTCCACCACCGTAGAAGCACACGCCGGAAATATCCTGGAGGGATCCGATCATCCGATTCTTGTGGTTGACGGAAAGCTGGACGATGCCTCCAAGAATGGCTATGTGCTGGGGAAGGATCCGAATGGCGTGTTTGGGTTCTATTGGCTCAACGCAGGCCACGAATCCTGGATTCCCGGCAGAAAAGCGTATTATCTGAAATAACAGGAAGCTACTTCAACTGCACAGGGGCGGACAGTTCCTCGATGCGCTGGCACTCCTCGGCGGAGAAAACGGTGTTGCCCAGGGCGTTGAGGTTGTCTTCCAGTTGGGAGACGGAGCTGGCGCCGATGATGACCGAGGTGACGCGGCTGTCGTTCAGCAGCCATGCGAGGGCCATCTGGGCGAGGCTCTGTCCGCGCTGCCGGGCGAGGTCGGCCAGGCCATGCAACGCGTCCATCATCACAGGGGTGAGTACTTCCTCGCGAAGAGAAGATCCCTGGCGGGCCATCCGGGAATCGGCAGGAATACCATTGAGGTAGCGTCCGGTAAGCAAGCCCTGCTGGAGGGGCGAGAACGAAATGAACCCTGCGCCATGCTCGTGGCAGAGGTCAATGAGGCCCTTGTTCTGCGGTACCCGGTCGATGATGTTGTAGCGGTCTTGATACAACAGGCAGGGGACATCATGCGCCGCAAGATAACGGTACGCCTCCCGGGCTTTGTCGGCGGGATAGCGGGACAGGCCCACATACAAGGCCTTCCCCTGGCGGACGATGTCCACCAGCGCCTGCATGGTCTCTTCCAGCGGGGTTTCCGGATCGTGACGATGAGAGTAGAAGATGTCCACATAGTCCAACCTCATCCGCCGCAGGCTCTGGTCCAGGCTGGCCATGAGGTACTTGCGGGACCCCCAGTTTCCATAGGGTCCGGGCCACATGTCCCAGCCGGCCTTGGTACTGATGAAGAGTTCGTCGCGGTACGGACGGAAGGAACCATCCATCAGCCGGCCGAAATTCTCTTCTGCCGTGCCGTATTCCGGTCCGTAGTTGTTGGCGAGGTCGAAGTGGCAGATGCCTTTGTCGAAGGCGTAGTGAGCCATGGCCTTGATGTTCTGCACGGGCTTGTGGGAACCGAAGTTGTGCCACAGGCCAAGGGACAAGGCTGGAAGCTGGATGCCGGAACGGCCGCAGCGGCGGTACGGCATGGTATCATACCGCACGGGCGAAGGGGAGTAGACAGGCTCGATCATATGGATGGGAAATGGATTGTTTAAACGAGGATGGAGGAGAGGCCTTCGCGTAACTCGGGCATGGGCCTGCAGGTATCCCGCTCAACGATGATGGTCTTGAGGCCGGCGAAAGGCCTGACCTGTTCCTCGATTTCCTTCAGCGGAATATCCGGGCCGAAGTATGCCGGGGCAAAACAGTCCCAGAACTGCATGGCTACCCGCTTGGGCATGTGGAAAGTTTCCTGGATGAAGCTTTCCTCACTGAGGTAGCAGCAAAGATACACCATGCCGATGTCAAACATGTGGTTGCCCCAGCAGAAATCGCCCAGGTCGATGAAGTAGCGCTTGTCGCCGGCGAAGATGGCGTTGCTGTACTGCAGGTCGCCGTGGATGGCCGTGTCTTCGTCGGGTACGTCGGCGATGAAGCGAGCCAGACGGTCCTTTTCCGGGGTCGTGAAGAAGGGGTTCACTTCCAGCAGCCGGTAGTACCTGTCCTTTACGTTCTCAAACTGGGTGGTATCCACGTGCGTGTCGTGCAGCTGCAGGCACATTCCGGCAAACTCTTCGGCATAGCGCCGGACGTTGGCCGGGTCGTCACCCGAGGCACGTGAATAGGATTTTTTGCCCAGAACGCGCCGGAAACGGATGCCATACCGACCGTCCTCTGTCACCACATAGTCGCCAGGCTCCGGAGTGGGAATCCCCATCTCATAGACTTTCCGAGCCAGGAGCATCTCGTCGAGCGGCTGCTGGATCTTGCCCGGGAAATATAGTTTCAGCATGATCGACGGGTCGGTCTTGTGGTCGTAGCTCTCGCCGTTGGCACCGCCGCCGGACAGCACGTAATCCGACAATTTGATAGGAATGGGTTTGGGATTCATGATATAATGCTATTTGACACGGAAACTGCGTTCGAATTCTTTCGTGCCGTCAGCGTTGAAAGTCTTGATGTCGATGGTGCCGCCGCGTGTGTAGGAGAATTCCAGTCGGCGGGCATCCTCATTGACCAGGATGGGGAAGTCGTTGCCCATGGTGCCCGTGTCGCAGCACATGAACTCATGCAGGTCGGCGCCGATCATGAAATCGAATCCGGCCTTGTTGAGCATCGGCAGGATGTTCCGGTTCAACCAGCGCTGGATGTTGTAGTCCTCCTTGATCTTGTGGTCGATCATGGGTACGTGCAGGATGCAAACCTTGAGCGGGGCCTTGCGGAACCAGGGTTCCCGCATCGCCTTGCTGGCCCAGGCCATCTGTTCGCGGATGTAATCCTCATAGACCTCGGTGCCGCTGTATAGGATGGAACGGCCCTCTCCGGTTTCCCCTGCGTCCATGACGAGGAAGGCCACCGGACCCTGCCGGAACGTATAGCAGAAAGGATCCCTGTCGGAGTGCGGGTAGATATCCGCAATCAGTTTCGGGTTGTTGCCGCGGCCTTCATGGTTGCCGCGCGCAAAGAAGAGGGGCAGGCCGTGTGTCAGGTCGCCCAGAGGCTCGATGGAGTACCATACCAGCGTGTCGAGCAGGTAGTTGCCCGCCGTCACGATGTCGCCGTTGAGGAACAGGAAGTCCGTATTGGCCGAATCCACTTGCGCGGCCAGTGCGGAGTATGCATCGGTCCGTAGATGGATGTCGTTGAAAACGGAGAAGTTGCAAGTTTGAGCCTTGTAGTCCAGCGTGCGGATGCTGTTCCATTCCCCGACATAGCTTTTGGCAAATACCGGGTTGTAGGGGTTGGAGTCATCCAGAAGGTTCTGCCCGCATACGCGGTAGCGGACCACGGAACCCGGATTGAATCCTTCGAGCCGGATGCTGTGCAACCGTTGGAAGATACGACGGCCTGCAAAGAGTTCATACTGGATGGTGCCGTCTTCCAGTTCTACATACGCCATACCAGGCAATTCGCTGGTCCAGAGGATAGTGAGGGCATTCTCACCGGCATCGCACACCCAGGGGCCCGCTTGGACGCCCTGCGCCCGTCCCGATACTGCCAGTATCGCCAGGGCAAAAAGCAAAAGGATTCTTTTCATAGTCATACTGCTGATACTTTCCCGGCCAGTCGAAAAAAGAGTCCGGGGAGCCATTTATATACAAAACAGGAAATCATCTCCTTGCCGCCTACGCGGACCTGGCGGCGGCCCCGGATGATGCCGTCTACGCACCGCCGGGCGCAGGCATCGGCGTCCATGCCGCCGGCCTGGCCGGGGTCCATCCGGCCGTGTGCCGATCCGTCGCCTTCCAACGCGCTGAGACTGATGGGCGTATTGATGCGGCCGGGAAAGAGGAGGGTCACTTTCATGCCGGTTTCCAGCTGCAGCGCCTCGAAGAAACCCTTCAGGGCATGCTTGGCGGCACAATAGGCAGACCGTTGCGGGAAGCCGAACAGGCCGGAGATGGAGGAAGTGGCGGCGATGTGGGTGTCGTGGTTCCATTTCCCGGCGGCGTGCAGTACCTTGGTCAGGTGAACAGGCGCGAAGAAATCGACTTCCATGACACGGCGGTCCACCGCTTCGGCGGTCTCCATGGCCAGTGAGCGTTGCGAAATGCCCGCATTGAGCACCAGAAAGTCGAGAGGCTTTTTCAGGGTGGGTACGAAATCGTCGATGGCCGCAAAATCGGTGAGGTCGGCTTCTACGAGCCGGATGTCCTCCGCACCGAGTCCGACACAGGCATCCCGGACAGCTTCCAGCCGCTGCCGGTTGCGGGCCAGCAGGATCAGGCCGGCACCGCGGCGTGCGAATTCGCGGGCAAGGGCCGCGCCGATGCCTGAACTCGCTCCGGTGATGAGCGCCGTTTTTCCCTTCAGCGATTTCATATCGTAAAAATAGGGAAAAAAACGGAAAGATGGTTATAGGGAAAGGTCGCTTCGCTTCACAAATGTGTCGGGAAGCGGCATGTCGTACACACTGCGTCGCAGCAGCTGCCCGAAGGCGTCGAGGTCGGGGCAGGCGCGCTGCTCCTCGACAGAGATGGCTGTACCGATGCCCAGCCGCATCTCCTTACCGCGTTTGTTGAACACTTCGCCGCAGAGCCGCACCAGCCGAACTCGCCAGTCTATCAGCCCCAACCGATAGAAATACATCGAATTGCGGTCAAAAAAGCGCACCGGGATGACGGCCAAGCCCGCTTTTTGGATAAGCCGCAGCACCGGCTCCTGCCAGGCCCGGTCCCGGATGGCATGCTCCCGCAGTGAAAGGTCCGACACGGCGCCGGCGGGGAAGAAACCTACCGGGTGGCCGTCGCGCAACTGTCCGAGCGTCTCGCGCACGCCCGCCAGGCTGACCGCTTTCGGCTTGTCCGGGGTGTCGCCGATGGACGGGACAACCTCGATGAAATGGGGTGACATGGCGCGGATGTGGGCCAGCAACTGGTTGACCATTACTTTATAATCCGGACGCAGATGTCCGAACAGGTCGATCAGCGCAATGCCGTCGAGATGGCCGTACGGGTGGTTGCTGACCGTGATGAAAGCGCCTTCCGGCAGCGTCTGCAGCCGCTCGGCATTCCCTACCTGATAGTCCACGCCGACATCGCGCAGGATGGCGTCGGCAAAGTCCGCGCCGTGAAACTGGCAATTACGGTCGTACAGGTCGTTGACGCGGTCGACGGAGGTCAGGTGCATCAGTCTTTTGATGAGCACAGCACCCGTCGGGGTGTTCAGCTTCGGAATCAGCTGCTGGGCTTCCTGGATCGTTAGGACAGGCATCGGGTTACGCGTGGATGCAGCTATTCATCCTTCTGCTTGGGCATCGGGTCGATGGCCTTGTAGTAGCGGGTGTCCTTTCGGATGGTCACGATATAGATGAGCAGCAGGATGGCCAGGATGGCCAGTCCCGGATAGTCGAGGGCGTGTGCGTAGACGGTCTTGCCGAAGATCGTATGGACCTGCTCGAACTGCTGCCAGGGCTTGATGAAGATGAGCAGGGTGTTGAGCAAGATGGCGATGATCCGGAATTCCGTGGGCCCCATGCCGGCGTAGGTGAGATTGAACTCAGCCTTGAGGTGCGCGTTCATACTCACATTGAGGGTCAGTTGCAGGTAGACGACCAGCATGGCCAGGGCGGTATAGAGATTCAGGAAAGGGGATAGTCCGATGCCCACGAACATAAAGGTCTCATTGATGCCGTCCACGGTGTGGTCAAGGTAGTAGCCGTAAATCGGACGCTGTGTCTTGCGGACGCGGGCCAGTGTGCCGTCGAGCGAGTCACCATACCAATTGACGAGGAGTCCGAAAGAGCTGAGCCAAAGCCAGTTAACATTGATGCCAGAGAGGACGTACCCCAGGAAGATCAAAAAGGCCCCCAGGGCGCCGAACCAGGTGAGCATGTCGGAGGAAACCCACTTCGGCTGACGTTCTGCCAGCCAGACAAGGGCTTTCCGTTCCACTCCGTTGAGTACGGAAGTCTGAATTCTTTCGGCTTTCTTATCCATGTCGGTATGCGTTAGCGATGGGATTCGATGTAAATATATACAAAAATAGTGATAATTTGTAACTTTACCGTATGAAAAGAATAATGCTTGCATGGCTGGTCCTGTTGGTGGCAGGTCAGCTTTCCCTGGCGCAGGAACCGCGCCGGATGATGACAATGGAAGAAGCGGTGCTGGGCACAGGCCTTCGCACGCCGGTTCCCATGCCATATTGGACGGGAGATAAGCACATCGTAGCGCTGGCGGACAACCCGCGCATGATGATGCCGTCCCGTGCATCGCGCCAGCCTTTCGCTTATACGCGCGACAATAATCTGTACTATAAGGATAAGGACGGCGTGGAGCATGCCATCACCGCCTATGCCCACCCGGGCATCGTGTGTGGTACGAGTGTAAGTCGCAATGAATTCGGTATCAACGGCGGCATCTTCGTGTCGCCCGACAGCAGCAAGATCGCGTTCTACCGGAAGGATGAGCGTGCCGTGACGAAGTTTCCGCTGCTTGACATCACGACTCGTACCGGCACCTTGCGCGAGATCCGCTACCCGATGAACGGCATGGCCTCCGAGCGGATTGCGCTCGGCGTGTATGACATCGCCAGCGGAACGACCACCTGGATGGAGGTCACCGATTTCGACGACGACCGCTACCTGACCAATATCACCTGGGGACCCGCGAGCGACCGCATCTACATCCAAGTGCTGGACCGTGCCCAGAAGCACATGCACCTCAATGTGTACGACCCTGCGGACGGCCGCTGCCTCGGCACGTTGCTCACGGAGGAGAACGAGCGCTGGGTGGAACCGCAGACCCAGCTCGTGTTCCTGGAAGCCGATCCTGACCAGTTCCTTTACTATACTGACAACCGCGACGGTTTCAAGAACCTGTACCTGTGTTCTGCCAGCGGCAAGTTCGCCCCCCGGCGCCTGACTGCCGTAGATGCGGACTGCTCTTATCTGGCGCAGCGCGGCCGGTACGTGTATTATTATTCGGCGGAGGTTTCCCCCGTGGAACGGCACCTCTTCCGTGTCGACACCAAGACCGGCAAGATGCTGCGCCTGACACGCGACAAGGGATGGCACAGTTGCAATATCTCGCCGGACGGCAAGTATTTCACCGACAGATATACCTCGCTGGGCGTGCCTACCGTCATCAAATGGGGAACGACAGACGGCAAGAAGTGGGAAACCCTCTACGAATCACCGGCAGAGAATCCGCTGTTGACCAACTGCAAGATCGAGATGGGCACCGTCAAGAGCGCCGACGGCCAGTACGACAACTGGTACAGCATCGTCTATCCGCTGGACTTCGACCCGGCGAAGAAGTATCCCGTGATCCTTTATGTGTATGGCGGCCCGCACTCGCAGCTGATCACCGACAATACGCGCGGCGGCATGTCGCTGTGGGATATCTACATGGCCCAGCACGGCTACATCGTGTTCACGATGGACAACCGCGGCACGTCGAACCGTGGCGCGGCCTACGAGAAAGCCATCCACAAGCAGTGCGGCCAGGCCGAGATGGCCGACCAGATGGAGGGCATGAAGTGGCTCATGTCGCATTCCTGGGTCGATAAAGACCGCATCGGGGTACATGGCTGGAGCTACGGCGGATTCATGACCATCTCCCTGACGGTGAACTATCCGGACGTGTTCAAGGTGGCGGTCGCCGGCGGACCGGTCATCGACTGGAAGTGGTATGAGATCATGTACGGCGAGCGCTACATGGAGACGGAAGCCACGAACCCGGAAGGTTTTGCGAAAACTTCGCTGATTCCCCGCGCCAAGGACCTCAAGGGTAAGCTGCTCATCTGCCAGGGAGCCATCGACGACACGGTGGTCTGGGAGCACAGCTTGAGCTTTATTGAAAGCTGCATCAAGAACAAGGTCCAGGTGGACTACTTCCCGTATCCGACACATCCTCATAACGTCGGTGGCGTCGACCGCGTCCACCTCATGGACAAGGTCACGATGTACTTCGACGATTACCTGAAGTAACCTGAAGCAGTATAATGAGAGGGGCGGTCTCCTGTTGGAAACCGCCCCTTCTTGAATGGTTCAGGCTGGTTGTCAGTCTTCGAACTTCTGGTTGAGAAGCTCGATCATCTTGATGGCAGCCTTGGCGATCGGCGTGCCCGGGCCGAAGATGGCCACGGCACCGTCGCGATAGAGTTCATCGTAGTCCTGTGCCGGGATCACACCGCCCACGACCACGAGGATGTCCTCACGGCCGAGTTTCTTGAGTTCGGCGATGATCTGCGGAACGAGGGTCTTGTGGCCGGCAGCCAGCGAAGATACGCCCACGATGTGGACGTCGTTCTCGACAGCCTGGCGGGCAGCCTCTTCCGGAGTCTGGAAGAGCGGGCCCATATCCACGTCGAAGCCGCAGTCGGCATAACCGGTGGCGACCACCTTGGCGCCGCGGTCGTGACCGTCCTGGCCAAGCTTGGCCACCATGATACGCGGCTGGCGGCCTTCCTTCTTCGCAAATTCGGCCACCATCTTCTTGGCGAGCTCGAACTCGCTGTCATTCTTGACTTCGGAGGAGTAAACACCGGTGTTCATACGGATCACTGCTTTATAACGTCCAACAATCTTTTCGCAGGCATCGGAGATCTCGCCCAGCGTGGCGCGCACCTTCGCGGCCTCGATGGCCAGGGCGAGCAGGTTGCCCGTCTTGGTCTCGACGGCGTGGGTGATGGCGTTCAGGCAGGCCTGGACCTTGGCCTCGTCGCGATGGGCGCGGAGGTCTTTCAGGCGGGCGATCTGCGATTCGCGCACCTTCGTGTTGTCCACGTCGAGGATTTCGATGGGATCTTCGTGCTCCAGGCGGTACTCGTTGATACCGATGATCTTCTCCAGGCCGGAGTCGATGCGGGCCTGCTTGCGGGCAGCGGCTTCCTCGATGCGAAGCTTCGGCACGCCGGTCTCGATGGCCTTGGCCATACCGCCGAGGCTCTCGACTTCCTGGATGTGCTCCCAAGCCTTGTGCGCCAGCTCGTTGGTCAGGCTCTCCACGTAGTAGGAACCGGCCCACGGGTCGATGCTGCGGCATACCTGGGTTTCTTCCTGGATATAGATCTGCGTGTTACGTGCGATACGCGCGGAAAAGTCGGTCGGCAGGGCGATGGCTTCGTCGAGGGCGTTGGTATGGAGGCTCTGCGTGTGGCCGAGGGCGGCACCCATGGCCTCGATGCAGGTACGGGCCACGTTGTTGAACGGGTCCTGCTCGGTGAGCGACCAACCGGAGGTCTGGCAGTGGGTACGGAGCGACTGGCTCTTCGGGTTCTTCGGGTTGAACTGTCCCACGATCTTGGCCCACAGCATACGGGCTGCACGCATCTTGGCGATTTCCATGAAGTGGTTCATGCCGATGGCCCAGAAGAACGACAGGCGCGGTGCGAAGGCATCCACGTCGATGCCGGCCTTGATACCGGTGCGGATGTATTCCATACCGTCAGCCAGTGTGTAAGCCATCTCGATATCGTTGGTAGCGCCGGCTTCCTGCATGTGGTAACCAGAGATCGAGATCGAATTGAACTTGGGCATGTACTGGGAGGTGAAAGCGAAGATGTCGCCGATGATGCGCATAGAGAACTCCGGCGGATAGATGTAGGTGTTACGCACCATGAACTCCTTCAGGATGTCGTTCTGGATGGTACCTGCCATTTCCTCGAGTTTCACGCCCTGCTCCAGGCCAGCCACGATGTAGAAGGCCATGATCGGGAGGACGGCACCGTTCATCGTCATGGAGACGGACATCTTGCCAAGCGGAATCTGGTCGAAGAGGACCTTCATGTCCTCGACGGAGCAGATGGACACACCGGCCTTGCCGACGTCACCCACCACGCGCGGGTGGTCTGCGTCATAGCCGCGGTGGGTAGCCAGGTCGAAGGCCACGGAGAGGCCTTTCTGGCCGGCGGCCAGGTTGCGGCGGTAGAATGCGTTGGATTCCTCAGCCGTGGAGAAGCCAGCATACTGACGGATGGTCCAGGGCTTGTTGACGTACATGGTGGAATAGGGTCCACGGAGGAACGGAGCCACGCCGGCGGCGTAGTTCAGGTGTTCCATGCCCTCGAGGTCGGCGGCCGTGTAGAGGGGCTTGACGTCAATCTTCTCAGGAGTGTGCCAGAGCTCTTCCTGTTTGGCAGCGCAACCGCACTTGGGCGCTGCGCCCTTCGTATAGTCGATATCGTTGAATTTCGGTCTCATTGTCGTTCCTCCTGATTAAAGTTCCTTGACTCCCAGTGCTTTCTGGTATTCCTTGAGGGTATCCAGCACATTGCACTTGACATGGATGTAGTTCTTGATGCCCTGTTCCTCGAGCTGCGGACGGCATTCGGGGTCGCCGGCGACAACCACGATGGCCTTGTCGCCGATGAGCTGGGCGATCTTCGGAACGTTCTCGAGGTACTCGTCGTCAGCCGAGCAGGCCACGACGATGTCGGCACCGGCCTTCAGGGCGGCTTCAGCACCCTCTTCGACGGAAGCGAAGCGGTTGTTGTCCACCACTTTGATACCGGCCACGGCGAAGAAGTTGCTGCTGAACTGGGCACGGGCGCGGCACATGGCCAGGTTGCCGAAGGTCAGCATGAACGCCATCGGCTGGCGGTCGTTGCGGTCGGTGGCCAGGCGCATTGCCTCGAACGGCTGTGCACCGCGGTACGGATGCAGCGGCTCGGCCATCTTCTCGGCGTCGCAGCCTTCCTTCTCGCAGCAGCAGGCTGCGTCGCGGGTGACAATCTCTTTGGTGATCTCTTCACCGGCCTTCTCGAGGAAGTTCGGGAACTGATTGGTACCCAGCAGGGTTTCGCGGCGCTGGGCCAGGAGTTTGTCTTTCTTGTCGGAGACGGACTTCACCTGCTCCTGGACGAAGCCGGCCTTGAAGGCCTCGGTGTAGCCGCCCTTTTCTTCGACCTCCTTGAAAAGTTTCCAGGCAGCGTCGATGATGGACTGGGTGAGTTCTTCGATATAGTAGGAGCCGGCACCCGGGTCGACGATCTTGTTGAAATGGGATTCTTCCTTGAGGACCGACTGCACGTTGCGGGCGATGCGGTTGGAGAATTCGCCCGGAGCGCGGAAGGCGTCGTCGAACGGAACGACCTCGATGGAATCCACGCCGGCGATGGCGGCGCTCATGGTTTCGGTGGTATCGCGAAGCATGTTGACGTAGGCGTCGTAGACCGTCTGGTTCCAGCGGCTGGTAACGGCATGGACATGCATCTTGCAGGCGCAGTCACACTCGACGCCCCATGCCTTCACGATGTTGGCCCAGACCACGCGACCGGCGCGGAACTTGGCGATCTCCATGAAGTAGTTGGAGCTGATGCCGAAGGTGAACTTGATGCGGCGGGCCACCTCCTCGGCGCTGAGGCCGAGTTCGGAAAGTTTGGCGATGTATTCGTTGCCGATGGCCACGGCGAAGGCAAGTTCCTGTACGAGGCTTGCACCGGCGCCGTTGAAGTCATAGGCGTGTACGTTGATGACGCGGATCTTCGGATAATCGGCCACCTTCTTCACGGCCTCTGCGACATAGCCATAAGCTTTCTCTTCGCAGAAGGTGCCGCGGACGGTGAGGCGGTGCAGCGGGCTGAGGTCAAAAGAGGCACGGACATCATCGGGTTTGATGCCCTGCTTCTTCACGACGGCCAGGAAGCTGTCGAGGGTCTGGGCACTGTGCTTGGGGCAGCATTTGCGGAAGTTGATCTCTACAGCTGAGATGCAGATGCCCTTCAGCAGAGCTTCCATCTCTTCCACCGTGAGCGCTTTCTTGTCAGCCAGGATGAAACCGAGCGACTCGACGCCTTTGTTCAGGATGTCGAGGGCTTCTTCATTGGCCTTTTCAATGCCTTTGCACAGGCAAATGTCCTGGCGGGTCAGCCAGTTGTTGTCGTTCTTGATGCCGCGGACGAACGGGAACTGTCCGGGCATTTCGCCGAGAGACTTGATGTCGCCCAGGTTTTCGGCGCGATAGTACGGGCGCACCGCGAAACCTTCGTGGGTCTTCCATACGAGTTTCTTCTCGTAATCGGCCCCCTTCAAGTCCTTGATAATTACCGCATCCCACTGTTCTGTCGAAACAGGAGGGAACTCAGTAAACAGTTTTTCTGCCATGTTTTATTGATTTAATTTTATGTGTGTTTGTTGTGGTCTTTTATTCCTATCCTGCAAAATTAAGATTAATTTCTTATATTTGAAAGTCAAATCCATGGCTATGAAACGAATCTTTTGCCTTTTCGCCCTCATTTGCTTCACGGTCATCATTACCCGTGCACAAACCCCGCAGGACAGCGCCCGCTGGAACCCCGATGAAGTCATCGCCTTCGCCCAATATGATACCCTTACGCTGGAAATGGATTGCTACTTCCCGAATGACGATGCGGAACAGCATCGTTGCATCATCTTTTCCTATGGGGGAGGGTTTGTCGATAACAACCAGCGGCAAGTCAGTATTCGCCATTTCTGCCGCCGGCTGGCTGACGACGGCTTTGTCGTGGTGGCCTCCAATTACCGTCTCGGCTTGCAAGGGGTTCGGTTCAAGGGGCCGTTGCGCATGATCAAGCCGCTGGAGAATGCGATAGGAATGGCATCGGAAGACCTGATGAAAGTCACGCGTTACGTGCTGGATTACGCTTCTGAATTGACAGTCGATCCGCAGCAGATCATCCTGGTGGGCAGCAGTGCGGGTGCCATTATTTCGCTCCAGTGCGATTACGAGCGCTGCAACCGCACCGACCTGGCGCTGCGCTATCTGCCGGAGGGCTTCCGATATGCTGGCGTGATCGCCTTTTCCGGAGCCATCTTCACGCGCAAAGGCATGAAATATACACACGATAGGCCGGCGCCCACCCTCTTCTTCCACGGTACGGCCGACAAACTGGTGACCTACAAGAAGTTCAAGTTGTTCAACATCGGTTTTTACGGCTCCGATGCCATCGTACGGCAGTTCAAGGCACGACACTATCCCCACAAGATCATCCGTTTTCAGGATGAGAGCCATATCGTCTCTATCCGATACCTGGCCGACTACGAGGAAGTCCGATGGTTTATCGACAAGATGGTTGTCGACGCGCATCATTATGAAATCGACGAAACCTTCTTCGATCCTTTCCGGCCGAAAACCCAATGGGACACCATTGGCCCCGGTGAAATGTATTAGTCTGGCAGATTCGGAGATAAAAGAAGAATATGCCCGATCAAGGCCATTTCTATCTTGAATCCGGTGTTGAGATGAGGGCCTCTGGTCTTGCGGTAACATACTTTGCCTCCGGCCCTTCTCAATTCTATGTGTCCATCGGTTATAGTTCCGAGATGTGGAGAATGATGCTGTTCAGGAGATGCAACAACCACTCCAATACCTTGATGCTAAGTTGAGACAAGGAGGATAGGAAAGGGAGGTGGGAAGATAGTGCGGCACTGGCTAGGGAGAAGGGGATGATGTATATGGCGGCGGTGGTCAGGGGAATGGCCAGGAGGGTGGTGACGAGAAAATATCGGGGGAATGTGCCGAAGTAGTACCAGGCCAGGGCGCCGCAGGTGAACTGGCAGCAGAGGCTGACGCATAGCAGTTCCCAGACGCGTGTGAGCAGCCTCGAACGGGTCTGCAGGAGGGACTTGAGCCATGGATGCAGCAGCAGGATGGAGAGGACGGCCGTATAGGAGAGCTGGAAACCGATGTCCCGCGGTGCTTCGGGTCGAAGGAACATCAGTACGAAAGCGCTGCCGAAAAGGGCGGCGCAGGCATCCCGGTCTCCGGAGAGGGAGCCGGACAGCTCGTAAAAACTGATCATCAGCACGGCGCGGGTGATGGAAACGCTCAAGCCTGTGATCATGGCAAAGCCCCAGAGCGAACAAAGGATGACACCGCCGCGCAGTATCCGCGCCGACCGGCTGCCTCCCAGCGGCGCAAGTACCTGAACCAATAAGGCATAGATGAGGCCTACGTGCAGGCCGCTGAGAGCGAGCAGGTGCAAGGCGCCGCTTTCGCGATAAGCCGCCCGCAGGTCGCGCGACAGGCTGCTTCTGTCACCGATGGAGATGGCCCGCAGCACGGCCAGTTCATCGCCCGCAGGCAGCCATTCTCCCAGCCAGGCGGAGAAAGCGGCTTTGCGGTCTGCCGCCCATTGAATCAGGGCGGATGGTCCTGTGGCCGGCGGCATCCGGCCGACCTGCACGGCTGCTGCGCCGAGCAGCACGAAGCACCCCAACAGTAACCCCCATCGCGGCCACCGGGCCGAAATGCATGCGAGAAGCAGAGTCATTGCCAGATAGAAGAGGGGAGGGAGCGTCAGCATATCTCCCAGCCCGTTGCCAGCCAGAACGGCCAGCGTGCAACCCACGATTTCCCTACCTTGCCGCATCCTTTCAAATTTTCAGCAAGGTACGATTTTTTTTGCTAACTTTGTATGATTCGAACTCTCTAATACGAAAAATATGATCATCCTCGTCCTGAATTGCGGAAGCTCCTCGCTGAAGTACCAGCTGCTCGACATGCGGAGCGCTGAAGATTTTACCCTGATGAAGAAAGGTCTCGTGGAACGCATCGGCGAAGCCGAAGTGCCCGACCATGCCGCCGGTATCAAACTGGTGCTCGATGCCCTGGTGAGTCCTGAAGAAGGCGTCATCGACTCGCTCGACCGCATCGAAGCTGTCGGCCACCGCGTGGCGCACGGTGGTGAGTTTTTCTCTTCCAGTGTCCGGGTCGACGCCGACGTGATGGACAAGATCGGTCGCTGCTGTGAACTTGCTCCGCTGCACAATCCGGCCAACCTCATGGGCATCCAGGCGGTCGACAAGCTGATGCCCGGCAAGCCGCAGGTCGCCGTTTTCGACACCTCTTTCCACCAGACCATGCCGGACTACGCATATATGTACGCGCTGCCGTACCGCTTCTACGAGCAGTACCGCCTGCGCCGGTACGGATTCCATGGCACCAGCCACAAGTTCGTGGCCGAGAAGGCCTGCAAGTTCACGGGCCTGGATTTCGCCACCAGCCGCATCATCACCTGCCACCTGGGCAACGGCAGCTCCGTGACCGCCATCAAGAACGGCCAGAGCGTCGATACATCCATGGGCTTCACTCCTGTCGAGGGCGTGGTGATGGGAACCCGTGTGGGAAATCTCGACGTGGGTGCCGTGACTTTCATCCAGGAAAAGGAACACCTGAATTACAGCCAGGTCAATGCCCTGCTCAACAAGAAGAGCGGCCTGCTCGGCATTTCCGGCGTCTCGTCTGACAACCGCGACATCGAAGCGGCCGCAAAGACGGGTAACCAGCGCGCTGTCCTGGCCCGCGAGATGCTGGCCTACAGCATCAAGAAATATGTCGGCGCTTATGCGGCCGTGCTCGGCGGCGTCGACCTGATCGTATTCACGGGCGGCATCGGCGAGAACGCCTGGCCGGTCCGCGAGCAAGTTTGCGAGGGACTTGAGTTCCTTGGCGTCTCGTTTGACGCACAGGCCAACGCGGTGCGCGGCAAGGATGTGCTGATCTCCCGTCCGGATTCGCGCGTAAAGGTCGTGGCGGTGACGACCAACGAAGAACTGGTCATCGCCACCGACACCATGAACATCGTCAATAACAAGTAAACAAGAAACCGATATGATTACCAATTTCAACGAACTCTTTGAAACCCTCCGCGCCCGGAGCAAGAAGCGCATGGTCGCTGCCTGGGGCGTGGATGACCACACCATCACCGCCGCTTCCCTGGCCATTGAGAAAGGCATCGTCGATGTCACACTCGTAGGCGACAAGGACAAGATCCTCGAAGTTTGCAAGAAAGAGCAGATCGACCCGTCCATTTTCTCCATCATCGACAATAAGGATGAACTCAAGTCGATTGCGCAGGCCGTGGGTATGGTTCGCGACGGCGAAGGTGACATCCTGATGAAGGGTCTCTGCAGTACCGATAAATACATGCGCGGCATCCTCAACAAGGAGCGTGGGCTCCTGCCCGCGAAGGCTGTTTTGAGCCATGTGGCCGTGATCGAGAACCCGAATTACCACAAGCTTATGCTCGTGAGCGATATGGCCGTCATTCCGCTGCCGGACTTCAAGCAGAAGATCGCCATCTGCAAGTATCTGGCTTCCACCGCCCGTGCCCTGGGCATCGAGCGCCCTAAAGTAGCTGCCATCGCCGCCACCGAGCAGATGCTCGACGGCATGCCTGCCTGTGTAGAAGCAGCCTTGCTGGCCAAGATGTCCGACCGCGGCCAGATCTCCGGCTGCGTGGTGGACGGCCCGCTCGCGGTGGACGTCGCCATCGATCCCGAATCCGTGGCTATCAAGAAGGTAAAGAGTGAAGTGGCGGGCGACGCCGACTGCCTCCTGTTCCCGAACATCGAGAGTGCCAACGTATTCTACAAGGTGAACTCGAAACTCTGCAAGGGCGTGCGCCAGGCTGCCATCATGGCTGGCGGAATGGCTCCCTGCGTGCTTTCCAGTCGCGCCGACAGCATCGATACCAAGCTGAATTCCATTGCTTTGGCCGCCCTTACCGCTAAATAGGTTACGGTATGAAAATCCTTGCTATCAATCCCGGCTCCACCTCGACCAAGATTGCGGTTTTCGAAGATTACGAGCAGGTTTTCACCAAGACGCTCCGTCACTCTGCGGAAGAGATAGGGAAGTATCCCAACATCGTGTCGCAGTTCAGCTTCCGCAAGAAGATGATTGTGGAAGCGCTCCGCGAGAACGAAATCGAACTGAAGGAGATCTCCGCCATCGTCGGTCGCGGCGGCCTGCTGCGTCCCATTCCGTCGGGCGTGTATGAGGTGAACGACCGCATGCTCGCGGACCTGCGCTCCGGTGAATACGGTGAACATGCCAGCAACCTGGGTGGCATCCTGGCCCAAGCCATTGCCGCCGAGATCGGCTGCCGGGCCTTCATCACCGACCCCGTGGTGGTCGACGAACTCTGCGACCTGGCCCGTGTGGCGGGGCATCCGCTCTTCAAGCGCATCTCCATCTTCCATGCCCTCAACCAGAAAGCCATCGCCAAAATGTATGCAGCACAGCAGGGTGAGAAGTATGAAGACCTGAACCTCATCGTGGTGCATCTGGGCGGCGGTACCTCCGTCAGTGCCCACTGCAAAGGGCGCGTAATCGATACGAACAACGCCCTCAACGGCGACGGTCCATTCAGCCCTGAGCGCTCCGGCGCGCTGCCCGCGCAACAGCTGGCCGACATCTGCTTCTCCGGCAAGTACACACCGCAGGATGTCAAGAAGATGATCAACGGCCGTGGCGGCACGGTGGCCCACCTGGGTACGAACGACTTCATGGAGATCGAACGAAAAATGGTCGACGATCCGCACTTCAAGCTTATCGCAGACGCTTATCTCTACAATATCGCAAAAGAGATCGGTGCGATGGCTTCCGTCCTCAAAGGAAAGGTCGACGCCATCCTGGTGACGGGCGGTATCGCCTACGGCAAGGGCATGATGGCCGACCTGGCATCCTATGTAGACTGGATTGCTCCCATGAAGGTCTATCCGGGAGAAGACGAAATGGGCGCCCTGGCGCACAACGGACTGTCCGTCATGCAAGGCCGCGAGGTCGCAAAAGTGTATTGACGCCAGTCGCCGGTCGGCGACACCTGGTGCACGAAAAAATAAAAGCAATGAGAAAGACATTTTTCCTGCTGGCTATGCTGCTGCTGTTTGTCGGCAGTTCCTACGCTCAGCAATACGACGCGCCGGAGCAGGTGAAGGCTGACTGGCGGAAGGCTGCCGGAATGGAAGGCCCTCACCGGTTCGACGCCCCGCTGCCAACGCCGTCCCCGAAAGGGTATGAACCCTTCTACATCAGCCATTACGGCCGCCATGGGTCGCGGTATGCCTGGGATTCCCAGACGTACACGCTGATCCATAAAGTCCTGACGGCCGCGCATGAGGCGGGCTGCCTGACCCCGCTTGGCGAGCAGTTCTACCAGGACTTCGAACCGTTCTACCCGACGCCGCTGATCAACACAGGGGACCTGGTTCCACTGGGCTGGGAACAGCACCAGAAGATAGCCGCCTGGATGTTTGACACTTTTCCGAAGGTCTTCAAGGGCAGGCGCCATGTCGACGCCATCGTCTCCACATCCGCCCGCAGCATCGTCAGCATGAACTCGTTCTGCCTCAGCCTGAAGGAGCGGAATCCGAAACTGGACTTTTACCAGAGTTCCACCCACGCCGGACTCGGTGTGGTGACGCCGACCAGCGCGCCTGCACCCATCCGCAAACAATACAAGGGAGATGACATCTCCCGTGTCGAACCTGTCGCGCATTTCAACGAGCGGTTCATCGATTACGACGGTATTCTCGGCCGTATCTTCACCGATCCGAGATTTCCCGCGAAATTCGAAGGAGGCCGCACCAATTTCCTCCATCAGCTCTATGCCCTGATCGGCGGCTATCACAATTACGAGACGCGTCCCTTGTTTGACAATCTCCTCACGCCCGACCAGTATGCCAACCTTTGGGAGGCGCTCAACTACTATTCCTGGCACATCGACCTGGACGCTCGCTACCAGAATATTCCGCTTCTGGAAGATATCATGGCCAAGGCGGAAGCCGCATTCAACGATCCGGATCGTGCCGCGGACCTGCGCTTCGGACACGACTATGTGTTCGAAGCGTTCATGTGCCTGATCAACGCGAACGGTTGCGGGACGGTTCCTGAAAAGGCCGCTGAAGTGAAATACTGGTTCCAGAGTTACAACGTCCCGATGGCGGCAACGGTGCTCTTTGTTTTCTACCGGAACAAGAAGGGAGATATCCTGTTCAAGGTGATGCAGAACGAGGCCGAGGTCACGCTCCCGCAACTTCAGCCCGTCACCGGTCCGTATTTTCGCTGGTCGGACTTCACCCGATGGGCTTCCGGGATGATGGCGGCCCACCCGCTGGTAGAAAAGGCAGAATAGGCTTGGAAATCTCAGTCTTTGAGTTTCTTGTACTTGAAGCGCTTCGGTTCTGCTGAGCCGAGGCGCATTTTTCTGTTGGCCTCGTATTCGGAGTAAGTACCTTCGAAGAAGTACACCTGTGAATCCCCCTCAAAGGCGAGGATGTGGGTGGCGATGCGGTCGAGGAACCAGCGGTCATGGGAAACGACCACGGCGCAGCCGGCGAAGTTCTCAAGACCTTCCTCCAGCGCGCGGATCGTGTTGACATCCACGTCGTTGGTCGGTTCGTCGAGCAGTAGTACGTTGGCGTTCTCCTTGAGCGTGAGGGCCAGGTGCAGGCGGTTGCGCTCACCGCCGGACAGGACGCCGCACAACTTCTCCTGGTCGGCGCCTGCAAAGTTGAAGCGGGAGATATAGGCGCGCGCATTCACCTCGCGATTGCCCAGTTTTACATACTCGCTGTTCTCGGAAATCGTCTCGTACACCGTCAGGTCGGGATCGATCTGCTTGTGCTGCTGGTCCACGTAAGCGATTTTCACGGTTTCTCCCACCTCGAAAGTGCCCGTATCGGGCTGTTCGTATCCCATGATCAGGCGGAAGAGCGTGGTTTTGCCTGCGCCGTTCGGACCGATGACGCCCACGATGCCGGCCGGCGGCAGTGAGAACGTGAGGTTCTCGAAGAGTACCTTGTCGCCGTATGCCTTTGAAACACCCTTGCATTCAATCACTTTGTTGCCCAGGCGCGGGCCGTTGGGAATATAGATCTCGAGGCGCTCCTCTTTTTGTTTCGTGTCCTCGTTGAGCATTTTCTCGTAAGCGTTCAGACGGGCCTTACCCTTGGCCTGGCGGGCCTTGGGTGCCATGCGCACCCACTCCAGCTCGCGTTCCAGCGTCTTGCGGCGTTTGCTCTCCTGCTTCTCTTCCATGGCCAGGCGGGCACTCTTCTGCTCCAGCCACGAGGAATAGTTGCCCTTCCAGGGAATGCCCTCGCCGCGATCCAGTTCCAGGATCCATCCTGCCACGTTGTCGAGGAAGTAGCGATCGTGCGTCACGGCGATGACCGTGCCCTTGTATTGCTGGAGATGGGCTTCCAGCCACTGGATCGATTCGGTATCCAAATGGTTGGTGGGCTCGTCGAGCAGCAGCACGTCAGGTTCGCGGAGCAGCAGGCGGCACAGCGCCACGCGCCGTCGTTCGCCGCCGCTCAGCGTGGCCACGGACGCATCCGGATCGGGGCACTGCAACGCATCCATCGCGCGTTCCAGCTTCGCGTCGATGTCCCATCCGCCGGCGTGGTCGATGGCTTCGGTCAGTTCGCCCTGCCGCTCGATCAATGCATTCATCTGGTCGTCGTCCATCGGCTCCATGAACTTCTGGTTGACTTCCTCGTATTCCTTGAGCAGGTCCATGACTTCCTGAACCCCTTCCTGCACGACTTCCAGTACGGTCTTACTGTTGTCGAGCTTCGGTTCCTGCTCCAGATACCCCACGGTATAACCGGGCGCAAAGACCACCTCTCCATGCGTTGGCGTCTCGATGCCGGCGATGATCTTCATGACGGTCGATTTGCCGGCGCCGTTCAAGCCGATGATGCCGATCTTGGCCCCGTAGAAGAAGGAGAGATAGATGTCCTTGAGGATCACTTTGTTGTTGTGCGGCAGAATCTTGCTCACACCGTTCATCGAGAAGATGATCTTTTCGTCAGCCATGTCAGATGAGGTTGCGTTGTTTCATGAAATACTTGATCAGGTCCACGACCTTCCCTTCGTCGTCACCGAGGCGGGAAGCATTGATGCAGAGGTCGTAGCTGGCCGAATCGCCCCATTTCTTAAAGGTGTAGTAGTTGTAATACTCGGCCCGCTTGCGGTCGCCCACTTCAATGAAGCGACGCGCCTCTTCCTCGGTCTTTCCGCCCACCTTCATCAGGTTCCGTACCCGGCTATCCAGGTCGGCGGCGATGAAAACCGTCACCAGCCGCGGCTCGTCGCGCAGGATGTAATCGGCGCAGCGGCCTACGATGATACAGTCTTCCTTGGCAGCGATTTTCTGCATCACCTCACTTTGGATCTTGAAGAGTTGCTCCTCCGTCATCACCGTATTCGTGCCGGCCCGGTTATAGACGCCGAGCAGGGAACGGAAGCCCTGAAGCGCCGTGCGCATACCCCGCGAGGAATGCTCGTCGCGTTGGACGAAACACGCTTCGTCCAGGCCGCTTTCGCGGGCCACTTCAGCCAGCAGCTCCTTGTCATAGACCTTCAGGCCGAATTCCTGCGACAGGCGCCGGGCCACACCCAGTCCGCCTGCGCCGATCTGGCGTCCGATGGAAATAATCAGATGAGGTTCCATATCGCGTTAGATTGTATCGGTTACTTCAATAGGTTCAGGGATTTCCCGCGGTTCCGCCGTTTTCATGGCAGCCTGTTCGCGCCGGAAGCTCCGCTTCAGCTGCGCCAGCATGATCTCGGAGACCACCAGCGCTGCCAGGTCGGATGCCGGCATGCTGAACCATACGCCGTCCGCGCCGAACCAGAGCGGCAAGACGGCCAGGAAGGGTAACAGGAAGATAAGCTGGCGCGACAGCGACAGGAAGATGGCCTTGTTCGCCATGCCGATGCTCTGGAAGAAATTCGAGATGACCATCTGGCGTCCGATGATGAAGAAGATCAGCACCGTGATGCGGAAGCCGTGTGCTGCCAGGCCGATGAGTTCCTCGTCATGCGTGAAGAGCGAAACTGCGGCCCGGGGGAAGAACATCCCCACGACAAAGCACGTAAAGGTCACGACCAGGGCGCATTTGACGGTCAGGTTCAGCACTTCCAATACGCGGTCGTATTGCCGTGCGCCGTAGTTGTAGCCAGCGATCGGCTGCATGCCCTGATTGAAGCCCATCACGATCATCAGGAACAGGAACACGAGCCGGTTCACGATGCCGTATGCGCCGATGGCCAGGTCGCCGCCGTATCGCTTGAACTGGTTGTTGATGAAGATTACCACGAAGCATGAGGCGACATTCATCAGGAAAGGTGCCAGGCCGATGGCCAGGGAGCGCCGGGCGATGCCCCAGTCCAGCCCGAAGTTCTCACGAGAAAGATGTAGGAATTCACGCTTGTCACAGATGATGCGCATAATCCAGACGAGGGCCACGCTCTGCGAGATGATGGTTGCGATGGCGGCACCCTGGATGCCCATGTCGAACACGAAGATGAAGATGGGGTCGAGGATCGTATTCAGGGTCACAGTCAGCAACGTGGCATACATGGCTTTCTGCGGATGACCCGATACGCGGACGATGGAATTCAGGCCGAAATACAGGTGGGTGATGATGTTGCCGGCCAGGATGGGGATCATGTAGCTGCGGGCATAGGGCAGCGTCGCGTCGCTGGCGCCGAAGAATCGCAGGATTGGATCGAGGAAGATCAATGAGATGCCGGAGAATAGCACGCCCACCAAAACGTTCAGGATGAAGACGTTGCTGAGTACCTTCTTGGCAACGGGGTAGTTCTTCTGCCCAAGCAGCACTGAAATGAGGGTGGCGCCGCCGACGCCGACGAGGGTGCCGAAAGCGGCGGAAAGGTTCATCAGCGGGAAGGTGAGGGCGAGGCCGGAGATGGCCATCGGGCCGCATCCCTGTCCGATGAAGATGCTGTCCACCATATTGTACAGCGAAGAAGCCGTCATCGCGATGATGGCCGGCATGGCATACTGTTTCAACAGCTTGCCGATCTTCTCCGTACCTAATTCAAGGGGAATGTTTTCTGCCATAACACACAAAGATAGCAAAAAATGCTATCTTTGTAATATGACCGGGATATCGTTGATTATTGCGTTTGTCGTGGCGATTGTGGCCATGATCCTGCTGATTTCAAGGCTCAGGGTGCATCCTTTCTTCGCCATCATGGCGGTGTCGCTGGTGCTGGCCCTGTTGGCCGGAATTCCGCTCAAGCAAGTGCCTGGCGTGATCGGATCAGGGTTTGCCGGGACGTTTACTTCCATCGGTATCGTGATTATCCTGGGAGCCTTCATCGGGGCGGTGCTGGAGAAGACGGGAGCGGCTTTCAAACTCGCGGATATGGTGATCCGGCTGGTGGGACGCCGGCATCCGGAACTGGCCATCGAGCTGATGGGGTGGGTGGTGTCGATCCCCGTTTTCTGCGACAGCGGCTTCGTGATCCTCAATCCCATCCGCAAAGCCCTGGTGCGGCAGACCGGTGCTTCGAGCGTTGCCATGACGATGTGCCTTTCATGCGGCCTCTACATCGCCCACGTGTTCATTCCGCCCACGCCCGGTCCTCTCGCCGCCGCCCAGGCCCTCGGCATGGAGGACAACCTGCTGCTGGTCATCGGAATGGGCGTGCTTTGCTCCATTTTCCCGCTGATAGCGGGCTATTTCTTCGCCCGGTATGTCAGCCGGAAGGTGAAGAGTGCGGAAGAAGTGCCTGAAGACGGAGACAACGCCAAGACTTACGAAGAACTCAAGGCCGCTTACGGCAGGCTCCCCGGCGCGCTCGATGCCCTTGCGCCCCTCGTCGTGCCGATCCTGCTGATGGCCGTCGCATCGTTCATGTCGATGCTGCACGTCGAAACCCCGCTGGCCGATCTCTTCATCTTCCTCGGCACTCCCATCATGGCGCTTTCAGTGGGCGTGGTGCTGGCCATCATCCAACTGTTCCGGGCTGGAAAAAAGGATGATTTCTACAAGTTGACCAACGAGACGCTGAAAACGGTCGGTCCGATCCTCTTCGTGACAGCGGCCGGTGGCGTGCTCGGCAAGGTCATCGCTTCGTCCGACATGGTGAACTACATCACGACGCACGCAAGTACTTTCAAGGCCGTCGGTATTTTCTTCCCCTTCCTGCTGGCCGCCATTCTCAAGACAGCGCAAGGCTCATCGACCGTCGCCATTACCACTACGGCCGGTATCGTGGCTCCGCTGCTGGCCGCATTAGGCTTCGTTACCCCGGTCGACGCTTCAATGGTCGTGGTCGCCATCGGCGCCGGTGCCATGACGGTATCGCATGCGAACGATTCCTATTTTTGGGTGGTCAGCACGTTCGGACGGCTGCTCGTCCGCGACGGCTACCGCACCCAGACCCTGATGACGCTGATCATCGGCCTGGCTGCGATGGTCGAGGTATTCCTGCTCAGTCTCATTTTCTAACCTGCACTAGTCATGGCTTCCTCCCCGAAGAAAAATTCAAAGACCCAGCGGCAGGCATCCGGAACGCTGGTCGCCATCGGTCTGGTTGTACTTGGCGTCATCGTCTGCCTTGTCATCCCGGTTTTTCAAGATAAAGTAAAGGCGGCAATCATCGGCTGGAAGGGTCTTGTCTACCTGCTGGGCGCCGGTTTCGTGTTGGAAGCCTGGTTCCTGATCATCGGCTACCGGGGCAAGGCATTGCTTTATGCACTGGGTATCCTGGTCTTCACTATCCTGTGCATCTGGCTGGCCGTCAACTTCAACCTGGTCTGGGACTCGATGGTGAACACCCTCGGCCTCTGGCCCACCATCATCATTACCCTCTTAGGCGCCCTTGGCCTTTGGTTCGTTGTCAAAGTATTATTTTGAGTCCGCCGCCGGCCAGATACCATATAGTTGTCAAAACCGAAGATATTGCGTAATTTCGCGATTCGAAAAAACGAATGTGATGGAAAGAATCCTGCTTAAAGACAAGTATTTCGTTCCGTATATCCCCAACAAGCGGCTGGAGAAGGCCATCGATGCGGTGGCGGAACGCATCAACCACGATTTCAGGGACTTCAATGGCGTGCCGATCGTACTCTGTGTGCTCAACGGTTCGATCCTTTTCACGGCTGAGCTGATGAAACGCCTTGATTTCACCTGCGAGTTCTCGAGCATCCGGCTATCCTCCTACGAAGGGACCCTCTCTTCGGGCGTTACACGCAAGGTGCTGGGACTGACTTCTTCCATCAAGGGAAGGACGGTCATCGTGGTGGAAGACATCGTCGATACCGGCAAGACCATCACGGACCTTCATTCCCTGCTGCTTGAAGCCGGTGCCTCCGACGTGAAGATCTGCACCATGCTTCTCAAACCTGAAGTCTATAAGAGGGACCTCAAGCTCGACTATGTGGCGATGGAAATCGAAAACCGCTTCATCGTGGGTTTCGGCCTCGACTACGACCAGCTCGGACGCAACCTCAAAGACATCTATATCCTCGATACGAATCCCCCCAAGACTATGCGGAAACATTTCCTGATTTTTGGCCCTCCGGGCGCTGGCAAAGGCACCCAGGCCGCTCTCATTATCGACCGTTTCGGCCTTCGTCACGTATCTACCGGCGACTTGCTGCGCCGTGAAATCGCCGCCGGCACCACCCTCGGCCTCAAGGCCAAGACGCTGATCGACCAAGGACTGCTCGTTCCCGACGAGGTGGTTGAAGGCATGATCGCCTCCGAACTCGACGCACATCCGGACGTGAAAGGTTTCATCTTCGACGGCTTCCCGCGCACGACGGAGCAGGCCCAGCATCTCGACAAGATCCTGTCCGAACGGAACGGGCAGGTCGATGCCGTGATCTCCCTGATCATTCCCGACGAGACAGTCTTCGAGCGCATCCGCCATCGCGCGGAGATCGAGAGCCGGGTCGACGACACCAAACCCGAAGTCATCCAGAAGCGCATCGATACCTACCATAGCAAGACGGAGCCTGTGATTTCCTTCTACAAAAGCAAGGGCTGCTACCGTGAAATCGACGGCCTCGGCACGATTGACGAGGTGTTCGACAAGATTTGCGCGGTGATGAAGGAATTCAAATAAACTCCTCAGAATCATGAGTTTCGAGACCGGCACGAACTTCATCGACTATGTCCGTATCTTCTGCAAAAGCGGGGATGGCGGCAACGGGTCGATGCACCTGCACCGCGCCAAGTACGTGCCCAAGGGCGGGCCGGACGGCGGTGACGGCGGTCGCGGCGGCCATATCATCCTGCGCGGCAACCGGCAGATGTGGACACTGATCCACCTGAAGTACAAGAAGCACATCAAGGCAGAGGACGGCGGCGCGGGCAGCGGCCAGCTCAAGCACGGCAAGCAGGGCACGGATGTGGTCCTGCAGGTGCCGCTGGGTACGGTGGCACGCGACGGCGAAACCGGCGAAGTGCTGTTCGAAGTACTGGAAGACGGGGAGGAGAAGATCCTGTGCCGTGGCGGTCGCGGCGGTCTCGGCAACAACTTTTTCAAGAGTGCGACCAACCAGACGCCTCGTTTCGCCCAACCCGGCGAACCGGGCGTCGAGGGCTGGTTCGTCCTGGAGCTCAAGGTGTTGGCTGATGTGGGGCTGGTAGGCTTCCCCAACGCAGGCAAGTCGACGCTTCTCAGCGTGGTTTCTGCCGCCAAGCCCAAGATTGCCGACTACGCCTTTACGACGCTCGAGCCGCAACTTGGCATCGTGAATTACTATGACGACCGTTCGTTCGTCATGGCCGACATCCCCGGCATCATCGAGGGCGCCCACGAAGGACGCGGCCTTGGCCTGCGCTTCCTGCGCCACATCGAGCGCAATGCGATGCTGCTCTTCATGATCCCTGCCGACAGTAAGGACATCGCCGGGGAATACCGCATCCTGCAGAAGGAACTCAAGCTCTATAATCCGGAACTCCTGGACAAGGAGCGGGTGCTGGCCATTACCAAGTGCGATCTGCTCGACGACGAGTTGCGCAAGGAAGTGAAGCGACACCTGCCACGAAAGGTACGCACCGTCTTCATCTGCTCCCTCACGGGCGAAGGCATTCAGGAACTCAAAGACGTGCTCTGGGAGACGCTGAACGCCGAAATCTGATTTTTCATGTACCTGATCGTCGACACCACCACCGATCCGGCCTGGAACCTGGCGGCGGAGGAGTATCTGCTGACGCAGCGCTCCGAACCTTTTTTCCGGCTCTGGCGCAATGCCGACAGCGTCATCATCGGACGGCACCAGAACGCATACGCGGAGATCGATATGGATTTCGTGTCGCGGGAAAGTATCCCGGTGGTCCGCCGGATGACGGGCGGCGGAGCGGTGTTCCACGACCTGGGGAACGTGAATTATTCCTTCTTCGATTTGAAAGGGCGGCGGTTTACCTACGTGATTTTGGAAGCCTTGTCGGCGCTGGGCGTTTCCGGCGTTTGTTCCGGGCGGAACGACCTGGTGCTGCCCGACGGACGCAAATTCTCGGGTACGGCGGTCTGCAAGCATGGGGGGCGGGTCCTGGAACATGGCACTTTGTTGTTCGATGCGTCGTTCGACCGACTGGCCGCGGCCCTGCGGCCACGGCCGGAAAAATTCACGGGCAAGGCTGTCCGGTCGGTCCGGAGCCGGGTAGCCAACCTGTCGTCGGAACTGGCGCAGCCGCTCAGCGTGGAGGCGTTCATGGATTTCCTGGCTCAGCATATTGGAGACGTGCTGGACGCAGAGCCGTATGAATATACGGAAGAAGACCGCGCCGCCATCGAACGGCTGCGTACGGAGCGGTTCGGCGCCGTGGCCTGGAACTTCGGTGCTTCTCCCGCCTGCCGCTTTTCCCATGTCCGCAAGTTCCCCGCCGGCCTGCTGGAGGCTCATTTCGACGTGATTGGCGGATGTGTCCGGCACCTGCAGGTATTTGGCGACTATTTCTTTACGCGCCCGACCGCTGATTTCTGTGCGTTGCTGGAAGGATGTCCGTACGACTATAAAACAATCGCCGACTGCCTCCAGGAAGCGGCAATCGGCGAGTATTTTTCGGGCCTGAGCCCGGAGGATCTGTTATCGTTGCTTATTTGTAGCGACGCTCCTTCTCCGACACCAGGAGATCCTTCAGCGTAGCCACGCAGTCGTTGACCGCGCCTTCGAAGGTGTCATTGTTGCGCTCCACAACGAGTTCGTTGCCCGGAATGAAGACGTGGACCTTCACGTTCTTGTTCTGCGGGTCGGCGAGCAGGGAGAGGTCGACTTCCGTGCGCACGATGTCTTCGTAGAATTTCTCGATCTTGCTGACCTTCTTGTCGATGTAGTCCAGCAGTTTCTGGTCTGCATCGAACTTGATGGATTGAACTTTGATTTCCATGGTTTTACCTCCGTTTTTTAGCTCTGGGATGAGCGGTTAAATATGTCTTTTTCAACTGTTCGAACGAGTTGTGCGTATATACCTGCGTCGCCGCCAGCGAGGAGTGTCCCAGGATCTCCTTGATGCTGGTCAGGTCGGCGCCCCGGTTCAGCAGGTGCGTAGCCAGGGAATGACGCAGCACGTGCGGCGATTTCTTGCCGGTAAAGCCTTCCACCCCCGCGAGCTCATTCCTGACCACGTTGTCGGCGAACGCCAGGTAGAGCGGGGCTCCCTTGTCGGTGAGAAAGAACTTTCCTTCCGGGTTGTCGGGATACGCTTCCCCCATTTTTTCCAAATATAGCGAAATTTCCTGACATATCAAAGCCGGAACAGGGATTTCTCGCAGCTTGTCGCCCTTTCCGAGCACGCGGAAAAGGCGCCGGTTCGGGTCGAAATCCGTGATTTTCAAAGCGCACAGTTCGGCCCGCCGCATGCCCGTGGCATACAGTACCACCATCATCATCCGGTTGCGCAGCAGGGCGAAATTGTCGGGATGCTCCTCGACGTTGCGCCGGCTTTCGTCGAAATAGTTGTCAATGGCTTTTTCCGTATAGAATACGGGCAGCTTCTTATCTTGTTTGGGCCGGGGAACCTTGCGGACGGGATTCGCGTCAAGCAGTCCCTGGCGCAGCAGCCACTGGGCCCAGGTGCTGAGCGCGGACAGCTTCAGGTTCATCGTGCGTGCGCCCAGGCCCGTATCGAGCCCGTGTGCGATGAAACTCCGCACGTTCTGTGTCGTCAGCGCGTCCGCTGTCGGTTCGGCTTCTTCCAGGAAGGCATAGTACTGGGTCACGGCTTCGTCGTAGAGGGCGACGGTCCGCGGAGAATATCTTCGTTCGACTTCCAGATACCGGATGAAATTTTCTTTCAACATCTTGACAAATTTACGAAAATTTCTCTATCTTTGCGGTCCCTAAGAAAAAGGAGGTGTAAGCAAATGATTATCGTACAGGTCAAAGAAGGTGAGAACATCGAGCGTGCGCTGAAGAAATTCAAACGCAAATTCGAGAAGACGGGCGTCATCCGTGAGCTCCGCTCCCGCAAGACGTTCGAGAAACCGTCCGTGAAGAAGCGCGAGATGATGAACAAGGCCATCTACGTGCAGAAGCTTCAGCTCCGGGACGAGTAGCGACAGCTGCTTGTAGAAATCGAGCCCCTTCGTCAGTGACGAAGGGGTTTTGTTTTATTGAAACGCCGCGTGCAGGTCGATCGTGTCGTTGGAGAAGGTGAGCGTGTTCACTTTCAGCCGTTCAAAAACTTTCTGGATATCTGGAACCGTCGCCAGGTTCAATACGACGTGGGTGTCTTTGAATTCCTCTACCATCCCTTCGGGCAGCTTCGCGATCAGTTTCTTCGACACGGCATCCAACACCAGGTTCCCGACCCAGCCGGCATCGAACTGCAGTGTAATCCGGGGCAGGTCGAGTTCCATCAACTTTACATCTGCCGAAAACGAAGGGGTGAGGGGATGCTTGATGACAGGCAGCGGAATGGATGCTTCATAATTCACTGTCAGCGTATTCACGTCTTTGTACCGGATACTGATCGCCCGTCCGCTCTTCTCGCGGGCCAGAGCGCATAACTCATCATAGGAGATGGATAGTTTCATGGCAGGGGAATACTAGGCAACGGAAAAATGGCCGGCTGCATCGCGAATGATGTAATCTCCCTCATTCACAGTAATGTATCCTTCTTCCGTCTCCAGCGAAAGCATCGAGAATCCCATGCAGAAGTAGGGCGCCAGCACTTTGTCTCCGCAAAAGCGCCGCACTTCCTCATAGTTCGTCCCCGTAAATTGCAACCGTTCCATTTTTTTGTAAAGATACAAAAAAGACCTATCTTTATCGAGTCAACTTAAAAACCGAACGATATGTGCTGGAGACGGGGAGGGTTGGTTTTCGGGACCCTCATTTTCACCTTTATTTCTTATTCAGTGCCGATGCAGGCGCAGGAACTGCCGGCTGCCATCACGACGCTCATCGAGCAGCTGGCCGAACAGGGCAGCGACGCCGAGGAGCTGGTACGCTATTATGAGGGACTGTTGCTCAGCCCGTTGAATGTGAATGCGGCGACACGTGCCCAGCTGGAGGAAACGGGCTTGTTGACGCTGTTCCAGGTGGAAAGCCTGCTGGCATGGCGCGAGCGCTATGGCGCCATCCGGTCCGCGACGGAGCTGGGACTGGTGGATGGTTTCACGCCGGAAGAGGCCCTGGTCCTGCGCGTTTTTTTCGCTTTCGGCGACCCCGCGCCGGATGGCCGCATGAGCCAGACTTACACCGCGAAGTTCCGCAAGAAATGGAAGCAGCCTGGTTTCTCGCTGACCAGCAAGGGTTCGTTCGAAGCACCGGATTTCTCTGTCGGCGCCGTCATCGACAACGATCCGAAAGAACGTTTCCCCGATTTCTGGTCGGTATCAGTGCGTTACAAGGGATTGTATGCCGGTGATTTCACGGCCCGGTTCGGGCAGGGCCTGGTGCTTTGGAAATCATTTAGCATGAATGCTTTCGGAGCTCCTTCGGCGGCCTCAAGAAGGAGCTTTGGCCTCCGGGAATACCGGGGTACCGACGAGTCGAATTTCTTCCGTGGCCTGGGATGGACGCACACCTTCAAGGATTTCACCGTCACGGCTTTCGCGTCATTCAACGCCGTGGACGCCCGCATCGTGGACGGCCGTTATACGTCCATAGCGACGGATGGCTTGCATGCCACCGACGCGGAAAAGGCCAAGCGCCATGCGATGCATGAATGGGTGGCGGGGGCGAATGTCTCTTGGCAGAAGCGAAGGTGGCATGTCGGCGTTACGGCCGTCGGATACGGTTACAATAAGCCCAACGGCCGACGAGTGCAGGACTACAACCGCTATCAGCAATACGACGGAGCCTGGGGCAATCTGGGCTTCGACTGGTACGGTTCGCTGGGCAGCTTGCGACTCTTCGGCGAGGTGGCGGTCGATGCGCACCGTGCGCCTGCCGCCCTTGCCGGCGCTGTCTGGAGCCCATCCTACCACTTCGAGACCAGTTTCACCGCCCGCTGCTATGCACCTGCGTACATCGCCACGCATGCCGGGGCCTATTCCAGCCTGAGCAGCGTCTCAAACCAGATCGGTGCCTCGTACGCCTTGCAGTGGATCCAGGGGCGCTGGACGTTGCGGCTGAACGCCGATTATGCGTACTATCCCTGGAAACGCTATCGTGCAGAGGCAGGCACTTCGAGCATCAAGGCGCGCGTGCAGGTGCTCCGTGCCCTTCCGGGCGGTGCGGAATGGGAAACACAGCTGGCCTGGAGCAGCCGCTTGAAAGCCCGTGTGCGTGTGACGCTGCCGCTGGGAGAGAAATGGAAGCTGACAGCCCGTACTGACGCGAATCTCCTTCCCGGAAGCACCCCTTCCGGCGCCGTCGGCGGCTACCTGGACGCTCGCTGGAATCCCCATCGGCAGTGGGATATTTCTGCCCGTGTAACGGCCTGGAACACGGCGGATTGGGATTCCCGCCTGAGCTTTTATGAACGCGGCGTGCCGCAGAGTTTTGCCGTGGAGAACTATGCTGGAAAAGGCATCGGCGCGTACCTGACAGTCAAGTACGCGCCGACGCGATGGCTCGAGATGTGGCTGAAGCTCCAGCAGGGCTTCGTGGCCTATTTCGTGCGGATCTTCATACCCGGCCGGATGACGCTCTTGGCGTTGAGGCCGTTGAGTTTGTAGAGGGTGTTGAGGGGGACGCCCGTCTTCTTGGAGATGGCACCCATTGTATCGCCCGACTTCACGGTGTAGTAGGAGGCCTGGCTGCTGGAGGACGAACTGGAACTGCTCTGTGTGTTCTTCGAGGTGGTGCTGGTGCTGGACGAACCGGAAGACTTCCCGGCGCTGCCATAGATGTAGAGCCGCTGCCCGACACGGATCGTGTTGCTCTTCAGGCCATTCCAGCGCTTGATGTTGGCGACGGTGGTGTGGTGCTTCTTGGCAATGCTGCCCAGCGTCTCGCCGCTTTTCACTTTGTGGATAACACGCTGTTCTCCGCTGCCGCCCGTTTCCATGATTTTCTTGACTGCCACGGGGTTGAAGAACACGGAGTCCTTGTAGCGGTAGATGCTGTCCTGCAGGTCTACGTAGGAGAGGGTGTACTGGTGCGGCAGGTTGAGGATGTAGGTGTGCTCGGTGCCCGGGATGATGTCGTGGAGGTACTGCGGGTTGAGGTCGCGCAGCGTCTCCATGGAGATGCCGATGTTGTCGGAAATCTGCTGGAAATGCAGGTTCTTGTTCACATGGAAGGTGTCCACGTGCGCCGGGAGGCTGATTTGGGCCGGCACGATGCCGTGCTCCGGATAATAGTTCAGCGTGTAGAGTGCCGCGATGAAGGCAGGGATGTAACCGCGGGTTTCACGGGGCAGGTAGTCATAGATTTCCCAGAAATCGGTCTTTCCGCCGCTGCGCCGGATGGCCTTGCTCACGTTGCCTGCGCCGCAGTTGTACGACGCGATGGCCAGCGACCAGTCGCCGAAGATCATGTAGCTGTCCTTGAGCAGGCGCGCTGCAGCCCGGCAGGCAGTAAGCGGATCGTAGCGCTCATCCACGTAGGAGGTCATCTCCAGGCCGTAGATCTTGCCCGTGTTGTACATGAACTGCCACATGCCCTTGGCCCGGGCGCGCGAGACGGCGCGGGGATTGAGGGCGCTCTCGATGACCGCCATGGCTTTCAGTTCCTTTGGCAGGCCGTACTCGTCGAAGATTTCCTCGAAGAGCGGCATGTAGTAAGTCGACAGGCCGATGATCCGCGAGGTGGCCATCGGCATCCGCTCGGTGTATCGGATGATGGCGTTCTTCACGGCCTTGTTGAACTGTACGGGAATGAACGAGTTCATTTTCTTGAGCCGGTCGATGTACACCTGGTCGGGGATGTTGCTGGTCAGGGAATCGAGTTCCAGTGTAGACACATCGAAATCGTTCACGTCTATCTGCTTCTGGATGTAGTAGATGTTCAGGAGCGAATCGATGTTGTCGGAGTTGTACTCTATCAGGTTTTCGATGTCGTCGTCTACCAGAATGTCACCGTCGGTGTCGTTGGCCGGGGCGGTCAACATCTGATACTCGTTGTAGAGGGAGTCGTAGGCCTGTTGCAGGGAATCGAGGCGTTGGGTCAGCTGTTCGATGAGCAGGGCCTGACGCTTCTTTTCAGAAAGGGCCTGGGCGTGTCCCGCGACGGGGAACAGCAGCGTGGCGAGCAGGGAAAGCAGAAGGAGGCGTTTCATGTATGTTAAAAACTGATTTGCAGGTTGAGTCCCAGGGCCGTAGAGCGGAACGGGGAGGAATTGGATTCATAAGCGGCGTATTCCGGCGTGATGGGCTGGATGACCGTTGGTTGGACCTCCACCCAGGCGATATTGTCGTTCACGTCGAAATCCGCCATGTAGGCGAAGACGTTGGCGTCGATGACGTTGAGGGCGTAGACCAGCACGGTGGCCAGGATGGAATAGTCGCGCCAGCGGCGGTATTTTTCGCGGTAGGCTTCGGCCTGTGAGGCTGTGATGTTGCCGATATATCCCGTCTGTTCAGTATTGCGGTCCATCTGGGTAATCCAGCGGAACCGCCTGTACTGCATGTCGTTGAAATGATAGAAATAGCCGCACGCAATCAGGCCGCCGGTCCAGATGGGGATTTTCCAATAGTCCCCATTGTAGGCTTGTCCCAGGCCAGGCAGCAGGAGCGAGTAGATGGTGGACTTGGCAGGGACGGGCGCCTTGATCCCGGTTTTGAAACATATCGTACCGTCGAGCATCTGTCCCCAATAGAAAGCGCCTGCGGCAATGTAGCCTGCGGCACGCAGGTACCGGTATTTTTCTTCCCCGGTATGCTGGTACTGCCGGTTGCTCCAGATGCCGGTGTACACGCCGGCACCGATGCCGGCATAGATGACGGGCACTTTCCACCAGTCGTGGTTGTACAACTGTGCGGCACCCGGTACGAGAGCCGTGCCCAGCAGCATGTAGCCCGGCGTAAGCGTGTCGCGGCCGAAGTAACCGCGGAACAGCCTACGGACAGAGAATCCCTGGGTGGTGTCGGTAGCAACGGTGGTGTCCTTGACGGCACCCTGGTTGGCCTGCTCGGAGCCGGGAGGGCCGGTTATCGTGCCGTTGTTCAGGGTGTTGGAGACGTCGTTGCGCGTGCTCCGGAACTGGGCACTCACACTGGTACAGGCAATCACCAGCAGGAGAAGGGTGACGAAGATGCGGCGCACGTTGTTATCGGTCGATGGGTATGTCGTTGATAAAGGTTTCCAATTGTCCGGGGTTGTCAAAACGGATGGTGACGGTTCCGCCGCCGTTGGCGTTCTGACGCAAGGCCACATGGCCGTCGAAGTAGCGTCCCACACGCGTGGCGAGGCTGTCGATCAGTCCGGAAAGGGGTTCTGCAGCCGGAACGGGAGCTTCTCCCTTCTCCAACTGCTGCACTTTCTGTTCGAGCTGGCGCACAGACCAGTCGTTGCGGACGGTGTTCTCAAACAGCCTGCGTTGCGTGGCGACGTTGTCGATGCCCAGCAGCACCTTGGCATGTCCTACAGAAATCCTGCCAGTCTTGAGCGCCTTCTGTATTTCTTCGGGCAATTTGAGCAGGCGCAGGCTGTTGGCGATGGTCGTGCGCTTCTTTCCGAGGCGCAGGGCCATGGCCTCCTGGGTCAGGTTGCATTCATCGATCAACCGTTGGAAACTCAGGGCCGTGTCGATGGGGTCGAGATCTTCCCGCTGGATGTTTTCGACGATGGCCATCTCGAGCATTGCGGCGTCATCGGCCTGGCGGATGAAGGCGGGGACGTGGGTAAGCCCGGCAACCTGAGCTGCGCGGAAACGGCGTTCACCACTGATGATCTGGAAGCTGGTGGGACCGGTCTGACGCAGCGTGAGCGGCTGGATGATACCGAGCGTGCGGATGGAATCCGCCAGTTCCTGCAAGGACTCAGGGTCGAATTCACTGCGCGGCTGGTAGGGATTGGGTACGATCTGCTCGATGGGGACCTCGTTCGCAGCGGCGGGATTGCTGCTGACGATCCGATGGATGTCGCGGGCTCCCTGCAGCGGGTCTACGTCGCCCAGCAAGGCACCGAGGCCTCTTCCTAATGCGTCTCTTTTTGCCATTGTCCGTTCTTTTTGATGATTTCGCGGGCCAGGTTGAGATAGTTGTCGGAGCCGGAGGAGCGGGCGTCATAGAGGATGGCCGGCTTTCCGTAGGAAGGCGCTTCGCTCAGCCGTACATTCTTGGTGATCATGGTCTTGAAGACCATGTCGGGATAATAAGTCTTGACTTCCTCGACCACCTGGTTATGGAGCCGGAGCCGGCTGTCGTACATGGTGAAGAGAAACCCTTCGATGGTCAGCGAGGGGTTGAGCCTCGTGCGTACGATGTTGATGGTATTGAGGAGCTTGCCCAGGCCTTCCAGGGGAAAATACTCCGGTTGGACAGGGATGATCACGCTGTCGGAGGCGGTAAGTGCGTTGATGGTAATCAGGCCCAGCGAAGGCGCGCAGTCAAGGACGATGAAATCATAGTTGTCGCGGATGCCGGCCAGGGCATGCTGAAGGACGTTTTCGCGGGCCGGAACATCCAGCATCTCGATCTCGGCTCCGACGAGGTTGATATGCGAGGTGATGATGTCGAGCCGTTCCAGGTCGGTGGGCTTGACAATCTCTTCCACTTTCCGCTGGCCGATGAGCAGTTCATACAGGGTATCGTGATCCTTGGAGTCGGGATTGAAATTGAGGCCGGAGGTGGTGTTCGCCTGCGGATCCGCATCGATGATGAGGGTCTTGTACTCCAGGACCGCGAGAGAGGCGGCCAGATTGATGGCAGTGGTCGTCTTTCCGACACCGCCCTTCTGGTTGGCGATTGCGATGATTTTTCCCATACGGCGCGACAGGTCCTAATTAGCGGAACCTAAACTGCAAAAGTAAGAAAAAAATAGTAACTTCGCAGCACTAAAACCTGTAATCATGCTTATTCAGTCGGCCTGGAGAGTCATCGTCAGCAGCCAGTCGGGGGGCGGCAAGGCCCGTAACGACTGGCCCGCCATTAAAAAGATGCTTATCGACAGAAGTATAGCGTTTTCCGAAAGACTGACGGATCATGCCTATCATGCCATCGAACTGGCACGCGAGGCTGTACTGGAAGGCTTCCGGAAGCTGCTGGTCATCGGTGGTGACGGCGCCATGCATGAGGTGCTCAACGGCCTGTATTCCCAAGATAATGTGCTGCCTTCCGAAGTCGTGCTCGCCCTGATTCCCGTTGGTTCCGGCAATGACTGGTCACGACTACATGCCATTCCGCGCGATTATGCGGCGGCGGTGAACCTGGTTGCCGAGGCGGACAGTCGGACGCGGAAACAGGATGTGGCCCGGGTGGATACCCGCATGGACGGGAAACCCTACTGCCGCTACATGGTCAATATCGGAGGGCTTGGCTTCGACTCCGTGGTGTGCCACCGGTTCGACATGGCCAAGGCGCGCGGGCATGCAAGCGACAAGCAATACCTCAAATCCCTGCTTGCCGGATTCATCTCCTATAAGAGCCTGCGTTTCCGCGTATCGGTCGACGGTGAGGAGTTCTACCGCGGTCCGGCCTTTTCCGTGGCGCTGGGTATCGGCAAGTACTGCGGCGGCGGTATGATGCAGACTCCCGCGGCCGTTCCGGATGACGGATTAATCGACGTGACAGTGGTCGGCAACCTCAGCAAATTGAAATTTCTGGTCAAGGTGCCCACCCTGTTGCGGGGTAATATCTATAAGAACAAGGAAGTGATGCATACTCGCGGACGGAGCGTCGATATTCAGGCGACGCCCTATTCCTATATGGAAGTGGACGGGGAGCCTGTCGGCATCACGCCTGTGCACGTCGAAGTCATCCCCGGTGGGGTGCAGGTGGTCTCGAATCTGTAGCGGAAGAGATTATTCCTCGGGCTCGATGTAGATCCAGAAGAAGAGGGGAGAATACTCCGGTATGGAAGGATTGCTGCCCGCTGCGCCGTATCCCAGTTTGGAACCGAAAAGCGTGACGGCGGTTTCACCGTAGTTCATCTGCTGGATGGCTTTGCCGAATCCGGTCACTACGCTGTTGTTTTTCTCAAATTCCGAGTCATCCTTCTTGTAGAAAGAGATCTCCAGCCCGGAATATGAGCCGCTGCCATTCCAGATACGGTAGAACTTGGCCGTGTCTTCGATGTTGGTGTCGAATACCTGTCCGCTCATCAGGCGGCCGATATAGCGCACCTTGATGGAATTGCCCTCGGGAATGGAGTCATTCTCTCCGCTCTTTTCTTCCAACTTCTTGAAATACAAATGCTCCACAAGGGTATCGCTGATGGCGTAATGCGTTTGGAACCATGTGCGCATGGCAGATTCCTGATAAGCATAGATATCGTTGAGCACTGTGTCGATAGTCAGGTCGTACACGTAATTGCTGATTTCAGGTGTGATGCTGAAAGCGTCGTATATAGCGTACTCATGTTCGGAGACCGACAACGGAACGGCAATCGAAGCGCTGCCGCCGCTGTTCATCGTATAAATCACCTCCTCGAGTGCATCGGGCAGATAGCCCTTACCCAGCTGCCAGGTGTTGCCGTCAAAGCAGGAAGACACGGAATAGGTTCCCAACTGCCCTGCCAGTTCCTTCACATTGGTCTCCGAGATGGAACCGTCCAGCGACCGCTTGGTATAGTGTGCCCGGATGAAGGCCGTGTCCTTGATGGCGGGACCGCTGCCTTTGTCCATCTGCAGGATGTAAGCGCCCCCTGATCCATAAGGCTGGACCGAAGGGTAGTTGAGGCGCATCCATGCCTTCATCATGTGGTCGTAGCCGTCGTCGGAATCCTCATCGGGGGTCACGGCGCAGGAAACGGCCAGGAACAGGGTGGACAGTAAGAGGGCAAACAGGATATTTGTACGTTTCATATGTCAGTTATTCTTGATATCGGCCACGAGGATGTAAAACAACAAGGCCGTATTTTCGGGTACCATCCCGACGGCATGGGTGCCATAGCCCAACTGGGCGGGAAATATAATGAGGGCTTCCTGTCCCAGGCGGGCGCCGATCAGGCCCCGGTCGAGACCGGTGATCAGGTCGCCCGAACCGACACGGACCATGCCGCTGTCCAGGGCGAACTGTCCCATGGGACCGCTTTCTCCAAACGTATAGCCGGCATAGAAAAGATAGGCGGAATCCCCCCGCTCGATGGCGGGAGCGTTAGCCAGGGAGTCGGCCAGCACGACGCGAATGGCGCCGTCGTTGCGGACAACCTCGTTGTCGGCGTAATGATTCTGGATATAGTTGTCGATGTAGAGGTTCTGCTTGATGTTGATTTCGCGGACCTCGCTCTCGCACGAAAGGGCGAGCAGCAGGGTGGAGGCCAGGCACAAGCAGAAACGGATCGGCGACATCATCGGGTCAATTCGGATATTCTGCAAAAATATACAAAAGATGTGCCTTATGAAAATTTTTCTTCTTCAGTCCAGGCTGCCAGTGCCTGCTCGAAGTAGGCGGGCACGTCTTCAATGGGCATATAGAGGCGACCGCCCGAGGCGTTGCGGTGTCCGCCGCCGTTGAAGAAGCGGACGGCAAACTTATTGACGTTGATGCAACCCTTCGAGCGGAGCGACACGCGGATGTACTGGCCGTCCGCGTTCTCGGAGAAAAGCGCGCTGACCTGGACGCTGGAGATGGCCAGCGGCATGTTGACGAACCCCTCGCTGTCGCCCGGCTGGAAGTGATAGCGTGTTTTCTCCTTGTTGCTGAGTATCATATATGCTGTCTGATACTGGGGCAGCACCTTCATCTTGTTTTTGAGCATGTGGCCCAGCAACCGGGTGCGGGAAACGCTGTAGCAGCTAAGCACTTTCTCCTGCAGGTCGTTCTTATCCACTCCGCGTGCAATCAGCGTGGCGGCCATCTCGAAGGTTCCGGGGAGCACGGAGTTGGAGAAATTATTGGTGTCGGTCATCATGCCCACATACAGTGACTGGGCGCACCTCAGCGGGATGCGGGCGGGATCGCCGGCCACTTCGGGCAAAGCCATCAGGATCTGGAACAGCAGTTCGCAGGTGGATGATACGTCGATGGTGGAAAGGGCTACGTCGAAGCGGTCGAGTTCGACGGCGATATGGTGGTCGATGAGCACCCTGGGAGCCTTGGCGGTGAGGATGTCCTGTTCCAGATATTCCGTCCGGCTGAGGCGGTTCATGTCCAGGCATATCAGCAGGTCGGCTTCGGCGACGAGGGTGCGGGCTTTATCCGGTTCCTTTTCATAGATGACGATCCGGTCTTCCGGGCAGTCGGGCTCCATGAAGGACATGTTCTCGGGATAGGGGCTGGGCAGGATCATGCGGGGATGCTTCCCGTAGGCGCGTAGATAGTGGTATGCAGCCGTCACGCTGCCGATGGCATCCCCGTCGGGATTGAAGTGTCCGATCAGCGTGATGTGGTCGGCTTGTGACAGGAGGCGTTCCAAAGGAGTGATATCTAACTGCATGGGGTTACGGACCATTTTTTTCTTACCGCAAATTTAAAAATATATTGTAGTCTTGAAATATATTTTTTATTTTTGTAAGTCCAATCGATTTTGGCGTATTAGGCAGACAATATTAAAATTAACCGATATGAGAAAACTTTTAACCTATTTCATCTTCCCTCTCTGCATCATTGCACTGGCATTTCTCCTGTACCGGAGCATCAGCCAGCCTGTGAAATTCAACAAGGAGCGCGACCAGCGCCTGAGTGTCGGCATTGAGCGGCTGAAGGATATCCGTACCCTCCAGGTGACCTATAAGGATACGTACGGCCACTATGCACCGGTGATGGATTCCCTGATCGACTTCTACAACAACGGCAAGATCACCATCATGCGCCAGATCGGTTCGGAAGACGACTCAGTGGCCGTGCTGCACACGGAAGCCGTGAAGAAGAGCCTCCGCAATCTCAAGGGCGACCAGTTGATGGCAAAGTTGTATGAGATGTATGAAAAGGGTGACCAGAATCTGATTATCCGTATCCCGCAGCAGACCCCGGTGAAGGATACGATCTTCCACAGCCGTCCTGATTTCAACGTCAACGACCTGCGTTACATCCCGTTCTCCGAGGGTGACACCGTCATCATGCGGAGCATTGTCAAGCAGGTTTCGGGTGTGGACGTTCCGCTGTTCGAGGCGCAGATGCCGTATTGGTCGATCCTCAAAGGCATGGACCGTCAGCAGATCGTCAACCTCGTCGCTGAGCGTGAGGACACGGGCCGCTATCCTGGCCTGATGGTCGGTTCCGTCGAGAACGCGAACAACAACGCGGGTAACTGGGAATAGTGCTGAAGTATACCCTCATACCCCAAGGGTACTTCTCGCCTGAATCGGCCAAGGACCTGCTTTCGCAGGTGGTGGTTCTCGAGAAGTCCGATTCGGTAAAAAGTCTGGAACTGCCTTGCTACAAGGCAGTTCTTCTTTATACCGGAGACGAGGAGGCTGCACGTGGCCTTTCCGGCATGCTGTCGGCCGCCGCAGGACTCGGCTGTTACAACAAGGTCGTCATGCATCTGGGTGCAGATGCGGTCGACATTGTTCTGGCGGCGGGCGAGCGGTTGCTGCTCTGCAACTCGTATCCGGCCGTAGACGGGGTAACGGCCCAGTATTTCCTGTTTGCCGCCCTCAAACAGTTCCAGATCAATCCGGAGGTGACCACGGTGCACTTCTATGGCGATGCGGACGACGCCGTCAAAGGCGACCTGTTCCGTCATTTCGCCAGCGTGGAGGTGCTATGAGAATTATCGGCGGATCATTGCGCGGAAAGTCCATCTTGCCGCCGGCCGGCTACAAGGCCCGGCCGACGACGGATTTCGCCAAGGAGGGACTATTCAATACGCTGGACAATGAGTTCTTCTTCGACGATCTTGCCGTACTAGACCTGTTCGGCGGTACGGGCAGCATTGCCTTTGAATTCGCTTCGCGTGGGGCAGGGGAGGTTATTTCCGTCGAGATGAATCCCGTCAATGCATCCTTCATCCGGAAGACAGCTGTCACGCTGGGAGTTGAGCAGACCGTGAAAGTGGTGCACCAGAACGTCTTCGACTTCCTGGATATCTGCGCGAAGCGTTTTGACATCGTCTTTGCCGATCCGCCGTATGCGATTGAGGGACTCGATACGATTCCCGACAAAGTGCTGTCCCGCGGCCTGGTGTTTCCAGAGGGCTATCTGATCCTGGAGCACCCGTCAGATTATGACTTTGCCGCACATCCCTCCTTCGTGAAGGAGAAGAAGTACGGCAACGTGCATTTCAGTTACTTCCGGCCGCAGCCGTCAGCAGATTAATTCCATTTGTCTTCACCCGCAGGGGTACGGATGTCGCTCAGGCATTTGATGTCATTGAGGAACCACTGACCGGTACTCCCTTTCTTGCGGAGGGAGATTTCGCGCGGATTGTCGGCGCCGCCTGAAGTGACCCAGACAGTGCACCATTCATGGCCTTCGCCGTCAGTTTGGAAGGAATACTGGTTCGTCTTGACAGTGACTTTGTAAGGCCGGCTGGGCGTATAGTTGTTCTGAGGAGTCGCTCCGTGGAAGAAAGAGTACGGTTTGTAGGTCTTGCCCTGGAGTCTCTCGCGAATGAATTGCGCCTGATAACCGGTAAGCGGTTCGGGACCTTTCAGGAAGTTGAGCATCTGGATGCAGTCGGAAGTGCTGGTGCCATACCGGGTCAGGGCGGCCAGGGTGAGTGCAGCCGTGGCGTAGGGATCGGTGAGGGAAGCTTCCGGCAGTGCCTGGAGTTCCTGAAGGTTCTGCGGCAGGCTGTTGAAAGTGAAGGTGCGGCTTCCGCTATCCAAAATGTTGCCCAGTTTGCCGACAGAGCCACATCCTGCGATAATCAAGGAGAGTACTCCAATGGAGAGAAGGATAATGAAAAGTTGTTTCATAGCGTATGATTTGGTTTTTATGATTCTTCTCTCAAAGGTACGAAAAAAAGAGAGAATTTTTTTGCACACTTGAAAAAAGTCTCTATATTTGCAATCCCAAAAGGAAAACGGGGTGCGGTAGTTCAGCTGGTTAGAATGCCGGCCTGTCACGCCGGAGGTCGCGAGTTCGAGTCTCGTCCGCACCGCCAAAACAAGAGCAGCGAGTTTTCGCTGCTCTTTTGTTTTGGCGATGCGGACTGCCGCATCTGTATCTACTGGGGCACATCCCCAGACCCCTCGTGCCTCCGGCGCGGCTCGCTAAAGCGGGCTGACGTTCACTCCGAAAAATTGGTATTTACATTATTGTTTTTCCCCGGCTTTCTACCGCCAACGATGAGACATACTGCCCCGGGGTCTGGCCGGTTTCCCGCTTGAAGAAGCGGCTGAAGTACTGCGGGCTGGGGAAATCCAGCGCATCGGCCACCTGCTGGGCGGTTTGCCCCTGCATCAGAAGGAGTTTCGCTTGCTGGATGGCAGCCTGGTTCACCCACTCCATCGCATTGCGACTGCTCACCTCCTTGATGAGCGCCGAGAGGTAATGCGGGGTAAGGTTCAGCCTTTCAGCGTAGAACGCCATGGTCTTCTTGGCTCCTCCGCTCTCGTGGATTACGTCAAGGAAACGCCTCAGGATGTCCTCGCCACGCAGATTCCCGTCTCCCTTTGGGGTAAACCTCGCGAGGTATTTGGCCTTGGCCAGGTAAGACAGGTACTGCAGTCGGACGAATTCCTCCGGCACGGGCTCGAGGTGGAGGGCATTCCATATCGAGCGGGCAATCCCGTCAAACTCCTGAAGATCTTCTTCGGGCGGGGAAAGGTGCAGGACATCATCCGTTGCATCGGTCTTGGACATGAGAATCTGTATACGGAAATCAGCCCCGACTTCCTTCAGTTCTATGATGCTCCCCGGAGGAAGCACAAGGATGGCTCCGGCTGTCAAGTAGAAATTCAGCAGATTCACGCAGTAGTCGGCAGTTCCTTCCAGAACGCGTACGATACGGCCTTCCATGAGGCGGGACGGCTGACGTAGCACCACCAGATGCTGGCCGGAAAAGGTCAGCCCCCGGTGCATACCATAACCGACCGCGGAAGCGGCATCTTGGATGCCACTCACAGAAGGCGTCTGTATGGTTTTGACTTCGCGTTTCACAGGCACAAAGATACACCTTTTTGGGTACAAAAGCTGGTTAACCTTTGAAAATCGTACCAAAAGGTAATTTCCCCGGACTAAAAGACAAGCGCCGGTCCGTCATTCTGCGTTAACTTTGCAATCAGAAAGAAACCATCAAACTTATGTTCGGATACTCCTACTTTTTCAACATCTGGCCCTGGATGGGGCTCGGCGCCGCCATCGTCCTGTTGATTCTGCTGTTTTGCACGGATTACCTACGCTCAGACAAGTCAGTGAACCGCTGGAAAGATCCTTTCTGGTTGGGCTGGGCCTTCGTTGTCTGCTACATGCTCCACAACGTAGAGGAATACGGCCTGGACCTGACGGGTGCCCACAACGGTTTCCCTTCTGCGATGGCTGCCATCTTCGGACAGCCGCTCAAGGAATACTTCTTCCTTACCGTGAATTTCAGTATCGTATGGATTGCCGCTCCGATTGCTGCTTGGATCGGGAAGAAGAAAAACTGGCCCGTGCTTGCAACCGGGATGGCCGGTCTGATGCTCGTGAACAGCTTCACCCACATCGGTTCCGGTATTGCCGGAGGGTATAATCCCGGCCTGCTGACAGCCCTGCTTCTTTTCGTCCCCATCTCCGTATGGGCACTGCGCGTCTGCTTTGGCAAGAACAGGATTCCCGGAAGCGCCCGCTGGTGGAATCTGGGCATCGGCGTTCTCTATCACATCATCATGTTCGGCTCCATCCTTCCGCAAGTATTCTCCGGCAATATCAACATGCCACTGCTCTCCGTTATTATGGCCATCGATATGGTACTCACTTTCTTCCTGTGGGTGGTCCTCCAAAAACAAGCCATTAAACGCTCCGTAAAATGAAAAAGCTTGGTCTCTGGCTCCTTAAGAACAACATCCATATCATGACGGCCATCTTCCTGTGCTGGGCGGTGTGGGGAATTTGCAACTGGCAACATCTGGCGCTTGTCCAGAAACTGATGCTGGGCATGTACGCGTGGCTCATCGTACATGAATACGAAGAAGGGTATAAAGGACGTTTCCTGGACCTGATGGCTGGGCGCTTGCTTCAGATTGACCATCGGTCCCTCACCCCCGGACGCACGCATATCGGACAGGCGGTGTATATTACCCTGGTATTCTCGCTTGCCCTTCTGTGCTCGGGACAGCTATGGCTGAGCTTTGCTTGCCTGGTTCTTGGCATTTTCGAAGGCATAGTGCATAATATGGGAATTGCGCTATTCCGGCTGAAAAGGGTTTCACCCGGCTGGTACACGGCTATGCTGATGGCCGCCTATGCTATATGGGCCATCGTTGTGATTAATCGCAATCTGGATTATCCCGGTATCCAGTGGCTTTGGGGAATCCTTTGGTTCATCGGTGGGTTCCTGTGCCTGGAAGTCAGTGTACATTATCTCCTCGGCACTCCGCCGAAGCGCTCCGTCAGGAAGGCGAAGGAATTCCTGAAGGAAAGGTTCGGAAACTGACGAGGGCCGTTTGCAACTTGTGCGCCGGCGCGTTCCGGCCGCGTTCACGGGACGTTCCTCCATCACAGCAAGACCCCTGTAACCCGTAAGGGCTGCAGGGGCCTATTTGTTTCGATAAACAGGGAATTTAACTACTGTCGCCAATCATCTACAACATATAACTCCCCTTTGTAAGTAAAGCAGACTTTGCTTTCCTTACCGGTGAGATAGAGGAACATCTTCTGCCCGGTTTTTGTGTTCTTGAAGTGG
>Ga0265298_10000410_pt1 | contig 64029 bp, 56 predicted proteins | sample AusTroGonzalo_MG_3_FD_193486 | JGI IMG/M metagenome (GOLD analysis project Ga0265298, IMG submission 193486) | Bovine rumen microbial communities from tropical cattle in Woodstock, Queensland, Australia - Gonzalo_01 | ecosystem: Host-associated > Mammals > Digestive system > Stomach > Rumen ... | reverse complement strand
TCGGTGACGCTCGACCGCTTCGGCGGCGACCGCTACCTGCTCCTTTCCGCCCTCGACGAAACGCTCGTGCTCTCGGGCAAGCGCTTCAACCTGGGCATCCATTGCTACGGCGATATCTACGATCCCCGCGGCCATAAGTACATCATCGACTTCGAGGCGGACCCCGCCCCGAAGATTACCTACAAGGTGGGGGACCTCGTCTTTACGAAGACCCTGCTCCTGAATCCGGAGCGCGACCAGGTGATGATCCGCTATTCCCTCGTGGAGGGTCCCGCTTCCGTTAAGCTGCTGCTCAAGCCTTTTCTGGCTTTCCGCAACCTGCACGACCTGACGCACCGCAACGACGCCGCGCAGACGGCCGCCACGCCGGTGCCCGGCGGCGTTTCCTTCAAGCTCTATCCCGGCTTCCCGGACCTCTTCCTGCAGCTTAATACCCGGAGCGCGGTCTATGAGGCCTCGCCCTGCTGGTATGAGGGAATCACCTATTCGGACGAGTATCGCCGCGGTTTCGACTGCCGCGAGGACCTCTTCGTCCCCGGCACCCTCGCGCTGTCGCTCAAGAAGGGCGAGGATGCGGTCTTCTCCGCTTCCATCGCCGAGGTGAACCCCGCGCAGCTCAAGCGCAGTTTCAATTCCATCTATGCGGCGACCCCGCAGATCACCAGTTATCACGACCAGCTGGTGCGTTGCGCCAACCTGCTGATCATCAACCATAACAACCGGAAGAAAGTCAGCGCCGGCTTCTCCTGGCTCAAGACCGGGCTCCTGCGGGAAACCCTGCTGGCCCTGCCCGGCCTGACCCTCTATGCGGGCCATCCCGAGGAGTTCGAGGAAATCCTGGACAACCTCATCGCCGATGAGCAGGAGCGCCTCTTCCGGCGCACCACCCAGGTGGAAGCGCCGCTCTACCTGCCGGTCATCCTGCAGAAGTACATCCGCTTCGGCGCAGATCCGGAGAAGGTCTGGAAGAAATACGGCGTGATCGTCCGCGGCATCATCGAGAGTTATTCGCCCGGTGAACGCCAGGAGGTGTCGATGCAGCCGAACGGCCTGCTCTGGGCCCAGATGCCCGGCGTTGCGCTGAGCTGGATGAACGCCTATGCCTACGGCCGCCCCGTGACGGAGCGCGCGGGCTATCAGGTGGAAACCAACGCCTTCTGGTACAACGCGCTTTGCTTCGCCATCGATATGGAAACGCGCTTCGGCGCCGCAGGCGGCAGTTTCATCGCCCGCTGGACGCCCGTACGCGACCGCGTGCTCGAGAATTTCGTTCCCACGTTCTGGAATCCGGAGACCGGCTGCCTGGCCGATTATGTGGACGGGAACGGCCGCAACGACCAGATCCGCCCGAACCAGCTGTATGCCCTTACGGTGGAGTACAGCCCGGTGCCCGATGAACTGGTGGCTCCGGTGCTCCGCATCGTCGACCGGGAACTGGCCACCCGCCGCGGCATCCGTACCCTCTCGCCCCGCGATGTCAATTACCGCGGCGTGTACGAGGGTACGCAGATCGACCGCGACCTCGCCTACCAGCAGGGCAGCTGCTGGACCTTCCTGGTCGAACCCTATGTGGAACTCTGCCTCAAGGTGAAGGGAGAATCCTACCTCAACAAGGCGGAGTGGCTCATCGGAGGGTTCTTCGAGGACCTGGGCAAACACGGTGTGGGCGCCTTCTCCGAACTTTATGACGGAGATCCCCCGCACGAACCCCACGGCGCCATTTCCAGCGCCACCAGTACGGCGGCGCTCCTGTCCGTGGAATATCTGATCAACCGCTTCAAGAAGGAGGCCAGTCTATGAGAGTCCTGATGTTCGGATGGGAGTTTCCCCCGCACATTGCGGGCGGGCTCGGCACGGCTTGCGAAGGCATCGTCAAGGGCCTCGCGGCAAATGACGTGCAGACCATTTTCGTAATGCCTTCCGCCTCCGGCGACGAAGACCAGAGCGCGACCACCATCGTGAACGCCAGCGACGTCCCGGTGGAGGATTTCAGCGAGACCGTCGACGAGTTCCTCGACAAGGTGAAGTTCGTGCGCATCGGCTCCAACCTCAAGCCCTATCTGGATGTCGAGGCCTTCGAGGAGGCCATCGAACTGGAAAAGAAGGGGCAGAAGAAGGATTTCCGCGTGCAGTACGGCCAGAAATACAAGTTCTCCGGCAAGTACGGCGCGAACCTGCTGGACGAGGTGGCGAAGTACGCCCAGGTGGCGGCCACCATCGCCCGGGAGCGCAACGAGCAGTTCGACCTCATCCACGCGCACGACTGGCTGACCTACCTCGCCGGCATCGCCGCCAAGGAGGTGACCGGCAAGCCGCTGGTGGTGCACGTTCACGCGACCTCCTTCGACCGCGGCACCGACGATATGGTGGATTCCCGCGTCTATGCCATCGAAAAGCGGGGGATGGAGGCGGCGGACCGCGTCATTACGGTCAGCGACCTGACCCGCAACATCGTCATCAACAAGTACGGCATCGATCCTGCGAAGGTGGTGACCGTGCATAATGCGGTGGATTTCAGCGGCCGCGAGAACATCGTCGCGGAGCGCGGCGTCCGGGACAAGGTCGTGACCTTCCTCGGCCGCATTACCTTCCAGAAGGGTCCCGAGTACTTTATCGACGCGGCGGCCCAGGTGCTCAGGCGCACCAAAGGCGTGCGTTTCGTGATGGCGGGCAGCGGTGATATGATGAACCGCTGTATCCGGCACGCGGCGCGCCTCGGCATTTCCGACCGTTTCCACTTCACGGGCTTCCTGCGCGGGGCCGAAGTGCAGCAGATGTTCGCGCTTTCGGACGTGTACATCATGCCGTCGGTCTCCGAGCCTTTCGGCATTTCGCCGCTGGAGGCGATGCGTACCGGCGTGCCCTCGGTCATCTCGAAGCAGTCCGGTGCCGCCGAGGTGCTCCGGTATGCCTTCAAGGTGGATTTCTGGGATGTGGATGCCCTCGCGGACGATATCTACGCCCTGATCAACTATCCCGCGCTCGCGCATTTCGCCGGCGTCCAGGGCTTCGACGAGGTGAACAGCCTCAAGTGGAACAATGCGGCGGCCAAGATGAAGGCCGTCTATGAATCAGTAACCAAAACGCAGTAAATATGAAGAAATCGATTTGCCTGTATTTCCAGGTGCACCAGCCCAGCCGGCTCCGTCTGTACCGCTTCTTCGATATCGGCAAGGACAGCCACTATTACGACGATTTCGAAAATAGGACGATTCTCAAACGCGTCGCGCAGAAATGCTATCTGCCGATGAACCAGCTGCTGCTGGAAACCATCGAGAAGCACAAGGGCAAGTTCAAGGTCGCCTTCTCCATCTCCGGATCGGCGCTCGAGCAGTTCGACCGCTATGCGCCCGAGGTGACGGAATCCTTCCGCAAACTTGCGGATACGGGTTGCGTGGAGTTCCTGTGCGAAACCTATTTCCACTCGCTCGCTTCGCTGGCCAGTCCGGCGGAATTCAGCCACCAGGTGCTCAAGCACAAGGCGGCGATCGAGGAGCATTTCGGCGTCAAGCCGCAGGCTTTCCGCAATACGGAGCTGATTTACTCCGACGCCATCGGCGAAGAGGTCTATAAACTGGGCTTCAAGACGATGCTGACCGAAGGAGCGCGCCATATTATGGGTTGGCGTAGCCCCAACTATGTGTACACCAATGATTTCCAGCCCAAGCTGAACCTCCTGCTCCGCAATTACGGACTGAGCGACGACATCGCTTTCCGTTTCGAGAACCGCGCCTGGGCGGAATGGCCCCTGACCGCTGAGAAATTCACGGGCTGGCTCGCCGCCGCGGAAGGCGACGTGATCAACCTGTTCATGGATTACGAGACCTTCGGCGAGCACCGCTCGGCCGAGAGCGGCATCTTCGACTTCATGCGGGCACTGCCGGCCAGGATCCTGGCGGACAAGACGATGGATTTCCAGACGCCTTCCGAGGTGACGCGCCGCCACAAGAGCGTGTCGGAACTTTCCGTTCCCGAGCCCATCTCCTGGGCGGACGAGGAGCGCGATGTCTCCGCCTGGCTCGGCAATGAACTGCAGCAGGATGCCTTCAATAAACTCTATTCCCTGACCGAGAAACTGGCCCTGCTGAACGATCCCCAGCTCTGGGAGGACTTCGGCCACCTGCAGGAGAGCGACCACCTGTACTATATGTGCACCAAGTTCTTCTCCGACGGGGAGATTCACAAGCAGTTCAATCCTTATGACACTCCGTATGAGGCCTTCATCAACTATATGAACGCCCTCAGCGACTTTATGATCCGTGTGAATGATGCGCTTGCGCAAAAGTAGTAGTAGAACCTTATAACAACGATGCAAAACAACCGTAACGAGATGGGGACCCCGTCTTGGAACAGCGTCATGGTGACGCGTCGCCTTCCTGACGAACTCCGGGGTCTCGAAACCCTTTGTAAAAACCTCTGGTGGTGTTGGAACGACAACGCCAAACTCCTTTTCAAAACTGTCGACCCCGAACTCTGGCACAGTTCCGGACATAATCCGATGGCCATCCTCGACAAGGTCAGCCTGAAGCGCTACAAGCAGCTGGCCGGGGATGTCGCCTTCCTCTCGATGCTCCGCGCCGTGATGACCGAGTTCAATGCCTATATGGCCCTCAAGGCCAAGCGCACCGACCCCAAGATCGCGTATTTCTGCATGGAGTACGGTCTGGACACTTCGCTGAAGATTTACTCCGGCGGTCTGGGTATCCTGGCCGGTGACTACCTCAAGGAGTCCAGCGATATGAACGTGAATATGGTGGCGGTGGGCTTCCTCTATCGTTACGGCTATTTCACCCAGAAACTCACGCCCCAGGGCAACCAGGTGGCGCAGTATGACGCACAGGACTTCTTCCGGACCCCTGCCGAGCCGGTGCTCGACGAGAACGGGGAGTGGAAGATCATCCAGCTCAAGTTCCCCTGGCGTACCCTGCACGCCCGTATCTGGAAGGTGGCCGTAGGCCGGACCGACCTCTACCTGCTGGATACCGACTTCGAAGCCAATACCCCGGAAGACCGTCAGATTACCCATCAGCTCTACGGCGGCGACTGGGAGAACCGTCTCAAGCAGGAGCTGCTGCTCGGTATCGGCGGTATCCGCGTGCTCCGTTCCCTGGGCATCGATGCGCAGGTTTACCACTGCAACGAGGGTCACGCGGCCTTCATCGGCCTGGAGCGGCTGCGCGAGTATGTCAAGAGCGGCGCCTACACCTTCGACGAAGCCCTGGAAATCGTGCGCTCTTCCGGTCTCTTCACGACCCACACCCCGGTTCCCGCCGGTCACGATGCCTTCGAGGAGGGGATGCTTCACAAGTACCTGGACGAGTATCCGCGCATGCTCGGCATCGACTGGGATACGATGATGGCCCTGGGCAAGATCAACGCCTACAACAAGGAGGAGAAGTTCTCCATGAGCATCCTGGCCGCCAATATCTCCCAGAACGTGAACGGCGTGTCGATGCTGCACGGCAAGGTCAGCCAGGAGATTTTCTCGAATATGTATCCGGGCTATCTGCCCGAGGAACTGCATATCGGTTATGTGACGAACGGCGTCCACTATCCCAGTTGGGCGTCGCACGCCTGGAAGATGCTGCACAGCACGGTCTTCGGCGAGGCCTTCAAGACCCACCACTACGACAAGCGCTGCTTCGAGGGCATCTACAACGTGCCTGACGAGCAGATCTGGAAGACCCGCAAGGAGATGAAGCGGGATTTGCTTCGCGCCATCGCTGAGCGCCTGGCGGACCCTTCCGTCAGCAGCCACTATTCCCCGCGCCAGGTGGTCACCATCGCCGAGACGATGCGTCCCGACGTGCTGACCATCGGTTTTGCCCGCCGTTTCGCGACCTACAAGCGGGCCACCCTGTTGTTCCGCGACCTGGACCGGCTTGACGCCATCGTCAACAATCCGGAGCGTCCCGTGCAGTTTATCTTCGCGGGCAAGGCTCATCCCGCCGACGGTATGGGACAGGACCTGATCCGTCAGATCGTGGAGATTTCCAAGCAGCCCCGTTTCATCGGCAAGATCGTCTTCGTCCCGGGTTACGACATCACGCTGGCCAAGCGGCTCGTGCAGGGCGTGGACGTGTGGCTGAACAACCCGACCCGTCCGCTCGAGGCCTCCGGTACTTCCGGAGAGAAGGCCGCGATGAACGGCGTCATGCACTTCTCCGTGCTGGACGGCTGGTGGGTGGAAGGCTACAAACCCGGCTGCGGCTGGGCGCTTCCGCAGGAATCGACCTACGAGGACGACAACTATCAGAGCGAACTCGACTCCGCGACCATCTATACCATCATCGAGAACGAAATCGCCCCCACCTACTACAAGGTGGACAAGAATACGGGCCTCAGCGCGACCTGGATCGGCTATATCAAGAACACCATCGCCAAGGTGGCGAGCGAGTTCACGACCAACCGTATGCTCACCGATTACTGCGAGCGCTACTATCTGCCGCTGGCGGAGCGTTACGGCAAGTTGACCGCGAACAACGGTGCGCTGGCCCGCGAGATCGCCGCCTGGAAGAGGCAGGTGACCGATGAGTGGAACAATATCCGGGTGCTGTCCTTCACCCGCCCCGATGCGACCTACATCCTTTCCGAAGCGGATCCGATGCGCAGCGAGGTGGTGCTCGACCTGGGCCGTCTGAAACCCGAGGATATCGGCGTGGAGATTCTCTTCACCGTCAGCGACAAGACCGGGAAGCAGCACATCAGCGAACACCGCGAATTCAAGCTGGAATCCTTCGAGAACGGCGTGGCCCGCTATACCGTCGAGACCGTGCCTGAGCGCACCGGCCTCTATCAGGTCGGGACCCGGGTCTATCCCCGGAACCCGCTCCTGCCTCACCGCCAGGATCTTCCGCTGGTGAAATGGCTGTAAGCGTAGCAACCGGTTTTTTTGACGGTGTCCACCTCGGACACCGTCTTGTCCTTGCGCGGCTGGTCGAATTGGCACGGGCGCGGGGGGAGGAGAGTGTCGTCGTGACCCTCTGGCCCCATCCCCGGGCCGTCCTCCAGCAGGGGGCGGATTCGCTCCGTCTGCTGACTTCGCTGCAGGACAAGACGGCGATGATCCGCTCCCTGGGAGTGGACCGCGTGGAGGTGCTGCCTTTTTCCCGGGATTTCGGCGCGCTGTCCACCGAAGCCTATCTGCGCGACGTGCTGCAGGGGCAGATCGGTGCCGGCGCCCTGGTGCTGGGCTATGACAACCGCATCGGCGCGGACCTGCTTTCGCCCGCGCAGACTGCCGATATCGCGGCCCGGCTGGGCCTGGAGGTGCAGCTTTGCGACAGCGTTCCCGCCCCCGGCGGCGATTTTGCCGTAAGTTCGACCGCCATCCGCCGCAGCCTTTCCGAAGGCCGCATCGAAGAGGCGCGTGCGATGCTCGGCTGGGATTATTCCCTCGAAGGCGCCGTCGTGACCGGAAACCGCATCGGCCGTACCCTCGGCTTCCCTACGGCGAATATGCAGTTGTATGAGCCGCGGCTGCTGGTGCCTGAGGGCGGAGTGTACTTCGTGCAGGTGGAGGTGGAAGGCAAATCCTACTTCGGGATGACCAATATCGGCGTACGTCCCACGGTGGACGATGGCGGCGGCTTGACCATCGAGACCCATATCCTCGACTTTGACGAGGATATCTACGGTCTGGACATCCGCATCCGCTTCCTGCACCGCATCCGCGAAGAGCACCGCTTCGAATCGCTCCCCGCGCTGGTCGCCCAGTTGGAGCGGGACCGAGAGACCGCCAGAAAACTTATCCTTGCCCAGTCATGATCAGTAGAGAAACGGCAAAACAGCATATCCGGGAACTGCTGGAATATATCGGCGAAAACCCGGACCGCGACGGACTGAAAGAGACGCCGGAGCGCATCCTGCGGATGTTCGGCGAGATGTTCCGGGGCTACGACCCGGCGCAGAAGCCCGCCATTACCACTTTCCGCAACGGCTCGGACGGCATCGTCTACGACAATATGGTCGTGGATACCGGTGCCTTCTACTCAGTCTGCGAGCATCATTTCCGCACCTTCTTCGGCGATTACTGGTTCGCCTACATCCCCAACCGCAAGGGCAAGATCCTGGGCCTGTCGAAAATCGGCCGCGTGGTGGATTACTGCTCGGCGCGGGCGCAGGTACAGGAGCGGCTGGTGCACGATGTGGTGCAGATGCTCTCCGAGGCCCTGGACGACGAATATCCGCCGCTGGGGATGGCGCTGATGATGCGCGGCCGCCATATGTGCAAGGAAAGCCGCGGGGTGCGGAAGGAAGGGGCGATGGTCTCTACCTACCTGACGGGCATTTTCCGCACCGACGCCCAGACACGTAACGAATTTTTATCCTATACCCGCAATGTTCTCTGAAAATTATCGCAAATCGGGCTGCGTGGAAGTCATCTGCGGTTCGATGTTTTCCGGCAAGACGGAAGAACTGATCCGCCGCCTCAAGCGGGCGCAGTTCGCCAACCAGAAGATCGCCATCTTCAAGCCCATCATCGATGTGCGCTACTCCGAGGTGGAGGTCGTGTCGCACGATCTGCACAGCATCAAGTCCACGCCCATTTCAGATGCGGCGAGCATGCTGGAGATTCCGCCGGAGGTGGAGGTCGTCGGTATCGACGAGGCGCAGTTCTTCGGCGACAACCTCGTAGAGGTCTGCCAGACGCTGGCCAACCGCGGGGTGCGGGTAATCATCGCCGGACTGGATACCGATTTCCAGGGGAATCCCTTCGGCCCGATGCCGCGCCTGATGGCGATTGCAGAGGATGTGCAGAAGGTGCACGCCATCTGCGTGCGCTGCGGCAACCTGGCGAACCATTCGCACCGGCTCTCCAAGAGCAGCGACCTGGTCGTCCTCGGTGAGAAGGATATCTATGAGCCGCTGTGTCGCGAATGCTATAACAAGGCGATAGCGGGAAAATAGCATAAAAATCCCCGCAGCGTTTGCTGCTGTGGCGGGTTGTTCTCTGCGACCATTTAACTATCGTTTTCAACTTTCCTCGGTTCGGATATCGGAACAAGTTCCATATCGCTCACCTCGTCAGTTGATTTCCCGGATAGGGTTGCGAAGCAACAGGGAGCAGAGGACTTCTGACACAGCGTAGCTGCGGGGATTTTTGTAGCCTGCTCTTCCTAACTACACACAAGTGTAGCCACCGTCAACGGCGATATTCTGGCCGGTGACATAGGTGCTGGCAGGGGAGGCAAGGAAGAGGGCGCAACTGTTCAACTCGCCCTCTTTGCCGTAGCGGCCGAGCGGGATGTTCTGCTTGGCGATCGACTGGAAGAAATCGGAATCCAGGGTAGCGGTCGTCAGGTCGGTGTAGAAATAGCCCGGGCAGATGCAGTTGACGGTGATGCCGTACTTGCCCCATTCGGCGGCCAGTGCGCGGGTCATGTTCACGACGCCGCCCTTGGCGGAATGGTAGGGGGAACTACCGACAATCAGGTTGCCCACCAGGCCGTACATCGACGCGATGTTGATGATCCGGCCGAACTTCGCCTTGATCATCTCCTTGCCGAATTCGCGCGCGCAGATGAAGGTGCCGAAGAGGTCGATGTTCATTTCGTGCATGAACTGCTCGTCGGTAATCTCCTCCGCGGGAGCGACGGCGCCGGTACCGGCATTGTTGACGAGGATATCGACGCGGCCGAAACGCTCCATCGTCGCCTTGACGGCTTCCTTGACACGCTCGGTGTTGGTGATGTCACAGGCAAAAGGCAGTACCTCGACGCCGTATTCGGCGGTGAGGGCCTTTGCATTCTCCTCAAGTAAATTCATTCTCCTGGCGAGCAGCACGAGCTTTGCGCCCTGGCTGGCGAAGGCTTTTGCCATCTGGAGTCCCAAACCGGTGGATGCACCGGTAACAACCGCAACGCGGCCTGTAAGATCGAATAAATTGGTCATGTTTTCAGTGCTTGTGATTAGCGGGCGCAAAGATACTCATTTTATTTGATAAAAACTCCTTATCTTTGTACTCTGATGACGGAATTATTCTTGTACTTATTCGTCGCCCTGGCGGTGTCTTTCCTCTGCTCGATCCTGGAATCGGTGCTGATGTCCACGCCTCTTTCCTATATCACGATGCGGGAGGAGGATGGCTATCGTCCCGCCTCCCTGATGAAGCAGTACAAGTTGGATTCCTCGCGCGCCATCGCGGCCATCCTCAGCCTCAATACGATTGCGAATACGGTGGGCGCTGCGGGTGTCGGACGGCAGGTGACGGAGGTCTTCGGCAGCCAGTGGTTCGGCCTTGCCTCCGCGCTGATGACGGTGATGGTGCTGGTCTTTGCTGAAATCATCCCCAAGACCATCGGTACCGTGTACTGGAAGGCCCTGATGGGCGTGTCCGCGCGCGTGATCAAACTGCTGATTTTCTGCCTCTATCCCATCGTGGTCTGCGTCCAGCGCTTGCAGAAGCTCATTACCCCGGCGGAGAAGGATACTTCCGTCTCCCGCGAGGAGGTGGGCGCGATGGCCGATGTGGCCGAGATGTCCGGGGAACTGGACGAGGACGAGAACGAGGTCATCCAGAATATCATCAACATCGATGAGATCAAGGCCTCCGACGTGATGACCCCCCGAGTGGTGGCGGCCATCGCGCAGGAGAAGATGACCATCAAGAATTTCTACAAGGACAAGCGTTTCCTGCACCATTCCCGCATTCCGGTGTACAAGGACAACGATGAGTACATCACCGGCTATATCCTCCGTATCGAGGCCTTGCAGCTGATGGCGGAGGACAAGTACGATACGCCCCTTTCCGCCATCCGGCGCGATATCGCCTCCTTCCGTGCCGACAGTACGCTCGGCGCCATCTGGGACGAAATGCTTACCCGCGACGAGCAGATCGGCGTGGTGATTGACGATTACGGCTGCTTCCAGGGCATTCTGACGCTGGAAGATGTCATCGAAACGATTCTCGGAGACGAAATCGTAGACGAGCAGGATGTCGTCCGCGACATGCAGCAGCTCGCCCGCGACCGCTGGAAGAAACAGCGGAATTAGAACAGGGTCGGGTGGCTCTTGTCGAGTTCCGTCAGGATGCGCTCCATGACAGCGTTGCGGATGAGGGCGGAACGGGAAGTGACCTTGAAGCGCTTGCAGAATTCGTCGATGGCGGAAATCTCCATCTCATTGAAGAATACGCTCTTGCGGTATTTGCGTTTGAGGGCGTCACGCTGCCGGTCCAGATAGGACGGATCCACCCCTGCATATTTTTTCTTTTTCCGTGCCATATTGCAAAGATAGCACTAATTATTTGATATACAACTCGTGCAGCGTCTTTGCGATGGGCAGCAGTTGCACCAGGCTGTCCATTTCCAGCCGTCGGCCGATGATGGTTCCGCCCGGTTCCACCACGAAAAGCCGCGGGGTGCCGATGATGCCGTAGGCCAGCTGGTAGCCGGAGTCGATGTCCGGATCCCAGAAGTGCCGGACCTTCACGAGCGGGTTCTCCGCACGGATTTCCCGGCGGAAACGCCGCCAGGCCTTGCGCTCCGTTCCGGTATAGATGGCTGCCAGTTCCAGGGGAAAATCGACGGCGGAGAGGGCCTGGGGCAGCAGTTTGACTTCTGCGCGGCATTTCGAGCAGCCGGGCTCGTAGAAGAAGAGCAGCGTCGTTTTACCCTTGGCGGGAATCTCTGCGTGTCCGCCGCAGGGCTTGCGCAGCCGCAGGACCGGAGCGTCCATCCCGATGAGCGAATTGCGGTTGAAGCGGGCGAACATATCGGCGTCCAGCGCATCGAACTCGCTGCGCATGGGGATGCGCTTCGTCGCGAACCATTTGTCGTAAATGCGGATGGCCACTTCTTCCTCGCCCATCAGAGAGGATTCGCGGTAATGGTCGAAGAGCGCGAGGGCGACCCGCTGGCGCGTGGCGCTGTCATTGCAACTCTCGATGAGGAAGTCGCATTCGCGTACCTTGTCGGCGTTTTCGAGCGGCAACATCGCCTCGCAGTAGCGAAGCAGCAGGGAATCCAGGGCGGCGTAGCGTCCGAGGGTATCCGGTGCCTCGGCGCGCAGGGAAAGTCCCAGCGCCAGGGCGGCCAGGAAGGTCAGCAGCCATTTTCCCGCAGCGCGCATCAGGCGGCTTCCGGTTCGGGCAGCACCACGCCTTCGGGCATGAAGAGGGAAGTGTCGCCGTGGTGCTTGAGCAGGTCTCGGACCGCGGAGGAGGAGATGTGCGCGAACTCCTGGGCCGTCGGGATGATGAGGGTTTCGATCTCGGGGGCAAGGCGCCGGTTGGCATCGGCAATGCTGCGCTCCGCCTCAAAATCCAACATATTCCGTACGCCGCGGACGATGTGGCGGATGCCCATTTCACGGCAGATATCCACGGTCAGTCCGTCGTAATTAATGATTTCCACGCCTTTCAGCCCGGCGACCACCTGACGGATGATCTCGATTTTCTGCTCGGTGCTGAAGTAACCGCGCTTGTCCTGGTTGACACCGATGGCGATGACGATGCGGTCGAACATCGTAAGCGCGCGTTTCAGGATATTCAGGTGCCCGGCGGTAAAGGGATCGAACGAACCGGGGAACAGGGCTACAGTTTCCATTCTATCGGGGTTTTGCCTGCATTGAGCAGGATTTCATTGGTCTTGGAGAAATGCCGGCAGCCGAAAAAGGCGCCGCCGGCGAGCGGCGAGGGGTGCGCGGCTTCCAGCACGGTATGGCGCGAAGTGTCGATGAGGGCGCGCTTCGAGCGGGCGAAGTTGCCCCAGAGCAGGAACACCAGGCCGTCGCGCCGCTCCGAAAGGGCGCGGATTGCAGCGTCGGTGAACTCCTGCCAGCCGATGCGGCTGTGCGATGCGGCCATTCCGCCCTGGACGGTCAGGATGGCGTTGAGCAGCAGCACGCCCTGCCGGGCCCAGGGCTCGAGGTTCGGGCGGCCGGACATCCGTATGCCCAGGTCGCTCTCGATTTCGCGGAAGATGTTCTTGAGCGACGGGGGAGCGGGCACGCCGTCCGGCACGGAGAAGGAGAGGCCCATCGCCTGGCCGGGATTGTGATAGGGATCCTGGCCCAGGATGACGACTTTCACCGCGTCGAAGGGAGTCAGTTCAAAGGCTTTGAAAATACGGCCGCCGGGAGGGTAGATGACCTTCCCGGCCGCTTTTTCGGCGTGCAGGAAAGCGACCAGCCGCTCGAAGTACGGCTTGTCGAACTCGTCCCGCAGGACTTCTTTCCAGCTGTTTTCTATCTGAACGTTCAAAATACGAAATTGATGACGTCCTGTATGGTCTTTACATAGTGGAACTCCAGGCCCTGGATGTACACGGGCTTGATGTCTTCCACGTCCTTGCGGTTTTCCTCGCTGATGACTATGGTGTTCACGCCGGCGCGCTTGGCCGCCAGGATCTTCTCCTTGATGCCGCCCACGGGCAGCACGCGGCCGCGCAGGGTCATCTCACCGGTCATGGCGATGCCCTTGCGGATGCCTTTCCCGCGCAGGGCGCTCACCATCGAGGTCACCATCGTGATGCCCGCCGAGGGGCCGTCCTTGGGCGTGGCGCCTTCGGGAACGTGCACGTGGATATCCTTCTGGGAGAACTGCTTGGAGGTCATTTTCGCCATCTCCGGGTGCGCCTTGATGTACTGGTAGGCGATGGTGGCGGATTCCTTCATCACGTCGCCGAGGTTGCCGGTCATGCTCATGACGCCTTTCCCGTTGCTGATGGAACTCTCCACGAAGAGGATTTCTCCGCCCAACGAGGTCCAGGCCAGTCCGGTGACCACGCCGGGCCCCTCGTTGCCTTTCTGCAGGTCGTGGAAGGCCGTGGGCAGACCCAGGTATTCCTTGAGGTGCTCCTTCTTGATGACGGAGGGGGCTTCCTCGCCCAGGGCGATCTTCTTCGCCGTCACGCGGGAAATCTTGGCAATCTGCTTCTCCAGGCCGCGGACGCCGGATTCGTGGGTGTACTGGTCGATGATCTCGCGCAGGCAGGACTTGTCGATGCGCAGGGTCTTCGGCTTCAGGCCGTGCTCCTTCAATTGCTTGGGAACAAGGAACTTGCGGGCGATTTCCATCTTCTCCTCGGCCAGGTAGCCCGTGACGTTGATTACCTCCATACGGTCCAGCAGCGCCGGCTGTACCGGGGAGATGTTGTTCGCGGTGGTGATGAAGAGGACGTTGGACAGGTCGTAGTCCAGGTCCAGGTAGTTGTCGTGGAAGGTGGTGTTCTGCTCCGGATCCAGCGCTTCGAGCAGGGCCGACGAAGGGTCGCCCTTGAAGTCGGAACCGAGCTTGTCGATCTCATCCAGCACGATGACGGGGTTCGAGGTGCCCGCCCGGCAGATGCCGTTCAGGATACGTCCCGGCAGGGCGCCGACATAGGTCTTGCGGTGTCCGCGGATTTCCGCCTCGTCGTGCATGCCGCCCAGGGCGATGCGGATGTATTTGCGGCCCAGTGCCCGGGCGACGGACTTGCCGAGGCTGGTCTTGCCCACGCCCGGAGGCCCGTAGAGGCAGAGGATAGGGGATTTCATGTTCCCCTTCAGCTTGAGCACCGCCAGGTATTCGATGATGCGGTCCTTCACGTCGTCCAGCCCGAAATGGTCGTCGTCCAGCACCTTCTTCGCGTTGGCGAGGTCGAGGTTGTCGACGCTGACCTTGTTCCAGGGCAGGTCGAGCATGAACTCCAGGTAGGTGTACTGGATGCTGTAGTCGGGGGAGTTGGGGTTGTGCTTGGTCAGTTTCGTCAGCTCGCGCTCGAAGGCTTCCGCGATGGCCTTGGGCCAGTCCTTTTCCTTCGCGCGGGCGCGGAGTTTCTCGGCATCGCCGGTATCGTCCATACCCAGTTCCTCCTGGATCGTGCGCAGCTGGTTGTTCAGGTAGTATTCGCGCTGCTGCTGGTCGATTTCGCTCTTGACCTTCTGGTTGATTTCCTGCTTGATTTTCCCGAGCTGCACCTGCGTTTCGAGGATGGTGAGCAGTTTCATCGCGCGTACGCGGACATCGTCGTACTGGAGCAGTTCCATCTTCTGACGGAAGTCCTCCGCCTCGACGGTCGTCGCGACGAAATTCACCAGGAAGTGCAGGTTGTCGATGGCGCGCATGGCGTTGATCCCCTCGCGCCAGCCCATATTGGCGTTCTTCATCACCGTGACGGCCTTTTCCTTGATGGATTCCATCAGGGCGACGATGTCGTTCCCGTTGCTTTCGGGCACGATTTCGGGCCGATAGCGCACGCGGGCGGTCAGGTAGGGGTCGCTGCTCAGCAGGGCCACCATCTCGATGCGGCGCACCGACTGCACGATGGCGGTCAGGTTGCCGTCGGGCATATCGAGGGTCTTGAGCACCCGCGCGACCGTTCCGAAGCGGTAGAGGTCGGCTTCGCCGGGATCCTCGACGGTTGCGTCATATTGCGGTATCGCGCCGATGAAGAATTCGCTCTTCTCGGCTTCTTTGACCAATTTTACGGATTTTTCCCGTCCGATGGTGATGGGGAAGATGGAGCCGGGAAACAGCGCGACATTGCGCAGTGCCAGCACCGGCAGAATGTCAGGGAGCTGCGCCTCGTCGATTTTCATGCTTCCTTCGTCCTGCATCATCGGTATCACGTTCACCTCAGCCACGGCGGGAAGGGCGTAGTCGTATTCTTTCCTCATAAGATTCTGTCAAAATGTCAGTAAAAGACGTTTATTTAATCGTCTGCTAATATAGTCAATCTCCGTGCCAAGTCAAAAAAAAGAGGTTCATCGCAGAACCTCTCCTTTTTCATTCAGAAATTCATACTGCAGGATGCTGAATTCCGTGACTTCGGTCAGGCGGATCTTGCATTTGTACTTTTTCTTCCATTTCGAGATGAACGAGTGCCAGCCGCGCGTGAGATAGGCGCCCAGGATGGGGCTGACCCGCAGTTCGACCTTCCGCAGTTCCTTTTCGGAGAGGAGGTCGGAGAGTTCACGCTCGATCTGCTCGTCGATGACGACCGTCGAGGCGATCTTGCCCGTGCCGTGGCACAGGGGACACTGCTCGGTGGTGTTAATTTCCGTGACGGGGCGGATGCGCTGCCGGGTAATCTGCATCAGGCCGAACTTCGTGAGCGGGAGGACATTGTGCTTGGCACGGTCTTCCGCCATCAGTTCTACCATGTACTTGTACAGTTCGTTCCGGTGCTCTGCGTTGTCCAGGTCGATGAAGTCCACGATGACGATGCCGCCCATATCGCGCAGCCGCAGCTGCCGGGCGATTTCCTCCGCGGCGAACTTGTTGACCTCGAAGGCGTTCTCCTCGTGGTCCGTCGTCTTGGTGCGGATGCCGCTGTTGACGTCGATGACGTTCAGGGCCTCGGTGGTCTCGATGACCAGGTAGGAACCCTGCTTCATCGGCACGACGCGGCCGAAGGAACTCTTGATCTGGCGCGTGACTTCGAAGTGGTCGAAGATGTTCTGACGGCCATCGTAGAGCTTGACGATTTTCTCCTGTTCCGGTGAGATCAGCGACACATAGCTGCGCGTCTCCTCGTAGACTTTCGCGTCGTTGACATAGACGTTCGAGAAGCTTTCGTTCAGGAGATCGCGCAGCGTGGCCGTGGTCTTCGAATACTCGGTAAACAGCAGTCCCACCCCTTTCCGGCCGGCGACCTTCTTCCAGGAACCTTCCCATTTCTCGATGAGGGAGCGGAGTTCCGCGACCAGAACGGCCGCGTTCTTGCCTTCCGCCGCGGTGCGGATGATGGCACCGTAATTCTTGGGGAGGATGTTTTTGACGAGGGTTTCCAGCCTTCTTTTCTCCTCCTTCGAGGAGATTTTCTGGGAGATGCTCACCTTCTCTGCGAAGGGGAGCAGTACAATGTTGCGTCCTGCCAGTGAAATTTCCGCGCTCAGCCGGGAGCCCTTGGTGGAAATCGGTTCCTTGACGATCTGCCCCATAATCATCTGGCCGGGCTTGAGGATGTCCTCAATCTTGCCTTCCTTGCCCAGGGGTTCGCCCAAGGGGATGTCGGCGTAGAGTTTGCCCAGGTCCTTACCGGGGCGGCTCTCCTTGACGAAAGTGTCGAAGGCGCTGAAATAAAGCCCCAGGTCCAGATAATGGATGAATGCGTCTTTGCTTTCCCCGATGTCCACGAAGGCGGCGTTCAGGGCGGGGAGGAGTTTCCGGACTCTGCCCAGATACACGTCCCCCACCGAGAAACTGTGTCCCTCGGCCGACTCTCTGCCCAGTTCGATGAGCCGATGGTTTTCCATCAGCGCAATACGAACCTCTGATGGGGATATGTCCACCACCAGGTCTTTGATTTTGTCGGTCTCCATCGGAAATTTTGGTTGGACTAGAAAAAAGGCCCGGCGGATCTCCCGTCAGGCCTCTGTTCGACTATTTCTTCTTGTGTCGGTTGAGGCGCAAGCGCTTTTTACGCTTATGGGTCGCCATCTTGTGCCTCTTATGCTTCTTTCCGTTAGGCATAGTGATGAGTTTTTATTTCACCTTGACCTGAGCAACGAAACTCTTGGCGGGTTTGAACGCGGGGATGTCGTGCGCGGGGATGGTGATGGTGGTTTTACGGGTAATATTGCGTGCTGCTTTCTGTGCGCGATGCTTGATGATGAAACTGCCGAAGCCCCTCAGATAAACGGGCTCACCTCCAATCAAAGATCCCTTCACGCTTTCCATGAAAGCTTCAACAACTGCCTGGACTTCCACCTTTTCAAGGCCCTTCTCCCTGGCGATTTCGTTTACGATGTCTGCTTTAGTCATTTTTGTTATGTTTTTGAAAATGTAGTCGTTTCGAAAAACGGAGTGCAAAAATAACGTTAATTTTTCAATAATCCAAACCCCGTTATTTTTACCTGTTGCGGGCGATTCCGATGTAGTAGAGGAGGGTGGCCAGGGACCCGATGGCGGCAATCACGTAGGTGTAGGCGGCCCAGTGCAGGGCGTCCTCTACCATCGGACGTGTCTCCGCATCCGTAATCCCTTGCCCTTCAAGCCACTCGACGGCCCGCTTGCTGGCGTCCACCTCGACGGGGAGGGTGACGAAACTGAAGAAGGTGGTGGCGGCGAAGAGGAAGATGCCGAACCACAGCAGGGCGGGGAAGGCGCTGACGAGGAGCACGCCGGCCAGCAGCACCCACTGGACGATATTGCTGGCGAAGGAGACGAAGGGCACCAGTGCCGAGCGGAGCCGCAGGGGAGCATAGCCCTTCGCGTGCTGGATGGCGTGTCCCGTCTCGTGGGCGGCGACGGCGATGGCGGCCACGCTGCGGCTGCCGTAAACCCCTTCGCTGAGGTTGATGGTCTTGTCCTGAGGGTTGAAATGGTCCGTCAGCCTCCCTTGGGTAGAGATGACCTTGACGTCGCTGATACCGTTCTGGCGCAGCATCAACTCGGCGATCTCGGCGCCCGTGTAGGCGGCGGGGACTTTCGAGTATTTGGTGAATTTGCTCTGCAGGACCTGCTGGATGATAAAACTCAGCAGCATCACCGCAATCATGATGATCCAGATAAGGGAATTGCTCATTTTTTCGTGTTGACTTTTATCAATTCGTATTCCCGGCTGCCGATGCCGAGTTTTTCCGCCTGCTCGAAGCAGGATTTCCAGTCACTTTCGGGGTGGAGGTTGTTGAAGAGGTTGCCCTGTTCGTGGAAGTGCTCGTCGTGCAGGGCTTCCCAGAGCTGGCTGCCCGGCAGCGGTTCCGCCTTCATGCAGGCGTCCACGCAGGCCTGGTCGAGCGCCAGCGGGTCGGTCGATGCGAACATCCCGATATCGGGCAGCATCGGCGTATCGTTCTCGCAGTGGCAGTCGCAACTCGGCGAAATGTCCATTACCAGCGTGATGTGGAAGCAGGGGCGGCCGTCCACCACCGCCTTGGCGTATTCGGCGATCTTGCGGCTCAGCAGTTCGTTCGCTTCGTCGTTGGTGAAGCCGATGGCGTCGAAGTTGCAGGCGCCGAGGCACTGTCCGCAGCCCACGCATTGAGCCTTGTCCACCTGCATCTTTTTCGTCTTTTCGTCGAAGTGCAGGCCGTTGTTGGCGCATTGCTTGAGGCACTGGCGGCAGCCGCGGCAGAGTTCCGGGTCGATTTCGGCCTGTCCGCTGCTGTGCATCTCCTTCTTGCCGGCCCTGGAGCCGCAGCCCATCCCGATGTTCTTGAGGGCACCGCCGAGCGAGGCGAAGTTATGGCCCTTGAAATGGTTCAGGCTGATGAAGACGTCCGCATCCATGACGGCGCGGCCGATTTTCGCCTCCTTGACATATTCCCCGCCTTTCACCGGGACGGCCACCTCGTCGGTGCCCTTGAGTCCGTCGCCGATGAGGATGGGGCAGCCGGTGCTCAGGGGTGAAAAACCGTTCTCCCAGGCGCAGAACAGGTGCTCGATGGCGTTCTTGCGATAGCCCGGATACATCGTGTTGCAGTCCGTCAGGAAGGGTTTTCCGCCGAGTTCCTTGACCACGTCGGCCACGGCCTTGGAGAAGTTGGGGCGCAGGAAGGCGACATTGCCCAATTCGCCGAAATGGGTCTTGATGGCGACGAATTTGCCGTCCATGTCGATATTCCCGATGCCCGCAGCCCGGATGAGGGTCTGGAGTTTCTTGGGAAGACCGTCCCCGTATTCACGGGTACGCAGGTCGGTGAAGAAAACTTTTGCTTTTGCCATAGAGTACAAATATATGAATTTAAATTTAGGCGTTGAAAAATTTTTTCAACGGCAATGAAAGTATTATATTTGCTTGTTGCGTTGCAACGATAAAAAAGAAGAACTATGGAGAAAAAACTTTACAGAACTACACTGTCAGATAGGCGGATCGCCGGTGTTTGCGGCGGTTTTGCCAAGTATTTCGAGCTGGGCGATGCGACCTGGCTCCGTCTGGTCTGGGCCGTCCTTCTGCTGGTGGCCGGTATCAGTTTCTGGGTTTACCTCATCTGCTGGCTGGTCATGCCGGAAGAACTCGCGAGCCCGGGCGCTCCCGAAGAACAGTAATCCTGTCGTGAAAAGGGGCTTTGCGCTGCTCTCCGTGGCTTTTGCCCTGGGAGTGGCGGGGGCGGCGGCAGCTCCGCTGGAGGGCGGCGCGTACGCCGTTCCGGCGTTCGTTGCGTCCGCGCTTTGCGCGCCGCTCGCCGCCCTGTTCCGGCGCGCTCGCGCCGGAAGCGCCGCCCCCGCCGCCGTCTTCCTGTATCTCAGCCTGGGCGTCATGGTGTACTCCACCTCCGCCCTGACTGCGCCCTCCGCTACGCTCCTCCCTGTCATCCCGTCGGCGCGGGGCGCCCTGCGGGCGCTCGTCGCCCGCATCGAAGCCGCTCCCTTCGCCGGGGCGCATACCGCGCCCCTGCTCCGCGCCCTTCTCGCGGGCGACCGGGCGGCGCTGCCCGCATCGGTCACCGCCGCCTTCCGCGCCTCCGGGGCCTCCCACCTGCTCGCCCTCTCGGGCCTGCATCTGGGTGTCCTCTACCTGATCCTCTCCCGGCTGTTCTCCGTTTTCGGGAACAGCCCGGCCCTGCGCCGCCTGCGCAGTGTCGTCCTCGTGCTGCTCTGTGGAGGCTATACCTGGATGACCGGCGGGAGTCCGTCTCTGGTGCGGGCCTTCCTCTTTGTCCTGATTGCGGAGACGCTCCGGCATTTTCCCGGCCGCCGACACGGCCTGACGACCGTCCTGAGCATCGCCCTTACCCTGCAATTGCTCTTCGCTCCGCGAGTGGTCTCATCGCTGGGGTTCCAATTGTCTTATCTGGCGATGGCCGGCATCGCCCTGGTCTATCCGCAGTTGCGGGGCTGGTATCCCGGCAGCGGGCGCGCCAACCCCTTCCGCTGGATGTGGAACAGCGCCGCGCTCTCCGTCTCCTGCCAGGTCTTCACCGCACCGCTCGTGGCCCTGCGCTTCGGGACTTTCGCCCCTTACTTCCTGCTGACCAACCTGCTGGCCCTGCCGCTCACCGAGGCCCTGGTCTGCTCTGCCGTCGCCACCCTTACCTTCGGCGCCGTGGGCCTGCTCCCGCCCTTCCTTGCCCCGCTCACCGACCGCCTCGCCACCCTCCTCGTCCGCTCTTTGGAGATTATCTCCACAATGTAAATCCGCCCTCCCGGACCTTCTGCCCTCACGAACCCCACTCGCTCCCTCCCGCACCCCGGACCCTCCCAGTTAATAATTCCGCTCTAAAAATGAAACGCCAGGACCCCGCGGACCCTGGCATTTCACAAAACAGCCCCGAAAATGAAACGTCAGGGCCCTTCCAGACTTTCAAGCGTCGCCCATCGCGATTAAAGCGTCGCCCATCGCGATTTTATGCGGCGTCCATCGCCTGGCAGGCGGTGATGGCGATCATCTTGTAGATGTCGTCCACCGAACAGCCGCGACTGAGGTCGTTGACCGGCTTGGCGATGCCCTGGAGGATGGGGCCGATGGCGTCGGCGCCACCGAGGCGCTGCACCAGTTTATAACCGATGTTGCCCACTTCCAGCGACGGGAATACCAGCACGTTGGCCTTTCCGGCAATCTCGGAGCCGGGGGCCTTCTTGCTGCCCACCGAGGGGACGAGCGCGGCGTCGGCCTGCAGTTCGCCGTCGATCTTGAGCTCCGGGGCGAGTTCCTTCGCCTTGGCCGTGGCGGCAATCACCTTGTCCACGACTTCGTGCGTCGCGGAGCCCTTGGTGGAGAAGGAGAGCATCGCGACGCGCGGATCGGCGAAACCCGCTACGCTCTTGGCCGTCTGTGCGGTGCAGACCGCGATCTGTGCCAACTGGTCGGCATCGGGCACGGGCGTGACGGCCACGTCGCCCACGACGAGCACGCCGTTCTCCCCGTACTGGGCTTTGTCGGTCACCAGCAGCATGGCGCCGCTGACACAGCTGATGCCCGGCGCGCATTTGATGATCTGCAACGCGGGACGCAGGGTGTCTCCGGTGGTGGAGAGGGCGCCGCTGATCTGGCCGTCCGCATCGCCGCTCTTGATGATGAGGCAGCCGAAGTAGAGCGGATTCAGCACGAGCTCGCGGGCTTTCTCGATCGTCATGCCCTTCTTCTGGCGGAGTTGGAACAGCAGTTGCGCATATTCTTCCGTCTTGAGCGAGGTCGCCGGGTCGATGATGGTCGCCTTGTCGATGTTTTTCAATCCGAGTTTGTCGGCCAGCGCGAAAATTTCCGCGGGAGCGCCGATGAGGATGATATCAGCCAGTTGATCGGCCAGCGCCTTGTCCGCGGCCGTGAGGGTGCGTTCTTCGAGCGATTCGGGAAGAACGATGCGCTGCCGGTTCGATTGGGCACGCGCGATGATTTGTTCAAGGAGTGTCATATCAGCGGTTATTTACGATCTGCATTGTTTCGAGGGCGATCATCAGTTCCTCTTCGGTAGGGATGAGCGCCACTTTGACGCGGGAATCCGGGGTGGAGATCATCGCCTCCTCACCGAAGGCCTTGCGGTTGGCTTCCGTGTCGAGCTGCACGCCCGCGAAGCCCAGATGTGCGCAGACTTCCTCGCGCACCTTGCTGTTGTGCTCGCCGATGCCGGCGGTGAAGACGATCAGGTCCACGCCGTTCATGACGGCCATGTACTGGCCGACGAGTTTGGCGATGTCGTAACTGAGTTTCTCGAGCACGAGGGCGGCGCGGCGGTCTCCGGCCTTGGCGGCCTCTTCGAGGTCACGGGCGTCGGAACTGCGGCCGGACAGGCCCAGGAAGCCGCTCTTCTTGTTCATGATGTCGGTCATCTGGTCCGGCGTCAGGTTCTCTTTCTTCATGACGTAGGGGACGATGTTGGCGTCGATGGTGCCGCAGCGCGTACCCATGATCATGCCCTCGAGCGGGGTGAAGCCCATCGAGGTATCGACGCACTTTCCGTTCATCACCGCCGTGACGGAACTGCCGTTGCCGATGTGGCAGGTGATGATCTTGGACTTGTTCAGCTCGAGCCCTGCGAACTCGGCGCCCCTGCGCGAGACATACTTGTGGCTGGTGCCGTGCGCGCCGTAGCGGCGGATGTGATGCTTGGTGTAGTACTCGTAAGGAAGCGCGTACATATACGCGTAGTCCGGCATCGTCTGATGGAATGCGGTGTCGAAAACCACGACCTGGGGCACCTTCGGGAGCACTTCGCTGACCGCGGCGATGCCCAGCAGGTGCGCCGGGTTATGCAGCGGGGCAAAGTCGCAGCAGATGCCGATCTTCTCGAGCACGTCGTCGTTGACGAGGACGCTGCCGGAGAAGAAATCGGCGCCCTGGACGATGCGGTGGCCGACGGCCTGCACGTCGTCAAAACTGGAGAGCACGCCGTGGCGCTCGTCCACGAGGGCGTCCATCACCATCTTCATGCCGATTTTATGGTCCGGAATGGGACATTCCGCGACATATTTCTCTTTTCCTTCAGGCTTATGCGTGAGGCAGCCGTCCGGAAGGCCGATCTTCTCTACCTGGCCCTTGGCCTTCACGCTGTAGGACTTGGGGCTTTCCATATCCAGCAACTGGAACTTGATGGAAGAGCTGCCGCAATTGATGACAAGAATAATCATTTCTGAACTGTGGTTGGTTATCGTATGCAAAGATAATATTTACTGGAAAAAACTGAAATGCACGCGCCCGTATTCCTTCTCGCGGAGGAAGTGCGGATGCGTCTTGAAGGAATGTTCGCTGCCGTGTTCGAGGATCAGCCAGGCCTCCGGATGCAGGATGCCGGCCTCGAAGACCTTGTCGGGAATCGTCTCCAGCCCTTCCAGGGCGTAGGGAGGATCCGCGAAGACCAGGTCGAATTTCTCCGTGCAGAGGGGCAGGAAGTCGAAGACGTTGGCGTGGACGGCGGTGACATTGTCCAGGCCCAGGCGGGCGGCCTCGCTGCGGATGAAGGCGGCGTGCTCGCGCCGCATCTCCACGCTCCAGACGTGCCCGACGCCCCGTGAGGCGAACTCGAAGGACACGGCGCCCGTGCCCCCGAAGAGGTCCAGCACCTTCAGGTCTTCGAAGTCGTAACTATGGTCCAGGACATTAAAAAGCCCCTCCCTGGCATAATCTGTCGTAGGACGGGCTTGATAGTATTTCGGCGGGACGATGGTCTTCCCCTTCAGTTTTCCGCCGATAATCCGCATTACTCCCAGTTACCGGCGTTGTTGTTAGGCTGCGAAACGGAGCCTACCTGCAGACCCTCATACTTGTTCTGGTCCTTACGCTCGGCATCCAGATTGATACGGAGCTGGTTGTCCATACCCTTGAGGAGTTTCTTGTAAGGCATACGGGCCTCGAAGAGGGGAACCTGGACACCGGAAACCAGACGGGAATCCGCCTCCATCTCCACTTTCTCACCACCGGAGAAGGGAATGAACGCGATGGAATCCACGTTGAAGGAAGGGGTCAGGTCTTCCTTCACGGCCTCTTTCACGGGCACCTTGCTCTCGATGGCAAAGACGAGGTCCTTGTCTCCGGCCAGATACATCTGATAGAGGTCTATCGCCTTGATCTTGGGATTCTTCTTCTTGATGGCGGCGGTGTGGGCCACGGCCAGGGAGTCGTCATTGGAACCGATCTGCATGATCACGGTCATCTCTCCGTTCTTGTAGAAATTCTGCAGGGAGTCCAGCGTGGAGACAAAGCGGTTGTGCGTGCCCTTGAAAGCCACCTGCAGGGTACGGATGTCCTTGAGGCGGGAGATGGCGACACTCTCGCGGAAAGCCTTTTCCTTATTGAAATTCACGGGTTCCATGATGGAGGAATAGATGCGCCACACGAGGAACACCGCGAGGCAGAAAAGCAGAATGCTTAAGCAGATTTTCCAAAAACCTTTCATATCACGTTTGTTGTCTAATTCACAATCCTTGCAAAAATAGGAAATTGTTTTCGGATTCCAAAACAATTCAGTAATTTTGCAACCTATGCCATTCGCGCGCGAAGATATCCTCAGGCTGGAAGCCCTGTTGTCGGCTTCCGGTCATCCCTGTATCGTCTCGCATCCCCGTCCCGACGGAGATGCGGCGGGTTCTTCTCTGGCGATGGCCTCGTACCTGCGTTCCCTGGGGAAGCCGGCGGCAGTGCTGCTGCCCGATGCGCTCCCCGCCAACCTGGGCTTTCTGGAGGGAGCGGGCGATGTCCTCGTCTTCGCCAAGGATCCCGAGGGCGTGCGCCGGGCCCTGAGCGGCTGCGATCTGCTCCTCTGCCTCGATTTCAACTGCCTGTCGCGGCTCGAGGGAATGGAGCCGGCGGTGCGCGAATGTCCTGCGCCGCGCGTGCTGATCGACCATCACCTGAATCCGGAGCGCGAAAACTTCAGTCTCGTCTTCAGCGAGACGCAGATTTCCTCGGCGAGCGAGCTGCTTTACCATCTGCTCAAGGCGTTGCCTTGCGTTTCCGGCGATATCGACCGCCTGCCGGCGGGCTGCCGTACCGCACTGCTGACGGGCATGACCACCGATACCAACAATTTCGCCAATTCCGTCTGGCCCACCACTTTCGCGATGGCCTCGGAACTGATCGCCTCCGGTGTGGACCGGGACTTCGTGCTGGACCGTCTCTACCACGATTTCAAGGCGGCCCGGCTGCGGGCGATGAGCGAAATCCTCCTGAACGAGATGGAGATTACGCCCGAGGGGGCGGCCTTCTTCATCATCCGCGAAGAACTCTGGAAACGCTATGGCCTGGAGGAGGGAGACCTCGAAGGGCTCGTCAACATCCCCCTCAGTATCGGGGAAGTACGGCTGAGCGCATCGCTCAAGGAGACGGCGGACGGCCCGTACCGGGTGTCCCTGCGCTCGAAGCGGGGCGTGTCGGCCAACCGCATCGCACGGGAGTGGTTCCACGGCGGCGGGCACGAACAGGCCTCCGGAGGCAAACTTTTTGTAGGGGAAGATGTCGCTTCGCGCGAAGAAGTCCCCGACTATGTGCGCAAAGCGCTGTCCAAGTTATGAAGAAATTTACGCTATATTCCCTTGCGGCGGTCCTGTTGTTGGCCGCCTGCGCAAAGACTCCGACTACGCCGACCAACGCCGCTTCGAAGGCTTTCTTCGACGCCTGGGTCACCATCAACGACGATGGTTCCTGGGTGAAGACCCCGTTGGGCGCCTACATCATGGAGGACGAGCCCGGTACCGGTGCGGTCGTCGAAGCCGATACCACCGCGAACCACTATCTCTGGATGGAGTACGTGGCTACCACGCTCAAGGGAAGCGTCTCCAGTTTCACCTTCTCGGAAACCTACCGCTGGGCGGCGGAGCAGATGAATGCCGCCAAGTCCTATTACTACTTCGGTCCGCGCATCTGGCAGCGGGGCGAAAATACCCTCTTCGCCGGACTGGACGATGCCCTGGTGGGGATGCGGGAAGGCGGACGGCGCAAGGTGGCCCTGCCCGGCTGGCTGAACACCTATGCCCGCTATTCGACGCCGGAAGAGTACTATGACAAAGCCTCCGGAACGTCGGCCATCTACGACATCAAACTCGTCAAGATCATCCCGGAACTGCACGACTGGGAGGCGGATTCCCTGCTGAACTACGTGCGCCGCCATTTCCCCGGCGCCGATGAGAAGACGGGAAAAGAAACGGGCCTGTACTACATCCGGCGCATCCCTCCCCGCGGCGACGTGCCGCTCTCTGTGGATTCCACTTACTATGTCCATTACATCGGCCGCTGCCTGGACGGGCGCGTCTTCGATACCTCGATCCGCGACACGGCGATGTTCTACGGCATCTGGTCCCCGTCCCGGACCTACGGCCCCGTTTCCATCAAATGGGCGGAGAAGGCGGCGGACTTCAAGATGAACGGGGAGTCCTCCGTAATCACAGGCTTCGCCGGCACGCTGCTCCAGATGGGCCGCTACGAAGGGGGTACCGGCATCTTCATCTCCTCGATGGGCTATGGTTCGCAGGGCTCGAGCGACGGAAATATGATTCCGCCTTTCTCGCCGCTCCGTTTCGATATCCAACTTTGCGATAAAGACGACTGATGGCTGCCGTCTCTTCCGCTCCGCTTGAACTCGGGACCCGGAAAATCAGCCGTCTGCTCCGTGATTACGCCGTTCCGGGCATCATCGCCCAGACGGCGGCATCCCTGTACAATATGGTGGACAGCATCTACATCGGGCATATTCCCGAGGTAGGTTCCTCCGCCATCAGCGGCCTGGCGGTGACCTTCCCGCTGATGAACCTGTCCATCGCCCTGGGCACCCTGGTGGGCGTCGGTGCGATGACGATGATTTCCGTGATGCTGGGGCAGAAGAACTACGAGACGGCCCGCAGGGTGCTCGCCAATACGCTGAGCCTGAATGTCATCATCGGCATCCTCTTCGCCGCGTTGTCCATCACTTTCCTGGATCCGATCCTGCGTTTCTTCGGGGCCAGTGACAATACGCTGCCCTTCGCACGCGACTATATGCTGATCATCCTCGCGGGCAATGTGTTCACGCACCTGATGCACGGCTTCAACGGCATCATCCGGATATCCGGACATCCCAGGACGGCGATGGGCCTGACCCTTTTCACCGTCATCTCCAACGCGGCGCTGGATCCGCTTTTCATCTTTGTCTTCGGGATGGGCATCCGGGGTGCGGCCGTGGCGACGGTGCTGTGCCAGATCGTCGCGCTCATCTATACGATGCGCTTCCTGGCCGACCGCAAGCGCTTCCTGCATTTTCCCAAACCCCTGTTCCAGCTGGACTGGCGGATTGCGCGGCAGTCGATGGCCATCGGCCTCGGCCCCTTCCTGATGAACGTGGCCGCCTGCCTGGTGGCGCTTTTCATCAACCAGCAGTTGCGCCGCTATGGCGGGGATACGGCCATCGGCGCCTACGGCATCGTGAACCGCTTCACGCTGCTCTTCATCATGATCTGCATGGGCCTCAACCAGGGACTCCAGCCCATCGCCGGCTATAATTACGGCGCCCGCCTGTACAGCCGCGTCCGGGAGGCCTTTATCCTCACGGCTAAATGGGAAATCCTCGTCACCCTGGTCTGCTTTGCCATTTCCATCGGCTGCCCCCGTTTCGCGGTAGGGCTTTTCACCACGGACCCGCAGTTGCTGGACATCGGCTCCCGCGCGATGCGGATCATGAACAGCGGCTTCGCCCTGGTGGGCTTCGGCATCGCCACCTCCAACCTCTTCCAGTGCCTGGGGATGGTGAAGATCTCGATTTTCCTTTCCTTGAGCCGGCAACTGCTTTTCCTGTTGCCGTTGATATATACCCTGCCGTTTTACCTGCGGGAGGACGGCGTCTGGCTGGGTTTTCCCATCTCCGACGTCGCTTCCGTCATCGTATCGGCGTTTTTTATCCTGTCCCTTTTCCGGAAACTGGGCCGCCTGCAGGACGGCGAAGATCCGGTAATATTAGGCAGTAATATTAAATGATATGGAAAAACTGATCATCTGCATCGGACGCAGGGTGGGAGCCGGAGGAAAACGGGTTGCCGCCCTCCTCGGGCAGCGGCTCTCCATCCCCGTCTACGATAACGAACTGGTCGCGGAAGCGGCCAAGGAAAGCGGCTTCAGCCCCTCCCTTTTCAAGGAAAGCGACGAAAAACGCCACTTCTCCCTGATCGGAAGCATCTTCGGCTCCAACCGCTACGGTTCCTTCACCGGCAATGCCATCAACGAGGGAGAACTGTTCAAGATCCAGAGCGAAGCGATACGCGGACTGGCGGAAAAAGGCTCCTGCATCTTCGTCGGCAGGGCCTCCGATTATATCCTGCGGGAACTGCCCTGTGTGGTGAGCGTCTTCCTGACCGCGTCTGTCCCCGTCCGTGCGGCGGAAGTGGCGCAGCGCGAAAATATCAGCACGGAAGCGGCTGAGGCACTGATCCAGAAGCGCGACAAGGCGCGCGGGAACTGGTACAATTTCTATACTTTCGGAACCTGGGGCGATGCTTCCCAATACGATCTCTGCATCGATACTTCCAAGACCGGCATCGAGGGCGCGGCGGAACTGATCTGCCGATATGCTGCCCTGCGGGGGCTGCTATAGCCCTTTCGCCTTCCCTTCGTCCCAGATGGCGTCCATCTGGGCCAGGGTTAGGGAACGCAGGTCGATGCCTTTTTTCAAAGTCTGCTCTTCCAGATAACCGAAGCGCCGGCGGAACTTGGCGCAGGCCTTGCTGAGCGCGGCTTCCGGGTCCGTCCCGTAGAGCCGGGAGGCATTGATGACCGCAAACATCAGGTCGCCGAACTCTTCCTCCATATGGACGGGGTCCTTCCGGGCGCAGGCTTCCTGCACTTCGTCGAGTTCCTCGCGCACCTTGTCCCAGACATCCTCGGGTTTCTCCCAGTCAAAGCCGCAGCCGCGGGCCTTTTCCTGCATCGAGAGCGCCTTGAGCAGCGCCGGCATCGCATCGGGAATGCCCGCCATCACGGTCTTGTTCCCGTCCTTCTCCTTCGCCTTCACCAGTTCCCAGGTATCGGCAATCTCCTTCGCGCTGGGAATCCTGCCGCCGGTATCGCCGAATACGTGCGGATGCCGGAAGGTCATCTTGTCGCAGATTTTGCCCAGCGAATCGGCGATATCGAAAGCCCCGTCCTCCTGCGCGATGCGCGCGTAAAAGACAAGATGGTAGAGCAGGTCGCCGATTTCCTTGCATACGGCAGCGGAATCGCCTTTCAGGATGGCGTCGCTCAGTTCGTACACCTCCTCCTCGGTCAGCGGCCGGATGCTCTCCATCGTCTGTTCCGCGTTCCAGGGACAGCGTTCGCGCAGCGCATCCATAATGTCCAGCAAACGCCCGAAGGCTTCCATTTTCTCCTCTCTCGTATGCATATCGGATATTTTTCTTATTTTTGCAAAGTTAGTAAAAAGGATAATTTGTTGGAAAAATGAGTAAAATTCAATTCGTTTCGGCCGATGAGGCCGTCAGCCACATTCCGTCCGGCAGTCATATCCACCTGAGCAGCGTGGCCAGCGTGCCGCACTGCCTGATCGCAGCCCTGTGCCGCAGGGCCGATGCCGGCGACGTGCGCGACCTGCATTTCCATCACTTCCATACCGAAGGCCCGGCTCCCTACAGCGAGCCGCGCTACGAAGGCATTTTCTTCGACCAGGGCTTCTTCGTCGGACCCAACGTCCGGGCGAATGTCAACGCCGGCTATGCCGATTATCTCCCGGTCCACCTGGGCGAAAGCCAGGCGCTCTACCGCAGCGGGGTCATCAAGCTCGGCGCTGCACTGGTGAACGTTTCCCGTCCCAATGCCGACGGGATGGTCAGCCTCGGCACCTCCGTGGACTGCTCCGTCGCCGCCATCGAGAGTGCGGACATCGTCATCGGCGTGGTGAACCCGAACGTTCCCTTCGCTTACGGAGACCTCGTCAGCCTGGACCAGTTCGACTATCTGGTGGAGGACGATACGCCGCTGGTGACCGCCGGCTTTGCCGAGCCTACGCCGACCGAGGTGCTGATCGGAAAGAACTGCGCGGCGCTCGTCGATGACGGGGACTGCATCCAGATGGGCATCGGCGCCCTGCCGAACGCCCTGGCGGGGCAGTTGGGTTCCCATAAGAACCTCGGCCTGCACACGGAGATGTTCGCAGACGGCCTGCTGCGCCTCATCAAGGCCGGCGTGATCAACGGCGCCTGCAAGAAGATTGATACGGGCAAGGTCGTGGCCTCCTTCCTGCTGGGCTCGCAGGAGGTCTATTCCTTTATCGACAACAACCCTGACGTCCTGATGAAGGACATCAAATACACCAACGACCCCTGGGTCATTTCCCGCAACCCGCATATGAAGGCCATCAATTCCGCCGTAGAGGTGGACCTGACCGGCCAGGTGGTGGCCGATTCCATCGGCACGCGCATCTTCAGCGGCACCGGCGGACAGCTCGATTTCGTGCGCGGCGCGACGATGTCCGAAGGTGGTAAGTCCATCATCGCCTTCGCTTCCCGCACCAACAAGGGGATGAGCAAGCTCGTTCCGGCGATCCACGAGTGCGGCGGCGTCGTGACCCCGCGCGCCGATGCCCACTGGGTGGTCACGGAGTACGGTGCGGTGGATCTCTACGGCCGTTCCCTGCAGGAGCGGGCGAAACTGCTCATCAGCATCGCCCATCCCGACGACCGCGAGGCCCTCGACCGCGCCGCCTTCGAGCGCTTCGGCCCGCATTACCATAATTTCAGCATCTAGTGTGGACGGAAAGGACAGCATTGCTGCTGGGTGAAGATGCGATGGAGCGGCTCAGCCGTTCCCACGTTGCCGTAGTCGGGCTGGGCGGAGTCGGCGGTGCGGCCGCTGAAATGCTGGCCCGCGCCGGCGTCGGCACCCTTACTCTCATCGACAGCGACACCGTCTCCGACACCAACCGCAACAGGCAGCTCTGCGCCCTCAGTTCGACGGTAGGGGCTTTCAAGACGGAAGTGGTATCGGCGCGCCTGCGCGATATCAATCCCGATATCCGCCTGCATCTGCTGCGCGAGTTCCTTTGCGAAGAGAATGTGGCCGCGCTGCTGCCCCCGACGCTGGATTATGTGGTCGACGCCATCGACACCCTCAGTCCCAAGATCGCCCTGATCCAGCATTGCCTGAAAACCGGCATCCCGCTGGTCAGTTCGATGGGCAGCGGTGCCAAGCGGGACGCGACGGCGGTGCGCATCGCCGACATTTCCCGGACCCGGCAGTGTCCGCTGGCGCATATGCTCCGCAAGCGGCTCCATAAACTGGGCATCCGCGAGGGCTTCAAGGCGGTGTATTCCGAGGAAGTGCCGCTCGAATCGGCCGTCGTGATGGAGGAGGGCCGCAACAAGAAATCCAATGTGGGCACCCTTTCCTACCTGCCCACCGTTTTCGGCTGCGTCTGCGCGCAGGCCGTCCTGGACGAATTATAACCCATAATGATAACTATGAACGCAAAATTTTTGACTTTTTCCCTGGCCCTGCTGATGTTGCTGCCCCTGGGCAGCCGTGCGCAGGTACAACCTTATCTGACGATGGACGAAATGCCCGACCTGGTGCCCTGCCTGCCCGCCCCGCCCGATTCGCTGGATCCTGCCTTCGGCTTGGATGTACTTCGCTTTTACTGGGGCAAGCAGCAGCGTCAGGATCCGGAGCGTGCCGCCATCGCCGTACGCGATGCCGTCTGGCAGCTGGATACCCTGTTCCTGCTTTTCAATGAGCCCTTCGGCTATGCCCTTTCGCGGGAGAAGACGCCGGAGATCTATACGCTGCTGGAACGCGGCGTTTCCACCATCGAGCAGGTCCGCGTCCGCCCCAAGGCCTATTATGCCCGCAAGCGTCCCTTCGAAAGGCTGAGCGAGAGCCTGCTGGACGAAAGCGAACGTCCCTTGCTCACCGGCGAGGGTTCCTTCCCTTCCGGCCATACCATCCGGGGCTGGAGCGTCGCGCTGATCCTGACGGAAATCAATCCTGCGGCCGTTCAGGCCCTCTTCGCACGGGCCGGCGTCTATGGCGAAAGCCGCGTCATCGCGGGGGCGCACTGGCAGAGCGACGTGGACATCAGCGCCAAGGCGGCAGCCATCGGTTATGCACGTCTGCAATGCAGCGAGGAATACCGCAAACAGGTGGCCCGGGCGAAGGCGGAATTCCGCCGTATTTCGCGGGGGAAGGATTAGGAAATATCAAAACCGTTTGCTATCTTTGCAGTGAGAAGGGTTCTGCCGCCAAGGCGGGACTCCTTTTTATTGACTTTAATAACTCGATATGTCAGAAGTGCATTATCTGAGCCAGGAAGGGCTCGAGAATTTGAAGAAAGAACTTGCGGAGGCCATTGCACAGCGTCCTGTCATCGCCGCCGCCATTGCCGAGGCGCGTGAGAAAGGCGACCTCTCGGAAAATGCAGAATATGAATCCGCCCGTGAAGCGCAGGGCCTGCTGGAACTCAAGATCGCCCGTCTGCAGAACACGCTCATCAATGCCAAGGTGGTGGACGGCTCCGCCATCGGCACGGACAAGGTACAGATGCTGAACAAGGTCAAGGTGGAGAACCTCTCCGCCGGCCAGGTGATGGAATTCACCATCGTGGGCGAGAAGGAGGCGGATTTCTCCCAGGGCAGGCTCGCCGCCACCACGCCCATCGCCAAGGCCCTGCTGGGCCACGCGAAAGGGGAGACCGTGGAAGCGCGCGTCCCCTCCGGTATCCTGAAGTTCAAGATCCTTGACATTTCCCTCTGATGGCTACGATTTTTACCAAGATTGCAGCGGGGGAGATTCCCTCGTACAAAGTGGCGGAGAACGAAGAGTTCTACGCCTTTCTGGATATCAGCCCCCTCGCCAAGGGGCATACCCTCGTGATTCCCCGCAAGGTGGAGGACGATTATCTCTTCCATCTGGACGAGGCGCTCTACGGGCGTCTCTGGGCCTTTGCGCGCAAGGTGGCCGTAGCCTTGAAGGCGGCGGTGCCCTGCCAGCGCGTGGGCGTGGCCGTGCTGGGCATGGAAGTGCCCCATACGCACATCCACCTCGTTCCGCTGCAGACGGAAGGGGATATGGATTTCCGCAAGAAGCGTCCCGAGTTTACCCCGGAGCAGATGAAGGAAACGGCAGCCGCCATCCTTGCCGAGTATGAGAAGTTGTAGGACTTTCCTTCTCCTCTGCCTGCTGGCCCTCGTTTCCTGTGCCGGGGGCGTGCGCGTGGATGTGACGCTGGATGCGCCCGCCGCCTCGCAGCTCACCCTCAGGCAGCTGGATATGAACGTCTATCGTATACTGGATACGCTGACGACGGACCGTCGCGGCCGCGTGAGTTTCAAACCGCAGGTCGCTCCGGGGCAGCCGGAATTCTTCTACCTCTTCTACGGCGAGAAACGCATCGCCTCCCTGCTCCTGGAAGCAGGGGACCGGGTAAGCCTGGAGGCCGATACGCTCGGCCGCTACAGCGTTTCGGGCTCGCCGCAGTGCGACACGCTCCGGGTCGCGGAAAAGGCCTATGCCGATTTCATCACCGCCTTCGCGGCCTCGCAGGACGGTCGGGAGATGGGCGCGCTCTATGTGCAGCATTACCGCGGAGCGGTGCGCCGCGTCGTCTCCAATATCCATTCGCTGGTGGTGATCCCCGTTCTGTACGAACGCATCAGCGACCAGACCCCGGTTTTTAACCGGCCTACCGATGCCGTCCTTTTCCAGGCGGCGGCGGATACGCTTTCGGGGCTTTATCCCGATTCCCGCTATGTCAAGGCGCTGTGCAAGGAGGCGGAGCGCCGCACCCGGGCGTTGGATCTCCAGATGCAGATCGGCGCTGCGGGCCAGCTGGATTACCCGGATCTGGAGTTGCCCGACATCCACGGGCAGAAATGCCGGCTTTCTTCCCTGAAGTCCAAGGCCGTGCTCCTGCATTTCTGGACCAGTGCCGAGCCTTCGCAGCGGATGTTCAACATCGATGTGCTGAAACCCCTGTACGATGAATACCATTCCAGCGGACTGGAAATCTATTCCGTCTGCATCGACGCGGACAAGGTCCGCTGGGGTTCCGTGGTCCACGCACAGAAACTGCCCTGGGTGAACGTCAACGACGGGAAAGGCACGGCTTCGCCCGCGCTGGCGACCTACAATGTGACCAGCCTGCCCGCCACCTATCTCATCTCCGGCGGCGAGGTCCTGCAAAAGACCATCGGAGGGCCTGCGGCACTGCGCCGCACCCTTTCCGCAATCCTTTATTGATTTGTCGTAAAAGGCGCTATTCCAACGCCATGGCGAGGATGGAGACCGGGTTCATGACGGGAACGCCGGTACTCATCTCGATCTGCCATTTGCAGGTCTCGCATTCCGTGCAGACCACGAAGCCCGGGTCGGACTGGGCGCCCAGTGCCACGCGCGCCGCGCCGATCTCGTCGAAGAGCCGGCCGCCGATGGCCTGCGAGTAGCCGTAATTCTCCTTCTTGAAACCGAAGGTTCCGGAAATGCCGCAGCACTGCTGCTCCATCTCCACCAGTTCCACCCCGGGAATCTTCCGGAGCAGTTCCAGCGTATAGTTGCGCCAGCCCAGTTTCTGCATATGGCAGGCGGTGTGATAGGCGATTTTCAGGTGCAGGTCCTTGCGGAACTTCAGCTTGACCTCGCCGCGCTCCATCTTCTTATACAGCCACTTGGAAAGCAGGTAGAGGTGCGGCCGGACATCGGCGTTCTCCAGCCCGAGCACGTGGGGATATTCGTCGCGCATCGTGAAGGTGCAGGTGGAGGAGACGGTCAGGATGTCTTCTCCCGCGGCGATGGCCTTGCGCATCGAGGCGAGGTTGATCTCTCCCTGCCGGCGCGCCCGGTCGCCCATGCTGTTGCTCATCAGCGCCACGCCGCAGCATTTCTCCTTCTCCAGCAGATGTACTCCGTAACCCGCGGCATTCACCAGTTTGACCAGGTCCTTGCCGAGTTGCGGATAATTGTAGTTGACATAGCAGCCGTGGAAGAAGGTCACGAACTTGTCGAAGCGGCTCTGGTCCTGCTTGCGCATCCAGGAAGAGAATTTCCGGGCGCTGTACGCGGGGAAGGTCCGGTGTGAATCCACGCCCATCCAGGAATGCATCAGCGTCTTGACGGGCCGCAGTCCCAGCACGCCGTTCACGAGGGGGGCGAAGGGGGAGGCGAGGCTGCCCACCAGGTCGGTGTTCGCCAGCGTCCAGTCCCGCAGATTGTGTCCGCCGTAGCGCAGCCGCGCGGACTGGATGATGTCCCCGATCTTCACGCCGGAAGGACAGGAGACCTCGCAGCGCTTGCAGTTGAGACAGTACTTCAGGGCATAGTCATAGTACTGGGGATCCTTGAGCCGGTAGCGTTCCCCGTCCGGGCCGGCCTTCTTGGGGCCCGGGTAATGACCGTTCACGGCCATCATCGGACAGACCAGGGTGCAGAGGTTGCACTTCAGGCACTGTTCCAGGTTTCCTGCGCTGATATTACTTTCCTGCATATTCGCTTGCGATTGCTTCAATGGATGCCGCCTGCGCGCCCTTTGCGAGGATGTCGCCGGTGGCATAAAGGTTCTTCATGGTTTTTCCGCCGATCAGCACGCGTCCCTGCGCGTCGGTCTTCACGCCGAAGCCCAGGAAAGGCTGCGGCGCGCTGAAATCGCTGTCGTACCAGTTCTCCCGGCCGGGGATATAATCCACATCGGCGCCGAAGACCGGTTCGTAGATGCGCTCCATATCGGCCAACAGTCCGCGGCTGAAGTACTTGCCGGTGGCGAGGATGAACAGGCGCGCTTCCAGCGGCTCCTCTTCCAGGCATTCGGTGTGTACGGAAAGCACGGTTTCCGCTTTGAGGTCGGCACTTACCGCCGTGTCTCCGCGCAGGACGACGGCGCCGCGGCGGGCAATGGCCCGGACGGCCGCCCAGGGGTCCGTGCTTTCGGCATCCATGGTCAGCCCCGCGGAAACGAGGCAGACCTTCAGGCCCGCATCCAGCAGGAGGGAGGCGGCTTCGCACCCGGCTTTCCCGCCCCCGATAACTACGGCGTCAAATTTCATCTTTGTGCGTTCTTTGCATATATTCGGCCTCCCGCAGGGAATCGCCCCAGATGACCGGGGTGATGCCTTTCCAGCGTTCCTGCAGGTATTCGTCGATAAATTCCTTTTCGCGCAGCGGCTGTCCCAGTTCTTCCGCGAGCACTTCCGCCACTTTCTTGATGCAGAACGAGCCCTGGCAGGTGCCCATGCCGATGCGGGTGTGCCGGCGCAGGTCGGAGATGTTCCGTACCCCGAGCGTCTTGACCGCATAGCGGATTTCCGCACGCGTCACCTGCTCGCATTCGCAGATGATTTCGTGGCCGAGGTCGAAATCCATCCGGCTGACCTCGGTGCCGTGCCGGCCGATGGCGGCGCGTTTGAAGTAAGGCACCTCGCCTTCCTCCTTGTGCGCCTTCCCGGAACCGGGCAGGGGACGCAGGGCTGTCTCGCAGACCGCCTTTACGCCGAGTTTGTCGCAGACGGCGTCGGTGACCATCTCCGCCATCAGGCGGCAGGTCGTGAGTTTGCCTCCGGTGATGGTGATCAGGCCGGGCACGCCGTCGCGGGTCTCGTGGTCCAGTACCACGATGCCGCGGCTGACGCTGCGTCCGTCTCCGTCTCCGTCCGCCATCACCAGCGGGCGGACACCCGCGTAGGCGCGGATGATGCGGGTATGGGATAGGGCGGGGACGAGCGATACGCCCTCGCGCAGCAGCAGGTCCACTTCTTCCGGAGTGGCCCGCATATCGTCGATGCCCTCGAAGGGCACTTTGTCGGAGGTGGTCCCGAGGACGCTGACGACGTCGCCCGGAACGAGGATATCGGCATTGGAGGGCTTCCGGCAGCGGTTGATCACCATTCCCGCCACGCGGTGGCCGAAGATGATGAGCGCTCCCTTGCTGGGCAGCATGCCGATGTTGATGCCGGCTTCGCGCGCCAGCCCCGCCGTCCAGATGCCTGCCGCCAGTACGACGATGCGGGCGCGGAACTCGCGGCTGCGGATATCGCCGGGCTTGGAGACCTTGACGCCGCAGACGCGGTCGCCGCTGCGGACGAAGCCCGTCACGGTATGGAATTTCAGGATGGTGGCCCCGTGCCGCATCGCATCGATGATGTTGGCGTCCGTGAGCCGGAAGGGATCGACGGAAGCGTCGGGCACTTTGACGGCGCCGATCAGCGTCGGGTTGACCGCAGGCTCCATCTGGAGCGCTTCCTTGGGGGATATCGCCTCGGCCTCTATGCCGGCTTCGAGGCAGCATTTGATGAAATTCTCCTGGTATTCGAGGCTGTCGCCGGGCAGGGTGATGAACAGTCCTCCCGTCGGTTCGACGCAGTTGGAGGCGATCCGGCGCAGGATCTTGTTCTCGCGGATGCATTCCTCCGCCCCTTCCTTGTCCGTGACGGCATAGCGGGCGCCGCTGTGCAGCAGACCGTGATTCCGCCCGCTGGCTCCGTCGCAAATATCGCTGCGCTCGATGAGCAGGGTCGAAAGCCCCCGCATCGCGCAGTCACGCGCCGTCGCGGCACCGGTGATTCCGCCGCCTACGATAATGACATCAAATACTTTCATGGCCCGAATTTAATAAATTTTTCCCTTTTGTCGCAACAAAATCCTTTAGGTAGAAAGGCTCGAAATAGGCCGGATCCTCGAAACGGCGGGCGTCGAAGGCCGCCTGTGCGGGAACGGCCATCGCCGAAGCCGCCGGGCAGACCTGCACGAAGGCCGTCTGCGGCCCTCCCAGCAGGGATGCGCACTTGGCGGCGCCGTCGCCGATGAAGAGCACTGGACCTTCCTCGCGCTGCGCCCGGTAACTGTATTCATCCACCACCATCGCCTGCGTGTCGGACAGCCTTTGCCCCTTGGCATCGAACAGGGCGGTATAGACCTCCATCCGGCGGGCGTCCAGCATCGGGATGATGTAGCGGCAGCCCTCGGGCAGCAGTCCTTCTCCCAGCGCCTGGGCGGCGAGGATGTCCGGCGTGCCGAGGGCCAGCAGGGGCAGACCGGCTGCCAGGCAGATGCCCTTGGCCGTCGATGAGCCTACGCGCAGGCCGGTGTAGGAACCCGGGCCGGCGCTGACGCAGACGGCGTCGCAGTCCGCGGCGCGCAAGCCGCATTCATCCAGAATCTCTTTCAGGAAAACCGCCGTCATGGCGGCGTGGGCGCGGGGCTCCGCGCTCTGCCGGGCGCACAGGACCTTCCCGTCTTCGGAAAGGGCTGCGGAACAGCGTGCGGTAGAGGTCTCGATCAGCAGTATCCTAGACATGACCGGTGACAATCAATTGTTTGATGGAGGGGAAGACGGCGGCGGCGAACTGGCGCAGGGCGCACCAGACGGGGCTCTCGTTCAGGGTCTCCGGCTTGATCAGTCCCCAGTGGGCGTTGAAGGCGTCCACCGCCGTGACCACCACGCCGAGGATCAGGGTGGTGACCACGATGCCCAGCAGGATGCCCAGCAGGCGGTTGAGCCAGCCCAGCGTGGAAATCTTGATGACTTTGGTCAGCAGTCTTCCGATCAGGAAAAAGACGAGGATGGTCAGGATGACGATGATGACGAAGGTAGCGGCACGCAGCAGCTCCGGCTTCCAGGGAATATAGGTGGAGAGCCAGGCGGAGGCACGGGCGCTGAAACGGCAGGCGAGCCACACCCCCAGCAGGATGGAAAAGAAGGCCACCGCCTGCTCTACAAAGCCCTTCAGGATGCCCCGGATGATGCCCGGGATATAGCAGGCCAGAAGGATGATGTCAGTTATTCCCATATATTTGTATAAAAGCGGGGAATTGATTACTTTTGCGAGATAAATCGTGTGAATCCCTGCGGTGCAAATTTAGTGAAAAAGTTATGACATTCAAAGAATACAAGGGCTTGGATTTGGTAGGGACCGGTTCCCGTATCCTGGACCGGTGGAAGAAGCAGGGGGCTTTTGAAAAGTCCCTGGAATTGCGCGAGGGAGCGCCCGAATTCATTTTCTTTGAAGGCCCTCCGTCGGCGAACGGCATGCCGGGCATCCATCACGTGATGGCGCGTTCCATCAAGGATGCGGTCTGCCGCTACAAGACCCAGACCGGGTTCAAGGTCCGCCGCCGCGCAGGCTGGGATACCCACGGCCTTCCCGTCGAGATCGGCGTGGAGAAGAAACTGGGCATCCACAAGGAAGATATCGGTACCCGCATCAGCGTGGCGGAATACAACGCCACCTGCCGGGCCGAAGTGATGAAATATACCGCCGAGTGGGTGAATATGACCGAGCGCATCGGTTACTGGGTCGATATGAAGGACCCGTACATCACCTACGACAACCGCTATATCGAGACCCTCTGGTGGCTCCTCAAGCGCATTTATGAGAAGGGGCTGCTCTACAAGGGCTATTCGATCCAGCCCTATTCCCCGTCCGACGGTACGGGGCTCAGTTCCCACGAACTCAACCAGCCCGGCTGCTACAAGGACGTGACCGATACGACGGTGACCGTGCAGTTCGAGGTGGAAGGGGAGGAAGGCCTTTACTTCCTCGCCTGGACCACCACGCCCTGGACCCTGCCTTCGAACACCGCGCTCTGCGTGGGACCGGACATCGACTATGTGAAGGTGCGCTCGGAGAACCCTTACAGCGGCGCTCCCGCTACCTATATTGTCGCGAAGGACCTGGTCGCCTCTCTCTTCGGCGGGAAGATCCCGTACGAAGTGCTGCCCGGCAGCCTGAAGGGCCGCGAACTCGTGGGGATGCGCTACAAGCAGCTCATTCCCTGGTTCCAGCCCCTCGAGGGGGATGCGTTCCGCGTCATCGCCGGCGATTATGTGACGACGGACGAGGGAACCGGCATCGTGCACATCGCGCCGACCTTCGGTGCGGACGATAAGAAAGTGGCCGAAGCCGCGGGTATCCCGCCGATGATGGCGCTGGACCGCGACGGCCGCCGCCAGGCGCTGGTGGACCGCAGCGGACGCTTCTATCCGCTGGAGGACCTGGATCCCGCCTATGTCGCCGCGAAGGTATCGCCGGAGTATGCCGAATATGCGGGCCGCTATGTCAAGAACGCTTTCGACGACAGCCTTCCCGCGGATGCGCCGACCCTCGACGTGGATCTTTGCGTGATGCTCAAGCAGCAGGGGAAGGCCTTCAAGATTCAGAAACATACGCACAGTTATCCCCATTCCTGGCGCACCGACAAGCCCGTGCTCTATTTCCCGCTGGATGCCTGGTTCATCCGCACGACGGCGGTCAAGGAGCAGATGGTGGCGCTCAACAAGGAGATCAGCTGGAAGCCCGAATCCACCGGAACGGGCCGCTTCGGACAGTGGCTGGAGAATATCCAGGACTGGAACCTGAGCCGCAGCCGCTTCTGGGGAACCCCGCTGCCCATCTGGCGCACGGAGGACGGGAAGGAGGAGATCTGCATCGGCAGCGTGAAGGAACTGAGCGAGGAGACGGACAAGGCCGTGGCCGCCGGACTGATGGCGGAAAATCCCTTCAAGGCCCATCCGGACAAGATCGACCTGCACCGTCCCTATGTGGACGATATTATATTGGTCAGCCCCAGCGGCCGTCCGATGAAGCGCGAGAGCGACCTGATCGACGTCTGGTTCGACTCCGGTGCCATGCCCTATGCCCAGACGGGCCTGCGCGGCATCGACACGCCGGACTTCGGCGCTACCGCCGATTTCATCGCGGAGGGCGTGGACCAGACCCGCGGCTGGTTCTATACCCTGCATGCCATCCATACGATGATCAGCGGAACTCCGGCCTTCAAGCGCGTGATTTCCAACGGTCTGGTGCTCGACAAGAACGGCGACAAGATGAGCAAGCGGCTCGGGAACGCCGTCGATCCTTTCAGCGAACTGGACAAGTTCGGACCGGATGCGCTGCGCTGGTATATGCTGACCAACGCCCAGCCCTGGGACAATCTTCGTTTCGACGAGGCGGGGGTCGATGAGATCCGCCGCAAGTTCTTCGGAACGCTCTATAATTCCTATTCGCTCTTCGCGGTCTATGCCAATATCGACGGCTTCGATCCCGCCGCCCCCGCGGTGGCCGCCCGTCCGGAATTCGACCGCTGGATGCTGAGCCGGCTGAATACCCTGGTGAACGGCGTACGCGCCGCTTACGAGGATTACGATATCACGACGGCAGGCCGCCTGATCCAGGATTTCGTCTGCGACGATTTCAGCAACTGGTACCTGCGCCTCAACAAGAAGCGCATCTGGGGCCAGGGGATGGACGACGATAAGCTTTCCGCCTACCAGACCATCTATGAGGTGCTGCGGACGGTCGCGCTGCTTTCCGCCCCGATCGCCCCGTTCTATTCCGATGAACTCTATACCGACCTCGTTCCCGGCGCGCAGAGCGTGCATTTCGAACGGATGCCCGAGGCCGACAAGGCGCTTATCGATACGGAACTGGAAGCCCGCATGGCCCTGGCGCAGAAAGCCAGTTCGATGGTGCTTGCACTCCGCAAGAAGGTGGGCATCAATGTCAAGCAGCCGCTGCCGAAGCTGCTCGTTCCGGTGACGGGAGAGCAGATGCAGCAGCGCCTCGAAGCGGTCCGCCGCTTCCTGCTGGCGGAAGTGAATGTCAAGGAACTGGAGTTCGTCACGGATGCCACGGGGCTGATTACCCGCAAGGCCAAACCCAATTTCCGTACCCTCGGCAAGAAGTACGGCAAGCAGATGAAGGAGATTTCCGCGGCCTTCGCCACCCTGGACCAGCAGACCATCGCCGCGATGGACCGCAGCGAAGGCGATTACAGCCTCGCCCTGCCCGGCGGGACCGTGTTGCTCGCCAAGGAGGATTACGAAATCCAGTCCGAGGACATGCCCGGCTGGCTCGTGGCTTCCGAAGGGCCGCTGACCCTCGCCCTGGACATCACCCTGACGCCGGAACTCGTGCAGGAGGGCACCGCGCGCGAACTGATCCGTCCCATCCAGAACCTCCGCAAGGAGACCGGCCTGGCGGTGACGGACCGTATCCGTACCGTGATTTATGCGGAGGGCGAAGCTGCCGTGAAGATCGGCGAGTCGCTTGCCCGTTTCAAAGATTATGTCGCGTCCCAGACCCTGTCCACGCAGGTCGAACTGCAGGCCCTCTCCGAGGCTCCCGCAGACGCCGCCTCCGTGGAGTGGGACGACAGTTCCATTAAAATAAAGATAACCCGATAAAACGAAAACAAGATGGCAGAAGACACCAGAACACGTTACTCCGATGAGGAGCTTGCCGAGTTCAAGGCGATTATCGTCGAAATGCTTGACAAGGCGAAGAAAGAGTACGCCACGCTCCGTGAGGTCGTGATGCATGCCACCTCGAACGGTACCGACGATACTTCACCCTCCTTCCGGACGGTGGAGGATGACGGTGCCGACCAACTCTCCAAAGAGGAGGCGAGCCAGATGGCCCAGCGCCAGTACAAGTTCATCCAGAACCTGGAGGCGGCACTCGTGCGGATTGAGAACAAAACTTACGGCATTTGCCGCGTGACCGGGAAACTCATTCCCAAGGAGAGGCTGCGCCTCGTCCCCCACGCGACCCTGACCGTAGAGGCGAAGGAAATGCTCGCCAAATCCGGAAGGAATTGAAAGGAAGACTCTCCAGGGGAGCCCGGCTCCTTTTGCTGGGCCTCGTGCTTGTCGTGATTGACCAGGTCATCAAGATCCTGGTCAAGGAGCATATGACGCTCGGGGAGCAGATCATGGTCATCGGGGAATGGTTCCGCCTCTGCTTCGTCGAGAACGAGGGCTTTGCCTTCGGGATGAAATTCGGCGGCGTATGGGGAAAGTATCTGCTGAGCCTTTTCCGTATCGGCCTCTTCGGCGCCCTGACGGTCTGGATCGCCCGTCTCAGCCGTCGTCCGGAGATTCCCGGCGGTGTCCTGGTCGGACTGACGCTCATCGACGCCGGCGCCCTGGGCAATATCATCGACTGCCTCTTCTACGGCTTGATTTTTACGCCGCACGCGCCTTTCCTGCAGGGGAAGGTGGTGGATATGTTCTATTTCCCCATCATCCGTACGGAAAATTTCGTCTTCTTCGAGCCCGTGTTTAATTTCGCCGATTCCTGTGTGACCGTCGGCGCCATCTATCTACTGCTGTTCCATTGGAAATTCTTCCTCGCGGAAGAAAAGAAGGAAGGCTAAGGTGCGGTTCAAGCTCTTTATAGCCCTTATTCTCTGCTTACTGGCGGTCCCGGTGAGCCTTCGGGCCCAATATGATTTCGATGCCGATGTCACCGCGATCCGCAACAACGCCTTTCCCGGCCTTGACGGGCGTACCTGGGAGACGGGCAATTTCGGCAATTATATCCAGTATGTCCCCGCAGCGACCGTGCTCGGTCTGAAAGTGGCCGGGGTGAAGGGCCGTACGACCTGGGGGCGCTTCTTTTCCGAGGTGGCGATGGGAGCCGCCTTGTCCGTCGGCATTTCCCAGGGATTCAAGTACCTGACGGCCCGCGAGCGTCCCAACGGCAACGACAACCATTCCTTCCCCTCCGGTCATACGACGCTCGCTTTCGCCTCTGCTACCTATATGCATCACGAATATGGCTGGCGCAGTCCCTGGTACAGTATCGGCGCTTATTCCCTGGCGATGCTGACCGCCGTCCAGCGGGTGGCGACCGGCTGGCACTATATGTCCGACACGATGTTCGGGATGGTCTTCGGCATCGGGGCGGTGGAATTGGGCTATTGGCTCAACAGTCTGATCTGGAAGGAGAAAGGCCTGACGGATGTGTATGAGGACCGGGATTTCCTGGTGCCCTTTTCCTCGGGCTGGAACGTGGAGTGGATTTACGGGACCAGTTTCCCGACGGGGGAGCGCTCCGGCATGGACGCGGGACTTCTGCCGTACCGGGGCGGTATGGCCGCGCTGCAGTTCAACGCCCCGCTGCACCGTCTTTCGAAGGGGGTGCCCGAGGGACCTTCCCTGCGGGCGAGGGCTTCGGCCCTGTCGCTCCGCTATGTGAACGGCGAGCGGGACCACAACCGCTATTCGTTCCTGGGGGGCGGCGCCTGGACTTTCCCCATCGACCCACGTTTCGGTTTTGATGTCTATGTGCTCGGAGGTGCGGGCCCGGAACAGGGAGGCGGCTGGGCCGGCGATGTGGTCGGCGGTGCCGGCGTGGCGGTCGTGACCTCCGATTTTTATAAGTTGAAACTGTTTGTGGAGGCGGATTGGTGGACCCCGCTCCCACCCGCTTTTCATTTCGGCTGGAGCGTTGCTTTTTGTTGGTAATTTATTGATATTTGAAAACTGCCACTTGGGGCACATTTACCCGGATAGGGTTGCGAAGCAACAAGTGCCACAAGTGGCAGTTTTTCAATAAGAGAAAGGATGCCAAATGAAAAACCGGAAGACATATAATGAATTGATACAGGAGTTGTTCCTGCGGCATCCGAGTGTGCAGACGGCGGGCTTCGGCGGCGCTGCCTATAAGCCGGGGCTGGCGGCGATGCAGGACTTCGACGCGGCCCTGGGCCATCCCTGGCAGGCCTACCGCTGCATCCACGTGGCGGGGACGAACGGCAAGGGCTCGGTCTGCTCGATGCTCGCTTCGACGCTGGCGGCGACCCGCGGCCCCGTGGGACTCTATACCTCGCCGCACCTGCTGGACTGGCGGGAGCGGATGAAGATCATCCATCCGGACGGACGTTTCACGATGCCCGACAAAGCGTGGGTGGAGGCTTTCCTGACGGAGCGCGCATCCCTGCTGGAGCCGCTTTCTTTCTTTGAGATTACGACCGGGATGGCCTTCCTGTGGTTTGCCTCGCAGGGAGTGGACACGGCGGTCATCGAGACCGGTCTGGGCGGCCGGCTCGATTCTACCAATATCATTACCCCGGAGTTGAGCATCATTACCAGCATCGGCCTGGACCACTGCGCGCTGCTGGGCGATACGCGCCCGAAAATCGCCGCCGAAAAAGCCGGCATCTTCAAGGCGGGGGTTCCTGCCCTCGTCGCAAGCCGCGATGCGGAGACGGAGCCTGTATTCCGCGCCGCTGCCGCAGCCGTCCGTGCGCCGCTGCATTTTGCCGATGAGGAGGCCGCTGCCGATGAAGCGCTGACCGAGCGCCTGGACCTTCGCGGTCCCTGCCAGGGGGAGAACCTCCGGACCGTGCTCTGTGCGCTGCACCTGCTCGGCGAGCCTGTATCGGCGGATGCCCTTGCCGCTACCGCTGCACGGACGGGCTTTCACGCCCGTTGGGAGCGCCTGCTCGAGCAGCCGGAAGTCATCGCCGACATCGGCCATAATCCGCCGGCCCTCAAGGAGAATTTCGCGCGGCTCAGTGCTTCCGGGCGGCCGCTCTTCCTCGTGTTCGGCATTATGGCGGACAAGGACCTGGACGCTGTGGCGCCGTATATGCCCGCATCGGCTTCCTGGTATCTGGCTGCGCCGAAAGGGGAGCGGGCCCTGCGCGCCCCGCTGCTGCTGGAACGCCTGCGCGCGCTGCATCCGGATTTTGCGATGGAAGCCTATGGGAGCGTGGCGGAAGCCCTTGCCGCCGCCTTGCGCGCTGCCGCCGCAGTATCCGCTGCGCTGGTCTATATCGGCGGAAGCACCTTTACCGTCGCAGAGGCCCTTGAGGCTTTGAATCTTGAAAAATAATCCGTATCTTGGTCCTTGTTATGGATAGCGAGCGACTGTTTCGTTCCCGTTTTATCATCGACGGTGTCCCGGAAGCCCTGACCCCGGAAGCCCTGCTGGCTGTGGTGGCGGAGCACCCTGCGGAGATATCCGCGCCCGTGGATTCCCTGATGGATGAGTCCGTGGAACCGGATTTCGACCCGGTCAACCTCGCGGAAACGGATGTCTATCAGCTTCTGGAGCGGCTCAAACGCCTGAAGCGCTCGCTTTCTCTCCAACATCCCGGATCCTGGACGAAATGCCGCCTGGCCGAAGCCCTGATGGCGCCGCTCTGGCGCAAGGGACATTTCCGGCTGGGCGATCTCTGTGTCCGGGCGCAGTGGCAGGTGAATCTTTCCCGGACCGGCAGTGCGGCCGCCTTTTACAAATCCGTCGCTGCGCTGGCCGATTATCTGGACAGGCTGGGCGTGAAACTTTCGGCCTATGGGGCTACTGTTTCGCGCGGTCGCGACACCCTGACGCTGAAGACGCGCCTGGGCGGGGACTCCCTGGACGAGGACAGCGCCCTGGTGCTGCCTTACCGGACGGCGGGCGCACGGCTTGCGACGGCCCGGGCCTGTTCCCCCGTAATCCTTCCCGATGCGCGCGACTGGCTCGTCTATATCCCCTTCGAAACGGCGGATTTCCGCTTGGGCGGCTCCCTGCTGGCCCAGGCGCTCGGTACGGGCGGTCCCTGCCCGCAACTCGAAGATCCGGACTATTTCATGGACAGTTACGAACTGGTGCGGGAACTGGTGGAGGACGGCGTGGCCGTGGCGGGCGTGACGGTCTGCGACGGCGGTCTGCTCCCTACGCTCGAAAGGATGGCCGAGGGCGGCTGCGGCGCGCAGATCGACCTGTCCGAACTGATGGGCTATTATCAGGAGAACTGCCTGGCGCGTATCCTCTTCGCCGAGGTGCCCGGTGCAATCCTGCAATTGCGCGATACCGATTTCGATTACCTGGATGCCGAAATGCTGCTCCAGGATATCGTGTACTTCCCGCTGGGACATCCCGTCCCGGGGACGAAGAAAATCCGTCTGGGTGCCGCCGGAAAATCCGGCATCCAAAATATACTGGACGCGCTGCTGCGTGAACGCAGTGCGGAAGGGGAGGACTGATTATGGGTAAAAGCAAGATCTTTGTGCTGGATACGAACATTATCCTGCACGACCACAAGGCTATCCGCCGCTTTCAGGACAATGACATCGTGATTCCCATCGCCGTCATCGAGGAACTGGACAAGTTCAAGAAGGGCAACGACGCCCTTTCCTTCAATGCGCGCGCGTTCATGCGCGACCTGGACCGCATTACCGAGGGCAGGATGTTCGGAGAGGAGGGCATTCCCATCGGCGGAAAACTCGGCCGCATCAAGATCGAACCCAATCATCCTTTCCCGCCCGCCCTTGCGGACCTTTTCGAGAACGACATCGCCGACCATCGCATCCTGGCCACCGCCATCTGGATGCGGGACAACCGTCCCGGACGCTTCGTGGCGCTGGTGACCAAGGACATCAACCTGCGTATGAAGGCGAAGGCGGCGGGCATGGAGGTGCAGGATTACCTGACCGACCGGCTCGACGAGTCGCGGATCGAGGAAGCCCAGCGTGAGGTGTCCGAATCCGTGCTTCCCGCGGAGAAGTTGCAGCAGCTGGTTTACGGTCCCGAGAACGCCTTGAAATGGCAGGATTGCGTCAAGGTCAAGCCCTTTGCCAACAAACTTTTCAAGTTCCGCTGGGAGAAGAATTCGGAGGAGACGGTCTGTGCCCGCTACGACGAGAAGCGCGACCGGGTGGTACTGGTCCGCAACCGCGAGGCCTACGGCATCCGTCCCCGCAACCTGGAACAGGGCTTCGCCATGGATGCCTGTCTGAATCCCGATGTGGAACTGGTGTCCCTGACCGGCGGCGCCGGGACCGGCAAGACCCTGCTGGCCCTGGCCTGTGCCCTCGAGCAGGAGCATGAATACGAACAGATCATCCTTTCGCGTCCGACCGTCATCCTGGGCAATCAGGACATCGGCTTCCTGCCCGGCGACCAGAAGAGCAAGATGAGTCCTTTCCTGCAGCCGCTGATGGACAATCTCAATGTCATCAAGGCGCAGTTCCGGCCTTCTTCCAAGGAGGCGCTCAAACTCGAGGGGATGCTCTCGAAGGAGAAACTGATCATCGAACCGTTGGCCTATATCCGCGGCCGCAGTCTGGGGAAATGCTATTTCATCATCGATGAGGCGCAGAACCTGACCCCGCACGAGATCAAGACCATCATCACCCGGGCGGGTGCCGGCACCAAGATGGTCTTTACGGGCGATGTCTTCCAGATCGACCAGCCCTACCTGGACCGCTGGTCCAACGGCCTTACGCACCTGGGGGAGAAGATGCTCGGACAGCGTCTCTTCCAGCACGTCTTCCTGCGTAAAGGCGAACGCAGCGAGCTCTCAGAGCTCGCCGCGAAACTTCTTTAGTATTATTTTTCAGTCTACTTCAGGCTGAAATCAACCAGGATGGGAAGGTGGTCTGAGGGCCGCCAGAACTTGCTCACTACCGCATCCTTGACGGGAGTCGTGTAGTCGTTCCAGAGGATGTCGGCGTAGATGATCCGGTCATAGAGCGGCTTCGTGCAATAGACGTAGTCGATGCGGGCCTTCCCGCTGCCGACGCTGGGCTTGAATTCATCCGGATACTTTTCCTTGATGACGTCGATGTACGGCGTGTTCTTGTGGATGTAGTCGTGCACCAGGAGCTTCGGATCGTCCTCCGCATAGCCGTAACGGTCGTTGTCCACCCGCGAGCGGGAGTTGAAATCGCCCAGCATGACCCAGAACTGGTCCTTTGCCTTGGGCACCGTTCCGATGGTGTGCTCGCAGATGTACTGGACCTCCATCGCCCGGTACTTGTCGCCGCCCTGCTCGGCCTTGGAGGCTTCCTTGTCTTCCGCGCGATAGGCATAGCCGTGCGGCCAGGTGTGGACCGTGACGATATTGATGGTCTTTCCGCCGACTTCGACGGTGGCCCATCCGGCCCCGTGCGCGACAATCAGGTTCGGCTTTTCCCCAAGGATCCTGGCAATGTAGGTAATCGGATATTTGGAGGTGATGACCTGCGGATAATTGTCGCGATGGCCTCCGATTCCCCAGTAGGCGTGTCCGTAACGGGCCGCCAGCTCTCCCCAGTTATTGACCAGGTAGCGCTCTTCCTTCGGCATCTTTTCGTGCAGGTCGGTCAGCCAGATGGACTGAGCCTCGCACCAGACGCAGATGTCCGGGTCCTGTGACTTGACGAACTCGACAAAACGGTCGTAGTTGTCGTTCTGTCCGTCCCACATGCCGTTCTGGATATTCCAGTAGAGCAGCCGCAGGGTTTCGGGTTTGGGTTCGGGTTTCGCCTTGCCCAGGCAGGGAAGTGTCCCCACCAGAAGGGCAGCCAACAGCGCGAATGCGATTCTTTTCACTTTATACTTCGATAGGTTTGTACTTCGGAACGAGGCTCTTCATGATGGACCAGGCCACGAGGTAGGCGATGCCGCAGAAGCAGAATACGATGAAGTAGCCTGCGGGCTTGCCCTCGAAGCCGAGGAAGGTGAAGGCGCTGCCGGCTTCCTCCGCGTAAGTGAAGAGGTTACCTGCGGCTTTTTGGATGATCATCGAACCTACACCGCCCGCCATGGCGCCGATACCGGTAATGGTGGCGATGGTGCTCTTGGGGAACATGTCACCGATGGTGGAGAAGAGGTTCGCGGACCAGGCCTGATGTCCCGCACCGGCAAGACCGATCAGGATGGCCGGCCACCAGGGGGTGTCGAAATGCATTCCCAGCGGCTGCGCAAAGAGCGCGGCGATGGGGAAGAACGCGAAGATGAGCATCGCGAGCATACGGCCGTTATAGGGGTTCATTCCTTTCTTGTCCACGAAAATCTTGGGCAGGTAGCCGCCGCCGATGGAAATGAAAGTGACGATGGCATAGAGGGTGAAGATGAGCGCCTGTCCGCGCGGCGTAGAAGCCGGTGCGTTGAACTGGTTGTGGAAGTAGGAGGGGGCCCAGAACAGGAAGAACCACCAGACACCGTCGGTGAAGAACTTGCCTACGATAAAGGCCCAGGTCTGCTTGTAAGTGAAACACTTGCCGAAAGGAATGGCCTTTTCGGCGGCGATGGCGGCCTTCTCCGCCGCCTCTGCGGCATCATCCTGATGGATGTATTCCAGTTCCGCCTCGTTCACGTGCTTGCTGTTCTCGGGCTTGTCATACATAAAGGCCCAGAAAAACATCCAGATAAAGCCGAGTCCGCCGATGATGATGAACGCCCATTCCCAGCCGAACTTCACTGCGAGGGGCGGGATGAGGAGGGGAGCGGAGAGTGCTCCCACGGAAGCGCCGGCATTGAAGATGGAGGTCGCGAAAGCGCGGTCTTTTTTCGGGAAATACTCGGCGGTTACCTTGATGGCGGCGGGGAAGTTGCCCGCTTCACCCAGGGCCAGGATGCCGCGGCAGAGCAGGAACAGGTAAACCGATGTGGTGGATACCGCCAGGGCGATATGGCTGCCCGCTTCAATCGCTTTCAGTGCGGCCGCGTTGGCGACTTCATCCAGGAGGCCGGCCGTAGCCCAGCCGCAGGCGGCGTGCAGGCAGGCGCCTCCTGACCATACGCCGATGGCGATGAGGTAGCCCTTTTTCGTGCCCATCCAGTCCACGAACTTGCCCGCGAAGAGGCAGGCAATCGCGTAGAAGATGGAGAAGAAGGAGGTAATGGTGCCGTAATGGGCGTCCGTCCAGTGAAATTCAGGGGCGATGAATTCCTCATAGGTCAGGGAAAGCACCTGGCGGTCGAGGTAATTCACGGTGGTTGCCACGAAAAGCAGGGAACAGAGCCACCAGCGCCAGTTGGTCATCAGTTTTTGTTGCGTATTCATAATCAGGTATCGTTTAATTTCTTACTTCCTTGATAATTTCCAGGGCGCTCTTGCAGAGGGCGGTGATGCCTGCCCAGTCTCCTGCGGCGATCATTTCCTTCGGGAACAGGTTCGAACCCATCCCGACACAGGTCACGCCGGCGTCGAACCAGCCCTTGAGGTTCTCCTTCTCGGGCTTCACGCCACCGGTCACCATGATGTTGCTCCAGGGCATGGGGGCGCGCAGGCCTTTTACGAACTTGGGCCCGAGCACATCGCCGGGGAACACCTTGCAGATGTCACATCCCAGCTCCTGGGCCTTGCCGACCTCGCTCACCGAGCCGCAGCCGGGGCAGTAGGGGACCAGACGGCGGTTGCAGATGGGGGCGACTTCCGGATTGAAGAGGGGACCCACCACGAAGTTGGCTCCGAGTTGCAGGTACATCGCGGCCGTGCCCGGGTCCACGACGGAACCGATACCCAGGATCATTCCGGGCAGTTCCCTGTTGGCATATTTCACCAGTTCGCCAAAAACTTCCTGGGCAAAATCCCCGCGGTTCGTAAATTCGAACGCCCGCACGCCGCCGTCATAACAAGCCTTCAGGACCTTCTTGGCGATTTCCAGGTCGGCGTGATAGAATACGGGAACCATCCCGGTCTCCCGCATCGCCGACATCACTTGTAATTTGTTGTACTTTGCCATAGTCGTTATCGTTGTACCCGGCCGTTGGCGTTTCCGCCCGCAAGGCTGAGTACCTCATCCTCGCTGACCAGATTGAAATCTCCGTTGATCGTATGCTTGAGCGCCGATGCCGCCACCGCGAATTCCAGCGCGGAAGCCTGGTCGCCCGGATACTTGAGCATCCCGTGAATCAGGCCGCCGGAGAACGAATCCCCGCCGCCTACGCGGTCGATGATGGGATTGATCTCATAGCGCTTGGACTGGTAAAACTCCTTGCCGTCGTAGATCAGCGCCTTCCAGCCGTTGAACGTGGCCGAGAAGGACTCCCGCAGCGTGGAAACCACGTACTTGAAGCCGAACTGCTCCTTCATCTGGCGGAAGATCCCTTCGTAGCCGGCCGCATCGGTGCTGCCGCCTTCCACGTCGGCATCGGGCTTGAAGCCCAGGCAGAGTTCCGCATCCTCCTCGTTGCCGATGCATACATCGACATACTTCATCAGCGGACGCATTACCGAAATCGCCTTCTCCGAGGTCCAGAGTTTCTTGCGGAAATTCAGGTCCACGGAAACGGTCACTCCGTGACGCTTTGCGGCCTCGCAGGCCAGGCGGGTCAGTTCCGCCGCCTTGTCGGAGACGGCGGGGGTGATGCCGGACCAGTGGAACCAGGCTGCACCCTCCATAATGGCATCAAAGTCAAAATCTTCGGGCTTCGCCTCGGCAATCGCGGAATGCGCACGGTCGTAGATGACCTTGGAAGGCCGCATCGACGCACCGGTCTCGGCATAATACAAGCCCACACGGTCGCCCCCGCGGGCGATGAAATCCGTCCGCACCCCGTATCTGCGGAGCGCATTGACGGCAATCTGTCCGATTTCGTGCTTGGGAAGTTTACTGACGAAATAGGCCTCGTGGCCATAATTGGCAAGGCTCACGGCGACATTCGCTTCGCCGCCGCCCGGAATGATCCGGAATGCTTCCGTCTGGATAAACCTGTCGTTTCCGGCAGGACTGAGGCGGAGCATAATCTCGCCCAACGTTACAATTTTTGACATATCATTGATTGTTAAGAAATATCCTGCAACAACGGGCACTTGTTGCTTCGCAACCCTATCCGGGTAAATGTGCCCTAACGTTGCATGATATTTCTTATATTAAAAATTAAAGTAATTTTTCGCATTGAAATAGGAAATGTCCTCAACCATCTGGCCGATGCGCTCCATCTCGCTCGCCGGAAGTTTCCCGTCTTCGACATCGCGTCCGATCAGGTCGCAGAGGATGCGGCGGAAATATTCGTGGCGGGGATAACTGATGAAACTGCGGGAGTCGGTCAGCATGCCCACGAAACGGCTCAGCAGGCCGAGTACGCTCAGCGCGTTCATCTGCTTGCGCATTCCGTCCTCCTGATCGAGGAACCACCAGCCGCTGCCGAACTGCATCATGCCGGGGTAGGAGCCGTCGTTGAAGGTGTAGGCCATTGTCGTCATGACCTCGTTATCCTTGGGGTTGAGGCAATAGAGGATGGTCTTGGTCAGTTTGCCCGCTTCGGCGAGCCGGTTCAGGAACTTGTGACCGGCGGCGGCCGTCGGCAGGTCGTGGATGGCATCGTAGCCCGTATCGGGGCCGAGCTGCCGGAACATCCTGGCGTTGTTGTTGCGGATGGCGCCCACGTGGAACTGCTGCGCCCAGCCGGCATCGGCATCCATCACCGCCATATCGAAGAGGAAGGCGCTGCGGAACTTGTCGAGTTCGTCCGCATCGGGCGCCTGTCCTGCGAGGACCTTGGCAAAGATGCGCTCGATCTGCGCTTCGGTATAATCGGCGGCATAGAAAGCCTCCAGGCCGTGGTCGGAGAGCTTGCTGCCCATCGATGCGAAGAAATCGTGGCGTTTCTGCAGGGCTTCGAGCAGATCGGCGTAGGACTTGATCTCCATCCCCGCGGCAGCGCCGAGTTTTTCGAGGTAGGCCTTGTACTCTGCGGGCTGCTCGATGGCCATCGCCTTGTCGGGCCGCCAGGCGGGAATCACCTTCGTCCCGAAGGGCTTTTCGAGAATCTGCTTGTGGTAGCGCAGGTCGTCGGCCGGATCATCGGTCGTGCAGACGACTTCCACGTTGAAGCGGCGGATGAGCTGCTGGCCGCTGAACTGGGGCGTGGCGAGTTTGGCGTTGCATTCCTCGAAGATTTCCCGCGCGGTGGCAGGGCAGAGGATCTTCTCGATGCCGAAGACGCGGGCCAGTTCCAGGTGCGTCCAGTGGTAAAGCGGGTTACGCATCGTGTAGGGGACCGTTTCGGCCCACTTCTCGAACTTTTCCCAGGAACTGCGTTTGCCGGTGATGTACTCCTCCGGGACGCCGTTTCCGCGCATCGCACGCCATTTGTAATGGTCTCCGCCGAGCCAGAGTTCCGTGATGTCCGCGAACTTGTAGTCGTCCGCAATCATCTTGGGAATCAGGTGGCAGTGGTAGTCGATAATCGGAAGCTTCTCGGCGTGGGCGTGGAAGAGTTCCTTCGCCGTCTGGGTGCCGAGCATGAAATCTTGGTGGATGAAAGCCATGGTCCTAAAAAAAATTTGCTGCAATTTATCACATTTTTCTTTGCTATCCAAAAAAATTATTACATTTGTGCATTAACACACTACTAACACACGCAACTGAAATTATGGAACGACTTAACCGCACCAGCTGCCCTGCAGCAAAGAAGTACACCGAGAAAATCATCCAGTTCGGCGAGGGGAATTTCCTTCGTGCCTTTGTGGATTGGATTATCTGGAAAACCAACCAGAAAACCGACTTTAACGCCTCCGTGGTGGTGGTCCAGCCCATCGACCGCGGCATGGTGGATATGCTCAACGAGCAGGACGGCCTCTATCACCTGAACCTTCAGGGCATCGACAAGGGACAGCGCGTGGACAGCATCGACCGGATCGACGTGATTTCCCGCGGCATCAATCCCTATGCCGATTTCGCCGCTTACCTGAAACTCGCCGAGCAGAGCGAAATCCGTTTCATCATCTCGAATACCACGGAAGCGGGCATCGCATTCGACCCCTCCTGCAAGTTCACCGACGCGCCGGCCTCTTCCTATCCCGGCAAGCTGGTGCAGCTGCTGTATCACCGCTTCGAATACTTCAAGGGCGATCCTTCCAAGGGCCTGATCATCTTCCCCTGCGAACTGATTTTCCTGAACGGCAAGGAGCTCAAGCGCTGCATCCGCGAATACATCAAACTCTGGAACCTAGGCGAGGCCTTCTCGCAGTGGTTCGAAAATCATTGCGGCGTCTATTGTACGCTGGTGGACCGTATCGTTCCCGGTTACCCGCGCGACAATGCCGCCGAACTTTGCGAAAAGGTAGGCTATGAGGACCGCCTGCTCGTCAAGGCCGAGATCTTCCACCTCTGGGTCATCGAGGCCCCGAAGGAGGTCGCCGCGGAATTCCCCGCCGACAAGGCCGGCCTGAACGTGCTCTTCGTCCCGTCCGAAGCCCCTTATCACGAGCGCAAGGTCACCCTGCTCAACGGTCCGCACACCGTCCTTTCTCCGGTCGGTTACCTCAGCGGCCTCGATACTGTGCGCGAATGCTGCGAGGATCCCGTCATCGGCCGTTTCGTGGACAAAGTGATGTATGAAGAACTGATGCAGACGCTCAACCTGCCCGAAGCGGAACTCCGCCAGTTCGCGGACAGCGTCAAGGAGCGCTTCGTCAATCCTTTCGTCAAGCACTTCGTGACCTCCATCATGCTCAATTCCTTCCCCAAGTTCAAGACCCGCGACCTGCCCGGCCTGAAGACCTATCTCGAGCGCAAGGGCGTGCTGCCCGAGGGCCTGGTGCTTGGTCTCGCCGGCATCATAACCTATTATAAGGGAGGAAAGCGCGGCGAAGACGAGATCGTCCCCAATGACGATGCCGCCATCGTCAAACTGCTCGCCGACCTCTGGGCGGGCGGAGACTGCGCCGCCGTCGCAAAGGGCGTCCTGGGCGCCGGCTTCATCTGGGACGAGGACCTGAACGCCATCCCCGGCCTCACCGCCCGCCTCACCGCCGACCTGGAAATGATTCAGGCCAAGGGTATGCGTGCTGCCGTGGAAGCCATACTTTAGTATCCAAGAATCAGCAGCAGTGCTTTCCCTGCCGTCGCTTTGCGACCCCTCCCACTCCGTGGGCCCCTCCCTCTTATGTTGCCGAGGGTGGCTCAGGCGATGAAAGCACTGCTGCTGATTCCTTAATAAAAAGAACTATGGAATATATAAAGATCAATCCGGCGGACAATGTCGCCGTTGCGCTGGCCGACCTGAAAGCGGGCACCCAGGCCCTCGGCGTCACGCTGGGCGAGGACATCCCCCGCGGCCACAAATTCACGCTGAAAGCCCTGAAAGCCGGCGATGACATCATCAAATACGGTTTCCCCACCGGTCACGTGACCGTGGACAAGCCCGCCGGCGCGCTGGTCGATCACAATTGCATCAAGACCAACCTCTCCGGTCTGAAGGATTACAGTTACGATCCCGTAGCCTGCCCGCTGCCGCCCGCCCCTGCGAAGATGCCCAGTTTCGAGGGCTTCGTCCGTGCCGACGGCCAGGTAGGCATCCGCAACCAGATCTGGATCATTCCCACCGTGGGCTGTGTCAACGGCATCTCGCAGAAGTTGGCCGAGACCTTCCGGGCAGAGATTGCCGGACAGGAAGGCTCGGTGGACGCCGTCGTCGCCTTCCCGCACAATTACGGCTGCTCGCAGCTCGGAGACGATCACGAGAACACCCGGACCATCCTGGCCGATATGGTCCATCATCCCAACGCCGGCGGCGTGCTGGTCGTCTCGCTCGGCTGCGAGAACAACCAGCTGGGCCCCTTTATAGAGAAGGTCGGTCCGGTCGATCCTGCCCGCGTACGCACGTTGGAGGTGCAGAAGGTGCAGGGCGATGAGACCGAAGCGGGCCTCGAACTGCTGCGCGGCATCTTTGCCGCCTGCAAGGGGGATAGCCGTACTTCCGTGCCGGCATCGAAACTGCGGATCGGGCTTAAATGCGGAGGCTCCGACGGCCTGTCGGGCATTACCGCGAACCCGCTGCTGGGCGTGCTGTCCGACCGCATCGCCGCCTGTGGCGGTACGACCGTGCTGACGGAAGTGCCGGAAATGTTCGGCGCGGAGACCATCCTGATGAACCGCTGCGCATCGCCGGAACTGTTCGGGCAGACCGTGCGCCTCATCAACGATTTCAAGGCCTATTTCATGAAAGCGGGGATGCCGGTCTATGAGAATCCTTCGCCCGGGAACAAGGCGGGGGGCATTTCCACCCTGGAAGAAAAATCGCTGGGCTGCACGCAGAAGAGCGGTGCGGGTCCCGTATGCGGGGTGCTGGCCTATGGCGAGCGCTTGCGCACGAGCGGACTGAACCTGCTCAGCGCGCCCGGAAACGACCTGGTGGCCTCGACGGCCCTCGCCGCCGCCGGCTGCCAGATGGTGCTCTTTACCACCGGCCGCGGAACGCCTTTCGGCTCCTTCGTCCCTACGATGAAGATTTCTACGAATACGCCGCTCTACGAGAAAAAACCGCTCTGGATCGATTTCAACGCAGGTGTGCTGGCTTCCGGAACGCCGATGGAGGAAGTCGCCGACGCCTTCGAGGCCTTCGTGCTCGAAGTCGCCTCCGGCCGCAGCGTGAACAATGAGAAAAGCGGCTATCGCGAAATCGCCATCTTCAAGACGGGCGTAACGCTTTAAACGGGTATTTTTATTAATTTTGCCGTATAAACCTTTTGCAGGTAGTGATGAAATCCAAGCTGTTATACTTTATCTTGCTTTTGCTGTCCGTGACTTCACTGGCCGGCGAAAGGCAGGCCTTGTGGCCCAAAGGCAAAATGCCCGATGCGGGCGAGTACCCTATGCCCTGCCTGGAGTGGTTCGAAGCGCCCGGACAGCCGGTCGGCACTTGTATGATCCTGATTTCAGGAGGCAGCTATAACAGGCTTGCCGATGCAGCCCTGATCGAACTTTGGCGCGAGGCCCTGACGCAGCGCGGCGTGCAGTGCGTGGAATTGGAGTACCGTACGCCCAGGCCCGAGGGGCTGCCCTATTACCAGGTAGCCTGGGAAGACGGACAGCGGGCGGTCAGGCTGGTACGCAGCCAGGCGGCGGCGAGGGGCTATGATCCGGAGCGGATCGGCGTCGTCGGAATGTCGGCGGGGGGGCATCTCTCCCTTTTGCTGGCTACGAGTTCGTCGGTGCGGGCCTATGCTCCGGTGGACAAACTGGATTCCCTGTCCTGCCATATCAACTGGGCCGTCGCCAACGCGCCCGCCTATGTAACTACGGATGCGGATGAAAAGGGTACGAAGGCCACCCGGCAGGGCTACGGTCCCGACGTTACCCTCAGCAAGGTTTTCCGCTTTGACGACAAAACCTGCCCCATCTGCCTGCATCACGGTGGAATGGATCCCTATTCCCCGGACGGGTCGATCCTGGTATATCGCCAGCTCAGAAGGATGGGAATCCCTTCCGAACTGCATCTGTATCCCAATAAGAAGCACGGTGCCTACGGGTTCGACCGGGCGCTGGAATTTATGACGCAGATGGGCTATCTTGGCCCTGTGGCCGAGGAAGTGGCCCTGATGGACCGCTATCCCAATGATGACGCCAGGGCTTCCTACCTCAAACAGGAGATCTGGCCGGAAGGCAAGATGCCGGACAGGCAGGACGAACAATGCACCCCTTATCTGGAATGGCATTTCCCGGCCGAGCGCCGCACCGATGCCATCCAGATCATTTATTCCGGCGGCAGTTATAAAAACAACAGCCCGGATAGTTTCGAGGTGGCTCCTGCGCGCAGGTATCTCAACGAACGTGGAATGACCGTCGTGACGGTCAAATATCGCGTGCCCCGCCCGGCCGCGCCGCTTTCCAAGCACACCACAGCCTGGCAGGATTTGCAGAGGGCCATCCGCATCGTGCGCAGCGAGGCGTCCCGTTATGGTCTGGATCCCGGGAAAATCGGCATTATGGGCTCTTCTGCCGGCGGACACCTGACGCTGATGGGAGTGACTTCTTCCCTGCATCAGTCTTACCGGCCGGTCGATGCCATTGACAAACTGCCCTGCAATGTGCAGTGGGGCATCGGCATTTATCCGGCCTATGTGCTGAGCGACGGTATGATGCAGCACAATACCACCGGTGGAAATGCGGATGACGTCACCCTGGCGCCCGAATTCTCCTTCGACCTGAACACCTGCCCCATGCTTTTCATCCACGGAGACGCGGACTACTGGGCGGCGATGAACTCGGTCAAGACCTGGGAAAAGATGCGCAGTATGGGCATCCAGAGCGAACTGCATACCCTGGCGCTCCGCCCGCATTGTTTCCAGCGTACGGCCTCTCCCGGTACCGGCAGCTATACCTGGCTGGACCGCATCGGGGAATATCTCTCGACGCTCATACCCGTTTCGGCGGAACAGATCGTGCGGAGCGAAATAATCCGCTGCCCGGATGCCACTTACCTGGATTTCCGGGAGGGGCAAAAGCGTTGGAACTACGCTTCCGGCCTGGAAATGAAGGCCTTCCTGGATTATGCGGAGCCGGCTTGCGACACTGCCGTTTTCCGCTATGTGGAGTCCTGGTACGACAGGATGATCGACGAGGACGGCCAGCCCTTCAAGTATAAGCTCGAGCAGTATAACATCGACAATATCTGCCCGGGGCGTACGCTGATACCGCTCTACCTCAAAACCGGAAAGGAAAAGTACCTGAAGGCGATGCAGTTGCTGCATTCCCAGCTCGAGCAGCAGCCCAGGACCAAGGAGGGCGGCTTCTGGCACAAGGGCATCTATCCGAACCAGATCTGGCTGGACGGCCTGTATATGGCGGAGCCTTTCATGGTGGATTACGCCGCCGCTTTCGAGAGCGACAAACAGTTCCGCAAGGCTTGCGAAGAATCGATGCAGCAGTTCCTCACTGCGGCAAAAGTCACCTATGACCCCGCTACCGGCCTGCTGCGCCACGCGTATGATTCCTCCCGCAAGATGTTCTGGTGCGACCGGAAAAGCGGTCAATCGCAGCACTGCTGGGCAAGGGCCCTGGGCTGGTACTGCATGGCGGCTGTGGAAGTGCTGGAGAAGGTGCCGGAAGACATCGCCGGCCGTCAGGAACTGGTGGAAGAGTTGCAGCGCATCGTCAGCCTTCTTCCCAAGTATGCCGACAAAAAGAGCGGAATGTGGTATCAGGTGCTGGACCAGCCCGGCCGCAAGGGCAATTACCTTGAAGCCAGCGCCAGCGCGATGTTCACCTACACCATCCTGAAGGGCGTGCGCATCGGCGTGCTGGATGCGTCCCTGCTGGAGTACGGCAAGACCTGCTGGAAGAACCTGCTCAAGACTTTCGTGACCGTGGATTCCCGCTGGCTGGTCAACCTGAACCAGTGCTGTACGGTGGGGGGCCTCGGCGGTAAGAACAAGCGCAGGGGAGACTTCGACTATTATATCAGCGAGCCCGTCAAGAGCAACGATCCCAAGGGTATCGGCCCCTTCATCTGGGCGGCCCTCGAGATGGAACGCCTGGAGACGGAGGCCCGTTATGCCCGGACTTATACCGTGGCGCAGGACGGGAGCGGTGATTTCCGTACCGTGCAGGAGGCGGTGAACGCCTGCCCGGACTACAGCCACAAGGTCGTCACGACGATTTATGTCAAGGCCGGGACCTACCGCGAACAGGTCACGATCCCGCACAACAAGTTCCGTCTGCACTTCATCGGCGAAGGCGCGGAAAAGACCGTCATCAGCTGGGGGAAGGCCGCACGGAATAACTGGACCGGCACCCCCGACAAGATAGGCACCTCCGGCAGCGCGAGCGTCTATATCCATTCGAGTTACGTGACTTTCGAGGACATCGGTTTTGAGAATACGGCGGGCGAGGGGAAGGAGATCGGCCAGGCGGTGGCGGTTTTCACCGACGGCGATTTCCTGTATTTCAAGCGCTGCCGCTTCATCGGCAACCAGGATACGCTCTATACCTACGGCCGCTTCGGCAAGGAAGGCGGCATCAAGCGCAATTACTACCTCGACTGCTATATCGAAGGGACGACCGATTTCATCTTCGGTCCGTCGATCTGCTGGTTCGAGCACTGTACGATCCATTCCAAGAAGAACAGTTATGTCACCGCCGCTTCGACGCTGCCGGGACAGCAGTGGGGCTATGTCTTCCATCGCTGCACGCTGACGGCGGCTCCGGGCGTGGACCGGTGCTACCTGGGCCGTCCCTGGGGCGCGTACGCGAAGACGGTATTCCTGGAATGCGAACTCGGGGCGCACATCGTCCCGGAGGGCTGGCACAACTGGAACAAGCCCGGGAAACCCAATACTGAAGAAAACTGTTATTATGCCGAGTGGGGCAATACCGGTCCCGGCGCCGATGCTGCCGGAAGGGTGCCCTGGAGCCATCGGCTGAGCCCGGAAGAAGCGTCGCAATATAGCTTCGCGAACGTGATGTTCCAGGCGCAGGACGGCATAGTATGGGACCCGGAAAACAACTTTTAAGGATGCGTAAATTGAATACTTTCTTTCTGCTGATACTTGGCGCCGCGCTGCTCTCCTGCAAGGAGAAGGAGCCGGAGCCTGTCATCCCGCCTACTCCTACCCCCACGCCGACCGACCGCTACGCGGAGTTCAAGATTCCGGCGGCGGAGGAGGATGGCGTAGCCCGGGCTTTCCCCGGGGCCGAGGGAGGCGGTATGTATACGACCGGCGGCCGGGGCGGCAAGGTGATTCACGTCACCAACCCCAACGACAGCGGCTCCGGCTCACTGCGTGCGGCCTTGGGCGAAAGCGGAGCCAGGACCATCGTCTTTGACGTGGCCGGCACCATCGAACTCAAGAGTGACCTGAAAATCAGCCGCGGAAATGTGACCATTGCAGGACAGACGGCCCCCGGCGACGGTATCTGCCTCAAGAATTATTCGACGACGGTCAGTGCCGGGAACGTCATCATCCGTTTCCTGCGTTTCCGCCTCGGAGACAAGGCGCCCTGGTCGGATGCCGACATCGCCGCGGGCAAGGCGGACGGGGAAGACTGCATCTGGGGCCGTTATCAGGAGAACGTCATCCTGGACCATTGCTCTATGTCCTGGAGCGTGGACGAGGCGGCCTCTTTCTATGGCAATGAAAACTTTACGATGCAGTGGTGCCTGATTGCCGAGTCGATGAAGGACTGTCATCTGCACACCAAGGGCAACCACGGCTACGGCGGGCTCTGGGGCGGCAAGAACGCTTCTTTCCACCATAACGTGCTGGCCCATCACGACAGCCGCAACGCCCGCATCGACCATCCGCACATCTATGAGAACCACAAAGCTCCCGCCCGTCGCGGCAATGTGGACCTGCGCAACAATGTCATCTACGACTGGGGCGACAACAATACCTACGGCGGTGAGGGAGGCTGGTTCAATCTGGTGAACAATTATTACAAGCCGGGTCCTTCCTCCAAGGACAGGAAATGGATAGCGGACCTCTACGCCGTCTATTCCAAGTGCAGTACCTGCGGGGAATCGAACATCGAACACGGCTATTGCTCGCTCTACCTTGCCGGCAACACGCATACGAAGTACGCTTCGATTACTGCGGACAACGCCACGGGCATCAACTGGCACAATGGTTCGGGGCACGCGAACTACAAGGCGCCGCTCTCCGCACCGCTTCCGGTCGTGGGCAAGGACGGCAGGGAAGCCTTCGTGACGACCCATTCTGCGGAGGATGCCTATGCCCTGGCCCTCAAATATGCCGGAGCCTCCCTGCGCAAGGATGCGACGGACATCCGCATCCTGTCCGAAGTAAAGGACGGTTCGGGCCGGATCATCAATGATATCGACGATGTGATTGCGCTCTACGGCAGTGCCTGGCCGGAACTGAGCGCTACTGCGGAAGAGAAGGCAGCGATCCTTGACAGCGACGGCGACGGTATGCCGGATGCCTTCGAGGAGGAATTCGGCCTGGACAAGGCCGATGCCGCAGACGGCAACGCCAAGACCCTCGACAAGAAAAAACGTTATACCAACCTGGAAATGTATCTCCACTATCTGGTCCGTGACATCTGCGCGGCACAGGTGACGGGAGGCAGTTATGAAAACTTATGAAAAAAGTACTGATTTTTGTGGCGGCGGCCCTCTGTCTGGCAGCCTGCAGCGCTCCCGTGGAGCGCAAGGTGATGGCGCGTTTCGTGCCGGAGCGTTATGATGATTTCATTTTCGAGAACAACCTGATCGTGGGCCGTTTCTACGGCCGTGCGCTGGAGGAGGACGTCCCCGGCGGACATCTGGTCTCTCCCGGTATAGACATCTGGGTGAAATATCCCGGGGCGCTCGTTGCGGACAGTATGTATGTGAACGAGCTGGTGAACGGCCGGACCTACCACAAGAACTGGGGTATGGGCAAGGACTGCTACAAGGTCTCCAAGACCCTGGGTGCCGGTGCCTCCGCTGCAATAGGGGAGTCCGGACTTCTTATGCCCGACCATAACTACCTCTCATACGATATCCTGGAGGACGGACCGTCCAAGGTCGTGTTCGTGCTGCACTATTCGCCCTGGGAGGCCGAGGGGATGACCCTTTCCCTCGACAAGAAGGTGACCGTTACGCCGGATACCCATTTCTGCTATGTGGAGGACACTTATACCTTTACAGGCGCCGACAGCCTGGAGATTGCGGCGGGCGTGTTCCGTCATCCTTCCCAGGAGACCATCGTCGAAGAACTGACCCTCGATGACCGCTATGCGATCTGGGAGGCCGCTTCCGATCAGAGCGTAGAGCCTGAGGACGGTATGGTCGGCGTCGCCATCTTTGTGCCTGGTGCACAGTCCGTCCGCATCCCCGAAGACGGAATCCATGGCCTCTGCGCGCGCTTCGTGCGCTCCGGTGAGCCCTTCGCCTATTATTTCGGTTCCTGCTGGAGCAAGGGCGATATCACCACCGCCGAAGATTGGTTCACCGCCGTCCGGGCTTTATAGCCTTACGCCGGCGCTTATAAGGCAGCAATCATCTCACGAGATAAGCCTGTTGCCTTAACAATCTGATCAACAGGTAGCCCCATCTCCTTCAGATTCCGGGCTACCTCGTTTCGTCCTTCTTCGCGCCCTTTGGCTTCACCTTCTGCCAAGCCTTTGGCTTCACCTTCTGCCAAGCCTTCAGCTTTGCCTTCCTCCCGGGCCCAGGCTTTCTGCGCGATGATATCGATTTCGGTTCTCATAATGCTCTCGTATTTATGCTGCGTCGCCACGTCCATATTGGCGAAGGCAGAGCGTTCATATAGTTTTCTTATAAATTCGTCTTCAAAGTTCTCCGGGACTTTGTCCACCGTGTGCATATACTTCAGCGACCAGGCGAACTGTTCCAGGCGTGTCTTACATTTCTTCGCCTCGTCCTTGCCCCACTTCAGGCGCCCCAGTTCCAGGTATGCGAAATTCAGCGCCCTTGTCATCAACTCCCCGCTGTGAGAGTTTCGTAACTCGTAGCGGCTCAATAGCCCGCCCTCCAGCGTCTCTTCACTTTCGTGCGGGAGTATGAAGTTGACGAAACTCACCACATACACCGGCATCAGGCTGTAGTCCATCGTATCGACC
>Ga0265298_10000409_pt1 | contig 64077 bp, 68 predicted proteins | sample AusTroGonzalo_MG_3_FD_193486 | JGI IMG/M metagenome (GOLD analysis project Ga0265298, IMG submission 193486) | Bovine rumen microbial communities from tropical cattle in Woodstock, Queensland, Australia - Gonzalo_01 | ecosystem: Host-associated > Mammals > Digestive system > Stomach > Rumen ... | reverse complement strand
AAAAAGCATGGTGGAGATTTGTATACGCACTTGCGCCATAAAGGTCGTCGTTTTCATAAAAGGGGATCCAAGCGAAAACGCCGCGGTGCAATTCAAAACAGGGTTGATATTGACCAGAGGCCGAAGGTAGTCGACCACAGGAAGCGTTTTGGGGATTTCGAGGTAGATACTATTGTGGGAGCCAGGTCTTCCCAACACATTCTTACATTGAACGACAGAGCCACCGGCAAGTACTGGTTGCGCAAATTGAAGAAGCCGACGGCAGCGGAAGCTGCAGGTGAGATTATCGACATCCTGAATGATCTTGCTGCGGTGGGCCTTGTGAAAACCATCACATCAGACAACGGACTGCAGTTTGCCCGCCACGATGTCGTGTCACGGGAGCTTGGTGTTGGGTTTTACTTTGCTCATCCGTATCATTCCTGGGAGCGTGGTTCGAATGAAAACACAAATGGACTCGCACGCCAGTATCTTCCGAAGGGGTCTGATTTCGAGCACATTACCGATGACTATTTGGAATATGTTGAGAACATGCTCAACAGTAGACCGCGGCGTCGTTTCGGTTTCAGGAGTCCTGATGAGATGTTCCGAAAACTGACCGGCCTGGATGGAATGATGTATGTTTAAACAAGGAAGGCCCCCGAAAGTTTTTTATATTTGTATGTTTAACAAGGCGAATGTCTAGAATTGCATTTCGTACTTGAGCTTAGATGTGTTTAATGGGTTAATAATTGGGAGTGCAGGGCGTACATTCAAACCCCCTGCACCATAAGAGTAAAGCATTGAGCAAATCCGTCTTTTTAGTTGTCGCAATCATTATCGCCTTGTCTATCTCGCATCTTCGCACCTTTTCACTATGGACACACAAGTACAAGCCTTGCAGTTTCTGCCCCTTGGATACCACCCCAAAGGCATAGCTTAATCCGTTGCATTTCAGCGAGTTAGTGTATGTCAAGGAACTGCCCGAAAGCCGTTTCCATTGGCTTTGCTACTGCAAAGGTATAAATAATTTTGATTTGTTGTAACACTTTTAATCAAATTTTTTTGACTTTTTCTCTCATTTTGTTTTAGAGGGCTTGTAATGTGCTGATATTCAGTATGTTACAAAATGCGTTTTTACTCCATTTGTTTTTGTCAAAACTTGACACTATCCCGAGCATCCTTAATAATTCAAGCAGCATTCCGCAGGCATCTGCCATTTTAGGGCGTAAGTCGTTGATATTCAAGGGGGTGGAAAGACTCCCCCAAAAAGGTCTCTCGCACCCCATTTTGCGCATATCGTGTACCGAGGTGGCAAAATCCGCAGGGCGAAAGGTGCGGAACTTTCCTAATAGGCAGGGGCAAAAGGGCATAGCAGGCATCTGCAAGGGGGATTTGTGGGAAACCTTGCAAGCATTTGAGCAAGCATCGGCAGAAAAGTGTGCGCTCTGGGGTGTGTTTTCGTGGGTATGGGCAAGATTGAAAAGGAACTCCATATTGCCCCCATTTATAGTATCAATCGCTCAATATGGATAAAACCCGAAATAGTTTCCTGGGGCCCCGGAAAGAATGCTTAATGATTCTTGCGTGGCGGTTGGGTATGGATCTGTGGTGTGGTGTGAATAGTGGGTGTATGTGGTGTATGTAGCGTGTGGAGAGTGTATGGGTCCCATAAGGATGGTCATTAAAGAAGAAACCCTCTCCTGGACTGTCGCAGCCGAGGGGAGGGGTAGATTCTTGTTATGAAAGACCTCAGCACCGGTGTTGTCAAGACAGAAAGAACCCTGAGCACTAAAAACCAAGTAGATAAGCATTCCAAAGAGAACCGGTGCCGATACAAAGGTAGTAAAGAAATGTGAAAGTTGAGCCGTGGTGGCGGTTTGGAGTGCAAAATTTTTTTGTGTGGCGTATGGGTGTGTATATCAGGAGTTTATGTGGGGTAAGTGGGACATTGTGGGACACAAGTTGTTCACGGGTGGTGAAATTTTCGTGGAAATGTTTATACCTTTGTAGTGGTGTTGGGTGGGAAAGGGGTGTGAACATACGATAGTTATCCCTGTGAGGGGACACTATAGAAACGTCTGCATCGCCCCATCCCGAGACAACACCACCTCTACTGCAGGCGTTTTTTTTATTGTGCATGAGAGAGCGGTCGGGGATCAGGAAGGACCTATCGGGGAAACTTACGTTCGGCCTTCCGTAGAAAGGAGCAGAAGAATGACAGCGCAGCTCCAGCCTGGGGTATAATTCCTGCCGGGTGCTGTTAGCCCATACGAGGGTTGAAGGCGGGATAACTCGTTCCATTCGTAGTGGCGAACGAGGCTCGACGTGCGAGGTACTGGCTCCGTAGAGGGACCTTGGATGAGAGAGCGCACTCCCTGATCCGCCGTTTCGGCGGGTTAGGGGTTATTGTGCTCTCTATACTCGGAGACTTCACCATAGAGGGGTTTATTCTTTCAGAGAATAGATAATAATATATTTCCCGATTTTCGTCAAATTTTCCCCGGAAATTCGCATCTTTGCGGTATGTTCAGATTGGTTCCGCTTCTACTGGGGCTGACGGCCCTCCTTCTCGTCATCCGCCGTGTCAGGCATAAGCGCATCTTATGGTTGTGCGCATCCGTCGTCCTGCTGTTTCTCTGCGCCTGTGAGGCGTTTCCAACGATAAGGTTTGCCCTTGCGTCTGTTTTCCCCTCTAATGCCGATTGCGGAGACCTGTGGCTGCCCCGTGGGTACTATGCGGAGGGAATCCCCGCCTACTCCCTCATAAGGGGCTGCAGGGGCGCGAAATGGCTGCATCCGGACTGGTATCCGGCGCTGCTGTGCGTCTTGTCCTTGGGATTGTGCCTATTCGCCCTTCTCCGGGGCCGTGGAAGGGACGGAAGGACGCAGTGACTCTATGTCCTCGGCCAGCACCTTGTTCCTCCCCAGGGGGCGTTTCTTCGCGTCATAGCGGGGACTCTCCCTGAGCATGGCGTCTATGTCGCCCTCGTATGCCGCCTGCATCAGCTTGGGGAAGGATGCGAGACCGCCCCTCACCCCGTACTCGTAGTCCGCGAGGATGGACTGCTGCCTGAACCCCAGGCCGTCCCAGGCTCCATCGCCGTAACGCTTGTCGAAGGTCCTCCGGGCATTGTCGTAGTACCTCGGAGCCTCGTCCTCCACCGCCTGCACCGCCTGCTCGTCCGTGAGGTATCCCTGCCGGAGCGCCGTGTCCGCCCAGGGACCGCCGTTGGACAGCTTGATGCCGTAGGCTATGGTCTTCGCTCCCCCTTCATGGGATTCGTGGGGATACCATCTCTGCAGGAGCGGGTCCCATCCCCTACCCCCGAGGCCCTTCTTGTTCTCCACCTTCATTATGCGGCGGGCCATGTCCTTCAGCGCCAGCCTGCGCTTGTCCGCGGCGGAGGGCTCGCCCTCTCCCTTGAAATTCCCGCCCAGGCCCAGAAGCCCCTCCGGATCGTAGAGGGGCCCCTTCGCTATGTCCTCCGCGGCTTTCAGGGACTGCCGCCTTTCTTCTTCTATGCTTGCCATGACTGAACTGATTTTGACTGTGACTATCCTTTCCTGTTGAACACCAGCATCGCCGCATCCCTCGCGTGCTCCGAGGTCTTGCCGGTCCAGCCGGTCACCTTCGCGAAGAAATCCGCGTTCATCTTCGTGGCGTTGCGCCTCGGGGGTATGGCGTGATACTCCACCTCCAGGTCCTTCAGGAAGTCGTCCCAGATGCCGCAGTCCCTCTTCACGGAACCCGCACCCTGGAGCTGCTCCCTGCCGGCGCTGCCGAACCACGTCCGCTGCCTCGCGTCCTCGAAATAGACTACTATGTCGTCCGAGACGGAGAGCCGCTGCACCCGCTCCATCGCTATGTGGATCTTCAGGGTGGCCAGCTCCGTGAGCCTCTTCCTCTCCGTGTCCCATACGGCGAACCCCGTATGCACTCCCGTGTCGATACCTATGCAGAGCATATCCTATCCTATCCGCCTCCTCACGGGCTCGAAGTCTATCATCGTGGGACCGAAGTCCGTGTCGTCGGGCACTGCCCCGCCGATGGTTATCGTGTAGTACCGCCACGACCTCGCCGCAGGGCCGGTGCGTATCTGGCTTATCTTCTTGCCGCTCCTGTTCGCGTAGGAGAGCAGCGCCCAGTCCTGCAGGTTGTCGCTGCCGTAGAGCGCGACGGTCAGGTCTCCCGACGAGGCCCGCACCATCTGCAGCACCCTGTGTATGTGCCCGTACTGGCCGCCGCCCATGGAGAAGGGACGCGACTGCAGGTGCACCGCTATGTCCGTCCCCTCCGTCTCGTCCGAGAGGTCGTACGTCACCCTGCCCGACTCGGAATCGAAGGTGAGGTTGTTGGTGGTGGTCCTGTAGGAGAAGGTGCCGTTGCAGTCCCCCGCGGAGTCGTGGCCGTCTATGTCGATGCGGATCGTGTATAGGGTGCCTAATGTCTGGTGCTCCTCCTTGGTGAAGGTCATCACGGACCCCTGCAGCATACTCCCTATGATGTGGGCCTGCCACTCCAGGCGGAACTGCTCGAATATGGCGTCCGTGCCCGCCGCCGCCTCTTCCGCGGTCACGGTGTGGGAGAAGATGTACGCATCCTCCCCTATGGCCAGGGTAAGTGTCAGGACGGAACCTTCCGGGAGGAAGGGAGCCTGGAAGGTCTTGTACGCCCATACCCTCGTGGTGATGACCGGATCGGATGCGATGTGGTCTCCCACCGAGTCCTGCGTCAAGGCCACGGGTATCTTGAACCACTGCCGGTACTTCAGCGAGAGGACGTAGGAGTAGGAATAGGTGGGGTTGCTTATGATCAGCTCGTCCCGGAAGCGGTTGTACGACAGCGACGCACCAGCGGCGAAGTCCTCGAAGGACACCTGCGATTCGGTGCCGGACGTGTCGTAGTGCCCGCGGCAGATGGCTATGTACCCCGTACAGTTCCTTATGTACTTGTGCGGCCCCAGGGAGAGCGCGTCGCTCACCAGCACGGAGTTCCCGCCGGCCACGAGCCAGAGCCCGCCGGCAGCGAGGAAGAAAGTGCCGTTCTCCGTGGCTACCCCGTTGGACTGCGCCACGAGGTTCGATATCGGACGGAACGCGCCGTAGAGCACCGTCCCCGTGCCCTGCAGCAGCGCGTACACGCCACGGTCGGTGAAGATGTCCAGCGGGTAGTCCCCGAAGGACACGTCCCTCACCGCCACCATCTGCGGCAGGATGTCCAGTATCTTTCCCGGAGCGAGGTAGGAGTGGTTCACGTCGAACACGAACGGGTTGTACTGCTCGCTGACGTTGATCGCGGACGGCTCGGCCACCTCCACGAAACTCTTCGCGCCGTCCTCCGCGAGCGTCTCCAGCTCCGTGTATTCGTCCGAAGGGGATGAAGGAGCCTCGGCATAGTACGCGCCCTCGGTGTTTATGGTGTAGTTGTACCTCGCCGAATCGGTCATCGCGTACTTGTAGAGGTTATAGTAGGTCGCGGTGCCCCCCTGGATGGCGAATGTCACCCAGACCTCCCTCACTCGGATGGAAGGGGCTATGAGGATGAGTCCGTCGGTGTGGTGGATGCCCGTGCCTACATAGACCGGCACGTTCCTCTCCCCGTCGTTGTATATCAGGAATATCTTGCAGGCGTTTCCCGAACCGGGATAGATGCCCGAGAAGTTCGGCTTGGACAGCCACTCCCTGCGGATGCCGCCGTAGATGTGGAAGCGCGAGTTGTATGCCAGAACCTCACCGAAGTGCGCCACGGCTCCCGAATCCACGCGCAGTGTCTCCGAGGTGGTCTGTATGTTCCCGCCGAAATGCAGGATGAACGACTGGTCCGCCAGGACGAGGTCCTTCATGGGGATACTCTTCTGATGGTACAGGAGCTGCCCCCCGAGGTCTATCAGGTCGGGAGTGAGTTCCGGAGCGACCACGTCCCCCACGCTCGATATCTGCCCGCCCTTCTTGCTTATGTCCGCCACGAACTGCGGACGCGACACATAGATCTCCGCGCTCCTCACTATGGAAGTGTCCTCCGACCAGCCATAGACGCGCCCCAGGGTCATGCGGATTTTCAGGGCCGCTCCGTACACGTAGCTGTTCGATGCCGTACCCCTCGCTATATAGTAGCCTCCGTCGGGGAAGTCCCTCTCGAAGTCGGGGAAGTACTGTGCGCCCGACCAGGTCTCGTCCACGAAATAGTGTGCGGAACTCAGCGGGCCGAAGCTGTCCTTATACACGGGTATGGGGTTGATGGGTATCCACTGCCCCGTCCAGAAGGTCTTTCCGTCCGCGGTCTTGAGCGCTATGGCGATGACCGCCTGGCCGAAACAGTAGTCCTTGTATTTCTCCTGCAGTCCGTTGTACCCCGTGGCGATGATGTCCTGGATCTCCGTCATCGGCGTGGATTGGGTGAAGTTCGGAACCTTGAAGTTCCCGAGGTACGAATCATCCACGGAGAACGACGCGGATATGGCCGGCATCCAGCTGTCCATCTTGACGTATCCGTCCCCCGTCCAGCGGAGGGTGATGTTCTGGCTGAGGTTTCTCGGATAGGCTTCCACGATGCAGCTGAACAGCGCGAGGTTGCTCACCGCCGCGAAGCTGTACTTCATCGAGATGATGTGCGGGTCCTCTATGATGAACAGCGCCGCGCCTATGGCCTGCCCCTCGTCGTCTATCTGGTGACACGAGAGGGTGCCGTTGGCGTACCTCACGGCAAGGTAGTTCGTGCCGTCGCTCACGCGGTGCTCGTATATCTTGTCATAGACGGTTTCCATCATCCGTCCGAAAGGCTTTACAGGGACGAGCCCGCCCGTGGTGGGGCGCAGGTTCGTCAGCTCCTCGCAGGATCCGTCCGAGGAATAGTCGGAAACGGCCCTGTTGATTCCCTTGAAATTCAGTTCGCTTACAGGCATGGCTAATCTTCGTTTTCTTCGTTAGAATCGCTGTAGCAGGTGTCGTCGGAGTCGCTGATGTGATTCTCCTTCTTCATCCTCTCCAGCATCGTCAGCTTCTCCTTCTTCTTCGGCGTGAGGGGCTTGACGGTCTCGCTGATTATGTCGATCACGCTCTTCGCCTTGACCGTGTCGCTGGACTCGAACTCGGAGAGCGTCTTATATACCATCGCCAGCTTGGCCGGGTCGGTGGTCTGCTCTATCAGCTCGTAGCACCTCTTCAGCACCTTGTCCTTGATGCTCTTGATGGTGGGCGCGGCGTCCTGGGGGTCCTCCACGTTCACCCCGTGTGAATCTTCCTCGCGGATGGTCTCGAACACGGCCTCGCGGTAATCCAGGTCCCAGTCCTTGATGTCCGCGACCGTGGTGTTGGGTATGCCGAGGATCTTCAGCATCTTCGCCGGGTTGCTCTCGAACATCCGGTGGAGCAGATAGATGTAGGCTATCTTGCGCTTGGCAATCCTGTCCTTTACATTCTTGTCCATATCAGTCGCTATTTCAGTATCCGATAGCAAGTTTAACTATAACTTTTTGGAATTTTTTCACATTTTGTGAATATTTTTCAAATAAGTATAGGTAACTTGGTCCCATAAAAAAATTGAACGAATATGCTGACAGCGATTATGTTAATGTTCACGCCCCTCATAGTACCGTTAATACCCCTGCTGATAGCGGGTACGGCGCTTGCCGCGGGCGGAGCAGCCGGCGGTGCCATAGGTGCGGCCGCGAACCGCAGGAAGGCGAAGAAAGAGGAAAGCCGGGCATACGGCGAGGCGAAGGAGTTCCTTGATTCACAATACTACCGCGATCCTACGACCACTCCCGGCAACAGGGCGTTGCTCAAGACGATGGACGAGAGGCTGCGGAAGGACAACGAGGCTATAGACAACCGCGCAGAGGCGGGCGGTGCCACTACGGAGAACCGCCTTGCGGCACGCCAGGCAAGCAACGAGACCATGAGCGGCACCTATGCCAGACTCCTTCAAGGAGAGGACGAGCGCAGGGACAGGGTGGCGAGGCAGCGGATGCAGCTCGACCTCCAGCACTCCGCGAACATCCAGGGGCAGTACCTCCAGGCGGCACAGGACTGGCAGGCGTGGGGCACGGCCCTCGGCAACGCCGGTATGCAGCTCGGCTCGGCAGGTTTGCTGGCCAAACAAGAATAAGCTCGACAATTATGAGAAGCATCACCAAATCAATAGCAGGGTACCTCACTCCCGAACAGCAGGCCGCTCTCGCGGATTCCGTGTTCGGGGGCGTGGAGCCCGACGCCGACGCGGGAGTGACCATTCCTGACGAGGAAATAACCATTCCCGAAAGCGAGAAGTTGCCCGTACTGGACACGAGTACCAACATCCCTGCCAGAAGAACCACCGTGGCGGAGCAGCAGGCCGGGTACATCGGCAGGCTGCGCCAGCAGGTGCAGGACGCGAAGGAGAACGAGCGCCTGGCATTCCAGGATATGCTCGCGAAACGCAGGGGCGACATTGAGAAGCAGCGCACGTCCGACGTGCGTATGGCTCAGTTCAATGCTCTCGGGAATGCACTCCGCGCCATTGTCCAGCCTCTCGGCTGGGCCGCCGGGGGATCGACCGCGGGAGTGCAGCCCAACGACGACAGGCAGTACCTGTCCGCGTTCAGCAGGGTGCTCCAGGCCGACAACGACATACGGAACCTCGGCCGCGAGGAGGCAGCGTTCGACATACGCCGGATGGACCGCGACGTCCGTCACGCGGAGAACGTGGCTGACTACGAGCGCCGCAGGAGCGAACGGCTCCAGGACTACGGACGCAGGGTGGCGGAGAACATCGCCCGGAAAGGCGATGACGAGAAGGAGAAGCGCAAGACCATAGCGCTCCGCGCCTACTACGACCTCATCAAGAGCGACAGCATCCACAAGGGCGGATACCCCTCGTTCCGCAGTTTCGTGACCCTCGGAGGGTTCGGCAACGACCTCTTCGGGGACGGATGGAACCCCACGGACGATGAGGTGAAGGCGATAGTCGAATCCCTCGGCGGAGAGGACAGCATAATCGCGGGACGCCCCGAGAGGAAAGCCCCGGCGAAGTCCTCGGGGAAAGGCAAGTCCGACAAGCCCGCGGAGACCAAGGGCAAGGTGGGCGGATTCAAGAACACTAAGGTTGGAGGATTCAAATAACAGAGACAATGGCAGACGACAGATATTTGCAGAACCGGCAGCTCGCGTATGACCTTCTCAAGAGGGAGGGCTATACCGACATAGGCGACAGCGCCGAGGATTTGTTCAGGGACAGGGAGAACAGCAGGATAGCATACGACCTTCTCTCCAAGGCGGGGTATTCCGACTTGGGCAAGGACTACGAGGAGTTCGCCTCCAAGCTGTACGCCCCCGAGGTCCCTGCAGGGGAAGCCCCCGATCCGCTCGCCACGAGTTCCTTCTCCCAGGCACCGCGCAGCACGCGCAGGTGGATGCGCGGAGAAGAGAGGAAGGCGCAGGCACAGGCGCAGGAGCCGGAGCCCGAGCCGCAGGAACCCGCAGCACCCGAGACCAGCTCGTTCGCGCAGGCTCCCGAGAGCACGAAGGACTACCTCGAAGCCGCGGAACGCAACCCCTATGTGGGTAGGGATGCCGCCACTCTCGCCGCCATGGCCGGAGAGGTGGACAGGCAGGATGCGGAGTTCGCCAAGGAATACGAGGCACGCAACGCATCGCTGACTACCGATATCGACGAGATGTCACCCACCCTCAACGCGGAGGATGTCGCCTGGCTCAAGGAAAATGAAGGGCGATATAAAGCCTATAAGGATAAAAAGGCGCTCATAGCGAACGCCCTCACGCAGACCTCGGAGTTCCAGGGCGCACTCGCAGGGGCGAAGGATGCGGGCAACGCCGCACGCGAACGCCTCAGCGCTCCCGCCACCGCAGGCGGACGCACCGTCTATAACGACAGGGAACTGAAGAACTGGGAGACCGTACGCCGCCTCTCCAACATCACCGAGAGGGAATCCAAGCTGGGTGATAAGGCGGAGCTGAAGGGCGTGCCCGAGGACATAGCCGTGGCGGTCAGGCAGTTCGCAGGCGCAGCCGGAAGGATGGTGGACGAGAACTCCCTCACCTTCGGCCTGGTCAACGCTCTCGCCAAGAGCAATGTCCGCGAAGTGGGCGACAAGGCCGGCGCGATCATCACCGACGTGCTGGATTCCTTCGGAGTGAAGGACGGAGCCGTCCCGGAGGACAGGCAGGAGGAAGTGTCCGCCGCGATAGCGGAGGCCCTGCAGAACGGACTCACCGACGGAGAGAAGGAAGTCCTCAAGGCATTTGACAGATACTCCTACATAAACGGCGTGAAAGCCGCGTCCGCATCCACCTACGCAAAGGCCGGACAGGCAGCGGAGCAGAGCGCCGAGTTCATGCTGGGATTCATACTCACGGGAGGATTGGAGAAGATGGGTGCCCGCGCAGCCAGGAATATCGCCACCAAGGCCACGAGGCAGTGGCTGAGCAAAGGCGCTGCGGCAAGGGGCGCCTCGAACATAGCGGCAGACTTGCCCGGTGCCATGGCGAAACTCACGGCAAGGGGCATCAAGCCCAACCTCGCTGCGAAGATGCTCGCGGATGCGGGCGTGGCTGCGGAGCGCACCGCGCTGCTCTTCCCCCGCACCGCGGAGGCATACGCAGACAACCTCATCCTGACGACAGGGGAATACAAGGACGAACACGGGCGGCTGAAGTTCGACAGGAGCCGTGCCAACGCGGCCCTCAACACCGCGCTCACGCAGTACATAGAATACTGGTCCGAGGGATTCGGCGAGTATTTCGGAGCCGGGGAGAAAGCCCTGTTCAAGTCCGTGACGAAGAACGCACCCGCAAGTGCCATAGGCAAGACACTCTCGGACTACCGGGGCAGCATAGGCAGGTTCCTCGACCAAGGCAAGTTCAACGGTATGTTCAACGAAATGCTGGAAGAGGTCGTGGGGTCGGTGTTCAACTCCACCGCAGGCTGGCTCTCCGGAGACCGCCTCGGCGACAAGGAGGCGATGAAGGAGTTCTTCGCAGGGGACAACCTCGCGACGCTCTTCCTCTCGTTCCTGCCCATGTCGGCGCTCAGCGCAAGGACGAACATAAAGGCGTATAACGCAATGGTCAACCGCTACGACAAGGCGGTGGAGACCCTCAAGCCGATGGTGGAGAGCGGAGCCGTGTCCCAGGAGGACCTCGATTCCCTCGTGGGCGACATCCGCAACAGCACTCCCGAACATATCAAGGACCGCGTCGTGGAGATAGCGGACAAGGCGAGGAAGGCAGCCGGAGGAAAGCTGCCGGACAACTTCGCGCAGTCGCTGCTGGGTTATGTCGAGGGCAACCTCTCGATGAACATGGAATCCGACCTCTGGGACCAGTCCTCGGAGAAGAGAAGGGTGGTGGATGCCTATTCCGGCACCTACTCCTTCCCCGACCTCGGCAGCGCGTGGGACATCGTCTCCGCGGAGGATGCCGCCAGGCAGGCCGCACTTGAGGCGGGGCTGGACGAGGATGACCTTGAGAAAGATCCGTTCCGTCTCGCGCAGGAAGCTGCCGTGATCGAACGACAGGGCAACGCCGAGGCAGCGGAAGTCCTTACGGAATACGCGCAGGTCAAGGCTGCGGCCCAGGGCTTGCGTGACGGATACCGCAAGGAGACGGAGGACATGATAGACGGATTCTCCCGGACGGTGTGGGATGCTTCCCTCAAGAACGGCGCGGTCATCGTCGCCGAGTACGAGGGCACTCCGGTTATAGTGCTCACGGACGATGCGTCGGTGGATGCTGACGGCTCCGTGTCGGCAGGCGGTGCGGACGGCCTCGTGCGCATCGCTCCGGCGTCTCCCTCCGCAGACGAACTCATAGTGAAGTCCGGCACCCTGCGGAACGGCGATTCGGTGAACCCGGAGAACTTCATCGCGCAGTCCGCCGCATCGTTCGCGGACCAGCGGCAGGTAGCCTTCGAGCAGGCGGTGGGTACCATCAGCCCCTCGGGGAAGGCGGCAGTCATCAACGGACTCGCAGGCCAGACCATACTCATCCAGGACGAGACCGGCAGTGTCTCTCCCGTGACCATAGTGAACACCGACGGACGTGGCGGAGTGACCGTCAGGGACGAGGGCAAGGGCGGCAGTATGAATGTCGTGTCCGCGGAGACTCTCTACGACATGGCGCAGAAAGACCAGGACGGAAACGTCCAGATCTACTCCCCCCAGAGAGCGGAGCAGCCCGCACAGGAGGAACAGCCTCAGCCTGCGGAAGCACCCGCACCTGCGGAGCAGCAGCCCACGACTGACCTCGGGGATTATGTCGGTACGGAATTGTCACTACTTGTCAATAAATCGCCGGTACAGGCGTATGTGACGGAGGTGGGTGACGGGCGCGTGTACTTCGAGTACGAGGATGCGGACGGCAACGGCAGGGCCAGCTCGATGACGGAGCAGGCTTTCCTTGCAGCCCTTCAGGGTGCGCAGGGCGGACAGCAGGAGGGGCAGGAGGCCCAGCCGCAGGCTCCGGCGGAAGAGGCGCAGCAGGGCGTCCTCCCCAGGACGAAGGACGGAGAGGTGGACATGGCTAATATGTTCAACGTGGACAAGGAGACCTTCGCGCAGAGGATTCCCGAACTCGTGGATTATATGAACTCCGTGCTGGGAGAATACGCGCTGAAGGAAGTGCAGAAAGCATACACCGCAACAGGGGAGGCGGTGAAGAAGATACAGGAGAGGATAGACAAGAACTCCGACCTTGCGAAAGCCCCCAAGCTCTACAAGGAACTCGCGGAGGAAAAGCAGAAGAAGGAGAATTACGGTGCGCTCATCCTTGCGATGCGCCCGGAGAGGGGGCAGGCACGACCGGCAGCGACAGCAGCGGCAGAGCCCCAGGCTCCCGAGGCACCTGTGGAGGGGAACGTGCCCGACATCTCCGACGACACTCCGGAGGCAGCGCAGGAGCGCGGATACTTCATACAGAACGGAAACCGCGTGGACCGCGCAGCGGAGGATGCCGTGGCGGCCACCGGTGCGGACACGAAGATATCTTTCACCAAGACCGAGGTGGTGGATGCCAAGTACGGGTTGGTGGATGCCAAGCGCATCATCCCTTCCCACGTGGCGGATCAGGAGAATCCCCTGCATTTCTTCGCGAAGAACTGGCAGCCGAAGAACCGCAACCGCACGGACAGCGCCGTGGCCATACAGCAGATGGCGAACGGCATCCGTCCGGAAGAGATAACCGTGGGTGCCACCGCATACGGCGGTGCGCCTATCGTGAACAGCCGTGGAGAGGTCATCCAGGGCAACGGACGCAGCGAGGCGCTGCGCAGGGCATACGCCCAGGACACCGCAGCCGGATACAAGCAGTGGCTCGCGGAGCACGCGGAGGACTTCGGTCTCACCAAGGAGCAGGTCGAGGGAATGGACAGCCCTATCCTTGTCCGCGTCCTCTCGGTGGACGACGCACGCGCGGAGGAACTCGGGAAGAGGGAGCAGAAAGACCTTGAGTCGGGCGGCGACCAGACCTTCTCCGGCAAGGGCCTCGCGAAGAAGATAGGCGACAGGCTGGAAGAGTTCCTGAATATCCTCTACGGGGGCGATCTCGGCGAGGATGCCACGCTCTCGGACTACATCAACGCGAACGGCCAGCTCGCACTCAACTGGCTGAACCGCAACGGATACATAAACGATACCGAGCTGCAAAATGCTCTGGAGACCACAAGGAGCGGAGAAGTCCGCTTTACAGATGCGTCAGTGGCCGCTTTCCGCGAGCTGAGCCTTGAACCTTTGTTCCAAAGTGGGACAGAAAAAGTGAGGGCAGGCTATGAAAAGTTGCCGAATATTGTTAAATTGGCGCTGCAAAGGAATGTCGCGCTGCTGTCGAACCTTGAGGGAGTGATACCTGACATCCAGGCAGCACTGTCCTACTACCACGACTTCGAGACCGCGGACCCGGCATTCCAGAAAGCCAAGACCACCGAAGAGGCGTGGAAAGCGATCGAGGACTGGATGAACAATGTCCCACTCGGCAGCGACAAGACCGAGGGCGACCTGCATCCGAACATCGTGGCAAGGCGTTTCGCAGCCATCTTCAAGGGCGCGAAGAAAGCCAAGGCCCTGACCGACCTCTTCCGCAACATAGCCGCCGCAATGAACGGAGAGGGCGGGCTGTTCGGGGAGAACCCCGAGGCCGTTGACCGCATCGGCGCATACACGCAGACCAATGTAATTTCCGAACAGGAAGCAAACACTATACAAAATGGACAAGAAGGTAACACTGAACGAGGCTCTGACTCAGTCGCTGGAGAAGATGTCCAGCGAGGGGGACAAGTGGGCGAAGGAAGTCCTGCAAGCGGAGTCGAATCACCTGCAGAAAACGCAGGAGATAGCGGACAGGCAGCTGAAGGAGCTGAAAGCGCAGAAGAAGGCGCAGTAGCCGCCGGTGCGGAGGAATCCGAGCCTGCGGCGACCGAAGAGGTCCCCGAGACCACGGAACCTGCAGAGCCTGCGGCTCCCGCCACGGAGGGCGGTTACGGAGAATCCAACACCGTCGTAACGAAAGACCAGTACGAGGAACTGAAGCGCAGGATGCGCGAGAAACTCGGACAGCTCAACGCGGGATTCGACCCGGAGGTATTCTCCATCGGCGTGCAGATGGCCGCCTATCACATAGAGGCTGGCGCAAGGAAGTTCATTGACTTCGCCAAGAGGATGATAAACGACCTCGGCGACGCGATCCGCCCCTACCTCAAGGCCATCTACAACGGAGCGCGTGACCTTCCCGGAATGGAAGAGTTCAAGGAAGAGATGGACAGCGCCGAGACCGTCAGCGGAATCGAAGTAGCAGATATCAACATAAACGACAACGATAATGGAAAAGAAGACACTACTGATTTACAGCAGGGAGGGCAGCGACCTGGAGCTGTACCTGGTGATACCTCAGAAGGAGCTGGAGGAGAGACCGGAACTCCTGGCACCGACGGGGATAACGCCGGAGATAATTCAGGAAATGCAGCGCCGGGCGGGAATCAAGGAAGTGACGCCGAAGAAGGAGCTGGAGGCGAACAGGGCACTCTTTGGGACGACGGAGAACCGAGTGGAACTTCAGGAAATCGTGAAGGACACGGAGGAAGAACCGATGTCGGAGAAGGATCTGGACGAAAGACTCCGACAGGTAAAGGAGGAAGGTCTGGAAATACTGGCACCGGAGTGGTATCCGAAGGACCCGTCGGTGTGGGACGAGACACCGGTGGACGCACAGATGCAATAGACCCCGAAGCCGCTGCTACCGAGGCCGAGCAGAAAGCCTACGAGCAGGAAAAGAAAGCCATCCAGAACGAGACGGATGCTGAAAAGCTGAAGGCCCGCAAGGACGAGCTGAAAGCCGGCATATCCGCAATCACCGACAAGCACGATCTCTCCAAAGCCAGGATGAGCGGCCAGCTCAGGGCCGTCCTTGAGAAGTTGCGCGACCTGTTCTCCAAGAGCGCCGACAAATCCGAGAGGCTCACCCAGGAGAAAGTACCATACGAATCCGTATCCGACCCTTCGGGCGAACACGCAATTGGCAGTGTGGTCCCTTCGGGGTCGGCGGACGCCATGCGCAACGCAATCCTCCGTATGGAGACGGAAGAGAAGGAGGGTGCGGCTGACTTCGTAAGGGGGCTGGAGGGATACAAGTCCCTCGACGAGATGTTCACCGGTGACGGAAAGGACATTGGTCTCTCCTCCGAGCAGGTGGATTCCGTCGCTCTCGCGCTCCATCAGATGCTGGGCGGGCGTATGTTCATCGTCGGAGATATGACCGGCGTGGGTAAGGGCCGCCAGGGTGCGGCTATCATCCGCTGGGCTTTGAGGGAGAAGAAGAAGATTCTCTTCGTCACGGAGAAACCCGACCTGTTCAGCGATATGTATCAGGATCTCGTGGATATCGGCAGCACCGACCACGTTCCTTTCGTAGTGAACAACGTCCCCATCGTTGACAAGGGCAAGAGCGAGGAAGAGGGGAACGTCATACTGAAAGCCCCGGGCAAATCCGTAGCGAGCGCTCTCTATGGCTCCGAATCCGATGCCTTGCCGAAGGTCAAGTGGAGCGGGGCATTCAAGGGCAAGCAGTACAATGTCGTGATGATGACCTACAGCCAGGCCCAGTCCACCTCTCCCAGCGCGAAGAAGAAACTCGACTGGGTGAAGCAGTACGCGAAGGATGCCATAGTCATCTGCGACGAATCCCACAACGCCAGCGGCGAATCCCGGCGCGGAGGTTATTTCCGCGACATAGTGCAGAACGCGCAGGGCGTGACATTTATGTCCGCGACCTTCGCCAAGCGCCCGGACAATATGGTGCTCTATGCCCTCCGCTCATCCCTGCGAGATGCGCAGATGACGCAGGAGGATATGATCGAGAGCATCCAGAAGTACGGCGTTCCCATGCAGGAAATCCTCGCCGAAGGTCTGTTCAGGACCGGAGAGATGGTGCGTCGCGAGAGGGACTTCTCGGACGTGAAGATACACTGGGATGAACCCAAGGATGTATTCACCGAAGAGGAAATCAAGCAGTCCAGGGATACCTACGACAAGACGACGGACATCGTCAACTCAATCATCTCGATGCAGAGGCAGATGATGGACCCTGTCATCAAGAAGATGAACAAGGAGCAGTTCGAGGAGGCCAACAAGGCAGCGCGGAAGAGGCTTGAAACCTCAAACGAGGGAACGAAAGTAACCATCCGCGAGTACACCTACACCCCCTATGCCAGCCAGGTATCGAACGTGGCGAGCCTTATGTTCTATGCGATAAAGGCCCGCAAGGCTGCGGAGATGGCCATCAACCAGATCAAGGAGGGCAAGAAGCCCATCATTGCGGTGGACAACACTCTTGAAAGCTATATCAAGGACATCGAGGGAGAAGTGCCTTCCGCAGACTTTGCCTTCATCCTCAACCGCGGTCTGGAGAAGAGCCTGAAGTACCGGCTCAAGAGCACCGTCAAGTGGATTAACCCGGAGACGCATACGGAAGAGACCGTCAAGGAGGACAGTTCCGTTTCCGAACTCGGTTCATTCGAGAAGATAATGGGCAACGGATATTCCAATATCATACGCCAGAGCATCCAGAACTACAGCCAGGACAAGGAGGTCCTGCCCCTGATGCTCTCCCCTATCGACTACATCAAGTCGGAGATAGAGAAGGCCGGCTACAGGTGCGGCGAGATAACCGGGCGCAGCTGGTCGCTCAGGCAGAAAGCGGACGGCAATTGGGAGCGGGTGCCGATGAAGATAGACAAGACTTCGGAAATCACCCATTTCAACGGCGGCAGCGCAGCAGCCCCTCTCGACGAGAGCGAGGTTAATAACGCCGTCATCCTCAACACGGCGGGTGCTACGGGTATATCCCTTCACGCCAGCCGGCGTTTCGGCGACCAGCGCAAGAGGACGATGATTATCCTCCAGCCGGCAAAGGACGTCAATGTAGAAGTTCAGATACGAGGCCGCGGAGACCGTACCGGACAGGTGGCACGATGCGAATACTTCTACATTATGAGCCCTATCCCTGCGGAGAAGAAGATAATAATGATGCTCAAGCAGAAACTCGCATCCCTGGATGCCAATGCCGTCGGTACGGAGAAGGTGTCGTCCAACAAGGTGGATGCGAACGATATGGACAACAAGTACGGCGATGAGGTAGCCCGTCAGTTCCTTATCGACCACCCCGAAGTCAACCAGAATCTCGATGACCCCATCGAGAAGAAGAGTGGTGAGTATGAGCATCGCGACGGCTTGCTCTATGAGTTGCTCAAGGGGGCGCAGCGAATGTCTTGCAAGAGGCAGGAGCTGATCCTCACGGAGCTGGAGAGCGCGTATGTCGAGCAGATAGACTACCTCAACCAGAACGGCATCAACGACCTCGCCACCACCACGATGAACCTCAACGCGACCACCGTGGACCAGGCCATATTCATCAAGGGCAAGGACAACGAGTCAATGTCGGTGTTCGCCCACGATACCAATATGGAAAGGGTTGAGGTGGATGTGCTCAAGAAGCCCCTCCGCTCCCCCGAAATCTACGCAAGGATGAGGAAACTCGGTGCGCTCACGGAAGATGGGAAGATTGACCCTCTCTATGGCACCAACATATATGAGGCATCTTCCAAATACCGGGATGAAGTGTTGCGCGACAAGGAGAAGAAGAACTTCGAGGCTCAGGAGCAATTGGTGGAGGCCCTTAAAGTTGCCACGCCCAAGACCGATGACCAGACCGAAGAAGATTACGACAGGGCCATCAGGAACGATCCCAGCTACAGGGAGCTCGTTAGTACGAATATGGACGAGTACAACCGTCTTGATATGGACTTGTCAACGCAGGTGGGCCGTGTCGAGAGGGCTGGAGAGTACCTCAAGCCCGGTATGCCGGTTCTCGTTCCCCTTACCGATGACCTCAACGGGCAGAAGCGCTATGGCCGTTTCATCGCTTTCAAGACCGCGAAGGATGGCAAGCCGAAGAGTGTCAGGGCGGTATTCGCCGTGACCGACGCCCGCGCCGTCATCGAGATTCCCGTGGTCTCAAAATATGACATCATCACTTGGATAGTGAACAATGTCTATGGAACCATCGGCCTCGGCTCTGACTTGAGGGAGATAGGCGGTCCGACATACGACAAGAACATCACCGATGAAACCCGCCGCACGGCAAGGGATGAGTGGTGGGACAAGAAGGTCCCCAAGCAGACGACGAGGCAGATCCGGTATATGATTACCGGGAACATCCTCCAGGCTTGCGGAAAGCTCGGAGAGTACAAGGGCACCATCACCACCTTCACCCGTAAAGACACGGATACCGGGGAGGTGACCGTGGACAGGGGTATGTTGCTCGCCGAGGACTTCGACCCGGAGAACTTCAAGATACGCAGCGCAGTCACCAAGGATGATGTGTGGAACGGATACAACGGCATCTATGATGACAAGACGAACATAGAGGTCCGCCGTGATGGAGACGTGATGGTAGTGCAATATCTGCGCCCCTTGAGGAGCAGGGAGAATCTCGCCAAGAACCCTCTCATGCTCGACGAGGACCTGAAGCCCCTGTTGGTGGACAATACCTTCATCGCCTGGACAAAGGATACGATAAGGGCTACCGTGACGGAAGAGAATGTCGAGGCCGTACTCGACCACCTCTACCGCAACTACGGATTCACCAAGGAGACGCTCTTCATCATGCCTGACAGCACGGAAAGGGTGGACGCCATAGTCTATACCGACAAGCCATACGAGGAGGTTCTGAAAGAGTTCCACGACAAGTATGGAAATAACCTTGACCAATGGGATATAGAGCGCCAGCTCAAGCAGATGCTTGACCAGTACAAGATGGACGTGAACAACGAGGACCTCAAGAAGCAGATCCGCGATTTTGTCCAGGCCCGTCAGGCATACCTGCGCAAGAAAGCCGCGAAGAATGACTCCATAAGGATGGCCTGGGATGTCCTCATAAAAGATGAGGAAATCGCCCAGGCGACAAGCAAGGAGCGCAGGGACTCCCTGTATGCAAAGCGCGAGGCCGAGAAGGAGGAACTCGCGGTGCGAGGGGTTCACGGAAACCTCTTGCACTTTGAGGCAGGCGAAGTCCCGTTCGATGTCGTCGAAGAGAACTTCAACAAGCTGAACAAGGACAAGGGCAATGCCGAGATAGCGAAGAAGGTGTTCCCTCTTGTCAAGAAACTCGGTCTTACCACCATTTTCAACGAGAAAACCCCTAACAATGTCGGGGGACATACTGCGGGACAGGAGCTGACTTACAACTGGAAGTACATGAACTCCGATTGGATTACCGACCAGATGAAAGCGGACACGTTCCTTCACGAAGTAATCCATACTGTGACCGCCTATGCGAAAGGCTGCGTGGAATATGGGTACGAGCACCTCATATCCGAGGAGATGCTCGACATAGTCAACCAGCTGGACGGCATCTGGAGGCTCATAAAGTACAATCAGCTCTTCCAGCACAGTACCGGAGATGGCAATGCCTATACCGACTATGGTACTACGGATTGGTATGAGATGATGGCCGAGGCCGGCAGTAACGAAGAGTTCCGCGCCGATCTGCGGAAGATGACTCTCGGCATAAAGGTGCTTTCGGGCGTGATGTCCTTCACGAACGTCACTGACAGGGATGATTACACCGGCAAGACACAGAATGCGGAGGAAGCCGTGCTGGAGAGGTTGGATGCACTCATCGAGGGGTTCAACCAGCACGCCTTCACGGAGTATTTCCGCGGTACCGGCTTCGGTGCGAGGTCATACAGCGAGATCAACGAGGCCGACAACAAGGCACAGGAGTTCAAGGACAGGAAGGAGGCGCTCCATAGGGCGAAGAAGATAGGGAAGAAAGCGGAGATGGTCCTCAGCCTGCATACCTTCATCGACGACATGACCGACACGGAGCTGCTCCGCACCAATTATCTCCTGCCAGGAAACAAGGACCTTGAGGCCGAGATAAGAAAACGCAACCTCGACCCTCATCCTGAAATGCGTATGCGTGACGGAGAAGCGGGAGCGACCGAGGAAGCGGCCAGCCCCGCTCCGGAAGAAAATGCCGCCGCCAGCCGTATCACTGACGGGGAACGCAGGGGCGTGGATAGAAGGCTGGACAGTATGTCCGAGATCCTCGGAGTCCCCATCAGGCAGATAAGCCGCGACGAGATGCCCGCAGGCCACAAGAGGGACAAGGGTTATTACGACACCGCAACCGGCGAAGTGGCAATCTGCATGGATAACGTGTCCGACCTCCGCGACGCAATGGCAACGGTGTTCCACGAGACCGTAGGACACCTTGGGCTGCGCAGGCTCTTCGGGGACAAGTTCAACGAGGCAATGGTTGGCATCTATTCCGCGCTTGACAGCAAGGGCAGGGCGTGGGTATCATCCTATATGCTCAATCACGGACTGCAGCCAGGAGACGCAGGCATCGTCCGGGGAATGGAGGAATACCTCGCATCCCTCGCCGAGAGCGGAGACTTCAGGACCAGTGTCTGGGATGACATAAAGAGAGCCATCGGCAGGATAGTGGATGCCATCTTCGGCACGGACGGATTCCTCTTCACCGACAGGGAACTGAACTATATCCTCCGCGCATCCTATGAGCAACTGAAGAATCCCGACTACCTCTCCACCATGGAGGGCTGGGCCTGGGATACGCACCTCAAGCGCGAACTCGGAATCAACGAAACCGACCCGAACAGGCCCACCGATCCCGATGGGCCCGGGACCGGGAGGCTCTTCCGCGACGGAGATTCGGGAGTGGCGAAGGTGGACTATGAATCGGAGATGCGCGACTGGCGCAACACCCTCGTGATGGAGCACCAGAACGCAGACCTCCCCGTCAAGATAGGGATGGAGAAGATAATGCAGGAGGTAGGCAAGGACAAGATTGAAGAGAACGAGGACTACCTGACACGGCACAACCTCGCCAGCAGCCGGGCGGAGAGCCAGGCCCACGAGTTCGAGCTGTTCCGTTTCACTCCCCTCCTGGAGCAGCTGCGCAAGGTGCAGGCCAAGGTGCCCGTGGAGACACGCGGAGCAGCCGGCAGGGAGGAATCATACGAGAAGATCCTCGACTACCTCTATGCGGTATCCGGCATCGAACGAAACGACTACAAGAACAACGAGATAGAGCAGCGCAAGCAGGAGGCCCTTGACCTTCTGGGAGAGGCGGCAGCGAAAGAACGCCTTGAGCTGATGAAGAACGGGACGGAAGCGCAGCTTGCGAAGTTCGAGCAGGCCCTTGCGGAGAAGAAGGCCGAGATAGAATCCCGCTACGAGGGAATGAAGAGGGACTGGTCCGGTCTCACTTCGCTGGTAGGCCGTCCGTCCGACGAGTGGCGCGAGGCAGAGGATGACGCAAAGGCGCTCATTGCCCGGTTCCGCAGCGAGGTGGGTGACGATGCCGCCCTTGAGGAGCTGTGGGAGCGCATACGCGCCTGCACCGACTACAGCCTTGAACACGCATACAGGCACGGACTCCTGACGAGGGAGGAATACGAGCGCCTGCACGGCACGGAATCGGAGCCGAGGATGTGGGAGTATTACCTCCCCTTGAGGGGCTTCGATGAAGAGACCGCCGAGGACGTGTACGGCTATGACAGCATGGTGCATCCCAATATCGGGTCCGTCGTGGTGAAGAAGATGAACGGCCGCTGGACGAAAGCGGACAACCCCATAGCGAACATACTCAACATAGCGGAGTCGGAGATAGTCCAGGGCAACGACAACTGGGCCCGTCAGGCTCTCTACCGTTTCGTGCTGAACGCCGGGGAGAACTCCCTGCTCACGCAGACCGATGCCTGGTACGAGAAGGACCCCGCTACCGGCCAATGGGCGCTCGCGCAGCCCCGCCCGGATGAAACCCTTGAGAAGTTCGAGGCGAGGATGAGGGCGATGCGTGAGAACATACAGCCCGACGGCACCAGCGGTACTCCCCTCGCGAAGAAAGGGCGCAGGGGACTGAGACTCGACAGGATCATGGCCAACAAGGCACACGCGAACGAACACCTCATACGGCTGAAGGTCGGAGGAATGGACAAGATGATATGGGTGAACGGAGACCCCGCCATAGCCAAGGCCGTGGCAGGGCTGGGGCGTGCAAAGACGATGCGGCTCATACGCAGGGCATCACGCGCCCTCTCCAACCTCTTCACCACCTATTCCCTTGACTTCACCGCGAGGAACCTCATAAGGGATACCATCTATTCGCAGCTTGCTCTCATAACGAAGGAGGACAGGCCGTACCGTCATCAGTACAGGAAGAACTGGATAGCCAACTTCGGCTACGGCACTTTCGCCTATCCTATGGTGAAGCTGATGGCAGAGTGGGAGAGCGGCAAACTCCAGACCAAGCCCAACCCCACCCCCAAGGAGCAGATGTTCATGGACTTCATGCGTGACGGAGGGCAGACCGGTTACACCATCATCAACTCCGTCTCCGAGATAAAGAAGAGCATAGAGCGCTCGATGCGCCGTGCCGGAGAAGATGTGGGCAAGGTGCGCATACCTATCCTCGGGCACTATGCGAAGTTCGTCAAGACACTGAACGAGGGATTCGAGCTGCTGACGAGGTTCACGGCATACGAGACTTCCCGCAATATGGGCCGCAGCGGACAGCGCTCGGCAGCGGATGCGAAGGAGATTTCGGTGAACTTCAACCGCAAGGGGCTGCAGTCCGGCAAGGACTTCCTCGGAGGTACCGCGGCCTACCTGGGTGCCACGCACTACTTCTACAATGCGGGCGTGCAGGGCTTTGACAACTTCCTGCATCTGTTCAAGGTCAATCCCGTGAAAGTGTCGGCCGCTGCCGGGGGTCTCGTCCTTCTCGGCGTCCTCACCCCGATGCTCAATGCGGCTCTCGCAGGGCTCGCGGCAGGCATGGGCGACGATGACGGAGACGGAGACGAGAGGAAGAAGCACGACTGGTATTGGAACCTTCCCGAATGGGTAAGGCGCAACAGCATCGTGCTCGGTACCGGCACGGGTTATCTCGCCATACCCCTGGCGGTGGAACTCCGTGCGTTCTATGGCCTGGGAGACATAGCGGCATCGCTGCTGTACCACAAGCATCCCGCCCGCAACGGATTCACCATAGGGCTTGATGCGATCAACACCGCAGCCGGGATACTCCCCGTCAACCCGATAGAGGGATATACCCCCAACGGCAACATAAGCGACGCCGTCCTCCGTACGGTCACTCCCGATGCGACGATGTTCATAGTGGACATCGCCACCAACAGGGACTACACCGGCAGGCCGCTGAAGAAGGTCAATCCGTTCAGCGGTACGGTGCCTCAGTCGCAGTCCGCATATGCCAGCACACCGAAAGCACTCGTGGAGGCTTGTCAGCGCCTCGCCCAGACGACGGGCATCGACATAGCTCCCGGCGTGCTGAGGGATGTGTTCCGCAACCTCGGGGGCGGATTCTACAGGGTCGCGGAAGATGTGGCGAAACTGGTTGCAGCGGACGAGGAGCGCCCGAGAAGGTGGGATGACATTCCTTTCCTCAGCGGATTCACGGGGCATATCGACAAGGACCGCAGCAGCTCCTTCGAGACCTCCGCGCTGTACGACTATCAGAGGCTGTCCGAAGATGTGGTCAAGCGGTTGAACATAGCCGCCGGCACTAAGGACATCACCTCGTCGATGGCCTATGACCACCCGGAGAATCTCCCCAAGGAGGCGAGGGTGCAGAAGATCCTCGAAGGTGAGGACTATGTGCTCGGCAAGATGTTCCGCGACGGAATGAACAACGAGTACAAGATGAAGGTGCGCCAGCGGGATGCCAAGGACGGCTCCTACTCCAAGGGCGACCTCTACAAGTCCCGCGAGATAGAGCGCAAGGGCGTCGAGCAGCTGAAGAAGGACTGGAAGGAACTCCTTGAGCAGCTCGTGGCGATGCCCGGCAAGACGCAGGAAGAGAAGGATGCGAAGGCCGCGTTCTCCCTGGAGGTGCAGGATGCCTGGCACAAGTACCACAGCGCCGAATCCGACCTCGTGGACGCGCTCATGGAAGAGGAATACAACCACGTCCAGGAGAAACGCAGGAACGGAATCCCATACGAGCCGAAGCAGCCTGCCACGGAAAAGGTGTACGAAAGGGCAAGGGAAATAGTAAAAAACAAATAATCATGCCATATGAGAAAAATAACAGATACTGACATAGCCGCCTTGCGGGCGAGGGCCGACAGGACCCCCAGGCCGAAGAGCAAGGTCGGCATCGACGGTACGCAGCAGTTGACCGGCAGCAACTTCGTGGTCACGAAAGCATCGTTGGACATCATCACGGAGGCGGGACGATGCCACGATGCGTACGCCGATTTCCGCAAGCAGGCGGACCGCAGCGCCGACTACTACAAGGGGAACCAGTGGGGTGACAAGATAGAGCTGAAGGACAGGTTCGGTCGCAGGGAGGTAATCACCGAAGAGGAATACATCAAGCGGCAGGGCCGTCCGGCGCTCAAGCAGAACCTCATCCGTCCCATCGTGAGGAACGTGGTGGGGCAGTTCCGCACCACCCCCTATCAGTCGGTGGTCTATTCGTCCGACGAGGGCGGGCAGCGGGCAGCGGACATGACAAGCGTGAAGCTGAACGACATATTGAGGTACAACGATGCCACGGAGAGGGATGCGAGGGGATATGAGGGATTCCTCAATACCGGTGCGGTGATAGCCTATACCGGCTACTCGTACGATCCGGAGCTGGGCCAGCCCATACCTTTCTTCAGGCACATCGACTACCACCGCTACTTCCAGAACCCCGATGCCACGGACGTGGCGGGGAAGGACGTGTCCTTCTGCGGCGATTTCGTTGACCTGCCCTTGGGCGAGGTCAAGAGCCTGTACGCACACAATCCCGCACAGGAGCAGGCGCTGGAGAACATCTATACGCACGAGACGCACACCATGCCCACCGGGTACAGGGCGTTCGTGGTACGCGACCCCGCTGCGGATAGCATCATCGGCTCCGCGTCGGACGGCAGGTGCAGGGTTATCCGCGTGTGCCGCCTGGAGGGTGCGTGGGACCTCGCCGTGCACGACTACTCCGATGCGTCCTTCGAGGTGTATTCATCCCGCGAGTTCCCCGGCAAGGAGGCCGAGGTGCGGAACGAGGTGGAACGCAGGAAGAAGATTGCGGAAGAGATAGGCGTGGATTACGAAGATCCTGCCAACCACCTGAAGATAGTCTATGAGAGGAAGTATGTCCGTCGCTGGATGTACTACCACCTCTCCCCCTGGGGGCATATTCTGTGGCAGGCCGAGAATCCCTTCCAGCACAACAGCCACTGCTATGTGGCGAAGTTCTATCCTCTCTTCCAGGGCCAGGTCTATGGCATGACCTACGACCTCATAGACCAGCAGAGGATGGTCAACCGTATGGTCATCAACCTTGACTTCGCCATGGCCGCTTCGCAGCAGGGCGTGCTCCTCGTGGACGAGAACTCGATATCCGATGACTTCGACCTTGAGGACATCGCCGAAGAGTGGACCAAGTACCGCGGCGTCATCAAGATAAAGATGAAGGACGGAGCGATGATACCCCAGCAGCTCGCCGGGCATCAGGTGAACATCGGCCAGTTCGAGATGATCAACCTGATGATGAAGATGATGATGGACATCTCCGGCGTTCAGGGAGCGATGCAGGGCAAGGCTCCCACCGCAGGCACTCCCGCATCCCTCTACAACCAGGAGGTGAACAACTCGCAGATAAACGTGCTGGACTATGTGGAGGCGTACGGGTGGTTCCTTGAGCAGAGGGACTACAAACTCATACAGATAATCCAGCAGTTCTGCCCCGACGGCTACTCCCCCGCTCCCGAAGGGGCGAGCGAGGAGGCGAAGCACTATGTCGCGGCCGAGGTGCGGAAATACAAACTCCGCAACCAGATACGCAAGAGCGTGGATACCGCCGTAGTGAGACTCTACAACGAGCGGCTCATGGCCAACCTCCTGATGAACGGAGCGGCAACCATCGAGCAGTATCAGGCGAGCGGTGCCAAGCCCTTCGGGGACGACCTTCTCGCCAAGCTGCAGCAGGCATCCTCGCAGCTCCAGGCCGGGCAGGGCGTGAGCCAGCAGCAGTTAGCCGACATCCAGGCGTCGCTCCCCCAGGTCAGTCCCGAAAGGATGGCAGCGGCAGCCCAGTTCATGAACAGATAAAAACGATACGGATATGGAAATAGACAGGACTATCACGAATGTATGGAAAGTCACCATCGTCGAGAACGAGGTGTTCAACCGATTCATCGACGAGACGATCCAGGAGAGCAAGCGGCGCTCGCTCGGCAATGCGCCGTCCCTTGTGGCCAGCGATGACGACAGGGCCATACTGCACCGCTATTACAGGGATGCCCTCGCGGAGCTGTCAGCCGTGCTGGCAAGGCGCACCACCCGTGTCGGAGGCTCGATCATCAACACCACGGACGAGACCACGAAGATGCTCACCACCGTATTTACCCTTCCGATGACGGACAACCACGAATCGGAACTCCTTTCCCCTCTCGCGTCGCACTGCCTTGAGTTCCTCATAGCCAAGCTGATGGAGAAATGGTTCGGACACGGCAGCGACTTCGGCTCCGAGGGAGAGAAGGACGAGATACGGCATATCCTGCATTTCAGGAGGGTGCCGATAGAGAGACCATTCAGACCACTTTAATAATCCGAAGCAAGATGAAAACGAAATTGTACGAAGGACAGATAATCTTCTATTACGCCCATGACGATATTTTCCACGATGTGCGGCATCAGTCCGCTTTCCTTTGCAAGAACATCACATCGAAGGAGGGAGAGGATATATCGGAGGCATTTCTCATTACCGAGGACGAGACCGACACGGTTGCGCTCTGCCTGCGCGAACAGCTGCCTGCCGTATTCGAGGTGGCGAGGGGGCTTACCTACGGCATACCCGACGCCACGCAGGAGCAGATGACCGGATCGGCGTTCAAGCAGCTCTTCCCGGATGCAACGCAGGAAGAGATAGCCGCCCTCGGCGTGGACGACGCGAAGAACTATGTGGTGATAAGGCTGATGGACAACGGCGCGTACAACCCAAACGATCCCGCCCTGGCGGATTCCGCTTTCCTCTCGGCGATAGAGCAGGGAGTGCTGGCGGAGTATTATGCCAAGGTGACGCATCCTGCCGTAACGAAGGTCTGTGCCGAGCAGTTCGGCAGGCAGCTTGCCGCACTCTCGCAGCGGTTGCTCGGGTTGAGGAAGAAGTCGTCGCTTTAGAAAGAGGATTCCCCGCCGCCGGTGCGGGAACGGACCGTGGAGGAGGCCCTCGTGGGGGTTTCCTCCACTATCTTTACCGGGGGCATACTCCCGAAGGAGATGTAGTTCGCCACGGCCGTGGTGTCCTGGATGTCGTCGTGCGTCCCTTCCATCGCCTCTATCTTTCCTCCCGGGACGTTCATCAGCCACATCGCCTCGTCCGCAGCATCCTGCGAGTATTCCATATAGTCCCCCTCCCTGATGCGGATGGAGTAATCGTCGTACGCCTGGTACTTGGACTGCTTGTTCATATGCCAGCCGATGTGCCGTGTCTCCCTGTCCCGCGTGTTGTCCGGTGCGGTGCGCCTGCGGTAGAGGTTCTCGTACAGGCCGCCGAGTGTGTCGAGGACGGTGTAGGTGTGGTCGCCCTCGGACTTGTCCGCGTCATCGGACTTCTTGTTCTTGGTATCGTAGGTGTTGGATTCTATCACGAGCAGCGCATCGTCATAGAAGGTCGCTATCTGCGCGGCCTTGTACGCGAGGATGTCGGGATCGACGTGCCCCCTCCAGAGTGCGGCCCTCTCCAGCGCCCCGAAATCCCCCGCGAGGGAGATGCGGTCGCACACCGAGATGACGGACCAGTCGGACCGGTAGCCCCTGCCGCCCACGTCCACCGTCACGATGAAGCGGTTCTTCACCTTCTTCCCGGCAGGCGCTCCGTCCGTCGGCATTATCCATATCTTGAGGACTTCGGTCTCCAGGGAATCGTTCGGATAGAGTTTCACGTTCTGCAGGGCCTTCTCCCCTATCGTGGCGTCGCCGCGGATGTCCCCGACGAACTTCGGGGCCCTCACGCTCTTCTTCAGCCAGGAGAGCATCTCGTCGGTGAAGTACCTTCCGCTCTTGGTCTGGAACGCCTCTTCCGCCGTGGTGGGGTACTCCGACTTCATCTGGAAGTCCGTCCAGTGCCGTGACTGCTTGTACTGATTGTACCAGTAGATGCCGTCAAGTGTCGCGCCCTGCTCCCATTGCCACCAGTTGTATTCCGACCAGGTCGCCACGAACTCTTCCGTGCTGCCGTATCTGTTGAAGTACGGGGTGGTGTACCGCGCATCGACATACCACGCCACGAATACCGGGCGTATTCCCGTCACCCCTTTCTTCTTGTTGTCCAGGGCCGCGAGGTACTGGCGGTGGAAATAGTTCCCCACGCCCTTCGCGGTGGACTCCATCACTATCATCGTGCCGGGCACGTCGGGGACGGTGGAGTAGAGCGCCATTGCCACGTCATCGCCCTTCGCCTCCTTCGTATCCTTCCACAAGCCCACCTCGGACATATGCACGAGGGAGAAGTCGAAGGAGCGGAGCGCATCCGGCTTGGTCGCGGAGCCTATCTGCACACGGCATCCCCTCTCCGGTATGATCCTTATCAGTTCCGTCCCCTCGAACCTCTTGAACGTCACGGGCTCGCTCCAATCGGGCAGCTTTGCGACGAGGTTCTTATACATCGTGCGGATATTGACGGCCTGCGTCTGGTTGAGTGCAACGATGCAGGAGTGCCAGTTCTCGAACCAATACCTCTGCAGCCAGAACATATAGCACTGTGTTGCGGTGGAGCCGCCCCACTGCCTTGCCTTGACGAGAAGGACGCGGATGGGCACTCCTTCAAGCCGCTGCCGCTCGTATTCCCCTATGAGGATGCGCTGCCCCTCGTTGAGATAGAGGGGTATGTACCGCTTGGTCTCCTTGTCCTGTATTTTTATCGTGGTTGCTGCGCAGAACTCGAAGTCGTACTTCAGGCGCAGCTTGTAGAGGTGCTCCGTCACGGCGGTGATGTTGGATTCCGTCACCGGCTGTCCCGTCGCTTCCAGGAGCCCTTTCGCTCCGCGGTACTTGAGATAAGCCTTGACGAAATCATCCGCGAGCATCTGCAGCGGCACGAAGAAGGTCTCGCCCTCTATGACGAGCCGGCACCTCGGCACCACCTCTCCGTCGGGGTCGCCGCGGACGGGATCGTAGGTGCGGAAGTATTTGTTCTTCCTTTCCTTGTTCAAGGCGAGCATCGCCTTTATGTCAACCGGCCCGTTCCTCATTGCTGCACACACTCCTCAAGATATGAAATCAGTTTCTCGTTGCGTCCCTTCATGGCCTCGATTTCCTCGTTGGCGATACGGAGCTCGTCAAGGAGGTCCAGCGCTTTCTTCTGCAATTCGGGCAGGTTCACCTGCCGTGAACCCTTATATTCCGAGAGGATGTTCAGCATCCGCCCCCGGCTGATTCCGTATCTGAGGGTGACTGCTTCGCAAGCCTCGCTGCGTGCGTCGGCCTGGGACAAGCCCTGCCGCAACCTGTTCCCGAATATCAGGTAGAAGAAGGTGGTTATCTCACCGTTCCTTTCAGTATCTCTGGCGTTTTTCTCCATAGGACATATAACGTCTTATGCAAATGTACGAAAAAAAAGTTCAGATTTTCACATTTTGTGAAAGTTATTTGGCTTTAATGCAGTATTTTTACGCAAACAAAAAGTTTTTTTTGCTATGGCCGAAGAAAAAGAAAAGATTATTCCCCCCGCTCCGGCAACGCCGAAGTACAGGGAGAGACTGAAAGCCCGCTACCCGGACAGCGCTCCCCAGTCGGACGAGGAATGGGACGACCTGGCGGAGAGGGCCTTCGCCGAGGACGCCGACAAGATAGGGAACTTCGAGAAGAACGACAAGGTCGTCCAGGATCTGCTTGATTCCGACAAGGACCTTGCCGCCGTGGTCTCCGAGATGATTGTCAACGGCACCCCGTTCCGTGCTGCGGTCGCGAAGTACTACGACCCCGAGTCCCTCGTCGCCAAGGAAGGTGACGAAGATTACGAGTATTACCAGAAGTCCGTCGAGGACAGGAAGAAGGCAGGGCAGGAGTTCCGTGCCCGCGCTGCCGAAAGGCGGAACAACTCCCAGAGCGCGTACGACAACATCGACGCCTTCGCGGAGAAGAACGGCATGACTCCCGAGCAGAAGAAGGGATTCCTCGATTATATCAACGACTTCTACAACGACCTCTCGATGCTCAAGCTCTCCCCCGAGATGCTGGACAAGCTGTATAAGGCCATGAACTACGACAAGGACGTGGCGGCTGCAGCGGCTACCGGCGAGATAGAGGGGAAGAACCAGGCCATCGAGGCGAAGCGCGTGAAGGCCGCGGACAGCGCCGCCGGTGACGGCATCCCCACTCCCAAGGGTGGCAGTTCGCCCGCCCGCGACAAGGAGCCGGCTCCCAAGACCATCTTTGACGACCTACCTAAAAGAAAATTCTAAATCTACATTCAACAAGCAGTATGAAAAAGTTTATCCATTCAATCATGTCGGTGCTGTTCTGCGTAGTGGCAGTGGCATCCGTGCTTAACGTCGCAGGCGTTAGCGTAGAGAGCGTGCCATTGGTAGATGCTCTCATCAACTTCTTCTCCATCGGTGGAATCGGTGGATTCTCTATCGCAGTTGTCGGAGCGGGTAGCGCCGAGGTGACTGAAACACAGACAGGCGAGCCTACCGGCACTACCGTAGTCAGCGGCGTAGTCGATGGCAACGGCATCCAAGGGAACGGATACCTGGATGATGACCTGAACAAGAAACTCGTTTACATCCGCCCGCAGGATACACCTATAGACACTTTCACCCGCTCCATCGCCAACAACCAGAAGAGCGAGAGCTGGGAGGCCGGCGGTTGGGAGATCGGTACCCGCGAGACCCGCGATACCGTGAAGGCAGACGCGCTCGCATCCGCAACCGCCATCAAGGTTGACAACCCTGATATGTGGAAGCCCACCGACGTGTTCGTCGTCCACGCGATCGACGGCAGCGGCAACGACGCGGGCCCTATGCTCGACGGCAGCAGCAATCCCGTCGCCTGCATCATCAAGAGCATCAGCGGTGATACTCTCACCGTCCAGCGCGTAGGTGCGGACTACACTGCCGCCCTTCCCGCCATCTCCGAGGACTACATCCTCGCCCGTCTCTCCCCTGCAGTCAGCGAGCTTGAGGCATCCGTGGAGGGCTACGCCATCCAGCCTTCGTCCCGCCACTACTACAACCAGACTCACATGACACAGGTGGAAGAGTCCGTCATCCACGGCCTCCTGAAGAAGAAGGTCGCAATGGACTTCTCCGTGTATAAGGAGCAGACCCTCTGGGACTTCAAGCGCGGCATGGAGTTCACCAACCTCTTCGGCATCGGCGGCATCTCCAAGAACGCCAAGAGCGAGCCCGTCCACCACTCCACCGGTCTTTGGTGGCAGATGGACCAGCAGTCCTCGGTGGACTTCTCCGCAGCCATGTCCGACCAGGACTGGAACGCCATCGGCAAGGACATCTTCGAGGGTAACAACGGCGCCGACCGCAGGTTCCTGTTCGCCGGCAACGACCTCCTCGCACAGATCGCCAACGCCAAGTCCTACCAGAAGCAGCTGGAGGCAAAGAACACCGAGCTCGTCCTCGGTCTCCGCGTTTACAAGATCGAGACTCCTTTCGGGGAGCTGCTCGTCAAGCCTATGGGCAGCCTGTTCAATGGCTACTTCAGCAAGTGCGGTATGGTCATAGACCCCAACTTCGTACTCAAGTACATCATGGAGCCTCTCCAGACCACCAACCTCGAACTGGACAAGACCGGCCAGCGCCGCGTTGACAACGCAGTGCGTATCCACGAGACCTACAGTCTCTTCCTGGAGAATCTGCCCTGCCATCGCAGGATCGTCCCGGCTTAATGCCATTAACACTATAAACGAGAAAGGCGGTGGCGCACAGGACCGCCGCCTTTCTTTCTTAAAAACCGAAGAATATGTCAAAGAAAACATACAGGACATACACCCTTAAAGGGCTCTGCATCAGGACGCAGGATGCTGCAGGTCGCAGCATAGAAGCCATCTTCCGCGGAGGGGTCCAGCTGGGCGCTACCGCCAAGTTCACCACCTCCGACAAGAAAGTGCAGGAGGCCCTGGAGAAATCCCGGGGGTTCAACAGGGACTTCTATCTCGAATCCACCGTGGAGAAGGAGGTGAAGCCGGAGGCTCCCGCAGCCGAGCCGGCAAAGGCTCCTGCCAAGCAAGCTCCCGTGGAGACTCCCCCCGCAGACATCGTGGACTCCCGCCGTTTCCGCAACCTCATAGAGATGAAGGATGCGCTCAGGGAGAAGGGCGTGGAGGTCAAGGATGAATGGAACTATCCTGCAGCCAAGGCCGCAGCGCTCAAGGTCGGACTTGACTATCAGATCCAGAAATCAAAGTAAATGAACAGGGCAAAACTCATACAGGCCGTAGTGCTCCGGATGGACGAAATCACGCCCGACGCCGGGCTTAGTGTCGCCGTGGACGGAGCCGACGGAAACCCCTTGTACGAACTCGTGGGGGGATTGTTGGATGACGGGGCTCTGGAGTTGTTCTCCACCGCCCAGTACTGGCGTCTCCCGCAGACCGCGTTCGCCGTCTCCGCAATCGGTTTCGAGACCGTCGGAGCAAGGAAGGTCCTTCGCCTGAAACTCGGCGATGACTTTCTCCGGGTGGCCGAGATATCCTGCCCTGACTTCAAGCGCCCCGTGACCGAGGTGTTCCCCGAACAGACCCCTGAAGGCAAGCGCCAGCACAATCCTTTCCTCATGGGCAAGGAGGCAAAGCCGGTGGGGGTGCTGTCCCACGGGACCTGGAACGGAGCGCAGTGCCGGGAGATAGACTGCTATTCGCTCCCTTCCGGCTCCACGACCACGGCAAGCGATGTGGTCGCGTCATACATCGCCAAGCCTGCGGAAATCACGGGTTTGGTGACCATAGAAGATATCGTCCCCGAGATACTCATACCCGCCCTGGAGTGGATAGTCGCTGCCAAGGCGTTCGGTGCGAGGGGGGATGTAAACCATGCGGCAGTCTGCCAGCAGAATGCCAACAACCTTTTGATATAGCACGCAATGAAGGCCGTCGAAACAAGCATCGGATTCAATCCGGGATTCCCTTATCCTCCCGGCCTATACCGCTCGGTGTGGGACCTTATCTGCAACACCCTCTTCGTGGAGGCTCCGATAGGTCTTGAGACCGAGGGGCTCATTCCCGACGTGACGGTGTGGTACGAGGAAGTCATAACCTGCACTTCGGATGAATATCCGTATTCGTTCAAGATTATGCTCTCGTCCGGGGATGTCATTCCCAAGCCCTCCGACATCATCTTCTTCAAGCGGAATTTCTACATAATCGGCTCGGTCTCCCAGACCGCAGATCCGTCCGGTCTCGAATACGACTGCACCGGTTGCACGAGGATGGAGATGTCGGTGCTGGGCGTGTACTCGGAGCTGGTGAACCTCTCCCGCGTGATGACCGAATCGGAGAACGGCAGGGTATCGGCAGAGGAAGGGCGCGTGCTTGCGGAAGGAACGAGGGAGTCGAACGAGGAGGCAAGGCAGCGGGGCGAGGCTTCCCGCAATCTGGCGTTCGCCGAATCGCAGGAGCAGAGGGCAGCTGCGTTCTCGCAGGAGCAGACCGACAGGGCCATTGCCTTCGCGGCCGAGAAAGCAAGCAGGGAAGAATACATCAGAACCCTTTTCGCCCCGCGCGTAGTGCCTGGGGTCGTGTTGATAGACATCACGACCGACGAAAAGGTATTCATATCAGATGACGAGCACGACACCCCGGGTGAGGCCCGTCAGCTCTTCCAGCAGGGATACAGGGTGCACCTGACCATCCCCGGCGGGAAGAGGGAAGAAATAATTGCCGACAGCGGAGAGGCCCTCCTCACCCTCAGCGGCTGGAAGTGGAACTATTAAAACAGACAATATCATGGCAACAACAAAGGATCAAGTTCGCAAACGAGCCCATAACTTCCGCGGGGCTAACAGGGAGTTCTCCCAGGAGATGCCCCCGTTGGTAGATGACCTCCTCGAGCTGATCGAGGACGCCGAGGGCCCGGAAGTGGTTGACTCTCTTATCTCGAACAGCAAGACCAAGGCCCTGTCCGCAAACCAGGGCAAGGTCCTCAAGACTCTGGTGGACGCGAAGGTGGACACCCCTGAAAGCACCGGAGAGCCGGGGCAGGTACTCCAGCTGGATGCCAACGGCGACCCCGACTGGGTTACGCCCACTGCCGGCACTACCCCCGACTCCGTAATGTCGGATGACTCCACCAACGCCATCCAGAACAAGGTGGTGAAGAAATATGTGGACGATATCGCAGCCGAGAAGGCCAATATCGACGGCTACTACGCCAGTCTCGTTTCTGGTGCAGCGGAGAACCTTGTGGGCCACGGCAGCGTTCCGGCAGAGTACACCTTCCGTACTTCGGGTGGTGATGCCGACCTCGGTACTGGCGTTGCCCAGATTAAGGAAATGAAGGGTAACAGTATCGTGTGGAACCAGCTCATAAAGAATGGAACATTTGCTAACAATGCTGAGGGGTGGATAGTCACGAGTGGTGCAACTAAAACTGTTGCCAATGGAGTTATTTCTGTGAAATTAACCGCAACAGGAACCGCACAGTCCCTTAACGTGACTTTAGCTGCTGCAAATCAAATACAGTATATAGCAGGGCACAAGTATTTATTCTTGGCTGCAGCTAAGAGTGATAACGATAAAACCTATTTCAATCTTATTCCTACAGGAGTTTCAGCTGATGGCGGTTCTGGTCGTGCTGTTTTTAATGATTGGACTTTGGTTAGTTTGATTTGGACAAAAACTGGTACAACTACCGTTTTGGTTCTTCGCGGTGACAATACAGGAAATCCTGACTCAGATGTAGAGTTTTCCGTAAAGAATGTAATGTGCTTCGACCTCACCCAGATGTTCGGTGAGGGCAAGGAACCTTCTACCGTTGAGGAGTTCAAGGCTCTCTATCCTCTGCTCTATTACGCCTACACATCTGGTGTTATCGTGAACAACGGGGCCGCCAAAATCAAGACCGTTGGCTTCAACCAATGGGACGAGGTAGCGGAAAGTGGTACGATTTCCTCCGACACTGGCGAGAACTCGCCAAGTGACAGTTACATCCGCAGCAAGAACTACATTCGCATCGTTCCTGGACAGACCTACTATGCCTCCGGCAAAATCTACCCTCGCTACTACGATGCTGGCAAGAACTACATCGGCTATGGCAATAGCATTAACAATGCAACCTTCACACCTCCGGAGGGCGCAGTGTACCTGCGTTTCGCAACCGAGGGTACTTCCTACCAAAACAATATCTGCATCAATCTCTCCTGGAGTGGTTACAAGAATGGCACTTATGAGCCTTACTGGGAAAGCGAACTTGTCCTGAACACCAAGACCATCACCGGAAAGGTTGGTGGAGAGGGCGAGAGTGAAACCATCTTCCCCGAAGGAATGAGGCGTGCCGGAACTGCCCACGACTCCCTGATTGTAGATGCCGATGGCTATGCAAGAAGGGCAATCAAGAGGATTGGCAGTGTGGATATGGGCGACTGCGAATGGACTAAAGCGAGTACCGCAGATGAGCATTGGTGTTTCCGTACGACTGTGGATAACATGAAGCAGTCAGCCAGTTCAAGTACCGTCGCTAACCTCTTGTGTACCAAGTATTCGCCCGTCACTCCAAGTAACACTTATTCTGGTGTAACTGGTGTTGCTGCTGCGAATGGCTCAGATTACATCTTTGCCTGTGATGAAGGTTACTCTGATGCCGACACTTTTGAGGCCGCGATGGATGGCGTAGAACTCCTCTATGAACTCGCTACTCCTGTTGAATATACCCTCGACGAGCCTATCTACATGGGCTATCGTGTCGATGACTTCGGCACGGAGGAAAGACTCCCCGCAGACACCGCAAGCGAGGTGCAGGCTCCCATCTACTACGATGTGCAGTATGCGATGAACGCGGTGGATACCATCCGCAGGCTCCCTCAGAACTATGTCTCCAAGGACTCTTTCGACAACTTCTGCACCGAGCTGGCTACCAAGCTGGGAGCGGCAATGGGCAAGACCATTTCCATCGAGGCAACCTACGATGCCGAAACGATGGAGTATGACTACTCGATAAGCATAACTGACACGGAGGAACAAACCGATTAGGCATATGGACAATATCACTATCACGCCCTTTGGCAACGACTATGTCTTGCTCCGGGCAAACCAGGGATATTCGCTGTTTTCGATACGACTCAACCGGGTCGTATCGGAAGCGGTGGTAACCCGGGACAGTATCAACGACTTTAAGGCAATAGCGGAGGATTAAGTATGGCTTTCGTAGAACATCTCGATGCAATCCTCGGTGCCCTGGGTGGTGGACTCGTCACCCAGTTGGCTAACTGGGGCATCAACAGGAAAAAGGGGAAACAAGAAGTTAACGCCATGGAGATAGACAACATCAAAGAGATTGTTGACTCCGTCTATCAGCCGCTTATCGACCAGCAGAACAAACGGATTAAGGAACTGGAACTGGAGGTGAGAGAACTCCGGGAAGAACGAGTCCGTCTGCGCGACGAGCATCAGAAGGAGATCGCCAAGCTGCAAAAGCAGATCATCGAAATCACGAAGGCCCTTGGCATGAGCGCTACGGAGCATATCCGCAACTCCAAGGGCCAGTTCACCAAGAAGGACGACTGACATGGGAAAGGAACTGAGCATATTGGAGCGCCTCTGGAAAAAGGACTCCTACACGGTGGGCAGGTTCTACCTCCGGGGGCGCATAGTGTGCAACAGCCTTGAGGATAAAGACCGGGGGCTGAAGCAGTCCGACGACCTCGCTTACATCCTGGAACACAAGGTATATGGACAGACCGCCATCCCGAAAGGTACTTACAAGGTCGTGTTCACCGTATCCGAGAAGTTCAAGAACAGGCCCTGGGCGAAGAAGTACGATGGCAGGGTGCCCGAGCTTCTGGGCGTGAAGGGGTTCTCGGGTGTCCGGGTGCATCCGTTCAACAGACCGGAAGAATCCCTCGGCTGCATCAGTTTCGGCGAGAACAAGGTCAAGGGGCAGGTAATCAATGCTACCAAGTGGTATTACCATATCCTTAACAATTATTGGATTCCGGCCTGGAATCGCGGCGATGACGTAATCCTTGAAATCATATGACAAGAGAAGATGCCGTAAGCAAGATATTGTCCGACCTGGGGCTTCCGCGGTCCTGCGAGGACTATGTGTATCAGATGATGGGATTGCTCGGCTGCGACGATGACCTCGACCCCGAGACGGTCAAGGGCGTGGAGCTGGTGATCAAGAGGGATATGAAATAAGTATTTGTGTTATTATGGAAGAAAAGAAACGAGTGAAGGTCCAGCCTGGGCCGTTAATCTTCAATGTGATAGGCTACGATTCCCGGCTGTTCATGCTAACGCTTCTTATGATGCCGGGGATAGCATCCTGCGGGATATGCAAGCCTGCGGAGCCGCAGATAGTTTACAGGGATTCGGTCCGCGTGGAATACCGCGACCGCATCATCCATGATACCGCCACCTTCGAGATTCCCGTCATTGTGGAGAAGAACGTAACCCGTGACACCTCGTCACACCTTGAGAATCCCTATGCCAAGAGCGATGCCGTGGTGAGCGAGGGGTTCCTGTGGCACTCCCTGGAGAGTATTCCCCAGACTATCGAGGTGCCGGTGGAGGTCGAAGTCCACGACACGACCTATATAGAGAAGGCACAGGAGACGGTCTATGTCACCGAGTACAGGGACAAACCCCTGACGTGGTGGCAGGAATTTCGGCTCAAGGCGTTCTGGGTCCTCGTGGCAAGCCTCGCCATAATCGTATTCGTAGTGTTCAAGTTTTAATCATAAATCTATCATTATGGGAAATTGGATTCGTAAAATCTGGAACTGGATTGTGAAGCAGCTTTACAAGGTTCCATTCGACAAGTGGCTGCATTTCATCGCCGGTCTCATCATCGGCGCTTTCTTCTGCATTACCCTCGGGATGAAAGCAGCGATAGTCCCCGTCATATTCGCAGGATTCATTAAGGAGTTCTTCGATATGTGGACTACCGATAAGGCAGACTGGTATGACTTCCTGGCGACCGTGATCGGCGGCCTGGTAATCCAGCTCTTCGTCATCATTTGACATTGCGGGGGCATAGAATAAAAAAAGCCCCCGGATTTGTAAAAGCATCACCAAATACAAAATTGCGCCATATTGCGCCGGGGACTTTAAGAGTCGTCAGCAATGTGGCGTAAAGTTGTATTTATTGTGATGCACTGCAAATGTAACAAAAATGTCTGACATTGAGAACATTGGGAAGAAAATTTTATTAGAATTTCTTGATTTTGTTCGGTTTAAGGTAGAGAACGACTCCCTATCAATGTCCGAATATGAATCATTGTCGAAGATGTTTGAGGGGTGTCTCCCCCTGCAGGGGACTGCAGATGACTTCGCCCGCTTCTACGGCAAGACCAAGACCAATGTGACCACGGTCATAGACAGGCGTATGCTGCCTAAGCCCCGGCGGTATGTGGCATATCCCTTCGCACTCTTCAGGAAAGCGATACCGGATAGCTGGAAGAAGTGAGGAATTCACAGCTAAGCCTCTATATCTCAATACGATAGCGCAAATATGTGATTTATTTCCCAGTCCCGCACCTTCTAACGAACTTTGTGTCAATGACAATCGTGTCAGAGGATTTTGTTTAACAACGAATAATCATTGACAACCATGACTGAAGAAGCTGTTCACTGGGGCCTTACCCCCTTTGAGTCATTCATGATGAACGAAAAGACCTCCCGCCGTCCTTCGGGTACTGCGGTCGCAGGTCTCGTTCTCGGTTCCGTGGGCGCAGCCCTCGGCATCGGTGCGTGGATTTTCGCGCCCATCTTCTCCAACGCCAAGGCCAACGGCATCCGCGACCTCGCCAATGCCCAGTTTGCCGCAAACAACGCACAGATCAACTCGCTCGCCGGACTTCTCGGAGCAGAACGTGCGGAGCGCGTGGCACAGGGCGTGACCATGACGCAAACCATCAACGACACTGTGTCCGGCTCCCAGCAGGGAACCCTCACCGCACAGCAGGCCGCAGAACTCTCCGCGATGCAGAGTGTGCAGAATAACCTCTTGAACCAGGCCATCCTCGGGAACCTCTCCGAGAATCCTCAGAAGGTTCAGATATATTCTGCCCCTCAGCCTTGCGGCTGCCCCGGCTCCTGTGGCGCCTAATCCACGGACCTGGTAGGGTGGGGACTCTCCCTGCCCTACCATTATAACTATCAAGACGATGTTCAACGGAAAGAAACGGAAGCAGAGACTTCAGGAGCAGATAGCCATGATACGACCTACGAGCAAAGCAGCGCTGAAACAGCAGTGCCTCTTCCTCTCCAACCTTGATGTGGAGAAGGCGCAGAAGATGTACGACTTCCTCGTCAAAGATCTCGACGGCATCCCTTCGGTGGAGGCGGCATCCAAGCCGTTCATCCGTAACCTGGGAGAGCAGGCAAGCGGGGTGTTCTCGTGGATAAGGGAGAACGAGGATATGATTTCGCAGGGCGTGTCCCTCATCCGGGGAATCCTGGGCAAGAGGGTGCCGGCTGAACCTATTCCACCAATCAACCCATAATGAGCCATGGAAGGATATAAAGTATCGTTCAACATATTCGCCGAAAGCCAGGAGCAGGCCGACGAGACCTCCCGGCAGCTGGGTGCTTTCGTGGACGGATGCGCAGCGAAGGGCGTGGCGGTAAGCGCCGGCAGAATCCTCCCGCTGCTGAGACAAATAGAGACGAGCCCTTTCTTGCAGGCCCGGCTCATAAACTATCTTAGGAATGGAAAATAGGGAGAACACACCGAGAGTATGCGACGGGCAGTGCCAGAAGTGTCCGTTCATCCAGCAGACATATTGCTCTGCGGTAAGGCTGTATAACATAATGGAGCAGCGCGGCGCGATCTTCTCCAGACTGGACAATATGTCCGAAGCGATAGCGAGGATAGAAGGTGCGATGCGCAAGCTGAGCCCACCGCAGGAAGTCATAACCCCGATAGCACAAGGTGGCGACGGTGCAGACAATAGGTCGCCGAAGAAAACTAACTCACAAAAAGAATCTTAGCTATGGCTGATTACATCAACGGACAGACATACCTCAACTCTCTCGTGCCTGTCGCCGGAGGTACCGCGACGAATGCCTCCTATGTTCTCAATCTTACCCACTACACCTGTGGGAACCGCAAGGTCTGCGTATCCGGAGCCTTTCCCATCTCCGCTAACCTTGCTTACCAGGTCCTTCGCATCTACAGTGTTGGCAACAACGTGTTCAATGCGGACATCCTTGTAAGCGGAACGGTCACCTATATGCCCCACCGCTCGGGCAGCAACTACGGAGGCTGCGCCTGCGCTCCTTGCCCGATAACGGACAATGTGTGGACGGTACTCTCCGTTCCCGTGTCCTCCGCAGACACACCCACTATAACCGCCGGCATCTGCCAGTGCACCCCCACCGACGTAAGGGATTGCTGCAATGTTACCAACGCACTCAGCATCACCACTTCCTTCAATGTAGCCGCGGGAGCATAGGATTATGTGGAAAGATGTCGCATCGCTGACGGTATGCTGCGTCCTGTTCGTGCAGATGGGGCTTGCTGATGCAATCCTGGAGGAGCTGCGCCTGAAGGCCGGTCTCCTTTCCTGCCCGAAGTGCCTGACTTTCTGGAGCACTCTGCTGTGGCAGATCTTCCACGGACAGCCGGCACTGGCTGCGCTGGCGACATCTTTCCTTTTCTCTTATGCGGCCCTGTGGCTCGCTCTTATCTACGACTATCTGGCAATCATCTACAACAAGGCTTATGAAAGTATTTCCCAAACCGATGCCACTGCCGATAACCTTCAAGCCGGAGCCCCCGGCGATAATCGTGCGACCCCCGATGCCGATGGCTTGCCCGAAGTGCGGAAGGGGAAGAAAATAAACCGAAAACAAGAAACATTATGACACTCTATGAACTTATGAAAACCCGTGGTACGGGCAAGGGCGAAGATGCTATGTGGAAATCCATCTCCGCCATATCTGATGCGGTCGAGACTTACCTTGACGAGACATCGAAGAACGAACTCCTGTCCGAGATTTACGGAATCATGTCCGGCGGGCACTATGACGAAAACTACGCCGTGGCCTGCGTGAGCAAGATGTATTACCGCGACGAGAACGGAAACAAGCACTCCGCCCCGTATTGGTCGGAGCCGCAGGTGCGTGCGGTCTATGAGAAGGTCGCCAAGCGCATTCCGGGAGCATACACCTTCTGGGACTTCTATGTGACGCTCAATATGATTGCCAGCGACAACTGGCCCGTCATCCAGAAGTGGTTCCCCGGAGCTGATGAGCAGGCGAAAACGGAGAAGGCGGTTGATCTTGCGGTCGCCTGGCTCGATGACCCGGACAACCCCTATGGGGACAGCAAGACCTGGGACTATCTCCACGCGAAATAGACTCTCTCCCGTTCCAACCCAATATAAAAAGTCCCTCCTGCCGCAGAGATGTGCCGGGAGGGACAATCAGTAGAGAGAGTGTGCCGTTAAGTTATAACTCTTTAAGGTCGTTGTAAAGAGATTCGAGAGGGAGGTGGGGGACACAACCTTCAGGACATTCAAAAGCATCCTCATATGCTTTCTTCAGCGCTTCCATTTGTTCCTTGCTGGGCTTCCAATGAGGCTGGGGACGATAATGTTTAAGAAAATTCAATAGTTCTTTTGCAACTTGAACTGATGTTATTTCATCAAGAAAAGCTTTTTTTGCAAGAACCTTCCTAAACTTTTCAAAATCTTCATCACCCCAATTCCATTCTTGTTTTGGCTGGGGACGGAGGGATTTGAGCCAGTCCTTGACATACCTCACATCCTTTGTATATCCGTATCCAATGGGAAGATGTTTTATTGATTCATCAAGAACTTCAAGCGCTTCTTTTAACCGTATTTCATCTTCCTCGTTCCACTCTGCGGGCTTCTGTATGAATCTAAAATGAGAAGGTGTATTAAAGCCATCTGGAGTCTTGATTATCCAAGCACCTACTGGAACTTCATAGTGACTACCATCCTCGCAGAACAGTTTGAGAATATCTCCATGGCTGTGTACATAATTCTCGAAATCCTCCCAAGACTTAAACCACTCATCAAACCTTAGAGATTTACCTGTAAAGTCAATGACTTCTTTTAGGTTTTTCCCTGTCCATTGAATCATTTTAGGCTTCCTCTCTTCTGCTGCGTTCCAACGACTCTTTGCCCACTTAAACGCATCAAGAATCGCATTCAGAACAATGTCTGAAACATCATTGCATCCAATACGATATCCTTTAGTATTCTTGAATTTGGACATAAGTTTCTCCCATACACCTTTTGAATAGGTGTCGGCAAAATCTATTTCGGATTTGCTAAGAGTGGACTTCTGCTCTTTCTGGCTTTCCTTGTAAAGAAATCCTTCGCGGAACCCTTTAGCGAAGGCGAGTTCGACGGCATTATCCTCACAGCCATCAACCGTAGAAGAGCCGCTGTCGTTGTAGAATTTCCACGCCTTGTCTAATGCGGATTCAAAGGATTCTTGATCCGCGTAGATAGGTGCCAACCTATCATACTGTTCTTTAGCTTTCTGCTTTTCGAGGTAGGCAAGGACTTGTTCTTTTGTTACACTAAATTGTGCGGACCAACCATTTGCTTCGATAAAATCAAAAAGCCATTTCCTTATCCTCTCATCTTCGCTCTCCTTCTCGATGAAAACAACCTTGTTACCTTCTATCCTGACTTCTTGGCCTTCGGGAATTATTATTTCTTTTTCCATAACTATTTTAGTTTTTCTTCTATAAAATCTTTGATCTCTTGCAATTGCTCCCTCGTAGGCATTCCAGTGCCAAACATTATAAGGGTGTTTCTTTTTCTTTTCTCAAAGAGCGGACAATTGTTGCAGGGTTGATAATTCCACCTTTTTCGCTTATTCGACTTGGCTAAGCACCAACCCTTACACTCGACTAAAACTCCGTGTTCTTTCCCCATAGGAGAACCCCAAGTGTCACCCATTGTCCAATGTTTGCAATCTGCACAAATCATATTCTATCTGATTTTATACATATCCTTTGGTGCTTCAAGGGCAAGTCCCATAGGGATAAGTCCTCGATAGTCAAACATATTTTTATCGAGCCAATCATTGTATTCAGATACATCATCAACTAATACGGATACTGACATTTCTCCCTTCTCCTTATTGAGAGTATAGTTAATGATGCTCGCCCACTTTTCCCTCTCTTCCTCCGTCATACTTGACATTGGGCGAAGGTAAGGCTTGATATGGCACTTACCATTAAACAAATCGACAAACTCGGTGTTTCCTATTGATAGTTCGTGTGTGGCGTTCCTATCCTTCACGATTACCCCATAAGGCAACCGTGCGCAGAGGTCTTTAAGCAAAAGCCTTTTTTCTTCTCGTGTCATAATTGTTCTTTCATATCTTTGTTGAACACATATTCTGCAAGCATATAATCGTTACCGAAAATACAAACTTGTAGAACAGTTACATCTTCGTAAACTTTGTTTTCTATCCGATCCACAGCCCAAGGGCGTCCGGGAGATTTAACATGGTCTACTTTCGTATAGTATAAGCGAGGATTGACATTTGATTCCGTAGGGAACAAGAGTCTTTCAATCTCCGACCCGCGCTGGAAGCGAATGAATCTGCTTATTGGGTTTGACTTTTGGATAAATCCTGTGGAGGGTTGATTTAGATTTACTTCGCATTTTACATTTGTAGTATCACCCCCTATATAATATTTGTTCAGCATAACTATACTTTGATTTTAACATCCACATAATCTTGTCCGTGTTTGTCGCGTTCTAATTGCAGGCAGACATCTACATCCCAACCATTTCTGCGGAGTGGAATGCCTCCCGAAGAAAGGTGGCTCGCCAGCTCTTGGGCTTGGCGGATTAGTTCGTTGAGTGTCATATCTTTTGTATTGAGAGTTCAACTTCAATCGGGTCATCCCTGAAGGACAGCTCGCCGAACTCCCCATTAGGATGAACAATCTCCAACATCTCCATCGTAGCGATACCCCAAGTGCCTGACTCTGTGTCAAAGATTGGCTCGCCATCACCGCACTCGGAGGAGAAGAAGTGCAGTGTTCCATCTTCATCCCTCGCCACATAGCCCCTTATCTTCGGGACTTTGGCAAGGGCTTTCTTTGTGATTTTTTCTTGTGTCATATCTTGATTATTTATAGAAATCAATAGAAATTGTAAAAATCTATAAGTTTGTATCGGTTTATATAATCCCGGCATCTGCTTCCTCTTGGTGATACCTGAACAACTCCAGCCGGCGGGGTCGCTCTTTCGCCTCTTCGCTCTCGGCCTGCTCGCGCAGCTCCCCGATCTTGTGCCAATCGTTCTTCGAGAACTCCCGGGCCTGGATAAGCAAGGTTTCATCTTTTGGTGTCAGTGCCATAATCATATCGTTTTATTTCTTTCTTTGCTTGTTCATGTACTTCAACACATATTCAGGCGAGCGCCAGGACTTGCATTCTTCTTCGGATTGGTTATGCATAATGGTTCCGAACCATATGCAGCAGAGATACGGCGTTCCGTCGAGGTATCTCCCCTCTCGCAGCCAACCGCAACCTTGGCAGTTGTTCGCAAATTCATCATAACGCTTTGCCATAACTCTCGCTAATAGGGTAAATCGCCGTCATCTCCCGGGTCAAACTCGTTGTTGAACGGCACCTGCGGCTCGGAGTATTCCTGCCAGCCGTAGTCGTGGTCTTCGTTGCGCTCGTTCTCCAGCCTGCGGTCAACCTCGTTGAAGAAGAGGCCGCATAGCATCTCGTTCGCCGTGCCGTTGCTCCTGCATTTGGCGACTTCCAGGATGGTGGAATACCCGGCGAGCTGTATGTCGTCAAGCCTCTTCCTTCCCCAGAAGTCTATGGCCCTCTTCTCGAAGTCCGTATTCACGCGGTGCAGGAGGAACACATTGTCCGGCACATTGTAGAGGTCTGCCGTGCCGGATATGTCCTGCATACGCAGAAGTTTTGCCTGCGTCTCCTTACGCGGATGCGCCACGAGGAGTATATGGACGCGCTTCGCCTTGGCGTAATCCATCATTTGCTTGATGAGCTGCCCCTGCAGGTCGTTCTTCTCTCCCTCGAAGTCGAGATCCATGATCATCAGGTTATCCACAAAGATTATCTTCGCTCCTTTCTTCTCGACAGCATCGCGGATGCTGGGGAAGAGTTTGCTCCACTTGCTTCCGTAGTCGTTGTTGTAGAGGAAGAAATACTTGGAATCCAACCAGCGGTCAATCTTCTCGCTCACCTCCCTGTCCGCGTAGCAGTATGCCAGTTCCTCTCCCCTCCATACCTTCGTCACCGCAGGGCCTGCGGCAATCTGCCGGAGCCACTGCATGAAGAGTGCGCCGGGCAGCTCCCCGGAGAAGGCCGCGGTAGGGAATCCCGCCTGCAGGGCCGAGAGGATTAGCTCGTCGATAAGGGTGGACTTCCCGCATCCGCTCAGCCCCGAAAGGACGGTCACGCCGGGAACGCCAAGTCCCCTTATCTTGTTGTCCAGCCGGGTTATCCCGGTCGGTACATAGATGGCATTGCGCGGGTCCTCCCACTTCACTTCCGACGCCTTCATCCACACGGGGCCAAGGTCGGATGTAACCTCGTGCTTGAAAAGGTCCGAGAGATTCCCTCTACCCCGCCTGCGGTCGTTGTAGTCGCGCTTGAACTCATAGGCTGACAAGTCTGCCTGGGAGTAGGCGTTAGGCTCGTAGAAAAGCCTGTATTCCTTCCATCCGTACTGCGAGCAGCTGTTGTGGAAACAATGGTAGCAGAGAGTTCCGTCGGTGCGCTGGATGACCGCCGCGTCCTTGTGCGTGGAATCCCAGGGGCACTCGTCGAGAATATAGCGGATACCCCCGTTGTAGGGCTCCCTTGACTTGACCTTGATGTTATGCTCGGTGAAGAACGCCTCTATGTCGAACTTCTTCCTGCCGAAGTCGTTCTGGGCGGTCTGCGCCTCGGGCTGCGGTTTCATCGCCGCGACCTTGCGGATATAGGAGATGTCGGTGAACTCCCACCTCTCGGGGACCTTCACGAAACGCGACTCCCTCTGCGGCCTTTCGGACGTGTCGGTGCCTTTCCTGGAAGTGGTGCCGATCAGCTTGGTAATCCTCGCCGCGTTGAACACGGAAGTGTCCACGTCGCACTTGTCGCTGGAAAACTGGTCGCTTATCACTCCGAGGAAGTCCTTGACGAGCTGGGTGTTCTCCGGGGTGTTCTGCAGCTTCACCCGATAGTACATATGGTATCCGTTCCCGCTGTCCGCTACCACCGGGGTCGAGAACCCCTGCGCCTTGAGGAAGGAGCCTATGGCGCACATCGTCTTGCGTGCGTAGCCCTTTTCCTCGTCGGTGGCGTTCACGCCGCTGATGCGTACCGGGTCGAGGTCAATCAGGATCATCGTCCTGCCGGTGATGATGTTGTCCCCGGTAGCCTCGTCCTTTGAGATGCGGATAATACGGCCGGCCTGTTTCCGTCCAAGGCAATCGTCGTTCACTATGTTGATGATGCCGTAGATGGCCTTGTCCGCGTAGGGACGCAGGGCATCTATCATCTTATGCACATCGTTGAAGTATCCGGAATAGCTGTTGGCACCATCCAGGATACGCACTTCGGTCAGGGGATGTTCTCCCTTGAATATCTCCCACCACTTGAGTATTGTCTGTTCGTTAAGGCCGGTCATATCTTTGCCGCTTGTCTAATCATTGGAAGCCTGCGGGTGCTGCGTTGACCTTCGCTTCCGGTTGCGTTGCGTCGGGGTCGTAAACCACCTCGCCCTGTCGGTTGAAAATCGGATTCTGGAAAACTCTGTCGCGGAGATACCGCTCAAAGTCCTTGCAATAGACCCTTTCCCTGCTTGATACATAGAAAGGTATGTGCCGGGAGGCTTGCTCCCTCTCTTCTTCTGACAGCCTGTCCCATTGGGCCTTGGCTACCTTCTTGACGCCCTTGCGGTTGTAGGCCAACCAGCATTCTTCAAAGGCGCTGGTGCTTGTTGCGGGCTTGTTCATGGCGTGTCATCAAAAGGGAAGGTCGTCTGCCATCTGTCCCCCTTGCTGGGAGAAAGCCTGATTCACCGCAGGTGCAGGTGCTGCAGGTGCAGGGTATGCTACCGGAGCCTGTGCCTGGACGGGCGTGGGTATCGGTGCCGGGGTAGGAGGGGGTGTCGGAACGCCGACAGGGGCGGGTGCGGCCTGCTGGGTTTCTTCCCTTCTTGCGAGGGGCTGGATGTCCTGAGCGAGAATTTCAGTCTGGAAACGTCTTGCCCCCGACTGGTCATTCCAGGATCTTGTCCTGAACTTGCCGGACACGAAAAGGGGCGAGCCTTTTCGTACATACTTCTCCACGAACTCCGCGGTGGGGCCGAAGGCGACGACCGGTATCCACTCGGTGTTATCGTGATACTGTCCGTCCCTGCCTTTGTACCTCTCGGTAGTGGCGAGATTGAAAAACGCTATCTTTTCGGGCTTTTCGGGATTGCCGGAGTTTGAACGGATTGTAGGGTCGGCGCCTACATTGCCAATGAACTGGCATAGATTTAAGAATGGCATAATGATATGTGTTTTAAGGTTGTTAGTCTATGGGAATGAGGGATACCGGTTCTTCTTCTTTCGCGTCGGTATCTCCGATGGCAAGGACATTTGCGGCGAACATCAGGGCGTTGGCGATGCCCTCCGCCTGCTGTTCCCCCTTAACGTACAGGGAGAGCGAGGTGACATTCCCGAACTTGTTCTTGGTCATCATGCCCAGGGCCTCGGACGGATCGGGGAACACGATGCTGATGTAGGCGTGCCGTTCGCGGGGCTCGCCGGACTGCTTGGCGTGGGTGGAGCCGACCATAAGGAACCGCTTTACTGCCTCTTCCATACCTCTACGCCTTCAATGTTCTCGATGGCCTTCTCGGTGCAGGGGATGACCTCGATGACTCCGAGGATCTCGATGCTCGGCACCGTTACGGTGAACTTGCAGTTGTGCGGGCGGTTGGTGCCGGACACTGCCAGCTCGGAGAGGCTTGCGGCCCCGTCCCAGTACCAGATGCGGCGGCAGTCCTTCAGCTCCACCTCCTGGCCTTCCTTGCGGACGAGGGTGCCGAAGAATACGCCAGCGCGGTCTGCGCGGATGATAACTTTCTTTCCGATGTTGTGCTCTTTCATAATGCGTTTGGATTTATGGTTAATTCTGTAGATACTATTTCTGAATTTCAAAGATGTCGATAGGATTCTCTGCCGGCAGCCCGAGATAGTCTGTCAAGCTGTGCTTGAGGTACACATTCTTGCACAACGCCTTGATGGTATCGGTCATCTCCTGCACTTCCGACTTATTATAGTACGAGAGGGAAACGCCGCTCATAAGGCCAACCTTAACCAAGTCACAGAAGGGGTAAATCTTATATGCAATAGATAACGTGAGGGCTGGATTGACCACAGGCTCCAAGGACACGAAGGTTCGGAAGCCTAAACGATGAAGCATATGCATGGAGACGATACGTTCCGCGGTGGTAGATGCTCCCGGCTCCATATCATCGCGGCCCGTGATGGTGAAACCGAACGCAATCATATCCTTCTTGTCCTTAAAGCAAAGCAAATCAACGAACGGCTTATACGCAAAATCCGCATTCTTCGTCAGCACCTGGACGCACACACCGTTTTGAATAGCATATCTAATGCAAGCCGCGTTCAAATTCCTTGTTTCCGGAATCATCGGATCGCTGGAGAAGGTGAAGAAGAGGCTGGACTTGCGGAGTTCGTCAAGATTCTCGTGGAGTTCTTTCTTGAACACCTCGTAGGCGTGTTCCTCGTCCTTGAAACACGACTTCAGCTTGGCGACAGGCCCACCCATCGCGTGGGAGAGGACGCCCTTCTTGCAATAGCAGTAGGAGCAGTTGTTGCTGCATCCCACATAGAGGTTGCAGGCCCATTCGGCGTATTCGCCAGCCTTACCCTTCGGCTTATAGATTGCTTTGCTCATAGTTAATCCTGTGGTTTATAGAATCCCTGGAAACGGACAAGTCCGTCATTGTATTCCGGAGAGTGGATAAGTCCGTCTCCGTGTCCCGCGAGAGCCTCTGCGCCCTCGGTGTCGAGCACTACCTTGGAGTCCAGTCCTTTCGGCACCCTGAAACAGATCTGCACCGGGAGGTTTACCTTGATGTCGCCGGGAATGGTTTTAACCGAAGCCCTCTGCGTGGCTGCGACAAAGCGGAACCCCGCCGAGCGCCCTTTCTGCAGCAGCATCTTGAAGTTCTCCATAAGAGACTTCTCGCCCGGCTCCAGCTCTTTCGGGCCACGGCTCTGGTCGGCGGCATCGGCAAACTCGTCAAAGATGACAAGCGATAGGTGTTTTAGGCGCATCCTTACCCGTTCGTTCATATCAACCACCATGTCTGCCAGGGCCCGCTCAATATCTTCGATGTCGGAAAGGACTCGGACATTCTTCGGGAGTTGTGCCATGGCGAACTCATATTTCGGGTCGAGGATGGTTATGTCCTGAATGCCGGCTTGGATGGCATCAAAGAGTATGGTGAACAGCTGGACGGACTTTCCCGAGCCGGTAGCGCCGCACACGAGCAAATGAGGGGTGGTGTTGTTGTCCAGGTCCCACACGATCACGTTGCGGAAGTTGTCCATGCCCAGGGCGAGCTTGTGGCCCTTGGTGTATTTGGCATCCCAGAGCAGGGGCTCGCAGTCCTTCTTCTTCGTCACCTCTATGGCGAGGTAGGACTTACCCTCGTACATTACCAGCGGTTCGCCCTGAATGCGCACCCTCGGCACGTCAAGGGCGTTGGCTATGTCGAGCGAATGCCTGAAGATGGAGAGCAGCTCCACGCCGGGAGCGACCTCGCAGAGATAGGTATTGCAGGAGAATCCCTCTATGAAGTGGGCGACCTGCACCTTGATGTTGAAAGTACGCAGAACGTGTTCTATTTTTTCCTGTGGTGTCATATTGGAGTGTGAATAATCAAGTGTGATGAATGCGGCGGCGTTCTTGCGGAAGGTGGTTATGGCCTTCGGTGCGATGGAGCCTATGGAGGAATCCTTTATCTTGCGCTGCCGCTTGGCTATGAGCTCCCTCTTCTCTTCCGGCACGAACTCGAAGTCGTCTATCTCCGAGATCTGCGTCCTTGCCCAGAAGTCATAGAGGACGGCCATGTCGGTGAAGTTATCGCTCGGGTTGATAGTATATATGTAGTCAGGGTCGGATACCGCCTCCAGCATCCGTCGCAGCGGCTCGTAGAGCAGGGCCTCGAACAGCCTGCGGTTGTCGGCATCCATAGTGAAAACGTGCTTGCGCATCTGGGCGCTTCCGTCCTTGTTCTTGGCAATCTTGTTCTCTATGAACCACACCTCCGAGACGCAGTCTCCCTTATGGGCCGCCTCCCAGCCGAGGACGTAGGTTATGGCCTGCTGTCCGTGTGCCAGGGCCAGCTCCTTCTCTTCGGTGTACGCGCTCTTGCTCTTGTGGTCTATCACTACGATGCGCCCGTCCTTGAGTTCCACCACGAGGTCTATGACGCAATGCAGCGGCAGGGGAATGTCCACGCCGTTGACCGTCACCCAGGCGTCGTAGCGCACCTCCACGTCCAGCACCTTGGCGATGTCATCGGTATAGGTGCTCACCTCTGCGCAGAACGATTCAAGGAGGTTGTTCACGACGCGGTCGGCCTCGGCCCTCGCCTGCTCCACGGAAGGAAACTTGTTGGAGAGCCGCCACTCGTTCGCCGGCACCTCGTCGAGATAGTCGTAGGCGATCTTCGTAAGGTCCACCACCGCCGGGGCGGAGCCCTCCGTATAAGCGGAGAAATACTCCTTCAGCGCCTCGTGGTATGCGTTTCCCGCGATGGATGCGATGCTGCGGGTGTCTTTCTCCCGATAGACATACTGCATCTCGAAAGCCTTCTCGTTGCGGGCAAAGCAAGACACGCCGGAGAAAGACCAACTATCTACGAGATAATTGGAGAAGTGTTCCTCCAGCTCTTCCGGCGTGTATTTCGCGTACTTGCTCATATTACATCAGTTCGGGTGCCTTGCTGCCTTTCTGCCGCAGTTCTTCCTTCCTTGCGTCCACGATGACCGCGGCCTGCTGCTCATCGGTGGTGCCATCGACATACTCGGGGTTGCCCTGGTCGTCGATCACGCCCTGGTCGGTGCGGATTGCGTCCTTCAGCTGGGCGATACCCGGCTGCTCCACGGAGAGGGGCGCATACTTGGAGAGGAGGAGTTTCACCACGGTCTTGGTGGCCATCGCGTCGAAGTCGGTGTTCCACTTGGAAGATGCCCTGACCTTGTCGTAGGAGGACGAGAAGGTCTGCGAGTAGCGCTTCGCGTGTTCGCGCACCTCGTCCACGGACATATAGTGCGTCTTTTGGAAGCCGTTGAGCAGCTTGAAGTAGGCGAAGTACCCGATTACCTTGTCGGATACCTTCTTGCCGGAGAAATCGGGCTCTCCGGACTTCTTGTCGATGCCGGTCAGCTCTCCCTCATAGACGGGGCCGGCGTTGATGTGCTCGAACAGGCCGCTGCGCTGGGCGAGCTGCACGAATCCCTTCCAGCCGATCTGGAACTGGGCCTCCTGCACCTGCGTGGCAACCTCCACCTCCTTCTCGATGGGAGCGCCGCCCTTGGGGTCGGCTATGTGCTGCAGTTCCTTCGCCCTCTTGGTGTTCTTGTAGGGGATGATGTACGCGAAACCGAGGTTGGGATCAAGGGGCAGCCCCAGGGCCGTTGCCTTGGTGGCGGCATACACGAGCGATGTCGGGGTGCACGCCTGGAGTTTCACGTCGTTGCCGACCACGGCAAGGAGGTTGTTCACGAACTGCTCCTTGCGCGAGCCGAGTACGGTGCCGAGATACTTCTGCATATCGGAGTTCATGATGGCGCGGTTGAACCTCGCCAGATTGGAAGTGCCGTCCCTCTGCGTCACCGGGGCGACGAGTATTTCTTTGTTTTCCATGATGATGATAGTGTTTGTATTGTCTTGTGGAAGTTGGAGGATTCGAACCCCTATCCTTCAGTGCGGAACGCGCTTTTGAATTATGGATTATGTGTTTTCCGCATCTTATGCTCGACCAAATGAGCTGCAACTTCCAAATACCCCGGACGAGCCGGGGCTGATGACTAATGATAAATTTGCTAAAGCTGCCTACGCATCGCTGCGGTGGCTTTGTTCCGGGCGAGGGAGTTCAACCCTCTTCTCCAGCGGCGCGTTTTATTGACTGCTCTATTGCCCCGCCCTGGCGTTGTTACCGTTACACTATCCCGGATATGTCAAGTATTGTCATGTTGGTGAGGGGATAGGCGGTCAGGCCACACCCCTCTGCGTTAAAACTATGGGCACTATTCCGCAGGCGCTGCGGTAGGTTCCTTTTCGGATTTCTCATTTCTCAGGTGCCTTACCATCGTCCCCATCAGAAACCCCTTTCCCACGACCGAGACGAGGTCTATTGAATCCGGTCGGGCTGCTACTTCGGCAAGCATCCTCAAAAGGTCTCCCTTATTCCCGACCACCGCAGCGCAGGCCGATGTCCCCTCTGCTTCGCCAACGGTGTCAGGAACGCCAGCCATAATGACGATGGAGCCGCCTTTCTCCTTGACTTTCGTGGTAATGTCCTTGACCATTTTCTCGAGGTCATAGAGTTCCGATTTTGTGCTTTTCTCTTTGCTCATGGTATGATTGGTTTAATAAGTTGTGATAAACTCTCTATGAATTGCACTCCATATAGTATATGTTGAAGCGCTTCTTGGTTTCGGGGTTGTAGCCTACCCTGTCCTTGATGGGGTAGCCCATTGCGCGGAGTTCGCTGATGCGCTTGCGTCCGTCCACAGCCCTGATGTCCTTGTCGGTCAGCATCCCGGCCGATGTCAGTTCCTCGCCCCTCATGAGTTTGTCGAGGATGATTTTTTTCTGCGATGCCGCAGAGAGGGAGTTTTGGTTGATCAGTTCCATGTGTTGTAGATTCTAATGATGTCCCGGCCGAGTATGAAGGGCCGGTTGCAATGCTTGAATTTCCTGGATTTCACATATCCGCTCTGTCTCCAGCGGAATATGGTCCGGCGGTCAACTCCCAGGAACCCCGCCGTTTCTGTCATTGAATAGCGCCCGTCAAGGGACACCGAAGGTCTTTTGTTAGTCATTGTATTATGGGTTTATGATAATCTCGTTATCTCGAAGCCATTGCCGGCAAAGTCCGCCTTGGTGGTGAACTTCCTGCCGTCGTGGCGCTGGAGGTAGGTAACAAGATTCCTCGCGGAAATGATGGCTGCGCCGTTTTCGAGCCGCCAGCTCATTGTTGCTCCGACGGGGATCTGCCGGATGTCATCTACTGAAAGTCTTGTTTTGTCAATCATTTTGGTTATCTTTGCAGCGGTTTATTGTAGTGTACGGAACAAAGTAACGGAAAATTTTCCATTTGTCCAACAGGTTTTTTGGATTTTTTTCCACTTTGTGTCCCACACTTTAGTGTAAATGGTTATGAATAAGAGACTTAAAGCGTTTTTAATTTTCAAGGGGACAACGCTTGCACAACTCGAGAGAGACATTGGGGTTGGTGCCGGAACGCTTTCAAAGGCTGTGAAAAACGACAGTGCCATCGGCGCTGACAAGGTTATGAAAATACTCCAATTCTACGGCGACCTTTCGGCGGAATGGCTGTTGAGAGGCAAGGGCGAAATGATACTCCAGGACTGCCCCGCATCCGTGTCCCAGGACAGGATGAAGATAGAGATGCTGGAGCGGCAGGTGGAGCAGCTTACCAAGGAGAAGGACAACTACTGGACATTGTTACAAAATTCGATGCAGAGATGAGCGAAATCAGCGAAAGACTTTCCAAGTGCATAGACTTCCTTATATATAACGGGCAGGCGAAGAGCTATACGGAGGTGGCGAAGGTGCTGGGAGTGTCGAACTCCGCCCTGAGCATGGCCATCACCGGCTACAGGGAACCTTCCCTCCAGCTGATGGTGTCGCTGTGCGACCACTACCCGGTCAACCTCGCCTGGCTGCGTACCGGCAAGGGCGGGATGATCGCACCGGGAGAAACGCCCCTGCTGCAGAGGATAGCCGAGCTGGAAGAGACCATCCGGGAACTGAAAGAAAGGCTCGGGGAATCCTGATTGCTTGCAATTTGCTTGCAGCATTTTTGAAGGGCAAGCGCAACTTATTGACAACTAAATACTTGCAAGGGTGCAAACCTGCCTTACAAGCAGGGGGTCGGCGGTTCGAATCCGTCTGCGCCCACGCCAAATCAAATGATTGGTACTCAATAAGTTGTGATAACCTCAAAACTCGGACACCCTCTGGTTTTTGGGGTTATTTTGTGTCCCAAACGTGGGACATTGTGGGACATTGTGGGACATTCTGTGAGGGGATGCTTGCAAAATGCTTGCAAAAATGTTGCAACTTTGGAGTGACTGAAAGAAACAACTTAAAACCAATCGAGATATGGCAAACTTATACATCTTCTTTGACAAGCGCTCCCCGCGCAAGGACGGGACGGGGACACTGAAACTCGCGCTGACGCACCGGCACAAGACCGTCTATGAATCCCTCGGCATCCGCGTCAAGCCGGACGAGTGGGATGCCGGCAAGTGCCAGGTGGTCACGCGGCCCGACAAGAAGTTCCAGAACGTCATACTCCGCAAGCGCCTTGCCGACGCGACGATGGCGCTCCAGCGGATCATGCTGCGCAGGGACTTCGCCACGTTCTCCGCCAGGGACATAATGACGATGCTCATAAGGGGCACGGACACGAACGATGCGCAGGACAACGCGGACTATGTGCTGCCGGTTTACAGGGATTACATATCCCTGCTGAAGAAAGCGACCACGAAGGGTATCTACCGCACCTCGCTGAACAACCTGATAAAGTACGAGCCGGACATAGACAACCTGCGTTTCAGCGACATCACCGTGGCTTGGTTGCGCCGGTACCAGCAATGGCTCACGGAGACCAACGGGATGTCCGTGAACGGCGCGAACGTGTACCTGCGTAACCTCCGCACCATCTTCAACTACGCCCTGGAAAACGAGCTGACCGCAGCGCACTATCCGTTCAAGAGCATCGACATGGCGACCACCGATCCGGACAAGCGGGTGGCACCTTATGACAAGTTCCTGCGCTGGGTTGATTGCCCGATAGACGAATCCCTCGTTCCGTTCCGCGACCTCTTCCTGCTCGCGTTCTATCTCTGCGGCATCCGTCCGATAGACCTCCTGACCGTGAAGAAGGACCAGATACGCGAGGGGCGGCTCGTTTACTGGCCGCAGAAACTCAACGGCAAGACCAAGCTGTCAGTCAAGATAGAGCCGGAGGCCCAGGCAATCATCAACAAATACTCCGGGCAGGAGCTGATGCTCAACTTCATGGAGGGCAGGTCGGACTACAAGGCGTTCGGCAAGCGGTGGAACAGGGCGCTGCGGATGGTCGGCACAGGTCTCACCATCGCGGGGGCGGATGCTTACACGGAAGAGGTGCGGCGGAAGAGGAAAAGTGGCGTCATCCCCTACATTTCCGCGTACCACGCAAGGCGCTGCTGGTCCACCTACGCCTACAACATACTCGGTCAGCCGATGGACGTGGTCTCCCAGGCGCTCGGGCACAAGAGCGGACTGCGCGTGACGAACTTCTATGTGAAGAGGGATGCGGCCCTCGCTGACAAGGCAAACCGCGACTTGATTGACCGGCTGCACAAGGATCTGGCGGAACTCCGCAAGAAAGGCAGCGGGGAATGAAACGAGAAAGGGCAGCCACGATATCGTGACCGCCCTTCTTCTTTGCACATACACCTGACAAGGCTTGGTTGATTGCTTGATTGCTTGATTGCCTATTCTATGCCGTAGTCCTGCGCTATGTCTTTCACCCACAGCTCGAACTGCCGGTTGAACGAGAGGTCGTCCTCCTTGGTCATCTCGCGCAGAGCCTTTACCCTGCGGAGGGTATCTGCGGTAACTCGGAACGAGAGGTGCTCGCTTATGGGGTTCTCCACCATCTTCGTGCCCTTCTTCCTGCCTGCGCCCTCGCGCCTGCCACCCCAGCCCTTCTCAGACGGGGTGGTCTCCTTTTTCTTCTTGGTTGATGCTGCCATAATAACTATGTAATCTTGGTTGTCAAAATGCCGTTCTCGTTCCCTTGACCGCCCACACTGGGAGAAGTCTGCGCAGGAGCAGACCGCGATACACATACCCCCTCCTTGCCGTGAGGTATGCGAGTTCTTCGTGTCCGTCCTGGAAAGTAACCACGCGCCAATGCCTGTCGGTGCAGGACACCGCCTTGGCTATCCTCCCACGCCTGCGGGAGACTTCCGCCCATTGCTCGGTTGTCAATCCCTGCGGCACCGCCACGCCCTTGGGGAAGAGTGTGAGATACCGCAGGTCTGATAGTGTCCGTTTCCGTTTCATCACGCAGGCAAAGTTAGCAATTTTCTTCCACCTCTGCGGTATAGACCGCAATGGTATCTCCGTGATGATACTGAATTTCCACGCCCTCGCGGAGTTTGCGTGGCACAAGGCGCAGTCTCTGCGCTGCGGAAATCAGCTTGTCATAAGCCATAATAGTGCTGTTGAACGGATAGGAGAAGATAGGTCTCCGACCTACCCTCTCCGTGGTCTTGTAGATTGTTGTCGCCATATCTTGATTGGTTGATTGATACTATTTGAGGACTACGACTACCGCACCCATTCCCACCTCTCGGGCATCCCCTACGGAAGTGGCGTTTTCAAGGGCGAGTATATCCTCTCCGTCAAATCCCTCTTCCTCCAGCTCGCTCCACTCGTTGAAGAGGATGACGATAGCACCCATAGGGCAGTTGCTGTGGATTGTGTGTACGACTGCGATTGCGTGGTCGTAGATTTGCTCCTCGTTCAAGGAGACATCGTTGGTTGTGTACTTTTTCATCTTGATTGTTGTTTAATGGTTGATATATGGGAGCGGTAGGCAGGTATCAGCCACCTACCGCCATTGGGAACTCTATGCGACCTGCGCAGCACCGCCCTTGGCGGCTGCCTTGACCTGCCACATATTGTCGGTCATAGTCTTGACAATCTCTTTGTGCAGGGGCGTAAAGCTATCGTGCGGTCCATAGCATTGGAGTATCTTGTAACTCCTTAAATCTATCTCCAAGGTCTCTATGGGGTTGTTGTCCGCATCCCTCGCGGATAGTATCAGCGACCCCTCTTTCTTGTAGTAGCCACAAGCATACACGCAGTGGTGCAGGGTGTTGCCCTCGCGCTCAAAGTCATCTACACTCTGGAGCGCGACAATGGTAAAGCCTGCGGTGGAGGGGATGCTGATGCCGAAGTATTTTCCCCTGCGCTTGATGAACTCGTTATTGGTCTGCTCTCGCGTGAGCATCGCCTGCCTTGCCCTCTCCCTCGCCCATTCATCCTGCTGCCTGCGCCACCTCTCTTCCTCTATCCTCCGCCTGCGTTGTCTCTCGGCAACGAGTGCGTTGTGGGCATCGTGCAGGTTATCGGGGCAGAGGAACTTGGGATTGTGGGTGTCCATATCAAGACAATGCAGCATATCCACCATATCGCGCCACTCGCGCAGGTCGGCAATCTCATATCCGTGCCTGCGGACAATCTTTATCTGCGCCCAGTACGCATTGATTCTGCGCTTGAAGAATGTGGCGAGTTTCCACTCCCCTGCCTTCCACAAGGTCTCAAACGCAGGATACTCTGCCATAGTGTCAAGTATCCAATCAAGTTTAAGTCCGTGCGTCTTGTCGGGGTCTATGCCCCTCTTGGTCAGTTCTGCGGAAAGGGAGAAACTTGCAGGGATGCGGTATCTCTCGGTGGTCTTGCATTCCGTATCGCTGCCTATTCCGTCCTGCGCGAAGTGTCTTGTGTACGAACGCCAAAACTTTGAGTAGTACATACCGCCCAAACGAGCGATATAGTGATAGGTGTTGCCACCCTTTGTCCAGCTCGCGCCAATGTCCTCTATATTGACCTGCGCAGGCTTGCCTGGGACACCGAAGGCGTGCCTAACGAAATATCGGGTTATCTTCCACTCTCCCATAGTGGCATTAACCGCGATAATATCCTCAAACCTTTGATGCTTATACGCCCCACCTTTCTCAATCTTCATCTGCCTGCCACAATGAGGGCAAGTGCCGAGGTACTTATACCAATAGTGGTAGTATTTCGTTTCAGCAGGAATATCGGGATTTCTGCGGAAGTCCTTAACCTCGGATAAAGGAAACTCCGCACCGCACTCGCTGCACCAATAGATGTCTTTCGCCTGCGCCCTCTTGCCATACTTGGCAGCGCACATAGAGTGCTTGTAGGGGTGCGCCACGAAAGACATTACGCGCTTGCCGAGTTCCCCGAACTTCGGGAGCATCTTGTCAAGGAACATAATCTCGGCTTTGTCAAGTTGTTTCTGATTCCTTTTCATAGCATCATAGATTTAGAAGAGTGAGAACTCGGTCATAGTGTAGGTTTGTCCGTCTTTCTTGATAGTGGTCGTGCGAGTGCCCTCGGCATCGGTCTTGACTATCTTCGCGGATAGAATGTTGCCCTTGTCATCTTTCTTCTCGGTGGTCTTGGTAACGGCAATCTCTCCGCTATCGGTAATCTTCGCACCTCTCTTCATCAGCGCATCAAGTAGGGGGTTTGCCTTGACTTTCTTCTCGGTCTCTTCCCTCTTCTTCTGCTCTGCGGTCTTTTCGGCTTTCTTGGGCACATAGGGTTTCAGCGAGGGGCACTCTTTCTCAATGGTCTCCTTGCTCTCGGTGTAGTAATGCACCGCCCAACCGAACACCTCTGCATCCTCAATCATCGCGCAGTTGCCACTTGCCTTCTTCCTTGCTTGTGCGGTAATGTATGACCAACACGAATGAATGTCCTTGTCCTTGGACTGCAAAGCGGTTGCGAGTGCTTGGTCGCCCTCGGCTGCCCTGCGCTGCATTTCGTTGAGGACAATCTGCTCATAGGGAGAAAGTTTCTTCTCCTTGGTCTCCTGCTCGGCAGATCCAGCGGACTTTTCTTCATCCGTTGCCTGCTCGGTCTCTCCGCAGTCCTCTTCGGTGGTATCTTCATCATCCACCACCTCTTCGGTCTGCTCGTTGATTGGCTCTTCTGCCACCACCGCCTGCGTGGGCGTGGCGTTCTGCTCGTTTTCCTCTTGGATAGCGAACAAATCATTGATTTCTTCTGCCATAATGACTTGGTTTTGATTGTTGATAATTGGGGGTATGGGGAAAGTATCAGTCTCCCCATACCAAGGTGTCAGTAGTTGATTGGCGCAGCCTGCTCGTTGGTAACGAGACAATGAGTGAGCGCGTTGTTGGTCTTGGCTACGATGCTGCCACAAGAGGTCAGCCATATCTGCCTTGTCCTCTCGGTCTTGTGCAGGTCGGAGTGGATGCCTTGGGCATCCCTGCGGATGAACTCGGTGCAGAGTATCTGAATGGTTGTCAGTTCGGTCTGCGTGAGCGTTACTTGCGTTTCGTGTATCATATCAGTAGAGGTTTATCGTTTGTAGCTTGTAGGAGCAACTGACATTCCTGCCCTGCTCCGTATGGAGTTCGCCTTGCTCCCTCGCCCACAAAACTCCGAAAGCGACTGCATCTTCTTCGCGTGTGTAGGCGTTGAGTGGCGTAATCTCGCGTTCATCCGTTGCGCGGTGGTGTTCCACCCCGAGAACGAGTGTGATTTTGGCGAATGGTTTCATAGTCCCTACTCCTTGATGATTGTTACCTTGTTGGCTACCACCTCGGTGGAGCATCGCTCCACTCCGTAGGTGTCTATGTAGCGGTTGTTGCGCAGCCTGCCGAGGACATAGACCTTGTCTCCGCATCGGAGTTCGCTCGGCTTGTCCGAGAAAGCGGAGACGGAAAGCCAAGTGGTCTCTACGACCGCATTGCCCTGCTTGTCCTTGTAGGCGAGGTTTGTCGCCACTTGAAAGCGCGTGTGATGCTTGTCGGCTACAAGGTTGGAACTGACATTGCCGACTATGCCACGCAGTTCCACTTTGTTGAGTTGTTCCATATTGGTCGTGATGATTGGTTGATTGTTTACTTGTCGTGATGAAAGAACACCTCTTCGGTGTCGTAGTCCTCTGCGTTGAGTTCATTGTCGGAGCAATAGTCATCAATGCAGTTGGACATTTCGTAGTAGAGCGAGGGCTCTGCCATTTCAAGGGAGCACCTCTGCCTGTCCATTATCCCCCACGCGATGCTCTCGCGCTCGGAGAAGTCCTCTATGTTCTTCTTGCAGTAGTCATAGAGGACTTTGTTGGTGGGTTTCCTGCTCCTGCTCATAGGACAATGGCATCGCTGCCGTTTACCTGCAACTGCACCTTGCCCTCGCAGAGCATATAGCTTATCTCGCTTTGGGGGTAGCCTTGTGCATCAAGGTATTCTTCCACCTTGTAGGTATCCCCTCGCTCCTCGGTAGTCGCTGCGATTTCCTGCGGAATATCCACGATATAGACAATTCCGTCTGCGTAGTTGAGAATGACCGCTTTCATATCACTTGCCCTCCCTGATTATCTCTTCTGCGATGCGTTCTCCGTCGGGGATGAAGTACCGGTAGTCCTTACCGGACTTCGCGCTCCTGCGGATGACATAGCAAGTGGTCTTTCCTGCCTTTTCTCCCTTGGTGTAGGTGTGCAGGATGATAGGGTACTCGCTGCCCTTGTTGTCTCGCCACACATAGGCGGTAACTCGGTCATCGGGCAGGATTTGGGATGCTGCGCTCTGGACAAAGACATTGCCCTCTCGCGTGTAGTTCTTGGTGTCGCGCTCTTGCGCCCCTGCGCTTATGGCTGCCACAAGCAATGCAAGGATGATGATGCTTTTACGCATAGTTGATTGTATAGATTTTGAATGGTTTCTCGTTGGGGAAGTAGGACAACTCAATCACAATCTCTCCCTCGGTCTCCCTCGTTGCGATAGCGAGTTGCTTGTATCGGGATTGCTCCCACTTGATTGCGTTCCTGCCCATAGCGATTGCCTTGGCTTTCGCCTGCGCGAAGTCCACGAAACCGAAGAGTTTGGTGTCCGCGCTCCTGCGTAACCGCATATCATCGTGATAGCGGTTGTCAATCGTGAGGTGTACGAAGTTCTGCATCTTGATTGGTGTTTGTAAGTTGTGGGGGCTATGGGAGAGGTCAGTCGCCCATAGCCAAAGGGTTGATAGTTCAGAGGTCTGCGCCTATCGTTCTGCGGAGTTCTTTCAGTCGCTCATAGCCGTTGAGGATTATCTTCTGCAACTCTTCGTGCGACTTGTCGGGAAGTCCGTCTTTCTTGCAGCATTGGTCAAGATTGTCAATGATGCTGCCGATTTCGTTGTGGATAGCCTGCAACTTCTTCCTATCCTGCTCTCGCTGCCAATGCGTGAAATACTTGCAATCATCCGCATAATCTTTAAGCGAGAAACAATCCACGAACTCTTCGTGTCCGTAAGGGCAATACTTGGTGTCCCACCTTGCGCATATCGAAGTATTCTGCGCCACGATTTCCGAGACTTTCAAGTCAAGTGTGTAATTTTCTGCCATATCTGCGAGTGTTTAAGCGGTTGCGTATCTTACTCTCTTTCCGTAGGGAAGAGCGAGGGAAAGAGTGATAGTGTCCACCTCTTCCCTATATTGTAGTGCGGAAAGCACTATGGTAGTGGTAAACCACCCCTTGTCTATCCAAACACTATCAGTCGGATAGTCAGCAAAAGCGCGAACAATCGCGCAGATGTCGGAAGTTGCAGGAATGTCTGCGGAAAGGACTACCGCTTGGCGTTCCTCGCCCACGAAAAAGAATTGTGCCTTGTGCGCCTTGGCGCAGGCTCTCAATGCTTTGAGCAAGTTCTGCTCATTGGGGATGATTTGTTTCTTCTTCATAACTTTGTGATTTAGTGATATTGGGGAGTGCGCAGTCGGTCAAGACCACGCACCCAAGGGGTTATAGCTGCACTCGCAGGGTTTTGTCATTGTATATGTCAAGGGGGGATAGCTTGTGCAGGGCAGGCAGGGCGCAGACCTTGTCTATCTCGGCATCAGTCCATTGTCTTTGATGATATGCAAAGGCATTGAACGAAAGTCGCGGTCTCTCATAGTGGGTATAGAGAATGACATTCTCCACCGAGCCGAGGCAGTCAAAGACTGCCAGCATCACTTTCTTCTCCTGCCTTGCTTTCGCTATATCCTTGTCATACCTTGCAGCGATGCTCCTGCGCTTTTCCTGCCTTGCCTGCTTATCCGCAGCCTTTTTGCGCTTGGCAACTTCCGCCTGCGTGAAATATCCGAGACTTTCAAGTCCCCTCATTTTCTCCCTCTCTTCCTCTCCGAGACGGAGCACAAATCTCTCTTCTTCGGGGGTGTAAGGATTTACGAACTTTTTTCCGCAGAGTTCTTCCAACTGCGCTATCGCTGCATCGGCTTCCTCTTTCCATTTGTCCACGATGCCGAGCGAGAACAACTGATATTTGAAATAGCCTTTGTCAATGACCAACATCTTGGCGAGGGCGAGGGGGATGCGGAGATATTCAGCACCCTTTTCGGTGGACTCTTTCAGCCAAAAGATGCCGTTTTCAACTGCATACATAGGCTGACCATAGAGATTGGAAAGATGCAGCCTAACGAAAGGGGCGAATTGGGGAAAGTGTTTAAGGATTTCTTCGTGCAGGCATCCACCTGCAACCCATACCCTTTTGCCATTCTTGGCAATCTCGTAAATCTCTGCCGTAATAGCAAAATCGCATACCTTGTTGTTGCAGTCATCATCAAGGCGGATTTTTACATTGATTTCCTTGTCCTTGCCTATCTTCTTCGTGGCAGTATAGACAAGCCCTTTGTTTGTGTTGGTGCTCATAATAAGTTGTGCAGGTATCAAGTTTTAAATGCAATTTTTTAGAGAAAGACTGAGAGAAAGGTAGTTAAGAAGACAAAAAAAGGGTATCCAGTGGAGGATACCCGCGGAAAACTGCCTATCTTGTGGCCTCATTCGCCAAAACTCAGTCACAGATGAAACACTTGTCCGAAAGACAAAGGTATGAAATCTATGGCTTAATTCAAGCCGGTTTCAACCAAAAAGGGATTGCAGCGAGGCTGCAGGTCCATCCATCAACGATCTCGAGAGAGATCAAGCGCAACGGTTACTCCCGATTTCGGGTGTACAAACCTGCGATAGCGCAGTATCGGGCGGAATACCGCTGGTATCATCGTCGATTGCCGAGACGGTTCGGTGAGGAAGTCAAGGCCCGGGCCAGAGCATTGCTGGAGCAGGATTTCAGTCCGGAGCAGATTGTGGGGCATTGCCGGCGTCACAAATTGGAGATGGTCTCCCATGAAACGCTGTATCAATGGATCTGGTGGGAAAAAAAGCATGGTGGAGATTTGTATACGCACTTGCGCCATAAAGGTCGTCGTTTTCATAAAAGGGGATCCAAGCGAAAACGCCGCGGTGCAATTCAAAACAGGGTTGATATTGACCAGAGGCCGAAGG
>Ga0265298_10000408_pt1 | contig 64128 bp, 27 predicted proteins | sample AusTroGonzalo_MG_3_FD_193486 | JGI IMG/M metagenome (GOLD analysis project Ga0265298, IMG submission 193486) | Bovine rumen microbial communities from tropical cattle in Woodstock, Queensland, Australia - Gonzalo_01 | ecosystem: Host-associated > Mammals > Digestive system > Stomach > Rumen ... | reverse complement strand
ATGAGACTGCTGAGAAAAATAGCCGGACAAATTTGGCAACTGGCAGAAATGGTGGAAAGACAAAGATACCAGAATGATCCATTTCATCGGAAAAGATAACATCGTTTTCCATTGTATCGTCTTCCCAGCAATGCTCAAAGCACAAGGCTATAATCTTCCGGATAACGTACCATCCAATGAGTTCCTCAATCTGGAGGGCGACAAGATATCCACCTCCCGCAACTGGGCAGTATGGCTTAATGAGTATCTCGAGGATTTCCCAGGCAAACAAGACGTGCTGCGTTATGTGCTGACTGCGAACGCACCCGAGACCAAGGATAATGACTTTACATGGGCAGATTTTCAGGCGCGAAATAACAACGAACTCGTTGCCATCTACGGTAATTTCATCAACCGTGCGCTTGTCCTGACTAACAAGTATTTCGAAGGACATATACCGGCATGCGGTGAACTGACCGATTACGACAAAGAGACGATCGAGGAGTTCAAGAATGTAAAAGCCACATTGGAGCAGTTATTGGAGAATTTCCGATTCAGAGATGCGCAGAAAGAGGCTATGAACCTTGCCCGAATCGGAAACAAATACCTTGCGGATACCGAGCCTTGGAAACTCGCCAAGACCGATATGAACCGTACGGCTACCATTCTGCATCTCTCGTTGCAGATTGCCGCAAACCTCGCGATCGCTTTTGAGCCGTTCTTGCCGTTTTCATCGGAGAAATTACGAGCAATGCTGCGTCTGGATGAATCATTCGGATGGGAAGATCTCGGCCGTATCGATATGCTCAAAGAAGGCCAGGCACTCGGCGAGGTATCACTCCTCTTTGAGAAAATAGAAGACAACGCTATTCAAGCCCAGTTGGACCGTTTGGAGCGTATCAAAAAAGAGAATGAAGAGGCTGTAAAAGCAGAAGCACTCAAAAACTGGCGTCCGGAACCCGTCAAAGAGTTCACCAATATCGATGAATTCGAGAAGAATGACATCCGTGTGGCTACCGTACTCGAGTGCACGAACGTAAAAAAATCCGAACGCCTGTTACAGTTCAAACTTGACGATGGAATGTGCGGACGGACGATCCTTAGCGGCATTGCGCAGTCCTATCCGGATCCCTCCGTGCTCGTGGGAAAACAAGTGCTGTTCATCGCCAACTTCCCGCCACGTAAGATGATGGGCGTCGAATCACAAGGAATGATCCTTTCTGCTGTCGATGCAGACGGCAAATTGGTCGTCACGACCGTCTCGACTCCCGTCAAAAACGGCGCTCAAGTGGGCTGATAAAGGTGAAAGGTTATAGATGAAAGGTTAAAGGAAAAAGACGCCCAATTGGACGTCTTTTTTTGTAGCGGGACCCAGGATTGAACTGGGGACCTCATGATTATGAATCATGCGCTCTAACCAGCTGAGCTATCCCGCCAACATCGCTTTTTGAACGAAAGCGGCTGCAAAGGTACTGCTTTTTTCTGACATACGCAAATTTTTTGGCATTTTTTTTGAAAAAAAGCGTTTTTTTAGCCTACATTGAACTGTGAACCGCCTATAAACTCACGCAAGATAGAGGTGCGCGGGATAAAAGAAGGAGCAAGAGGTTCAAAGAAACTGAGGTAATAAAGTAACTGTTCGGCCGTCTTATATTCCGCCGCAACAGCGGGTACAGTCTGCAAAGCAGTCTCTACGGTATAGCGTATAGCCGGCAACTCATAGGTCATCGAGGTGTCAAACTCAGCATCTGCTTCTTCACGGAAAGGCTCTATCCATTTGATTTCACCTTCCCGGACATCTTCCCAACCGGCAATCGTCTGCAGCGGACTCTTGCCGCGCGTCCGATAATCACGACTCATGCGGCGTAAGAGTCGGTGTACATATGTCGGTACCCAATTTTCACCATCCAACGAAACCGGACTCATAGGCGCAGCGTAAATCTTGTATTTGTTTGCATCGTCCAGATGTTTGGTCAGGATTGGATTCAAAGCATGAATACCCTCCATCACCAGAATCGTCTCTTCATCCAAGCGCAGCGTTTCTCCCGGATACTCGCGTTTCTCTTCGGAGAAATTAAACGTAGGAAGGGCTATCTCCTTACCGGCAACCAACGCTTTGAGGTCTTCCTCTAATTGATCCAGATCTATCGCATAGACGGATTCATAGTCTTTGGTTCCATCCGGTTTCAAAGGAGTAAAATCACCGTTGAGGTACCAGTTATCCAGAGACAGAGCAACCGGTTGCTTGCCTTGCGCCAGCAGTTCCAGACACAGACGATGACTGGTACTCGTTTTGCCGCTGGACGATGGTCCTGCTATTAGCACTACGCGCACGCTCGAGCGCGAACATATATCATGCGCGATGCGCGCGAGTTGCTCTGCATGATATGTCTCGCCTTCTTTAACTAACTCAGCGGCATGACCGCTCTCAATCATCTCATTGATGTACGCCACACGACGTTTTGCTTCAGGAATCATATCGGATCAATATCTATTATCAGTTTTGTATTTTTATTCGATGGAATCGACCAAATATGGTCAATACTCTCACGCAAACGGCGCTTCGCTTCCACCATGTTGGCTCCCTGTTCAATCCGCAGAGTCAATTCACGGATGGTATATGCTTGAATACGCTCTACAGATGGAATGATAACTCCGGATACGCGAGGTCCGAAGACACGCGCCAGATAAGTTTGAAGTTGTGTAGCTACAGCATGAACCCGTACGCCGTTATGATCACGTAACTGCAACCGAAACACCCGATAAAATGGCGGATAATTGAATAAGTGACGCTCTGCTATCTGGTGATCATAGAGCGCCCGGTAATCATGGTTCCGAACCATCGTGAGCACCTTGTTATCCGGGTCAAAGGTCTGAATCCACACTTCCCCTTTCGTTCCTTTCCGACCGGCTCGTCCTGCTACTTGCTCCAACATCTGGAATGCTCGCTCGTACGCTCGGAAGTCCGGCTGGTTGAAAAGCGGATCGGCATTCAGCACGGCTACCAATCGTACATCATCGAAATGCAGGCCTTTGGTAATCATCTGCGTGCCGACGAGGATATCGCATTCGTGCCGGGCAAACGCATCAATGATATCCTGATAGGCGGATTTATTGCGCGTGGTGTCCAAGTCCATACGCAGCACACGAGCATCCGGGAACAATTGCTGTATCTCATCTTCTATGCGCTCCGTACCGAAACCTATCAACTTGTATTCGCCACCGCATTGGGGACATACAGGCGGTATCGGAGTGCGGTAACCGCAGTAGTGACAACGCAGTTCGTTCTCGCGCTTATGCAAGGTCATCGGCACATCGCATTGCACGCAACGCGGAGGCTGACCACACGACAAACATTGGATTTGAGGCGCATAGCCGCGGCGGTTCTGGAATAAAATCACCTGTTTGTGATCATCAAGGCATTGCCGAATACGTTCTACCAGCGGGTCACTGAAATGTCCGTACATCTCTTTGCGCTCGTACTGACTCTTGAGATTAATCAGCTGTATATCCGGTAACTCCACTCCTCCGAAACGTTCGGTCAGGCTCACCAAGCCATACACTCCTTTTTGCGCCAAATAATACGATTCCATCGAAGGAGTAGCTGTGCCCAATAATATCTTTGCGCCATGTTCTTTCGCCAACACGATAGCCGCAGCGCGGGCATGATATCGGGGATTAGGCTCCGCCTGCTTGTAACTCGGCTCATGCTCTTCATCCACGATCACCAGACCGATATTCGGTATAGGAAGAAAGATGGAACTTCGTGCTCCGAGAACGACGAAGTTAGTTGATAGTTGATAGTTCTTATCTCCTGCGGAGAACGATCTGAAGGTATGGATAGTTGATAGTTTTTTATATCTCTCTTCCCTTTCGGCATCGGTCAGGCGGCTGTGATAAACCACCAATCGTTCGCCAAAGATACGTTGCAAACGGGTCGTCAATTGGGTTGTAAGAGCTATCTCCGGCACTAAATAGAGCACATTCTTACCCTGCTCCAATTGCTCCTGAATCAGATGGATGTATATATCTGTTTTACCGCTGGATGTGACTCCATGAAGGAGCACAATATCCTTTCCGTTTCTCCATAAACTTCCGATGGATTCGGCACATTTGGCTTGTGCAGGCGATAACGCGTGCACAGGTTCGATGGTACCTTCATACGCATTTTGCGTCTTTCTACGACGTTTAGGCGGATCCACCAATCGTTTATCCACTCCACTCGGTAAAGCAGCCCCCATCACTTCACCGAGCGTACACATATAATATCCGCTCATCCACTGCCATAATGCCAACTGCTCTTTGGGTACTACCGGAGCCATATCGATGACCGATGAAATCGGACGAATCTTATCAATAAAGGCTGACTCTATCGCCTCCGTATGCTCCCGTAAGACGACTCCCCTCACTACTTTTTTCATCAGCGGCACAATGACTCGCGTGCCAGGTGCAGGTACGTCCATTCCTTCCGGCACACTATACGTATAACAGTCCCGGATAGCAAGGGGTAATATGATATCAACGTAGTTGATAATTTTAGATTTAAGATTTAAGATTTTTGATTTACGATTTATGCTTGTTCAGCCTCCAATGCTTTGTTATAGCAAGAACGGCAAAGAGGTTCGTAACTGTCCGTCTCACCGAGCAGCACGCGTTTGTCAGAGGCTACCAGACGATGGCTTACATAAGCCAAATCACCGCAATGAACGCAAATGGCATGGGTCTTATATACGTCATCGGCAATCGCCATCAACGCAGGCATCGGACCAAACGGAACGCCTTTGAAATCCATATCCAGACCGGCACAGATTACACGGATACCGCGATCTGCCAGTTGACGACACACATCCACTATACCCATATCGAAGAACTGTGCCTCATCAATGCCCACCACGTCGATGTCATCTACCATCAGGAGGATGTTCTGACTGCTATCCACCGGTGTGGACTGAATGACATTGCGGTCATGACTAACCACATCTTCCTCGCTGTACCGCACATCAATAGCCGGTTTGTATATCTCCACACGGAGTTTGGCAAACTTAGCGCGTTTCATACGGCGAATCAGTTCTTCCGTCTTTCCGGAGAACATCGACCCGCAAACTACTTCAATGGACCCTCTTCTCAAACTCGGTCCTTTTGTGTCTCGCTCTGAAAACATATCTCAATTTCAAATTTCTAATTCAACTTAATGTCCTGCGCATTCATCTGAAGGGTAGTGCGTCCGCGGAAGGTATTCTCCTCCAGATAGAAACAGATATCGATAGGTTTACCGTTCTGCAAGTGAGTCGCTTTATCGCCTTGTCCGAAAGCGATTCCATCCATCGCTACGACGCGGTCGGTAAGGTCGAGATGCAGATGGCGCCCTTCGCTCACCGCACGTGAGTCACGGTTATTAATCAGATGCCGGCAAAGGAAAAGCGGACGCTCGTTGCCCGGCCCGAAGGGTTCGAGGCACTGAAGGATCTTGTACATCTTCCAGTTCATATCGCTCAACTCCACTTCGGCTTCGATGTCCAACGTGGGCACTTGTTGCTCGGGGGTTATATGAGTCGATACATAGTCTTCGAAACGACGTTTGAATTCCGGCAAGTCCTTGAGATGCATACTGAGTCCCGCGGCGAACTTATGGCCTCCGAAATTGGTCAGCAGATCGCGGCAGGAGTCAATAGCCGTGTAGATATCGAAATCACTAACCGAACGGGCACTACCGCTGATGATATCATCTTCTCCGGCGGTCAAGACAATCGTCGGCCTATAGAAGGTCTCCGTCAAACGGCTGGCAGCTATACCAACCACTCCTTTATGCCATTCGGGCGAATAGACGACCGTTGTGAATTTTCCCGCATTCATCGGGTCTTTTTGCAATTGCTCCAAGGCTTCATCCGTTGTCTTAGAATCGAAATCACGCCGATCCTGATTATACGAATCGATATCCTGCGCAAAGCGCAAAGCGGCTTCCGCGTCATCGGTAATAAGAAGGCGTACTGCTTCTGCGCCGGACTTGATTCGCCCCGCAGCATTGATCCGAGGTCCGAACTTATACACGAGGTCTGTCATCGTGACCGTCTTTCCGGCTATACCTGCTACTTGCATGATTGCTTGCACGCCTACGGACGGAAAAGCATTCATCGCGCGAAGTCCATAGAAAGCAAGAATGCGGTTTTCTCCGGTGACAGGCACTATATCGCTGGCGATAGACATCGCGAGCAGTGGTAACAATCGATAGATCTCCTGCGGGTCTATACCGCGTCGCTGCGCGTATGCTTGAACCAGTTTGAAACCGACTCCGCAACCGCTCAATTCCTTGAAAGGATAGAGACAATCAGCGCGTTTCATATTAAGCACCGCTACCGTTTTAGGTATGGTATCCCCCGGAGTATGGTGATCACAGATGATAAAGTCCACTCCGAGCGAACGGGCATACTCCATCTTATCCACGGCTTTGATGCCGCAGTCGAGGGCAATCACAAGAGAACAACCTTCTGCTTTGGCGGTATCGATTCCTTTGGTCGAGATACCGTATCCCTCTGTATAGCGATCGGGGATATAATAGATGAGATTATCCGTTTGGGTCTTGAGGAAGGAATACATCAATGCCACCGCTGTTGTTCCATCCACATCGTAGTCGCCATAAACCATGATACGCTCGTGGTTGTCTATAGCACGGCTCAACCGATCTACGGCAGCGCCCATATCGCGCATCAGGAAGGGGTCATGCAGGCTCTCCAGCGAAGGACGGATATACGAACGCGCCTCAGCTGCCGTACGCAGACCGCGAGCCGCCAGGATACGTCCCGCCACCGGACTGATCTCCAGTTCGGTACTCAAACGCTCAGCGGCAGCCTGCTCCTCTGAGGTCAACTCTTTTATTTTCCAATTGATCTCCAAGTTGTCAGTTTTCAGTATTCAGTTGTCAGCCTTCAATTCAAATTCATCCGCTTCCTGCCATTGCGGCAATACTTCCCGGAAATGACGCAGTTTCTCAATCGAGAATTCCACAATACGTGTGCCTGCTTCGTAATCTTCAAATCCGGCTAAATCCTTGAGCCATGTATCATAGGCTACCGAATGGCCGTTGTAATCGAGTTGCATTCCGTCTGTTCCTACCATATTGACCGCCACCGCATAACAATGGTTCTCCGCTGCGCGTGCCGGCAAGAGGGCATCCCAATACTGAATGCGAACGGTCGGCCAACAAGCCACCACAATCAGAATGTCGTATAAGTTGTGTTTATCCTGCCTGAGCCAGACGGGGAAACGCAAGTCATAACAAACCGCCAGACGAATCTTAATACCCCTGAACTCAAAAATCTTCCGTTCCTCTCCGGGTGTAAAAAACTCCGCTTCTCCCCCACTTGCATACAGATGATGCTTATCGTAGTACTGCGGTGCCACGCCGGGCGAAAAGAGAAAACCCCGGTTGTATAACTTCCCGTTATCCGTGACCATCATGGATCCTACAATAGCCATGTTGTATTCATCGGCCATATGCTGCAGCGCCTGACAAGTCGGTCCACCCCAAGGTTCAGCTAATCCGGGACGGTCGGTACAAAAACCGGTATTGAACATCTCCGGAACAACGGCGATGTCCGCCCTGCCGGAGACAGCGCGCAGGCGCTCATCCAGCAGGCCCATATTTGCCTGCGGATTCGCCCACTCAATAGGATATTGGAGGAGAGCTACTTTCAAATTGAAAATTGAAAATTGAAAGTTGAAAATTTATTTTTTGCTCTTCTTCGCGTCTCCACCACCGGCGATGTTCTCGCGCATAGCGGTATCGGCTTGCATATTCTGCATGCGATAGTAATCCATGATACCGAGATTGCCGTTACGGAATGCTTCTGCCATCGCTTGCGGTACCAGTGCTTCCGCTTCAATTACTTTCGCACGGGCCTCTTGTGCCTTGGCTTTCATCTCCTGCTCGGAAGCGATAGCCATAGCACGACGTTCCTCAGCTTTGGCTTGCGCGATGTTCTTATCGGCTTCCGCCTGATCCATCTGCAACTGCGCACCGATATTCTTACCTACATCAATATCCGCGATGTCGATAGACAGAATCTCAAATGCCGTCCCGTCGTCCAGACCCTTGGAGAGCACTAATTTACTGATGGAATCGGGATTTTCGAGCACTTGCTTATGGCTCTCAGCGCTACCGATAGAGCTGACGATACCTTCACCTACGCGAGCGAGAATCGTGTCCTCACCTGCACCTCCGACAAGCTGGCGTATGTTAGCACGCACGGTCACACGAGCCTTCGCGATGAGCTGAATACCGTCTTTAGCCACAGCAGCTACCGGCGGGGTATCAATGACGCGCGGGTTAACGGACATCTGCACTGCTTCGAATACGTCACGACCGGCAAGGTCAATAGCCGTAGCCATCTGGAAGGAGAGATCAATACCTGCTTTGGAGGCAGATACCAGCGCGTGAACAACACGCTCGATATGTCCGCCGGCCAGATAGTGTGCTTCCAAACCGTCTCGCTTGACTTCCATCAAACCCGCTTTGTGCGCCTCAATCATACAATTGACGATTTTTGCAGGCGGCACCTTACGGATACGCATCAGAAAGAGTTGTACCAAACTGATATGTACGCCACTGACTGCGGCATTGATCCACAGCATAAAGGGCACATAATAGAAGAAGATGATCAGTCCTATCGCTATCAGCGATATGATGATAAAGGTTAAAACTTCGTCCATAAGATTTCAAGTTTATGATTTATGATTTGTCTTTTGTCCTTTTTCTTTCGACTTTCTACTTTCCACTTTCTTCGACTCTTTCGGCTCTTTGAGTTTGTTGTTCGCCAGTTCGACATGGCTGTCAATCTTGCTGTCCAGGGCCATCTTGTCCAAGGCTTTGCTTCTCAGAAAGCCCCATATCGCAAGACCGGAAAGGAGCAGACAGGCCAGAAGAGTGATGATGCCTGCCAAATGACCCAGTTTAATCCATGCCCAAACGACGGATGCGATCAAGAAACCGAAACCGCCTACGCCCGCAATGCCGAATCCCGGCAACAGGAACATCTCCATTAATAATAGCGCGACGCCCGCGAGCACTAATAATACGACTAAAAAAACGTTCATGCAAGTCCTTTCGATAAAAAATTAAAATTATTTTTTTTCAAATCGGGTGCAAAGATACTAAATATCTTTGACATACGCAAGCCAAATAAAAAAAATTTGCATAAATAAATTAAATATACTACTTTTGCGGCGATTTTTTGGAGGATACTCCTTATAATAGTATATTATGAGCAAAAATTTGGTTATTGTTGAGTCTCCGCACAAAGCGGACACCATCGGGGAATTTTTGGGCAAGGACTACCATGTAATGAGCAGTCAGGGTCACGTACGCGACATTGAGCCGATCGGCAAGAACTCGTTGGGTATTGATTTTGCCAACGGCTATGCGCCTCATTATGCCATCGAGGCGAACAAAGAGCACCTGATTGAGCAGTTACGAAAAGAGGCGCAGAAAGCGGATACCGTTTGGTTGGCATCCGATGAGGACCGTGAAGGAGAGGCAATTGCGTGGCATTTGAAAGAAGTGCTGAACCTCAAAGACAAAGATACCAAACGAATCGTCTTCCATGAGATCACCAAACCGGCTATTCTGGAAGCTATCGAGCATCCTCGCGATATAGACTATAACCTGGTGAACGCACAGCAGGCCCGCCGTGTACTCGACCGCATCGTCGGTTTTGAACTATCTCCTGTTCTTTGGAAGAAAGTGACAACCGGTCTTTCGGCCGGTCGCGTGCAGTCGGTAGCAGTACGTCTGATTGTTGAGAAAGAACGCGAGATAGAGGATTTCCGAGCTTCGTCTTCTTATCGCATTTTTGCCGATTTCATCGGAGTAAATCCAGGAGATGCCTCGGTGCTCAAATGCGAATTGGATCATCGTTTTTCGCATAAGAAAGATGCCATCGAGTTTTTAGAGAGTCTGAATACGGCAATGTTCATTGTACGCGCCGTACAGCGCAAACCCATCAAACATATGCCGGCTCCGCCTTTCACCACCTCTACACTACAGCAAGAGGCGGCGCGTAAGCTGAAGTTTACGGTTTCCAAGACGATGCGTCTGGCGCAATCGTTGTATGAGAGCGGAAAAATAACCTATATGCGTACGGACTCTGTCAACTTGTCCACCTTGGCACTCGCTACATCGAAAGAAGTGATCACCAAACAGTACGGCGAGCAATATGTACACACGCGCCAGTTCCATACCAAAGCCAAAGGGGCTCAAGAGGCGCATGAGGCGATTCGTCCGACCTATATGAGTACGCTGAGCGCGGGTACTACCAAGGATGAGCAACGCTTGTATGAACTAATATGGAAACGCACTATCGCCAGCCAGATGGCTGAAGCCGAGAGCGAAAAAACGACCATTGAAGTGTCCGTACACGGTTCCAAATACTCGTTTGTGGCAACCGGCGAAGTAGTGATGTTTGACGGTTTTACCCGCGTTTATGTGCAATCGACAGACGAGGAAGCGGAGGAACGCCGGATATTGCCGGCTATGGCACAACGCGAGCGACTCAAATTAGTCGGAGCAGAGGCCATACAGACCTATGCCAAACCGCCGTTCCGATATAATGACGCTACGCTGGTCAAGAAAATGGAGGAGTTGGGTATAGGACGTCCTTCCACCTATGCGACCATCATTGACACCATACAGAAAGTGAAATACGTTGAGAAAGGTTCCGTACCAGGCGTGAAGCGCGATGTAGCCATCCTCACTTTGAAGAACGGAATGGTCAACGAACGCCAGAAATCGGAACTGTACGGCGCTGAGACCCAACGATTCCTGCCGACCGATCTGGGACGTATCACGAATGATTTTCTGGTCGCTAACTTCCCGCAGATATTGAGCTATGATTTCACGGCACATGAGGAAGAACAATTCGACAAGATTGCTGTCGGTCGTGCCGATTGGGTGAAGTCCGTGGATACTTTCTATCAGACCTTTAAGCCATTACTTTCTTCGATTCCATCGGGAAAAATTGAAGGAAGACTATTGGGCACTGATCCGGCTACAGGACTACCGGTCATCGCGAAAATAAGCAAACTCGGACCATGCGTACAGTTAGGCGACGCATCGGTTGACAAACCGCGTTTCGCAAGTCTCAAGAAAGGTCAGTCGCTCTTCTCTATCACGCTCAATGAGGCGCTGGATTTATTCCGCACGGCATTACCACTTTCGTTGGGAGAGCACGAAGGAAAAGAGATTATTGTGAGCGAAGGAAAGTTCGGTCCGTATCTCCGATATGACAATCAATATATCTCTCTTCCGCGCGGGAAAGACCCGTTGAGTTTGACGATTGAAGAAGCGATAGGGCTGATCGATGAGAAACGTGAGAGTGCGAAGCCCATTCACGAATGGGGAAATGTACAAGTGCTCCGCAGCAAATACGGTGCTTATATCCATACTCCGGAGGGCAATTATCACTTGCCCAAGACCACGGATGCAGAGGCGCTGACAGAGACGCAAGTTCGGCAAATAATGGCCCAATCGGAGCCCATTAAGCCCGGAAAACGCACTTTTAGACGAAAAAATACAAAATAATTGCAAAAAAATTTGCGTATATCAAAAAAAAGCAGTACTTTTGCACCCGCTTTCGTAAGAGAGTAGCATTAATCGAGAAGTAGCGCAGTTGGTAGCGCACTACGTTCGGGACGTAGGGGTCGGGTGTTCGAGTCACCTCTTCTCGACAAAAAAGGCAGCCGTGGGGGCTGCCTTTTTTGGTTGAGAGGGATGCTGTTATTTGACGAGCATACCTTGAACGGTGTAGATGCGGTCACCGCGGAGGATGAAGATCTGACCGTTGATCAGCACTTTCGAAGCATTCTCTTCGCTATTAATTACCTGCTCGATAGCGGAAGGTTCCGACGGGGTCTTGTCATAAACAGCGGTGTAAACAGCATTGGCGCTTACCGTTGTGATAGCAGGACTCCATTCCTTGAATACGCATACATAGCCCGGGATGGTGAGCGTCGGTTCAACGCTACAAACAGGAATCTCACCGAAGGTATACTTCTTGCTCTCCAGCAGAGCTCCGTCTTCATTGAGGAAGGTGATGAGATATTGTGCTTTTGCGAATTGTGCCGTAAGCGTCAAATCCTCTGTCAATTCAATATAACGATTCATCGACGTTTCGCCATCTGACCACTGAACGAACTGGTAGTGCTCATCAGGCGTAGCCACAATCGTGACGTAGGTACCATAGTCGTACTTGCCGTTTATCTCGCTGTTCACCGAACCTCCGTCACCGGCACTCAGGGTGAGAACCGGGTGCTTGAGTTCGAAAAGGGCGGTGAGCGTCACGTCAGACGATATGGTGATGGTACGAGTTACTTTATCGCTGCCATCCGACCACTTGATGAAGTTAGCGCACTCTTTCGGTTCTGCCGAGATGGTCAACTTGTCACCTGCATAATAGGTTCCGCTGAGTTGGCTTACAGAGCCGAGTTCGGTATTGTTCGTAAGGATACGAACGACATACTGACTAATCGGGTCGGATATTGCCTCAAACTTAGCAGAGAGGTTGACATCCGCAATAACAGAGATGGTACGGCTTACGCTCTTGTTGCCGTCCGACCACTCAACGAAGCGGTAATCCTCATCAGGAACAGCTTTGATAATCAATTCCGAACCATAGACGCAAGCATATTTCTTGCTCTCTTTATCATACTCTTTCGCGCCCGCTACTTGAACACGTCCGCCAACGCCTGCCGTAATAGAAGCATAGCAGATCGGTTTGAAGGTAGCCGTAACAACGGTATCCTGAGAAATGGATATATAACGGCTTAAATCGTCTTTGCTATACCCGTCAGACCAGCCGACAAAGGTGTGGCCTTCTTTAGCAATAGCCGCGATGTATACGCCATCGCCCTCTTCCAATGTGGTATCCAGACGAGCCATAATCTTGTCGTTATAGAAATCCCTTATTTCTCCACCGTCAGTAGCAATAATCGATACTTTATACATCGGAATCGGCTCAAAGAGCGCAACCAGTTTGACATCCTCTTTCACCTCATACGCGCGCATACGGAACTCGTATCCGTCAGACCAACTGATGAAGCGATAACCTTTCTCCGGCCATACGCGCAAATCGAGTTCGAAACCTTCCTCGTATTCACCTGACAAATCGGTGTCGAAGAAACCACCTGTTGTAGCAGAGATTTCAACCTTATAGGTCTTGTTCTTGAAGATGTTAACGGCTGCCTTTGCTCCCTCATTAATAAACATGAAGGAAGTTTCGCTGATTACCTCTATCACCGGATTAATCTCGAACTCATAGCGACCGTCCTCAACGGCTTCGAAGCTGTATGAGTTGGTGGTCAGTATTTTGTCATCCAGTATAAGCATCATTCCTTTATCCTTGCTTATGACACCCATGCGAGCAACCACCGGCATGTCTATCTTATCCCAACTGAAGGTGATAGTACGGCCGGAAACGGTGCCCTTGAGGTTGTTGATGATGCGGAGCGAAGAGAGTACTTCGAAACTCTCTGTTGCACTCGTCCATGTGGTAAGCGGCTCGAAGGTGATGTTATCTACAGCACGTACGCGCCAACTGTAGTGTTCTGCACCGGAAAGGAAGGTATAATCGCAGAAGGTATTCGGCGTCCGCTTGCTATACACACACGTACCGGTTCCTGAGGCGATGATTTCTACTTCGAAGTAGATATTATCAGCCTTCGTGCTTTCCTTCCAGCTGAAATGATAGTCCACGTTGTTCGAAGACTCAGCCTTGAGATCGCTGATGACAATCTTGCTCTTTTGGAGCGTCACTTTATCTTTTGCTACCACTTCATTCAGATGGTGCGGAGACTGCGGCCTTACGGTCCACTGAACCTCCAAACCATCCTGATTATCAGGAACCATATAGGTGCATTCGGTAACATTATCTGCATTTACGCTGCCAGCATACCTCCAATATCCGCCTTCTTCATCCCATTTTTGGAGCTCGACATAATATCTATCCGCTATCTCTTCTGCTTCCCATGAGAAGGTGACACGTCCCGGAATGGAAGTTGCTTTGAGCGAAGCGTCGTTGATACGGTAGTCGTGTGCCTTTGCATCACACGCTACTTCGCTGAGGTATGTTATATACTCGAAGCAGGTATCTGTACCGATTTGGAAAGAATAGCCCAAGAGTGAAATACGCGGAGCCGGTACGGTCGTTTTAAACGAGTAAGCAAACCATCTGCCTCCTTCGTCGGTAGCAGATACATACTCATAATTGCCAGACGATTTCTCGTACATCAAATCATCGGCTGTCGATACATCGGCATCCTTATGCAACAAGAGGCGTACTTTCACATCACGTTCCGGCAATTCCGATACCATAAATTTCAGAGACTTGGAACCCAGTTCCTCGTAGTTCTGACTCATCGCCGTGATAGTAACGGAATGAGAGCCTATTGCGAGGTAACCTGCATTATATTTCGGTTCATACGCATAATAACCATAGCCCCAATCGCTCAGTTCTACTTTATAAGTTGACACACCCGAGATAGCGTCCCAAGTAAAATTCCACTTATGATCAGCTCCCATCGTTGCCTTGATGTTCTGCGGTACGAAAGGCGAAGCCGGCAGTGAGAAAGTCTCTCCGTCTGCTTTCTTGTCGCCCATACCGATACTCTTGAACGGAATGACAAACCACTTCACAACCGCCATCGCGCTGTCGACGGCAAGAGTCAAATCCGCCTTGCGGGACGTACCGACAACTTCCTCGTACTTCAGCACGTTATCTTTCGAATCCGCGATATAGAGGCCGAAGGTGCTCGGGTCCGAAGCGCAGTCCCAAGAGAAAGTCATCTTACCGTTCCCCTTGTCTTCACGTTTGAGGTTAGAGAGGGTGAAGTCCTGAGTAGCCTTGTCGCATGCCACTTTGGTGAACTGACTATTGTCAAACTCGATACACATGTCTTCGTTGACCGCAAACAAGGTACCGGAGTAATCGGATTCGTGCGTGAAATTAACGTTCACAGCCGGTTTGGTAACATCCTTAAAGGTATAGGAATACCATGCGGTTGAACCTTCCTGCGCGAATGCAACCGGATTCGTATAGTCATTATCCAACTCATTGAAGGTAGCTGCAGCCCACATAAGGTTACCCGGTTGAACGAGTACACGCAGTTTGATGTCGCGTGCCGTTTGTGCCTTCACTTCAAAAGGTTTCACTTCACTACCAATACGTAAGGTATACGAGCCACCATATTCCATCGGGCGAAGCTCATACACATCCAGATAGAAATTATAGAAACCCGGATCTGAGAGCACAGGCGTAGTAACCTGCATGGCATTCGTTTGCTCATATAGTATCTCCTTGGACTTCGGATCATATAGCCTCGTGAGATAGTAGCCCACGCGATCGGTAGCGTCCATGAGCCACGAAATCGTGTACGAACCATCTTCGTTAGCCACCATAGCGATGTCGTGTGGCTGATAATCGTTAACACGAGCGTCGCATTCAGCGAGCCATAAATCACCGGTAAATTCGAGACAGATGTCGTCGAATACCTCATATGTAGAATAGTCTCCGGAGAGGCGAATACGTGCTCCACGCTCTTTAGTCGTCAACTTATAGGACCACCAACCGTATTTCTCCTTAACGGCATCTACCGTTGCATAGGAACCGGATTTACCCTGAATCTCGAATTTAACGCCGGAGGAGGTGTCATACGATGAAACGGGATTGATCATAATGCGGATATTGATGTCGTGCTCCGCAACTTCCGCTACGTCAAACGAGGCTGCATTCTCACCGATTGTATTCCAATTCTGGTCATTGGAGTAAACCTTCATCAGATAGCTTCCGCTGTACATCGCGTCCATCTTCGACGTAATGGATGGCGCTTTCAAATTGTATTCATCCAATATCATAAGGTTCAGCGGATCATAGATAAGAAGCGTATAACTCTTCACTTTGTCACTCTTGGGAGCATCCCAACTGAAGGTAAAGGTACCGTCGCTGTTCTCTTTCGCCTTGAGGTTGGTAGCCACTTTCGGCGAAGGAGCTGCTTTGAACGGCTCGCTATACGCGGTTAGGGCCTCCGAGAGCGTATAGTGTACGCTGGGGAAAACAGCCCATCTGATTTCCATTTCCTCGGCATTGCTCAGAAGAACATAAGGATTCTCGAAGTCGTAGATGTATTGGCTGAGCAACTCGTTGCCGGCTTTGTCATACACCATAACGTAACAGGCGGATACTATCTCGTTGATCTTCCAGGAAAGGAAGAGGGTATCCTCGCGCTGGCTGATACCCAGATCATACGGGAAATAATCCTTGCCTTCAATCGCCCAACTTTCATCGGCGAAGGTCAAAACGTAATCCCCTTTGATGTCCTTGTTGACTACGAAGTAGTATTCACCGGTGGTGAATGACCCGGGGTAGGAAAGGGTCTCCGTAGCTTCGGAAAGAGAGGGTGCATTCAAGAGCGTGATGGACGTCTCTTTGTACTCACTGTTCGGCACAGTTGCTGTGTACCAGTTGTCGAGTCCGGATTCCGGAGCCAAACTCACAACGCCATCTACTTCTGTTCCAAACGCCCAATGCATAGCACATCCGCCAGACGGAATGAATTCAATCTGCGATGGGATGTAGAAATGGACGATGAGTTCTTGAGCATACAGACGTTGCGTTCCCGCTGCGACAAATAGTATCATCGCTGCGAGCAAGAAGAAAAATCTTTTTCTCATAACATCGAATTTAAAGTTAATATTAGAGTTAATTAAGTATAATTATCCAAATTCGCGACAAAGGTACTGCTTTTTTCTGATATATGCAAGAAAATTCTGAGAATTTTCCGTTTAATGTTTAAAGTTGAATGTTTATAGACAAAAAAAGCGCCGAAGCGCTCTTTTTTACTGCTCTTGCATCATAACTGCCTTCACAAAACCTTGAAACTGTTTGTAGGGGTCGGGGGCGGAGAGTTGGGCTCGCCAGCGTTGATAGAGTTCCATGAAACGGGGATGGGACTTGTCGCGGACGATGAGGTGTGCTTCGCGGCAGGCTTGTCGCCAATTGCCTCGCTGGCGGACTTCGCCGGCAGTTAGCGGGTGTTCGTCGTAATCCCGTTTGTTTTGGACGAAGATCTCGTTGGGGCCGGTACCGACCTCTTCGCCTGTGAGGGGGTCATGGAAATGTTTTTTCTTGGTGACCGTGATTGTGTTTACACCTTGTTCGGTGGTTTTCTTCAGTGCGCCGGTGATTTCGGCGATACCGAGTTGAATCTTACAATGAGCCATAATTTGTAATGTTTAATGTTGAATGTTGAATGTTTAAAGATGTTGATTAGGAGGGAAGACCCTCGACAATCAATAAAGAATAAATAAAAAATATATAAGTAATAACTAAAGATTTGGGGGTGTCCGGATGATATCCGGACGTAATGGACATAGAAAAATTTGCATGAGATTCTTGAGACAGTTGAGACAGTTGGTGCAAAAGAGTCTCAAGAATCTCAACTGTCTCATGCAATTTTTTTATATACTCCATATTTGATTTTTTGTATCAATCCATGGTTTTGCCATTCGTCATTCCAACGAAGAACCGTAGCACGGGAGATTCCTTGGGATTGAGCTTCGGCGACGAGGGTTTTGGACTCGAACTCAGCGGGAAGGAGGGAGAGGAGGATCTGCTTCTGGTCAAGGGGTTTGACGGCAGGAAGGGAGACTTTCTCGGTGCCTTTGATGAGTTGATAGGCTTGGGCCATGTGGAGGATGAGCTTGTTGCCGATAAGTTCGGCGGTAGCGTAATCGAGGTCGGAGCATTCCAGATCCTCGGGCCTGACGTCCCGAGCACTCGACAAAGAGGGAGTGTCCGAATTTAATTCGGACGCAATAGACGAACACTTTCTCAGAGCGGAGAGGATCATCGCGATACGTTCGATGTGGACGGCCATACGGAGGACGACGGAGTGGAATTCTTCGCCGAGCATGCGGATGAGAGTCGGGTACGCGGTCTCGAGGTGGTGGCCGAGGCGGGTACGCTGGTCGGGCGTAAGGCGGAACTCGCGCGGATGTGCGAAGACTAAGGACTCATAGAGGTGATAGAGTTGTTCAGCCGCAGCCTTGATGACATTGTCCGATGTGTCGGAAGGCTGCACGTAGCGGCTGTTGAAGGCTTGGTGCTCATCCACGATAAGGGTCAGCAGACGCGAGAAGTAACCGTTCTCGATAGAGGGCACGAGGGCATGATACTGCGAGAACGTACCGGTGAGGACCATGCTTACTTGCGGGTTCTCGATGACCGAGGCTTCGCGGCAGCGGCTGCGGGAGATCGTTTCGTGTTCGGCGGCTTTACGAAGGGCGGTGTTGTAGTTCGCGGTAGAGGAACGCCAGATATCGGTGATGACCGATCCTTCGGACTCGTGGATATACCCGCGACCATGTTGACGCGCGAGCGTCTGGTAGAAAGCGGGATACGTAGCGTCACCCGGGATGATGAGCGGCATCTTCTCGTGGATGGGTTTGACGAGTTCGAGGGCAAGGTTCGCGATACCTTTTCCGCACGCGGCTGAGCCGACGATGAAGAGCTGGAGGTTCGGGTAATAGCGTTTGGCGGCTACGCCGTACCGGCAGTAGAGGTTCGGCATGGCGCTTCCGCACGCTACGAGCGCGGACATTAATAACATGTCTTTCTCCGCAGGCGTATTCGCGAGCGTAAGGACGGATTGCATAAACTGAGGCAGGTTGGTTACATCCATGTTTTCCACGATGTGGAGGTTTGCCTGCTCCTCCGAAGTTTGTAATTTTTCAATCATAGTTAAAAAATTGTTAAAGGGTTAAATGGTCGCTTGCGCGACGTTAAATTGTTAAAATCGAGTGCAAAGATAATACAAAAACTACCAATAAAAAAGGACACATACAAAAAAAGGACGTCCATTGACGTCCATTTTTTAGGTTTTTTCTTCATTCGCCTTCCGAAGGCATAAAGATCTATATATCAGTCGAATACAGGCGTTAATTAGATGTAAAAATCTGTCCTTTTTTGATAAAATCGGAAAAGTAAGCGAATTATGGTTTTGGCTGGTTACTATTGTTCGTAGGAGATGCAGAAATACGCATTTTTTCATTGAGTGTTTTGACGGAATAGTCAGCCGGTGCTTTCAGAATAGTGACTACCCATGCTTGGAGGGATTCATCCCAAGTCTGATGAGTTATTGTTTTCCATACATCGTCAAACGTGGTCTTTTTATGTTGCGCCTGCGCCATAGATTTTCTCCGTTTACGGTCATTGCGCCAGTTTTTCTGATAGTCCGGCGTCAATTCACACGTTTCTTCAACCATCACATTGATGCTATACTGTCCTGTTCCGTAATTATCGCGCACACCTGTTTCGCTTGGAATCTGCATATACGAACGCGGCACAATAAAACTCTCACCGAGCAATTCGTATTTAGCCGGTTCGCCTGCCTCGCGTATATAGACAAACGAACCGTTCGGCGTCAGATCAACTGAATCAATCGGGATATTCAGTACAAATTCACCCAGTACTTCATCTTTATGCAGGGAAGGAGTGAAGTCCATCCAAGAAGAGATGATTTGAATCGTCATTTTAAAATTAAAGGTCTTCCTTTCTGCGAACGAGAAAGGCAACGGCAGCGGCGAATTGGGCAAATGTGAATGATGGGGATTAATGATGATTGTGTCCGGTATCAGTTCGAACTTCGAATGGTCCATAAGGCGATGCAGTTTCTGCCGATTGAGATGACAAGACACGTAGAACGATGTGTCCGTACCGATAGTAGCCAGACAGCCTAATCCGTTAAACTGCATTCCGGCCGGATCCAACGCACCTTTTGAGGAACCGGTAGCGTAAAAATCATTAAGGGCATACAATGTGCCGACCGAACTGGTAAAGGTACACTCTTTGGTAGCCGTTTCAAGCCATTCCTGTTTATGTCTGCGATCCATGGTGATGAGTTGGCCCAATGCCTGTATACCCAAGTCAACCACGGAGGATATATAACCGGTAGCCGCTCCAATAGCAGCATTGCTAAGCGATGCCAACAAATCTGCGCCAAAACCGCGAGTATCATCCGAAGCTCCAAGCGCCTGTGTTAAGGTCGTATCCGTGTAGATTGTTGTTTGATAGGCCATCACCGGTTTTTGATTCGGCGTAACAGGTTGTGCCTCTTTGGCTTGCAGATTAGCCACAAAAACGATTATTGCACTAATCGTAAAGAATAACTTTTTCATTACCACATGTATTTAACGTTCATATCTGATTTTTTCGCTTTGTCGATAGGATGATAGAGTAACTCATTATCCATCTCGCTGGTATCATATGCCATTTCGGTAGCGACCAGCACATAGACATCATCGCTTGTATCGGGGAAATACACATCCAATGCACATGTACAGAAACCACTTGGGGTTATCGGACATGCTTCCGCTTCAATCTCGGGTGTCACCACATAACAAAGCGAAACAGTCTTGGTGCGTTTATTCACATGAATAACATTCATATGATAATCCTTGTCCGTCCCATTCTCGAACTCAAAATCCCATTCGCCGCCCACCTTATGTCGCTTAAACTTGAATCCTTTTACTAGCGGGCTTGGGGCATCGGTACACGCTTGTGCGCCAATCCATGCGAACATATCCGCCAATATTTCCAATGAGTCACTGCTGATGATGGCTCGGCTTCCGGAACCAATGACTCCCATAGCATGCATATTGACGGGTTGTGTTCGACCGGATGCGATTTCGCGATTCATGGCTTTCCCGATATGTCTTGCATTGTCATTTTTGGCTTTTCTAACCAGATCGACGACCGCCGTTATGCCAACATGGGAGGAAGTATAGATGGTATGTGGTTGAATAAACTCAATCCGCACACTTGCTCCATCGGATATCTTCACGGAATCGATGGATGCGAGCGCCAAATCATCACTAATAGGTTGCCATTTAGAGGATGCTCCTTCGGCATGACGTTTGTATTGCACATCACCTTGATGCGCATAAACGCGGTACTGCGCGTGCGTTACACTCGACGCACACATTGCGCATAAAAGAATAAAAAGGAGTCGTTTCATTTTGTATGTCTTTTGTATTTTTGTACAATATTGTTTATTATCCCATAAGTAGCCGTAGCAAAATCATATGCCAGCGAAGCCAATCCCAGCATCAGGATAGAAGGGGCGAAATCCATGTATAGATGACAGCCGCTATATGCCTGGCAGCCACACCATATCAGCCCATACATGATGGCGAATTGGCTGAAACGGATGACCAGAAAACCGACATAACTGACATGATTTTTGGTAGTACGTAACAGGATAAGGAATACCAAACATATACAGATTGCAATCATCCAATTGAGCCAAGCCGGGCTGGTCTTGATGTACGATGCACTTAGTATTGTCTGCAAGGCATATGCATGAATGAGTACCCCGGGTTTGGGATCATGCAACGGAGTCAAGTAACTATCTTTGATATCGTCTATCACTCCTATCAATACCACTTTGCCACTCAAGCGCTCCTGCACATCTGCATTCCCCAGTTTTTCGGCCTCTATAATTTCTATCTCGTGACTTGTGAAATCAATGGTTTCAACGGCATTTCCGCGTTGCAGTAACTGATCCGCGCGCTCGGCATCAGCAACCTTCGCCAATTCCAACGCCATGCTCGGAAGCGTATCGTTTTCGGACGTACAGACATAGGGCAGAAACGTACGGACTACATTCCAGCTATGCGCCACATCCAGATTGACATACCCGCTGTGTTGCGGAGAAAGGGTATCGTCAAAGAAAGACAAGGGGATGCGTTGATAATAGGCACCGCCTTCGATCGTGTCCACACGCATAGCACACACCAAATTATCGGTTGTGAGGAGCGTTTGTAGCAAATAATCGTTGTTTTCCTGCGGTACGGCGAAGTAGATATCCAGTCCAATGGCTTTGGGGTGACACGCGTCTATCGTATGGATGGCATCCAGCACACCGTTTCGGTCACAATTATCCACATTGATCACTACCACATTCTGACTGAGCGGCGTGACCGTCCGTTTTTCTTCCACGGAATTGTAAATGTCCGAAAGCTTGAAATCAATTTTTTTCTCCGTCGGCCTGAACAAATCCAAAGAGGTAAGATCTTTAATAATGGATTTGGTCAATAAGAGTGCTATCAGCACAGAGCCGACGATAATGATTCCGGATATCAAAAGATTACGTTTTCTTTCTTCCATATGTTTTTGTTGTTTAGTCTAACAATATAAATCCGGCCCAATAGTAGGGGGATTGGTAGGGTTGCGTAGTGACGGTTTGGGTGGTTGTTTCTACAATCGGTTCGTCTGAACTCGATTTTCTTCTGTTCTGCATGTCTTCTTTTTTCGTGCCGCCAGTAGAGGACGGATGGATATAGCGGGTGACTACCTTTTCTTCGGTACGGGTATAATCGCGTACTTCTTTCTGAGCATTTTGTAACGCTTCCCGTTTGGTCTGCCCTTGGCTATAGTTACGGTAGAAGGCGGTCATCAGCATACGGGTTGCTTCGTCATTCACTTTCCAAAGGGCGGTCATAATGGTTTGTGCCCCTGCTTTCTTGAAGGCTCGCTGCAAGCCGAATACGCCTTCGCTGGTCACATCTCCCATTCCCGTCTCACAGGCAGAAAGCACCACGATATCCGCTTGGCTGAAATCCAAGAGAGAAATTTCCTGCGCAGTCAATATACCGTCTTGCACACCTTGCGGCAAACGATCGCTATGTCCGGATAAGGCTGTATTAGCTCCCGCGAATAACAAACCGCAACGATTGAGAGGATTTAAGAAATATTGCGCGGTATATTGGTTCATTGTTGTTAGTTTTTTAGCATCCTCTGCGGACCAATAAAAACCGTGCGTTGCCAAATGGATAATATTTTGGTTTTTGCCGCTCAATGCCTTGAACGACTCTTCGTTCGCAGCAGTAGAACTATACGTTTGCACCAAGATATCTTTGTCGGCAAGAGTCTGCTGTATTTGCGCGACCTCTTTCTCCGTCCCAGGCAGATAGGATGCCCGTCCGCGGTCTATCGTATCATTAGCCATCGAGCTGACTTCAAGTCCTCTATACGGCACACTGGCAGCTAACAACTCGTCCATGTCTACATTATACTGAATACCGCCATACAAGGTGGCATATGTATGCGAAATCACCGGCTTTTCTAAGGCTACTTCGCGTGTGGAAGAAACTCTTTTCAGATGATACACTTCCGACATCGTGCGCGATTCGTCGTAGGGCAGCGACTCCATAGCAATCAGATGCAAAACGCCGGAGGGAGAGAAATAGACCGTATCCCCCGGTTCAATATAAGGTAACACATGCTCCCATATCAGTTGTGTCATCCGTTTTCCTTTGCGGTGGTATTGGTAGGTGTCGTTGATGTGGGTAGAGTCCTTATTTCGATCCAGCAATTGGAGCAATTCCGGCTCCTTGAATAACTCAATTACCGCAGGCGTCTCATCGTCGTGCCGCAAAAGCATGGCGTAATAAATCGGAATACTGTCATTCTCCAATTTGCCACTGACTATCTCCAAAGCCGCCTCGTGCGGATGCAGCGCATCTCTCACATCCGTCCAATTCGTCATATTAATTGTTACTACAGGATTTTGATCCATATAGGCACGAACGGCATTTTGTAAATTGTTACGAACGGCATCGATATTGGAGTGAACCATGTCTGCCTGCAATGTCTCTCTGTTTGTAATTGTCGAATATTGCGCTTCAAGCGTCAGCAATTGTTTATGAAGCCGACGAACGGATTCGGAAGGATGATTGGAGAGTAATTTGTCAGTCTCTTTATTTAGCGCAAGTAACAGTCCTTTAGAGAACAACTGCCAATTATAAAATTCCCGCATGAATTGCGCCTTTATGTCCGTACTATCCAATTCGTTGTATGCCTGAACAAAGAAATCATTTACGCCTTCATAGCGTTTAAGCAGCTGGCTTGCCTGATCGTCTCCGACGGTCATCAATTGCAGGGCAAATTGTTGTCCAAGGAAGGTATCAAACACCCGCAGTTGCTGCATCGCTTTTTCTTTCTCTTGATTGCGAGCATACACATAGGCAGGATTGAGTCCTGAATAGGATGCATAGGATGCGGCCATGGCCGAATCCGTCCTATTCATCCGATCCAAGCAACGCGCAGCAGCAGCAAAGTCCCCCTTCATCGCCCCATCAATTAAGTACTGGTACGCGTCCACAAACATCGTATCGCCCGATAATGCCAAGTACTCATCAAGGTATTGATGGAGTTTTATGGTATCCTTTTCATCAAAATAATAAGTAAGCAGCGCCTCGATATGTTCATTACGCCAGTCGCAACGGTTGTATGCCAAAGCCTGCTCAAATGGTTTGACATAGGTTTGTGCCAATTCACTGCGACGGGGTTCGTCATATAAAGACAAAAACTGAATGACTTTGGTGTAAAAATCCATGTAGAAACAATTCAAATCTTTGTCTCTGGAGCGCAGATTAACGTAGGGTAGCACATTGAACATATGGGCCTCCATGATGTTTTTAGCGAACTCTTCATTCCCTAATTCATTCACAAAAAAAGGTATCGCCAGCATTAACCCATAATAAACAGCATCTATGGTGCATATGTTCAGTAAATCACGCAACACCTTGGTCTCTAACACAATCGCTCCAATGGTCCATGATGCATGAGTTTCATAGTAAATATTTTGCGTCAGTTCCAATAAATTGCTTAAATATAAACCGAAACGAATGATCCAATCTTCTTTTTCATTCCCATACCCCACCGTTGATAATATCGCTCGCAAACTTTCTCCGCTCCCGTTTAAATATGAGACCGTATGGAATTTTCCTATTTCCCTACACATAGCGAATCCAAAACGAGCATACATATCTTTGTATGTTTCGAACGATTCGTCTTCCATTAGTTCGATAGGACACTGGTTCGGAGGATAGTTAGCGTAATCCTTTCCTTGGTCCAATAATTGTTGCCGATATTGGATAAACGACAATATCCACTCCACATTCTCCGAAGTTTCTGCATGTATAGATGCTAAATATCCGCCGGCATTTTTAACCATAGTCGGGTACAAGAGCCCTAATACCTCTATGGTATTTCGAGATATGGTATTTGTTATTTGTGCCGCATTACCTTCTAATTGTGCTACTTTTGAAAATTCAGAAGCACAGGCACTGGCATCTAATGAAGACAAATAATATTGACCATACATCACCACTTCCTTATGGAGCGGTAGCAATTGTCTTTTTCGAAAATCCGATAACTGAGCTATCAAAGTCGGCAACATATAGGGAGTCTTAAAGAAACGAACATCCCCGACTGCCTGTGCAATAGTGTATAAGGTTAATGAATCCAAGCCCGGACTTATTTCCCTACACGCATAACTATCATTTCCATACAAAGTATATTCAAAATAGTGCGATTTAACGCTCCATTGCTCATTAATTATAGGCGACAGGGAAGGATCCCCCGAGACTTGTTTCTTCACATTTAGATTACCACATATGTCATTGATTAGGGAAAGCAATTCCGCCAATTGCCAATCGGCCGAATAGGTAGTATAAAAATAAGGGGCAAACAAATAAGTCGGCTTTCGACCATCTGCTAACTTTTGGAAATCGGCATCCAGCGATATGAGGCGCAGCACAAGTCGTTCTGCCCATTCGCGATAAACAGGAAGTGATTTGGTTTTTAGTCCGAAAGCGTTAATGCGCACCAGCGTAGTTCCCAGCCAATAACATTGCTCTAAATCACCATACGTAAGAATCTCGTTTACAGCCTTCTTTATTGATTTCGTATTATTGACATCTGCTTGAAGGCCTTTTGATATTTTGTCCGTATAGCCATAGTACTTCGCCTCACTCACTTGAGCGAAGGAGATGATACACGAAAACAACAATATGACTACTATTCCTATGCGCTTCATGAGATTATTTCAACATACATGCTTATTTACGAGATGTAAGTAATTGTATTTTCGGCTGCAAAAGTACTGCTTTTTTTGCATATATGCAAGAAAAAGCGCAAAAATTTGCGCTTTTTCATTGTTTGGGACTTTGCCTTATTTTACTGCTTGTCCGGTAAAGGTATATGTCTTATCATCGGTAAGGATATAGACATTTCCGTTGCGAAGAAGTTTCTGAGCCTTGTTTTTCGGATTGATAACTATCTCCGGCGCTGCGGTCGGGTCACCTCCGGTATATTCATACACGGCTTGAATATTGATACCTTCATTCAGTTTACCACCGATTACCTCCCAATGCAAGAACGAAAAACCTGCGATTTCCGGAGCTTCCGGCAGATTAAAGGTCACCGTTTCGCTGTCAATAATCCCGTCATTTTTGCTGAGATAATTCACGTTACAATCCGTCGGGTGTGCCTGTGGCTTTTCCGGAGTCTCATCGGGAAGAGCTTGCATATTTGTGAATTGCTTCCACTGCTCTATAGCTTGATAAGCATCCATACTTCCTGCCGGCACATACAGCGGAATGGACGTATCCACACCTGCGAACACTCCTAATCCTAATGTCGGCGGAGTTAGTGCTTTACTAATGAGCGATGTCAAACCGCTACACTGTAAGAACGCTAATATATCTATCTCCTTGACACTGGCAGGAATGGTAATTGTAGTAAGACTCACGCATCCTGCAAATGCTAACGTTCCTATCTTGACAATAGTTTCCGGAAGGGTAATTGCCGGCAATTTGACACATCCTCCAAAGGCGCTATCGCCAATCGCCAAAAGACTTTGAGGAAGCGTGACGGATATAAGATTCTTACACTCAGCGAAAGCCAATATAGGCACGTTCGTGATACCTTCCGGTATAATTACGGACTTGATGAAGTCTTTATATTCCAACCAGTTGGGGGCATTCGGCATCGTTCCTGAGCCATCTATAACCAATGTACCTTCCAATGAAAGAACCCATGATACCTGTTCACTGCAAGTTCCGGTAGCAATAACCTCCGGAATTTTCTCGTATAGAGCAATGACGACGAGGTCAGCGGTGATGTTCGTGATAGGTTTGGACCAACCGACGAAGTTGTACCCTTCACGCGAAGGCGTATCTTCCGGGCCATGAGCATCTTTACCTTCCTCGACCGTCTCTTTAAACAACTCGGTTGCATTCCAATCCAAATAAGTAACGGTGTAAGATGTTGGCTGCTCTGGCGTTTGGACTTCACTTACCCAGATATAACCACCCCATTCTACCATATATTTGGGTGTGAAGTAAACAGTAGTCTCACCGGCATAATCTTTCGTTACTACAAAAGGATTATTTTTTTCACCGACGCCATACCAATTTTCAGTCAACGCATTGTTAATTACCTTAACAATCATAAACTGTTGATTTTCAACGAGCGTGATACGCAGGGAATATTCATTCTCAGCTTCTTCGTTTTTAACGAGCACGAGATTTTCATCCAATGCACTAATATCCCAACCGTTCTGACCAATCAGATAGAACCCATCATCAAGCTTACCCTCCGGAATCAACTCGTATTGGGCAATAACGGTCAAGTCAGAGGTGACGTTGGTGATGGGTTTGGACCATCCGATGAAGTTGTACCCTTCACGCGAAGGCGTATCTTCCGGGCCATGAGCATCTTTGCCTTCCTCGACCGTCTCTTTGAGCAATACGGTTCCTTCCCAATCGATGAAGGTTACGGTGTAAGATGTTGGCTGCTCCGGATCTGTCGTCCCTCCGGAAATAGCTTGGATATTGGTGAACTCATTCCATCCTTTTGCATTATGATAGGCCTCAATACTTCCCGCCGGCACATACAGCGGGATCGATTTATCGAATCCACTAAATACCTCGCTATTTATTTTCTGCGGGACGGTAGCATAATTATAAATTTCTTTTACTTCCCAGCACTCATTAAATGCTCTATCGCCGATTGATTTTATGCTGGCCGGAATGGATATCGATGTAATGCCAAAAGCGTGGTAGAACGCACGCTGACCAATGGACGTTACCGCATATTCTTCGCCTTCATATTGTACCGACTCGGGAATGGTCAGCGATTGCAATTGTTCATAATTACCTTCTCCTACATGCGTTTGATACCGCACATCCGCTGTATGATGGTCAGCGTCAAGGTTGTAAAAAAGATCACCTATTTTGACATGCGGATAGATGGTCGGTATAACCAATTCATCCGGAATCGCCTGAATGGAACTAAATTCTTTCCACGTGTCTGTCGTTCGATATGTCTCCAATGCCTCCTCCGGCACATACAACGTGCGCTCCGACAAATCCATTCCATACAAAAAGTTCTTTCCTATAATCGTTTGCGGCGTAGTCGCATAATTATAGATAATAAACAGTTTGGTACAATAATAGATGCCATACTCATCAATCGTATTCACAGACTCCGGAATAACAAAAGATGCGGAAGGCCTTCCATCCGGATAACAAATCAGAGTCGTTTGATCTTTATTGTACAAAACACCGTCTTTGGCACTATAAAGCGGGTTGTCCGGATGCACCTCAATGGAAGCAATAGAATCACATACAACAAATGTATAACCGTCCAGGTTGGTTAAGGTACTGGGTATCGATACCGATGTAATATGGTTGCATACATATAACGCCTCTTTCTGTATCGATGTTACCCCTTCGGGTATAACGCACGCACCGCCTTTTCCTGCCGGCCAGGCTATAAGTGTCGTTTGGGCTTTGTCATACAACACATCATCTAAAGAGCTGTAATTCGGATTATCGGCATGTACGCGAATAGCGGACAAGGCATAGCCTTGGTTGAATGCTTTCTCTCCAATCGATGTCACGCTACTCGGGATATCCACCGATTCTAAACTCGGGCAATAACCAAATGCAGATCTGCCGATGGTCATTAACCCTTCGGAGAATGTGACCGTTTTCAGTTTGGTACAACCATGGAAAGCCATTGAACCGATAGAAGTAACGGAACTCGGGATAGTGACAGATGTTATTCCGGTCGACATAAATGCATACTGACCGATACTTGTCACCTTATATTGGCGCCCGCTATACGTAACCGTCTCCGGAATAACAAGGTCCTTTAAGCCCGTGTAATTTTGGTTTGTGTAGGTGCTTTTGTACGTCACTTCTGCCGTATAGACGGAATAGTAACTATCCAAATTGTAGTACAAGCCATCGATCAGCGTCGAAGCTCCCAAGGCTAACTCGCTCACACAAAGAGCGATGAAAAGAAATAAATGTTTACGCATATTCATTTAGATTATGTGATTCTTTATCGCTTATAGATTTCTATCAGCCTTCGCGGTAGCCTTATAAGCACATAGAGCATCGCGAAGAGGAACAGTATCAGCGGTTCTCCTATCGGAGTCGGATTCGGTATGACGCCGGTCGGAAAATCATCATCGCCCGGATCACCCCAATCGTCTCCGTCACCCCAATCATCCGGTTCCCAGGATTTAGCCCGTCTGGGACTGCAAGTCGGAGCTCCGCTATACGGAGTGTACACCGTCGTAGTCATGAATGCCGAACTACCCACAACGGATGAACACGTGGACGTAGATTGGAACTGGTACGTAGGAAGCTCAGCCCGCCGGGTTGCCAAAGCGGGGGACAGCGTGCATAAGCAAAATACGAGTAATAAAATCATCTTCTTCATATCTATCCTCCTTATCGTATTTTCTGTCCAAACATCGTGTATATATGCCCGTTGCGCAGGATATATATCAGTCCGTTGTGCATAAATTTCACTGCTTGTTCTTCGTCCGTCCCCAGCGGTTCAAAACGGGTCGCAACATCATTCGTACTGCCCGGGTTATAACCGTGACGACGGATATAATAGCGCACCTCATGACTGCTGTACGGGGTCTCGATCTCCAGACATGTACCGTCAATAATCAGCCGCTCTTCGTTCGTCCACGCGTCATAGAGCACGAGTTGGCCGTCAATACTGTTGACACCGGTGAACCAGAGTTTGGTGACCGGATCAAAGGACAGCTTGCTCATGTAGAACGACAACGGCACGTTGAGCACCTCATCCAGCAGGTCTATCGTCAATCCGTAGCCGTCTTCCACCGCATAGATATTGAACGGTGTAGCGGGGTACGAAGTATTTGAGTATTTGTCGATATTGACCGTCGTCAATACCGCATCCTCACCCTTTTGTACCGCATCGTTATAGCCTTGTCCGATCAGCAGACGTGTCGTGCAACGCGACGAAGCCGAGTTGGTAGCCGTCACGGTCATGATTCCCTTGTTGCGTACGGACGCACTGCCACGTCGTGGAGCGGGATTTCGATCCGCCGGCACTTTTTGAGTCGGGTGAGTAACGATACGGTTCGCATTGAGCGTCACGTTTTTGCTATCTGTCGCAGAAGCAACTCCAATCACGATCGCGTGCATAGGCGGCAGATAACGCTTCTGTTCGGTAATCGTATCGGTGCTCGCCGAAGCAGTCGCTTTGCTTACCGTGCGCCATAGACCACCGCCGTCAATATAGCGGAATTCCTCTGTCAGACCATTGTCCGCGATGAAACCCCAGATGTCGATATAACCCATCGTCGGGTTACCGAAGACGAAATACGGGGTAGATGCCACTTTGGTGAGCGTGAAGGTCTGGCTGCTTTCCACAGGTTGGAACGCCAACTTGCCGGCCGCATCGACGCCTCCTGCATTCGTGTTACGCAGTGTACGCAGATTGTCCTCATAGTAGTCCTCGGCCTTGTCTCCGTTCTCATAGTAATAATAGAACCGGTCATCGTTCTTAGGAAGCCGTACGACCGCATCTCTACCGGATTTGGTGCGTGTATAGACTGCCCAACCTTGTGCCGGCGGCAGCGAGAGCGTGAGGGAATTGGTCACTTTTGACCAACCGTCATCGCGCAAGGTATCGTTCTGGATGTCGCCTCCGTTGCCATACTTCACGACGGTACTGCTATAGACGGAGGGATAGAACGCCGCGTTACCCAGCGTATGCGTACGACCGTTCGCGTCAAACAAACCGACGGACCACATCTTCGTCTCACCGGACAGGTCGGCATCTGCCATATAAAGGTCGCCACTCAGCATACCCGTTACCGGGGCGGAGCGGAGTGCCCATTTATCGCGCGGCATGGTCATATCCACTACCACTACGTCGCAGGTCAGACGATGCTGCTGTCCAATAGCGGCTCCGGCAAGGAAGCGGATGTCATCGCATCGGTTATAGGTGAATCCAACCTGTTTGACCGAATCCCTCGAACTGATTCGCGTGGGGTCAGGCAAGTTCGGATACGGCAGGCTGTCCGGCATGGCAGGGATGATGATATCGGTGGAAGTCAGCGGAGCAAAACGAGCATTCTCATGGAGTACCACATTATCCGCATCCACACCGATCCAGTTTTCCGGATCATTCCATTTATTGTTATTCTTGTTCTTGGGAGCCCAGCGCAGATAGTCCGGCACGATAGACAGCGTGAACGGTACTATACCTACCGGACAACCGTCCGGTCCATCCAACGAACCGGTCAAGGTTTGCATCTGGATACCAAAGGTATAACTGTAACCCTGCTTCATCTCATAGTTGTTAGAAGCCGAGGGACGCAGGAGTATATCATCGCCTTTCTTATAGTAATTCGAGATGTCACCACCGTAGTTATACACCTTGTCAGGATCCAGCTTCAGCAGATGCACACCTTCGTAGAAATCAGGATCATCCGTAGAAAGGAGTGAAATGGAGTGGATAGCGACGCTGGTGCGAATAGAGTCAATACGGAGAGCGATCCGGTCCTCCGCCGTACGCTGATTCACCAATACGACCACCGGTGAACTGAGTTGGGTCGAATCGCGGCGAATACCACCGACCATCAACGGAATTGCACCGCCTTTATTCGGTTTGAGTTTGATGAACAACGGGTTAGGACATACCTCCATGTTGTTTTTATTCACCGCTTCGGAACCGGTACCCACAATCGGGAAGATCACGTATTTGAGCGAGTCTCCTTGACTAACCGTGGCAGTTATCTTGGACTGATAGAGCGTCAGGAAACCTTTGGATACCAAAGAGTCAAGCAAGTCATACGGTACTACTCCGTCTGAGAGGATGACACCTGCTGAGTTTTTAATCAACTCGTTCCGGTTGATCTCCGCAAAACTGCGTGCAAATTGGTTCTTATTCGTCTGTACATTGGTGCCTTCGCGACGAAGAATATCCTTTATGACCTTCTTGATATCGCTGTATTTGTATCCGTAGCGGCTCAAGCTGGAGACCTCCGAGGTGTCGCCGTACAGCAACCAGTCGTTGATACACGACCCGTTGACATCCAGCGGAGCTACACTATCCAGGAACATAGAACCTTTGACACGCACACTCAGGTCGTAGGTAGCGTTGGCGCACATATTGGTCACGTTCGGGTCGTCCTTCTCTTCATCGTCCAGCATGAGCACCATTCGGTTGGTCACTTTCAGATTGCTCGTCATGGCGCACTTACTGTTCATCAGTCCTTCTTCTCCTGTGGCCAGACGGACCGTGTATGTATTGTCGGCTGTCATCTTCGCCTGGTGAATCACATAGAGCACCGGTCGAACAACACCGTCCAGATTCTCATACAGATAACCTTTATTGAAGAACGTATCTGTCTTGCTCTTGGTGTAATTCTCAAAGGTAGTGTCAAACTTCGTAACAAAGTCCGTCAGGTTAATGAAGAGTGAATCTTCATCTACCGGCTCATAGGTATGCGCCGGCATGGTGATATGACCGTATATCGTATCCGGTTTGGATACATCCGCACCCGCTTTCTTTTGCGGGTTCAGATAACCGTCCAACATATCCACAAACGTGGTGTCATTGTTCTTATCCGTTTGCTGCACCGTATAATATACATCGCGCATGTTATACGTGAATGTATCCACAAAACCCTGATAATCGACACGCAGCACCACATGGGTAAGGGAGTCATTCATGCCTTCCTCCACGCACTTGGTGTTCGCCTGATAAGCAATCAACGGCGGCTTGGTAGCAAAGATACACAGGTCATCGATGATAAAGTCGTTACCGTCAAAGTCCGACGCCATATTATAAATACGCACGCGGAACTGGTCATACGCACTATGCTGATTGATCGGGAAGAAGATCTGGTACCATTGATTGGACGGCACGATATCGCCCGTCATATACGAGGTGATATCTCTCCATGTTTTTCCGTCTGCCGAGCCTTGCACCGTGAAGGTGAAGTTCGGATTGGCTTTACCTTTCTGATTGCTCGGGTTACCTACGAAGCCGGAGAAATACATCTTCTGCCCTTCGCACAACTTCGTCTCCAGCGACAAAGCTGCCACCTGTCCGGCGGAGTTCATACCGTCGCAGTAGATCATATAACCGTTCTCTGCACCACCGTGCTGCTCCATTTTGTTCCAATAGTTGGAATACGGGATCTTGTTAATGATACCGTACTCACCTACACCCGGGAAGTTAGGTGCGAAGTCATTGTGATACCGGTTATCGGGGATGTCGGGACGTACCGGATAACTGTATCCGTACGAACCGTCTCCCCACGGCAGCGGATGCGGATAGACATGATAGTCCTTGCCCGGCTTGACGTAGTCGAAGTTCAGACGCTCCAGCACCTCGTAGTTCTGCTCGATCTCATCATTGGTGATGAGCGCCTTAGTCTCTCCGCCTTTGGTTTTCTCTAAGATCGGTCCGTACTTGAGCGGATCATGATAAATGACTGTATAGCGACAGATATTGAACCAATAGTTGCCGTCAACCGTTTCCTCGTCCAAATAATCGGGAGCCGTACCGGTAGTTGATTGGCTGCGTGCTCTGAGGCAGTAATAAACCGTATCGGCTTCCTTGCCGGTAGTGATACTGGTCTTGGCAGGTACGTTGAGGAAGTCATCATCCACGGTAACGGGGTGATTACATTTAGCATATCCTGTTCCGGGCGTATACGTGTACCATTCGCAATCTGCATCCCATCCGCCGCACCAGATCATTGTATCCTTTCGTGCATCACTCCAACCGCCATCAGACCAGTGGTCATCGCGCATGTAGTAACCTAACAAAGACTCCGAGTGATCTTTTTTCGCCAGGTTGTCGTAGCGGTAACGCTGCTCAGTACGCAACAACAGACGGTTACCGATAGGAGCCATCACTTCGTGATCCTCCATGTATTTGTCGTTGGTAAACGGTCCGTCTTTATGGGTCTTGTAATTCTCCAGCGTAGTTGCCATATCGGTCCACGGACGCAGTTCGAATACCTCACGTAACGACAAGGTCGGCTCGATGATGTTCTGCATCGTATCCAGCACGGCCGTATCAATCTGGTTGATATACTTCATGGACAACGGCAGGTTGTCATAATAGGCCCCCAGATCGACTACATACGTAGCATGCTCCTTGCGGTAAGGCGGATGTACCTTAGGCGATTTGGCAGGAGGATCTGTCTTCGTGCTGTACTGTACCGACGGATAATGGAACACCGTGTAACGACCCATCGTCACCAGTTTCTTGCCTCCCTTACCGTCATCCACCGAGTCACCGATGATACGGAACGGATAATTGTATTTACCTACGTTTCGCGGCGGGGCAATCCACATCGAATCCGGTATATCCGTATCTTCGAAACCCCGGTCCTCTCTATACCAACGCCACCATCCGTAGAATCCGCGCTCACGAACCGGCAACTCCACATCCTGATCCGCTTCGTCATACGGAGCAGGGTTGTAGTAGTAGAGAATACGCTTGTTCTCGTGGGTCTGCTGACGACCATCGGGCATCAAGGGGTCACCCGATGCACCCGGGCTGTGAATCAGTGTCTGGTTATTGGCATACTGGAACAAACTGGCCTGCGATACCGTCAGGTGGAAATTGACAAATCGCATTACTTCAGGCGTCTTATCATCATCGTCGTCATCCAGCATAATGATGTACGCAAAATAGAGGTGCGCCGAACGCGGCGAACGGATACCGTTCGACTTGCATCGCATCGTGACGGTATTTGCCGTCGTATCAGCAATCTCGCACCAGTCGGGTATTTTACCGTATTCGTCCACCAGACGAATCTCGGCTAAAGCCGTATTGTTCAGATGCATTCCCGCTGTCAGTGTATCGGTCTCCTCTGCGATAGAGGATGCGATCTGACCATCCACATTAAGCGTATTCGTTCCGCGACGATGGACGGTCTCCAAATAGAAGGTATGGAGGCTGTCTTCGCTCACTCCTTCGCGTAGCGAGGACGGGAAAGCAAAGTTATATTCTTCCCTGTCTACCAAGCAGATGAGGGAGTCATAGGGTGCTGTATGATAGGTCTTGCGCACCAAAGGTATCTTCACGTTTGCTTCGCTGATGGATTTGAATCCGCTCCAGTCACCCTTGAACCGGTAAGACGGAGCCGATCCTTGCAGACCTAAGGTCACTTGCAGCGTATCGACGATATTGACGTACTCACCGTCAATCATTACATCCAATGGACTGTCGCCTTCAGGTTTGATAACATGAGTGAAGACTACATCACCAGACGTTTTTGTCAAACCGCTCGACTTAGCTCCTCCGTCAAACGTACGGGCATCTCGTACCAAACTTACCTCATACGTCGTCTTCCATTCCCGTTCTGCGCTCACCAGACTATCTGTGTTAGTCTCTTCTTTTCTAGCCAGATAAGTCAGTTTGTTCGCCAGCAGCATGGAGTACTCGCGGTAGGCTTTAAAACGGGTAACGATATTGACGGGTGCTGTACTGTTGTAGCCGAATTCCGCACTCTCGCGGCTGGGATAGGTACCATTGTTGGTGAGGTTGTATTCTTCCTCTAAATAGCCCCAAGAGAAAGTCGAAGCATCCGCTTCTTTCTCCACCAGCACAAGCGCTGTACCGTTGAATTGCAACCATTGAGGGGTCGGACCGCCATACGATAATTTAACCAACTCTTCCTCGTTCCCGTTATCGTTGGTGTAGATAGCTACATAGTGATAGGTAAACTCGGACGGACTAACAGCAAGAACACCGGTTGTTCCATCAATGGCGAAATATTTGTCAATACCGTATTCTGCATGGAATTTTATCTTTGTATTGTCCGATTCACCGTAGGAGAACTTCCATGGAGTGATGTATTCATCGGTGGCCGTCGTGGCCGCTCCTATTTTCAACGGCGTATTGGTTGTATTCCACTTATAGAGCGTATTGTTTTGATTCTTGTACCGGTGGAAGAGCAGCGTGCCTGCTGTACTCGGCGTGATGAAATAGCGCTCTTTGTTGTACTCCACCGACCATACCAGTTCATCTGCAACCAACGAAGTCTGCATCAAGGGTACGCGTGCAAGCTCTATATCATAGGTCTTGGCGTCTATGGTTACCTGTGCTCCGCTGATCATCAGCGTATCATAGCGCTCTCCGGCTACTTCGTTGTCGGATTTCGTCTTGACCGTGACGTGTTGGTCATCCGTACTAGCACCGACCACTGCGAAATTCGCTCCGCTTACGAAGGAACATGTACCCGGACTCAAATCCAGATGGGTGGTCACATCCTCGGAATCGAGTACTTCCTCCCGGATGAAATTCCCTTCCGCATCCAGCAACCGGCGCGAAGTAATCTTATTCAGCGTAAAGTTGATCTGCTGCTCTTTGTTCGCAAAGGGCGCAAAGACATAGTTGTCATACTCCGGTGTCAACACATACTTGGTCTGCGTAGCCTCATAGTGATAGGTCTTGGTCGTCACCAAGATATCGCGGTAACGCGATCCGTCGGCCAGCACATGCAAGCCGTCATCCGAACTTTGTTTCTTCCAACGGCCGTAATAATTCTTGATCTTACTCGTTCCGGCCGGACGAAGCCAGACACGCAAGGTGTCTACGATATCGAAGGTCGGTCCGATAGGACTGGAAGCTCCGCTGTAGATATGGCAGCAGAAGCCGTTCTCCGTCTCTTCCATATGAACGCTGTCTCCTTCAGCAATCAGACCTTCTGCCACCCGTGAGTCATGGATATACTGGAAAGAATGGGTCAGACGATAATCCAGCGACAGACGCAGGTCATTGGCATTATTCATCGTCTTATCACGGTTCGGGTGGAAATAAACCGTGTCCGGTCCTACACGCAGACAGGCCATCAACTGCTTACCGATCAGTTTCGACCACACCTCCTGCATCGAACTCTCCTCATGATAATCAAACGTGATCGCATCCGTCCAAGGCGTCGTGAGATCCGTCGTATCCGGCAGAATGACATAATGCGCATCCGCTACGGCGATACCGGTGATCTGGAACGTCGTGCCTTCTCCCTCTGTAGCCACACCGTTGAACTGGTTCGTAGCCGGGTCGTATTGGACATAATCGGTCCGTGGACGGTCATGTACCTCATACTCAGCCGTCTTCATTCCGGTGAAATAGCGGCCGGAGAAGAGTTTGGTATTATCGACCGCGGTGCGGTTATAGGCCGGCCAGCCTTCCGTCGATTGGAAAGCACCCGCCCAAGTGTTATTCGCAACAACCGTGTTCGGCTCCGTATAGTACAAACCGATAAACTCATCGTCAGCAGGCGCCCAATACTCGTAGAACGTCAGCGAGTCTTCCACACCTTTCACCGTTTCATGACGCGGGTCTAAGACATACTCGGTAGGAGTACAGAGTTCACAAGTGTGGTTACCGATCATCTTGTAGGTAGTTAGGAAGTTCGGCTCGGTGTTCTCTGCATCCGACATACCTTGATACACATCCGTCCACTCGGTGAAAGTACGAGCACGAGCATAACGAGGTGCACTCGTGTTCGGGTGCGTCAAGAAATAGCGCTTGCCATTCGTAGGATGGATGAACGAGAATGCTACACGGTAGGTATCATCGAAGGTTCCCTTGGCATAGAGCGTGGTTGTTCCTTCCGGTATCTTAATTTCATCCCCGGCATGGTATACCACAGCACCATCCGGTGCGGTAGCCCAACCTAAGAATGTAAAACCGGCTTTCAGACGGGCATCCTGCACCTTCATCGCGATCTTGCCGTCCACTACCACTGCATCCTCTGCGGGGTACTGGTCCGGGATGGCCGTACCAATCAGGCCGTTATAGTCATAGTGGATATGTCGGTCGGTGCGTGCCAACACAAATACCATACCACCATTTGTTGCTGCATTGCCGGGATAGATACGTGCCCAGCCGTAATGGTTTCTCGAGGTCTCTCCGGGATGGTTTAATACCGGAACCTCTGTACCCGGTACCAATGCGCTCCAACCTTCTATATCGGCACCTGGGTCGGTCTCGCTGTACTCCGGACCGGTAAAAGTGGTCGCTTTGATAGACAGACCGATATATTCGTCGGTAATATACCACATCTCATCGCAAGTCCAATACGTACCGTCATCGCTCTTTCTCATCCGCACATTCTTATTGTTGCTCGTACGCAAGAAATAGCCTTCCGGCTCAAACGTCACGCCGAGGTTCGTTGCACCGGAGGTCGTATCGACAACCATCCGACCGAACGCTCCGGGAGAAGGCGTATAGGTCGTGCTTTCACCCGCCAAAGCCTTCACACGCAACTCTTTGATCTTCGTGAACTCCGAGTATGCGCCTGCGGTAGGACCCAAAGAACTTCCACCCTCTGTATAATAGGTATTGTTCTTACCGACATAGAAATACGTACTGTCATATTTCGGAACGCGCATTCCGTCCGTCTTGTAGATCGTACTTTCTCCCACACGCTCCATGCATTCGAACTGATCCAACGAGTAGATCTTACGCCAAGGCGAGAAGTCCGACATCGAGTTCGACTGACGGTAGCGCGTGTAGTTCTGAATATCCCATCCGAAGAAATACGAACCGCAGGAATTAAACGCTTTCTCATCCAGTACGTATAGACGGAAGAGCATACGCTGGGTCGGTTTGTGTTTGTTGTCCGCAAACGCATAAGCGGCTGTACCCGGATTGGCTTTGATCTGACCCTCAGACCACGACTGCTGAATGTCCGTCGTATTGAAGGTCACCAATGCCGCATTCGTATAGGCATTGGGATCATTGCTGCGAGGGATATCAAACATATACACCTCGCGGTACACCAAACCCAACTGGGAATTATAACCCAGTTTGCCATCAAACGCCCAGGATTGACTTCCGGTCCCTCTGGTTCGTCCTTCCTTAGCGTGACTCGCCTCCAAGGTCCCGTTCGGGTCCATATTTGTCGTGGCACGAACGGTCGGCACCACGAACACTACATCACACAGATTCGAATTACTTGCATTGTTGGTCAGGTTACCAAAAAACTTGAACTTACTTCCATCCGTAACCAAGGTGTAACCGTTCGAACTCCACATCGTATAACTGATACCACCCAAGGCGTAGTTATTCTTACCGGAGATACGTGTCAAGGCTGTATCAATCGTCCACACAGAAGCCGCTGAAGGTTCGGTCGCATCTAACGCCTGCGTAATAAGACGAAGATCATTCGCCGCTTTGTACTTAAACGGACCACCTGTATAGGAAGGGTAATGACAGACGAAATACTCCTCGTCCACACCGTCACCGTTCTTATCTGCCATTACGGACAACAGAAACCGGTCTCCGGGCTCAAAATTGACCACAAGACCGGCATCCGTCGGAGTCCATCCGACAGCCAATATACGCGTCGCAAAAAGCAATAGTAAAATACTACTTATTATTCGTTTGATCCTTTTCATACCTCTTAAATAAACAGTTTGAACTGCAAAATTACTGCTTTTTCTTAATATACGCAAATATTTTATAAATAAAATGAATTTTATTTTCTTTTTGCAAAGACGTTTTTACAAAATGAAACGCCAAAAAACGGTAACCCGTTGATGGATTACCGTTTTAAGAAAGTCTGAATGGCAGTTGACGTTTACTTCACTTCCTGTCCGGTGACGGTGTAGATACAATCACCGCGGAGGATGAGGAGTTGACCGTCGTGTATGAACTTGGTACAGGGTACATCGTCTCCTTGTACCTGATCTACGCCTTCTATGATATTTTTCGGTTTTACCGAGATAGCGTAGATATACGCGCCTGCGCCTTCCTCGCCGTCAGCACGTGCGATACGTGCCGGTGCCGAAGCAGCCTCAACGCCGTCCAGATAGATCACCACGAAGGTCTTCTGATGCACCTCGTAAGTGACGCTCGCCTTACCACGCATAGCCTGCTCGATCGTGGAGGAGATATACGCGGCTCCGTATTCGGCAATGCGCACATAGAGCGAATAGCCCGGAACGGTCTTGCAGTCAATCTCTATCTCTCCGCCTCCGGGTTCGAGCTCGAAGGTGATTGTACCCGGCAACAGGGACTTGAGCGAAGCAGCGCCCTCGAAGGCCTCGTTGAGTTTGGCATCTACTTCCTCGGCGGTATTGGTGCTGGCCACCTCTACGCAGCCTTCTTCCTCATTGAAGCTATCTTGAGCACCCAGCGTGATACCTAACATTTCCTCTCCGTTCGGATCATAGAGCGAGAAATCAAAGGTCGTCTCCTCGTCGTTGGGCAGCGGTTCCAGTTCTTCGGGTTCCGGTTCAGTCACCACAATCGTGTAGTGCACATTCCTCAGTGCCTCGAAGTACTCCTTCGGGCATCTCGAGTGGTCCAGACTGTCCATGATGAGTATATTTTCGGCGTGAATGGAGACGGTACCGGCTGCCAGGATTTGCACCTTGCCTTCACCATCCACAACAGACACTTTTTCGTCGTCCGAACGATAGTTGGCGGAAACCAGTTTTGAATCCAAATGAGGAGCGACAAACTCTTCGCCCAGCACCACATGAACGGTGTCCACTACTTCACCTGCTGTATCCATAAAGTAAACCTCCGGGCATACCGGTTCGGGAACTTCCAATTCATAGATCATTTCTGCGTTCTCACTCTTTTTGCCGTCGCGTTCGGCATAAGCAAACACCTTGTAAGCAGAGAGCGTTCCTGTTTCTCCTTTTGCTCTAAACGACAAGTAGCCTGAAATCTTATTCCAAAGCTCGAATTCAAGACCGCTGGTACCCAGGGTATCCACCAATGCGCCTTGTTCATCGTACGACAATTCCTGAGAAGCATAGTATATCTGCGCATCCTCCTCGGCAGAGAAATCAACGGAGAGCCATTCATATTTCTTGTTAGGCAGTTGCTTCCCGCCGTCTACAGAGATAGTCGGTTTGTCCGGCGTCACAGGGATCTCGAATTCATACAGACCAAAGCCGTATTCGCTTTGTTTTTTATTTTTCACCGCATAGGCAATGACTCCCATGGCGTAGCGGTCACCTTCTTCGCCTTCGGGAACGATCTCAAACGGTTTTTCGTAGAGAACGAACTCCAGTTTAGTTACGGTATCTTCCGGTATTGCTACCATGGAACCGCTTTCATTGTAGGTACGACGCAGGAGTGTGTAGAATATTTGCGCCCCTTCTTCGGCGGAGATGGAAACCCTTACGGAAGGCTGATGTGGATCCGGCAACTGTCCCGGCTCTACTACCGGAGCATCCGGTGCCTTCGGCTGGATGAAGACGAATGATTCCTGAGCAGTAGTCGATTTTCTGTCTCCTTCCGCAGCGTACGAAAGAATGGTGACATAGAGTGTTTCTCCGTCGTGAATGTCCGGTGTCACGGTAAACGGCTCCGAATACTCTTTCCATGCATCGTCTTGAATCATACTCATGTTGAACGGTTCTTTGGAGATGACGGTCTGGTAATAAATGGAAACACACTCCTTCGTATCTTCGACTGCTATGCTGACGTTCATCGACAGGGCTGCAGGATCCTCAAAGTCGGTAGTGATGACCGGCTCTTCCAGCGGAACATCGCGAACCAGACGCACCGCCCAGCCGTAGCGTTTGTCATAGTTAGCCGGTATGCTCCATGTGCCGCCCATATAATCGTTACTGAAGGAGAAACCGCAGGCATTGTGCTCGATGTCGCTGGTGCTCGTTGACGTCGGGAAATAATCCAGGAATGAGGAAGCCGACCAGTAGCTACCCGAAGTGTTCACTTTTTCAATCGCCAGATCATTAGGCTGGCGGCTTCCGGCTGCAGGCAGGAATACAGCGCCGGCTGCCTCCATAATGGCCCATTCTTCTAACGTATAGGTGTTGTTATCGAAGTTCCAACTTGCGCCCGAGGTCTGCAGATGCATTCCTTCCGGCAACACCCAGTCGTCCGGCAGAATAACGAAACCGTGAACGCCGTTGATCGTGATCCAGCTTCTGAGTTTGTCGGCATTCTTACGGCTCTTGAGCAGGTAGTACCACTCTTTTTCTGTCAGTGTACGCCACATATCCTGCTTTTTACCGCCGTTCTCGATAGGATAGTGTCCCCAGTCCTTGAAGTCAGGATACTTGCCATAATCATCGGAGTAGAGTGACGGCCAGTTGCCGGTTCCCCATCCGAAGAGGTCTATCCAGTAGGTGCTGTGACGACCGATACGGCGGTTTTCCTCGCCGATGACATCGTATTGGTTCTCCGCAAAGCGGTAGATACCGGTCGATTCCTGATATTGCAGGTTTCCTTGTGAGAATGTCACCTGTCTGCATTTGCTCACGGAGAAACTACCGAACTCTTTGATCTCAGACGCCACCGTGTCGAAAGGCACGTTCGGTGTCGTTTCGGGTTCCACTACTACCGTGTCACGCACGAGGCGAACAGCCATTCCGTAGCGTTTGTCATAACCGCTGCAGTAACCGTCCCCGGCATTGCCGTGCATGGCATCCTGTTTCTCATTCGTGGCGTTGGCACTTTTGGGATGTGTTGCCACATAATCAGCGTAGGAAGAAGCCGTCCAGTACCATCCGGTGGTGTTCACTCCGCTCACAAGGAGATCGCTCGAACGGCGGTAGCCTGCGTAGGGCAGGAAGACAGCGCCTTCAGTTTCCATAAGCGCCCACTCTTCCTTTGTATAGGTGTTATTGGAAAGCACTTGCGTGCGCGGCGTGAAGTTCAATCCGCGCGGCGTACTCCATTGGTCAGGCAGGATAATCATACCTGTAACCCCATTGACAACACCTGCACCGTGCAGCACATAGGCATTATCACGCTTGTGGTATATATACTCCCACTCTTCGTAGTTCAGCGTCCGCCAATAACCGGCTTCATCACCGCCGTTAGCTATCGGGTTGGTTCCCCAGTCCACAAAAGCCGGAAGACTATCATGGCGGTTGGTATAACGCCATGGCTTGTCTCCTGCTCCCCATTGGAGAAGGTCAATCCAGAAGCCGCTGTTACGACCGATACGGTTGTTATCCTGTCCGATACAATCCCACTGATGTTCGGCAAAACGGAACGTGCGGGTCGAGTCGCGGTATTGCAGATTGCCTTGCGAGAAAGTCACTTTCTTGCCTTTGGCAATAGAGAACGTACCGATTTTTTTGACCTCACCGCCTGTCGTTACATCCGGGTCGTCTTTCTTCGTCGGCTGCGGCTGCGGGCTGTCTGCATCCACTACCAGACGCACCGAAGCACCTTGTCTGCGGTCAGTAAAGGACGTCTGCTTGAGACCGTCGTTGGTGAAACTGATATAACCCGCTTGCTGCTTCTTTTCGCTGTCACTCAGCGTAGTACTTTCCTCGCCTGAGGTGCAGGACCAATAATATCCCCAATGGTAAGACTCCTCTACCACCGAGCCTGTGGCTCTGCGGAAGGAACCGCTGGGCAGGAACACAGCGCCTTCGGCTTCCATGAGCGCCCACTCTTCCTTCGTATAGGTATTAGTGGATAACCATGCTCTCGGAGCGGGGCTGAAACGGAGTCCTCGCGGCAGGCAGAAGTAGTCCGGCAGGAAGATATAACCGTGTACCTCATTCACAATACCTTGTCCGCGAAGCAGATCTGCATTGTCACGGCCGGTAGCGATGTACTCCCATTCAGCGTTGGTCAGTGTGCGCCACTTGCCGGGTTCGTTGCCGCCGTTCGTGATGGCATTGTTACCCCATTCTGCATAGGTAGCAAAATCGCTGTACACCTCGGATATCAGGATCGGCTGGTTGCCGGTTCCCCATCCGAAGAGGTCAATCACATTGCCGGGATTCTCCTGACTTGACTGGGCGAACAAGCAATTCCACTGGTTCTCGGCGAACTGCCAAGTCTGTGAACCTTGCAGATACTGCAAGTTGCCTTGCGAGAAGCGGATCTGCGCTCCTTGATCATTGATCGTAAACCTGCCGATAAGTGCCCCTTCCGTGGCATTCATCATTACTGCGCAGCACATAGCTGCGATAAAGAAGAAAATCTTTCTCATGGTATAAATATTTGATTTTTAAATTGTCTTTGCAACTTTCGGCTGCAAAGGTACGAAAAAAATTTGAAATATACAAAATTTTCTTCGGAAAATAATCGTTTTTAATTTATATAAGAAGATTTTTATGCGAAAAATCAAATAAATTTGCATTTTTCTTCCTTTTTCCGTACCCAAAAATTGGCATATATCAATTATTTTGTGTATCTTTGCACCGTATTTCGAGAGCGGATAAGTCTCGGAGAGGACTCGCCTGCAGACTATCCTAGACCATGCCTCTTGAAACATCATTGTAAAACACATAATAACAGCACATTACAATACATGTCTCGGCACTTAAAAACACACGTAATTTCCCGTTTGGACGCCATTATTGATCATTATGTCCCAAGTCCTGCGGTTTCTATTCCTCCCGCCTAACGACCCTCCGACGCGTGTTATCGTCCTTTGCCACAACAAAAAAAACACCGTCACGAGTATGTGGCGGTGATTTCTCATTAGTGCTTTTGCTTTACTTCACCTCTACGCCCAAAACATTGTACATCTTGCCGTCGCGGAGGATGAAGAGTTGTCCGTTACGGAGCAGTTTTTCTATCCGTAGGGAGTCTGACTCTGTTTCTTCCACACCCGTAGGATTCTTTGAGAAGGTGTACGTCCATTGTACCACTTCACTGGGTTCGAATCCGTCTGCGCATGCGATAGCACGGATGATCACATTCTGGTCACCGTATAGTCCGAGGGGCACGCCGTTATATACCAATCCATGCAAACAATCGGGTGTCGATTCGTCGAGCGTATAGCGAATGACTGCTCCTTCGGTAGCGCAAGCGAGGCTCAGTTCAGCGCCGAGGAGGACGACACTGCCGTCGGGCACGGAGGGTTCGGGTGCCTGCGTCTGCTCTAGCGCGCCTGCGCCTTCGATATCGAAGGTCTGCTGGAAGGTCTGCGCCATAGGAACGTCGGCGTAACTGCGAACGCGGTTGCTGACGGTAAGGGTGATCTCGTGAGCCGTGAAGGCCGTAGCGGGAACGAAGCGCGCTTTGCTGGCAAAGGTCGTTGATTCGCCGCTATAGGAGACTTGCTCATCAAGCAGCGTGACAGAGCCTTCCACCTTCTGACCGTTAGCCGTAACGAGGATATTGTCCGTATTGAGCAGTTCAGGTTGCATGTATTTGTCGAAGACGATATCCACGGCGTCGTTGCGGGCTATAGCGTTGAGTACTTCAGGCTGACGAAGCTGCACGATGGGGATGTTAACCTCCAGTTGCGGCGGCGGCACAGGCAGCCACTCGCTTTGCGTAGGCTCGTAGCCTTCTTTCTCGAACCGTACCTGCCATAAGCCTTGCGGAACAAACCACTGATAGAAACCGTTTTCATCGGTGTAAAGCGGGTTCTCTTGGTCGAACTCGGACGCATCCCACATCACTTCTTCCTCTACCATTTCGCCGAAGATATTCTCGCGTTTGTCTTTATAGTAAACGGTAGCCTGTACCCCTTCTACGCGGTTTTCTTCCACGCCTTCATAGACAAATCCCGCAGGGTCCCAACTGATCCTCACAGGCTGCGTTGGGGGATTTATCGGGCGCGGGTAGTCATTTTGAGGTTCGCAGTCCAATTCATTCAATTGGGATATAATACTATTCCAATTCTTTTTATTGGTTTTGTTAAATTCATCTTCCCAATGATCCGCGGCAATCGATGCGATAAAGGATGCTATATTCAGTGTTAAAGATAAACCGGCAGACTCAATAGCCCCCGCTGCACCTGCAATATCCAGACCGGTTGTGGCTACATCTACCGTCCCCTTCATGGCGTATCTGCCATTAATCCAGTCTTGGTGTTCTTTTGCTTTTGCAGCCAGTTCTTCAGCACGATCGTCGGCACAGTCTTCAATATCCTTCATTAATTCATCCCATTCGTCACTTATGCCTAATCCGTTTCTAATATCGCTACCAATATTCCATCCTCCCATAAAAGCGCCTAATCCTGCCGTAGCTTTGCCAAGCGCGCCGACTCCCGTCTTAGCCTTCGTATATCTGCTACGTTGTTGGGCAATTTTCTCCATTTCTTCCAGATAATCAGCGCCACTCTTAATGGGGTTCGGACCGGTTCTTGCGAGTTTCATAAGCTGGCGTGTAAAGGCAATGTCATCTTGACATTTCTGAATTTCCCGTTCACATAGCATTTCAAAAGCTTCTGCGGCTATTCCCACGGCGCCATTGCCGTACGAAATTTTTTGCGAGGCCAGCATTTCCGCTTTTTGTGCCCAATCCTTATACTCCTGCTTCGTATTCGGCATGGTTAAACGATCGCTTAAATCAATCTTAATCTCGCCACCATCGGGGGTATATACTCGAACATCCGAGGAGTTCGGAGGAGAACAATTCCAATCTTTTATATTCACCTGATTTGTTTGGTCATTGATGATGGGTTTATTCATATCCACCTTAATCTCCGGTACATTGGGCGTAGCCGGATATGTATAATGAATCGGTTCATAGTATTGTCGCTCCGCCGCTTTATACTCCTCTGATGGTTCATGATTACGTTTTTTCAATTCATTTTCGATTTCCTGTTTCCGCTGCTCACCATCCAGCGTCTTGATATGGTCAATTATCGCCTGATCTTCGGGTTTGAGCGTATTATTTCCCCAGTGGATACCATACAAATTGAAGATGTAATCCAATCCTGCATCGAGTTCTTCGTCCGTTAAATCATCCGCTTCTGCTTTTTCGATTAAATCGTCAAATTTGTCATTTGCCAATGCTTGAATGCTATCTTCTTCGTGCAATAATTTTTCCGTCTCAGCAAACGCATCATTAATAATGGATAAGTCGAGTTCGGATGAAGTAGTAGAGACGAAGTCCACACTGACATTGACAGGAGCATTGCTATTATCGAAATAATGCTTAGCGACCCATCGATCCATTGCTTTATCATACTCGGCCGTTATCTTGGTATGCTTCCCTTTCGAATCGAAAGCAAACACCATCACATCCGAAACGGCATTGGTATCATTATTGAAGAAATCAACGATAAACACATATTCCGCAGGTGAACTATAGGAGTAAGTGGACGGAGAAACCGTACCTTTGATCATATCAAAAACGATATTGTTTCTCTTATATTGCATCGTCACCGTTTTAACGGCATTACTACCGGCATCATATATACATTGCTGTGTTTCGGAGAGCAATTCCATATCTGCGGTTTTAGCCTTGGCATAAATATAATGCTTGGAGAGGTTATACGCATTAGCGAGTTCGCACTCTGCGGTCCATTTACCGGAAACCATCGCCACCGTTTGTCCAATCACGTTACCGTTGTCATAGATTTCGATATTGGCTTTACTCTGCGCGGTACCGCTGATGGTTATTTTCGTTTTCGCTACCGTAGGAGGAACCGATATGGATAGTGCTTGGGCGTTAAAGTATGCCGAACCGATAGGCTGTGTCACCGTTTTGCCACCCAAATTAAATCTCACATACGCGCCGGGGGCAAATGATCCGCTCACCATCGGCGTTGCGCAAAAACGCACTCTCTCCGAGGCTCCGTTGACAGGTACAATAACCTGATTGCCGCTGATGGTATAACCGCTTGTATTATTACCCACCATTACTGAATTCTCAACAAACGAGCAACTCTCGGGAATATCGACAATTAATTGTACGTCGCTAACGGCAGACGCATATTCGGGTTTAAAATCAACCCTTCCCGTGAAGGTCAAATAATTACCTATAACGATGGATGAATTATTCACGGTGAAGGATGTCCCATTTCCTGTATAGTACAACTTCGTTTCGTCTAATTGAGGTACTTTGTCCAGATTGATCTGACTGATTTTACCACTTACTACGTTCAGTTGGTTAATCAGATAATCGGTACCGGCGACGAGATTGGAAGAAGAGAGTTCCTTTATGTCATAGATGGTATTAAACAAATCGCTTTTACCCATCGTGACCAGCGTGTAAAGACCATCCTCCAGATCGGTTAGTTTGATAGACGAATTCCTGAATTCAGCCGTTTTAACCAATTTGCCTTTCGAATCATAGAGACTGGCAACGGTTATGTTGTTCTCCGAATCATTGAAAGAGGCGTGAATTTGTCCGAACTCTTTAATTTCCAGAGAAGCCACTGCGCTTTGGTCGGCAATAGTAACCAATACCTGTATCGGCTTAAAGTCGTTCGTCCGACTGGAAACCGTAATACGAATCACATCCCCGTCGGCAACAGGATCCAAGAGAACCATTCGCGGGTATTGTATCTCAAAGCGGTTAATCGGCGTATTGGTCGTCGTATTAAACAGCGCAATATCCACGTTTTCCAACGCACGATACCAATTCTGTACGACCGCTTCCACCCCTTCCAGCGTAACAGGAATGAAACGGAAAGCATACGATATTTGTGCACCGGAAACTTGGGCCATTTTGATCGTGTCCGTAGCAGAGAGGTTGGCTAACTCGCATTTAACGCAGTTTTGCGCAGAGACAACGATATTAAACCGCTCCTTATCAACAATAGACAGTTCAAACCGCCCGTCTCCATTGGTGACCGTATTGAACAGTTTGCGGTACTTGTCATTCACCAATTGGGTCACCAGCACAGCAGCTCCGATAATCGGTTTTGCCGTAATGCTATCCACCACCACGCCGGATATCGTTTTCATGGCATGGGGTTTCAATGAGGTGATCTGTACGGGTTGCTCCGCATCTGCCACGACACGTACAGCCGTGTCGGGTTGCTGGTAGAGCGCACCTAAGGTCTCATCCAGAGCGATCTGATAATACACAATATCCCCTTCGGCTTGACCGATGAGGGCGGTTCCTTTATTCAGATATTTGCCTTCCCCGTCTGTCCAAGTGATGGCAGAATGGGCTGTAACATCCTCATTTTTGTCATTCACAACGCGCACAGATAAATCTACGGGACGCAGCAAAGAGGAGAACATCACCGTTGTGTCTTTGCCGATGAAAGTAACCATCTCTTGACCGAACACTTTGTTTTGCGCATTACGCAGTGTCAGTTGATAAGTGGTCTCATCAAATACGCCCGAGAACGAATACGAATTGCGCTTCGTGATTACATATCGACGCAATTGTCCGCTCTGCATATCCAGCAACTCGAGGAACATGTTTTCGTACAGTCCTACCTGCTCATCAGACAGGCTGACAAACAAAGCCTGCAGGTCTATCGGTAACAATGTAAAGGAAGACCACAACTCGCTTGCCTGGTAAAGCGGCATTGAAGCGGCCGGCATACTAACCACCAAATCATCGCCTACCTTGTAGAAAAGCGAGGCTTTATTCTGTGTAGACGTAGGCGGCGCATAGGCATAAATCACCAGTTCTTTGAGACCGGAGCAACCGTAAAACGCACTATTACCAATCGTTTCCACCGTTGAAGGCAGCACTAATCGATGCAATTTAGATAGATTTTCGAACGCCCACGCCGGTACTTCCGTATAGCCGACCGTGCGGCTAAGATCTATCGTCTCGGCATTGGTAAAATTACGCACTATTCCATAGTCAGAACTATTCATTTCGCCGACTATGGTAACCGATGTCACTTGGCTGTAATTACCTGATCCCACCAACGAAGAAACCTTATCGCTCAAACGTCCCGGTGTAAACCGGTCGATAATCAGGATTCCCGAAGCCGGATCAAAAAGATTGGCTCCCGGGTCTTCCGGAGAAACGGGATTAAACCGGAAACGTGCGGTAATGGTTATCTCGCTTTTGCGCATCGTGAGGGTAACAGGATTGTTTTGCGACTCCAATTTGTCCCCGACATACCAACCGACAAACTCATAGCCGGCATTATTGTACGCATAGAGCGATTGCTGTTTGCCTTCCTGCATATAGAACGAAGACCTATTCACCGTTCCCCCGACAGAAGGAGAGGTTAAAACCGTCACTAAGTGTTTAACCGGGGTCGGATCTTGCGGGTCCGGATCGGGAGGAGAGGCAGGATCAAAAGGCTGAATTTCAGGATCATACAGCATTTGCGCAGTGATGACTACATTCCGCGCAGGCATCGTATAGGTGAAATTCTTGTTAGTAGACAATATCTCTTCTCCGCACACCCACTGCTGGAATTTGAAATCCGTAGCAGGTGTTATTCGCAGACTGATTTGTTTCCCTGCTTCGACCACTGAATGTGCCACATTCACTGTACCGCCGGACTCAGGGGACACCAGCACCCGTAACTCATAGTACGGCTGCGGATCGCCCGGGTTGGCGGGGTCGAATTCGCCGCTCTGCGCGTGCAGACATAGCGTCCACAGGCACAAGGCGAACAGACATGTTATAAACCGTTTCATAATTCAGTTCCTCCTACCGTAAATTTCTTTCCTTGCGGATTAACAATAATCAGTTGACCGTTGTGGAGCACCTTGGTACATGGTACATTGTCGCCTTGTACCTCATCGATTCCTGTCGGCACCTTCGGAGCAAAGGTGATAATGAAACGACTATCATATGTGCCGGCCTCGGTGGTGAAAAGATAATCACCGAGTGTCAAATCGGTCGAGATATGCGTTTCGGTATCTGTAAGGAGCACTTGACGTTCCTCGCTCTGCGGGAGATTGAGGTGGAGTGTATAGTCGCCTGTCTTACCGAAGAAAGCACCCAATACATAACTGCTTGCCTCGGGACGCTCGTCGATCGCGTAGCGAAGACCGTTGTCGTTCACAAAGAGTTGCGGTACCGACATATCAGACGACATCATCTTCGCTGCATCGCGGGTAATCTCATAATCGGCGGAAGCTTGGTCATTGAGTACCAAACGTGCCCGATCGGAATAATCCTCATTGGAGAGAATGAAATTGAATACTTTGCGAGTTGCTTGCCGCATAGCCGGAGCAGAACGACGGTTGTTATATTCCTCCTGCGTGATTTCTCGATAGTTCGTGGAGAAACGTCCTTCTTTCGGGAAACCGATTTGTGTAGTACCTTGCGGAGCTTGAACGAAGAAAGCCTCAGCAGGACGGAGGATATACGAATCATCCTCGAGCGAATATGCCACATAACTACTACCATTCCATGTTGTAATCGGTGCACCGAATTCCATTTGACGAATGTCATATGCACACGGATAAGGATTGCCGACCAGATTCCAACTGCGATTCTGCGGGAACTCAGCCGAGTACTCTACCAGCGGTACATTGACATCTCCGGTAGCAAATATATGCTGCTGATTGGCATTCTTTACTGCCGGCATATTGAAGTAATAGAGGAAATTATAGTAACTACTGGTTCGGTTATTGTCATAACTACCGCTATTCTCTACTAACCAATAGAGGATATAGCCTGTATGAGCTTTGAGGACTCCGTCGGAAGGTACGTTATTCCAAGTAGATCCGTTTCCGGAAGCACGGTTTGCACCCGAATACTCACGGATGACCCATTGGGAAATTCCGACTTTTCCGGACCCTTGCGTCTGAACAGAAATGTCAGACATATTGACATCAAACGGTAATGAGAAGAAATTCCATTGACCGGAACGGGGCACCAGCCGAACCGTTACCTCATCGGCCGTAACAGCGGAGTTGGCATGCAGGATTCCGGTATAGGGAATAGATGTAGAGTAAACAGTAGTATAATTGCCATTATTATCATATTGACTATTAGAAGAATATTGCACGGGGGTACAACCTACCTGCTGTACATAGCTCCCTGCAGCAAGCGCATTCTCCGCGCTCATTGCCAATGCACCGCCGGCATTGATGGTGATATCAGCCTTATTGGCAATGCCTGTTGTACTCAACAGCATAAACTCACTATTGATCGTGATATCGGAAACGGCCTCCGTCATCGCTTCAATGTGACCGAACTTATACCAGTTGGAATGCAACTTATAAGCCGCCAAACTGATAGAAGGAACATGTAAGGTATCGTCCGCTACATTGTCCTTATTAAATACACTAAACACAGGGGGCACTATGACATGACAATACACATGTTTCCATGTATCGGAGAACGACGACCAAGAAGTAACTTTCGCCGGGATCGTGATGGAGGTCGCATTGGAGAAATTACCACTCCCTACGCTAATCAGATTATCCGGCAGCTGCACGTCAGTAATGGTATTAAGAGCATAATTTCCGATCGATGTGAGGGCAGACGGTAGTTGGATGGAATTTAACAGCGCACAGTTATAAAAACACTCCTCCGGAATTGACTGCAATTCATCGGACAAGGTTACTTGGTCCAATTGAGAACTTACGCTCGATGTTTTATACATATAAAACGCTCTCTGTCCCAAACTGATAGCATTAGGGATGTTTACCTGCTCTATACTATAGCAGTTTTGGAACGCATAATTACCAATCGAAGTTACCATAGGCATTGTCACCGATGAAAGCATTCTATTTCCTGCAAAGGCATAATTACCGATAGTCTGTACCAGCGGCATCGAAACCGATGTCAGTGCAGTGCTTGAATAGGAGGAAGTGCTGGTTTCATAAGCAAAGGCAGCATAGCCAACAGATCGTACTTGCGGCAAATTCAATACCGCCAGCGCCACGCATTTGTAGAACGCATATTCGCCGATTGTTTCCACATTCTCCAAATTGATGGAACGCATGCGCTTGCAACCATAGAAGGCATTGTTGTTGATGGTTTTACAAGAACTCGGAAGAACGACTTTGGTTATATGATCCAGATCCTTACATCCTCCGAATGTGGCGATGTCCGTACCGGACATATCCAGTTCTTGCAGATTGGTCATACGGTTGAAATAGGTAAAGTCATCCTCGTTCAGCGAACCCGTAATGGTAAGGCCTACGATATCCGTCCATGTAGCATCGCCCAGTTTCTGAACCATCATCTGACCAAACGTACCGGCAGTCGCCACATGTACCGTGTAACTATTGGACTCGTTGGGGGCTAAATTGACATAGGACGTTGTAACGAGACTGCTGTTGTACTCAAAACAAGTAGAGCCGGTAAAAGCCGAACTGTTGATATAATATAAGGGGCTATTATCCGATTGAGAATCAAAGCCGACATAGAAGGAAGTTCCCTTTTCGAATGATACCTCATAGGTCCACCATCCATCTTCCGCAAGAGTCATCTTCTGCGCAGCAACCAATTTGGTAGACGAAGAATTGCTATACGACGTAGCACCTGTCCATGCATAGAGATAAGCCGCATCCCAAGTGAGCGAATAGGGATTGAGGCGTATGATAGCTTTATCCATCTCAACCTCTCCATCCAAATTGGAACAATCCTGCTGTTTATAATTCAGTTTACTCGTTTCAACGAAGTTTCCATCCAGTTTGTAGCAAGCCGAAGCGGTCACGCCCAAAATGTCTGCCGTCTGGTAACTATTCGCCGATCCCCCGTTGAAAATGATATTGGCAGAAGTAACGCTTGCATCAAACATATAGACGTACTGGCGATTACCAATAGAGGTCATTTTTGTACCGGGCCATGCGCCTATCAGTGCATTATCTTCATTATCCCATGCGTAGATATAGGGAGTCCAAGAGAATGTAGTAGGCATCGTTAAAATAATGCTGATTACTTCCGAACCTTCTCCTGAAGCACTTTCTTCCAAAGTTACTACCATTGAAGTGATACGCGCTTGAGAGCCGGAGATTGAATAGGACCATATTGTACTATTTATTTCCACTTCATTCGCCAAACCACCGGTATATTTAGTATTTGAGAACTCAAAGCTAATTTTATTGATCACTCGGGTGGCAGAATAAACGGTCAGCACGGCACCGGAGTAACAACGCAATGACTCCGATGCGCCGTACGCTTTATCACAAGATACGGTCACGCCATTTATCGTAGCAGAAACCGCGCTTCCAGTGCCGCTGGTACCCTGTCCTTCAAAATTAGAAACAGCGAAAGGCACCGGTGTTGTAGCCATTAGTTGGTTTTCGCGCGCATACGAGCGGCTAACGATCAGCACTAACGCGCATAGAGCGCAAGTGAGAGTGAGAAATTTTTGTTTCATACTGATTGCATTTTAGTGGTTAATATTGTGTTTATATTTAAAATTTCACTTTGAGTTTTCGGAAAACGCTTTCTCCAGTTCAGGAAGGTTGAAGTCTTTTTTGCCGCTACGAAGAGCATAAGCCAGCATGTGGCAGAAAGTCTTCGTGTCAGACGGATACCCGAATGGAGTGAAAGTATGTCCTGCTTTCCAATCATCGGCGTAGGCGGCGAGGACAGCGCCGTTCGTGCCGTGGATACGCAAGGAAGCATGCTTACGGCCATAACTGTTCGGCCTCAAAAGATAGAGCGCATTTGCCTCGTTCACATTGTCGTACAGATGATATTTCAGCCCATCCACAATGATATAGAGTATCTCGTGCTCGTAGTGGTACGGCTCGCGACCGCCGGGCTCCTCGCCGTAACGACCGAACTCGATACCGCCTTCGCGATACCATATCTCGCGTGACTCGAAGCGGGTCAGTTCATCGACCTGGCACTCCAAGTCATCAATATGCCAATCGTAACCGTTATCAATGGCTGTGGTCAGCAGCCAGCAGAAATTCTTCGCGTCATGTCTCTTGCCGGTTATTGAGGTGCACAGATAGTCCGGTTTTTTGAGGAACTGCCGGCATTCGTACTCCACATCGAAGCCGTTATGGATATAAGCGACCGCTTCGCCGTTATGCAGAATGATGGTCATCGGTTCGTGCCCGTCCTCTGAGAAGCGATAGACCTTACCGTGATAGCGCAACGTCAGACCGTCGGGTTCAAAGGACAACAAGCGGGAACTATCCTTCCAAACTACGTTTGGAGGAAGTTGAGACTTTGTCTCAGTTTGGGGTTTGGCACCTTCGGTGCTTGTTTGAGGGTTTGAGGTTGTTTGGGACGCATGGTCGCGCTTGCGCTCACGGTAATAGAGCACAAACGCCACAATAATCACTATCCAGAGAATCGTTACCATACTACGGGCAGGTGGTTAAAAGGTTCGCACAAACCCATTCTTCATCCATCCAGCCGATGACAGAAACAAAGGGATGTTTCCATTCGGCTTCTTCTTCATTAGCCGGTTCTCCCCACCGCCAATCGTTAGGATTTGTACGGCAGAAGACACGCCGTGTCTCGGGATCTGCGTCCAACACATCGACGTTGCATTGCACTTTCAGCTTGCACTCCACCGCTTTGCCTTCGGATTTCCGATAGAGCTTGATGGTCTGGTTGCTGTAATTGCGCGTGCTACAGGAAACCGAGTCCGTATGAATGATGGGATAGCGCAAACCTTGGAAGGGGTCGTGATAGCGCGAAGCGGTAGGAATAGGATTGCCGTTTTCGTCTTCGCCTTCAAAAATACCGTCCATTTCATCCAGACACCAGTAGGACAACACGATCCACCAACTGTTATGAAGGGGATAGAGCAGACCTTCGAATTGGTACCCCTGATAGGTGAAGTCGAGATTGAAGGCCGTCTTCTCGTTGCATCCTTCGGGCAGGTTGATTAGTTCCCCGTGCGGCACGCTCGATTGATCCCAATAGGTTATTTCCTGCGAGTCAAGGTTGTCGGCGGCAGAGATGAGATCACTTCCGAGCACATCTTCGTCGCCTTTATTCCATTCGTAGAGGTCTTCGTTATCGACCTTACTGCGGAACGTGGTGAGGTTGCCTTCGCGGTCAAAGACGTAGAGGTTTCTCCATTTGCGGTCATCGGCCGTCCAGTGATTGATGACAGAGCGGACCCCGACGGGCAAGTTGAGCAGTTCTATATCCTTATAATAACGTATGTCGCGCACGAGTACATACGCGCACGAATAACCGTCCTCACTGGTATACACTTTTTCCGTCCAATTGCCGATTCGGTCGTACGTAATGCCGAAATACTCGCTCATCTCGCCTTTCTGATGCCATTGCGTGAAGCAGAACGTTGTGTCACCGAATTCGGCTTCTGCCCGGTCCTTAAAGTCCACTTCTTTGCGTTGCGGCGGGAACAGTTCAAGGATCACATCTGCATAGGCATCAACGGTATTGTTATCGGCGTTGTAGGTCTCGAGAAACTGGATTTTTCCTTCCGCGTCATAGGCATAGCGATAGTGCGCATAGAGGCCGAAGACACATCCTCCTGCCTGGGTAAACGGGTTCATATATTCCATGTACTCGATGAGCCGGCCTTGCGTGTCAAAGCGCCAGACAGTCTTACCGTAGTTATAGTAGTCATACTCGGTCACTTCTGCAACCGGTCCGCGGAATCCGAACCACGCCAGATGATCCTCGGGAACAGAGTCTCGAGGAAGCGGTTCGTCCTGCGCGGCGAGCGGTGAAATCATCACCGCTGCCGACAGGAGCAGGAAGGGATATTTTAAAATTTCAAATTTCAAATTTATTTTATAAGCGCACCTTCGATGGTATAGAGGCGGTCACCGCGGAGAATGAAGAGCTGGCCGTTGATGAGCAGTTTGCGGCTCTTAACAGCGTTCTCTTGCGTGTTATCCAATCCTTGCGGAGCAGATTCTTCATCGAAGATAGCGGTCAGTTCATAGTCATCATCCACAGTCAGTTCACGCGTAGCGTCGGGATTGCCGTCTGACCAGTTGACGAACTTGAATCCTTCTTTCGGCGTAGCGATGAGGGTGATCACTTTACCGTCCTCATACCAACCTTCACCGGAAACGGTACCGTGCTTCTCGTCGTCCACCGTAAGCGTTACTTTGAAGAGCAGCGGGTCGGAAGGTGCGAAGAACATCTCTTTGCTCACGTTAACCGTTCCTTCGTCCTTCGTAGCATGCTTGAGAACCAAACCACCGGACTTGCTTTCGTTCCATGACTGCCATGCAACCGCATCATCGTCGTCACTCATAGTCTTAATATGCAGGGTTGCGGCATTGACGCAGAGACTGTCGGCCCGGAGAGCTGCTTTGTTATGGGCACCTATGGCGATGATCTCTGCTTGGCAGCGTTTTACTTCCATTTGGTAGAGTCCTGTCTCGTCGAAGAGTATGCCGTTATGGCACATGAGGGTCAGTTCAGCGCTCTTGTCGCCGAAGATGACAAAGTCACCTCCTTGAATCTCCACACCCGGACGCTCTGAACCCGAACTGAGTTGGCTCTTGCCCTCCACTTTCAGATTCAATCCTGCTGTTGCGTGCAGTACTTGGCCGTTCGCATCATCCACCTCTGCGCCTTTCAGCGTGAGGGTGTTGGTCGTGTTGTCATAACTGCAGGTTCCATCGCCGAGAATGTCGGCTTTGTTGCCGTCTGTAATGGTGAAGCCTTGGAGTGCAACCGGATAAGGCTGACCGCTCTGAGTGGTCTGAGCAGCGAGGTGCAGACGGAAGGACTCATTGCCCGCAAAGTCGAAGATACCTTCTTCTTTGACGCTGCCACCGAAGGGCAGTACGACGTAAGTTTTATGGAGCGTGAGGTCGCTGGTGAAATAGCCGATCGGGCTCACTTCGTCATTGGATACGAAGTCCACGTTACCACCTGCATGGATATCGCAGTGTGCACTGGGCGGCAAGCCTAAGCACTGACGAGCACCGACCATATTGACGATATTCGAACAAGAAGCATCACTTGCCGAGTTGATGTTCAGCGTCACTTCGGATCCGTTCGCGAAGGCAATAACGCCATCCTCACTCTCGGAGAGGATATCCAGCAAGAGGCCGTCCGAAGCCGGCATCGCATTGAAATGCGTATTGAGGTTAAGCGTTGCGTCTCCGTGGATACGGATAGCAGAGTTCGCTCCGCCATAAATAGTAGCGTTCTTACCGCCGATAAAGAAGGTATTGATTGCCTCACCCGGGAAGATTTCAATAGCCGGTACATCCATCTCGTGCGTACGGATAGAAGCACCATCACCGATCCATACGCCGCTTGCCGTTACGATGACCTCTCCGATGATACCTTCACCGGTAAGCGGCTTGCCGTACTGGTCATCGCGTACCGACTGACCTGCTACCACAATAGGCGACTCGATAGATACGATATTGAACTTATTCCATACATCCGCGGCTTTATACGACGCCACGTCATCTATATGTACGAACAGCGTGCAAGCAGACGGGCTGATACCGTCGAAGACGGTTGCTTCGACTGCAGCAGGTACGGGGCGCTCGTTGATGATCGTCTTGAGGGCAGAACAGCCGCTGAACGCCTGTTGGTTGATAACACTCAACAGAGACGGCAGAGTGATGGTCTCCAATACCTTGTTGTTCATAAAGGCAACAGGACTGATAATGGTCACGCTATAGGTCTTTTCGTCTACGCTGATTTGTTCAGGCAGTACGACCTCCTTGCCCAAATCGGAGTATGCACGTCCTGCATAGTCCACGGTCACTGTTGCCGTCAAATTCTCGTCATCCAGACTATAGAAGATACCATCGATGCAGACTGCCATCTCTTGGATGGTGAACTCTTTCCAAACATCTGCATCGTCGTATGCTTCCTTACATCCTGAAGGAACTTGGAGAATCTGCTTCGTGTATCCGTTAAACGGGTTTGCATCTATGGCTAACGGCGTCTTAGCGAAATTACGGATAATCAGAAGGTTCTCGCAGTCACGGAAAGCCGCAAATCCGATTTCTTCTATCGTCGAAGGCAAAGCAATCATAGTAAAGCCGGATTTTTCAAATGCTGTAGCACCTATCGAGGTAACGCCCTCCGAGATGGAGAGTATCGAAGAACCGGTACAGCCTTGGAATGCATCATCCCATATCCGCACTTTGTACGCTTGTTCGTCCACCGTTATGGATCCCGGAATGACGATGATTTCTCGGCTCATCAATTCCGAGAGGTTGTTATTCCATTCTTTCTGATTGATGACCGAAGCAATGTTATTGGACTTATCCAAGGAGTAGTATATTCCGTCGATGCAGACAGGCAGTTCAACGATTGTAAAGTCTTTCCATTCGTCGGCTTCTTTGTACTTGCTTGCACTACCGAACGGTACACGGAGGACTACTTTACTCTTGTCGAGTTCGGAATTGAAGACACCCTTGTCCTTGATGTCTTGCGGTTCCGTTGCATAATTGTAGATTACCTGGAGGTTCTCGGTACTGTATGAGAATGCAAACTTACCTAAGTTCTTCAGAGTCGAAGGCAGACGAATCTCTTGAGGTGCAGCATCGGAGCAGTCCGACATAGCATCTTCGCCGAGCGTTTCGATGCCTTCCGAGAAGATGATCTTTTTCACATTCGTGTGCTGGAAAGCGTGGTCGCCGACAGTTTTGACGTCATACACTTCGTTCTCAAACGCAATCTTACCGGGTATGGTCCAAGACTCGGTGTTGCGATCCTCGTAGTTGGTGTATTTAGCGTACCACAAGTCTTCGCTGTACACTTCGTAAGTAAGGGTTGCCGTGTGGTTCGTCTTATTGAGGCTATAGTAGAATCCGTCGATGCAGGGGTTCATCTCCACTACGTCAAATACCGACCACTGCTCTGCATGGGTATAGCGTTCTCTGCAACCATAGGGCACATACAGTTTGGTACCTATCGGTATTTCATAGAAGACGTTGATGCCGAGCTTGATGGTAGAAGGATCGGTAGCGAAGCAGTGTACCTCCTGAAGTGCATCGAGGTTACCGAAAGCCACATCGCCTATTTCTTCGATGCCTGCCGGCAGCCAGACCTGTCTGAGGGCAGACTGCCAGAATGCCATGGCGCCTATCTTGCGCACATTCTCCGGGATACGCATAAAGTAGAGGTTAGTACAACCTGTGCCTCCCCAGCCGAATGCGTCACGTTCAATCTCCGTCACAGCTGACGGGATGTTGAAACCGTAATAGCCTCCTACGTTCGCGTCTTGGAAGACACCACGACGGATAACGGTAACACTCTCAGGCCAGTCTATCTCGTCCAGACTCTTACAACCCTTGAAAGCATATTCACCGATCTCTTTGATAGACTGAGGCAAGATAAGTTTGTCTATGTCCTTGCAGCCGCTGAACGCGTACGCTGCAATCAAGCGCGTGCCATCTTCCACTTCTATATTACCACTCGCTGTTGTCTTCGCTTTAATCAAGCAGTTGTCGATATACAGCAGACCGCTCTTCGTATAGAGATAGTCATTGGAGAGAAGATTGTTATCCGATGCAAAACGTGCAATATAGGTCACGGTTGACGGGATATTGATCGATGCCAACTTCGTCATATTCTCAAAGCAGTCATGGCCGATTCTGACAAGTCCTTCCGGCAGTACGAGTTCGGTAATGGTCTTGTTGCCTTGGAACGCATAGTTACCTATCTCCGTCACTTGATAGGTCACGTCATTATAGATGATACTTGCCGGTATCGTCACTTTGCCGCTCAGACCTGCGTAGTTATTAACGAGTTCATCGAAGGTCAGTTTGGCGGTTCCTGCTGCAGGATTAAGGGTGTAATGCAAGCCGTCCACTATCGCTTTCATCTCCTTCACGTTGAAATCTTTCCAAACTTCTGCCGCGTCATAGGCATCTTTGCGCGTAGGCGGTACATAGAGGTTGATGCTGCTTATCGTCAGCCCATCGAACACGTCCGCATTGATTTTCTGCGGTGTAGAGTTGAGGTTGTGGATTTCATAGAGACCTACACAGTTTTCGAAGGCATTATCACCGATCTCTGTCACATTCTCAGGAATGGTGAAACTGGACAGCTTGATACATCCCACGAATGCACTTTCGCCTATACTCTTCAGCGAAGAAGGCAATACGACTGATTCGAGTGCCGAGCAGTTACCAAAGGTACAATAATTGATTTTATCTATACCCTCCGGAACGACAACAGATTTCAGTTTCGTACAATCGTAGAAAGCATACATATCTATCAACCGAAGCGATGAAGGCAGTACCACCTCTTTGATAGGACTGTATTTGAAGGCCTCCCTTCCTATCTTGGATACCGTAGAAGGAATAACCACTTTCTCAAAGGAGGTATAGCACAATGCTCTTTCGTCAATAGCCGTAACGGTATAGGTGCCTTTATCCGTCTCTACCTCGGAAGGTATTTCGAGCGTTTTGACACTTAACAGATTGCAATAGTTATTCTTAGGATCATCTATGTTGACATAGTCCGCTATCACGGTCGCTGTCATAGCTACTTCGTCCAGCGAGAAGTACAAGAAGACATCCTTGTCGAAATAGTATTTAAACGGTGTAGCGGAGAAGTTGTAATCTTTCCATCCATCAGCCGTACGATAGGCATTGAGTGCTCCGTAAGGAACCCATATCTCTAATTTGTCTTTATCCGCGCCATCCAACATCCACGGAGTGAAGGATTGCGGCACAAAAGCATCGTTGTATATTTTCTCCAATTTCGTACATCCGCTGAAAGCTCCTTCTCCGATAGTAGTGACTTTGGATCTGATATGCACCTCGTTCATGTGCGTACAATTCAAGAACGCATACTCGCCTATGGAAGTGAGACCTTCAGGCAGATACGTTTCTCGTATGAAGGTATTGGCAAAAGCCATTTCGCCGATAGAGGTAAGGCTTTCACACCAGTTCAACATAAAGTAACTTCCAAAAGGCTTATCACTATAATAGGTCAATTTCTCACATGCATTGAAGGCATTGTCTTCTATCTTCAGCAATGTTTCCGGCAGTGTGATTGTTGTCAGATTCGGCATAGCGAAGCAGCATCCTTCGGGCAACACGGTAACCTGACAACGGATATCGAGTTCTTCGAACGGAGCATATTGGAACGCTCCGGGCTCGATAGCAGTAACCGTGCAGTACGTACCCTCAATAACGACATCCTTCGGAATAGTCACCTTACCCGTTAATTCAGAATAGTTACCGGTTCCGCTCTTCTCTTTGACCACTTTCGCTTTTTTGCCGCTTTTCTCATACCATATACCGTCCACTTTGTAACGGTTGGAAGCTATTTTGAAGTCTTTCCAGAAACTGTCTGCCTTGTATTTGCTGACTAAAGCGTCCGATACCTGCACGGTGATATTGCTCTTGTTCAGACCGTCGAAAGCAAGGCTGTGCGCATTGATGACACTCTTGCTATCCGCAATCAAGGTAGTGAGCGAAGTACATCCTTTGAAGGCCTCCGAAGCAATATTCGCAACATTGTTCAGGCTTATCTCTTTCAAGGCGGTACAGTTCTCGAAAGCGCGTTGACCGATAGTCTTCATTTCGTCTGGGAAGATTACTTTGGACAGGTTGGTACAACCGGAGAAAACACCGAGTGGCACAGAAGATATTGTGCTTGGTAAGGTTACTTTAGTAAACGCTGCGCCTTTGAAAGCCTCATCGTCTATCTTCGTGACCATGAAAGTGTGGCCATTATCGGTCACCTTGTCGGGAATAACCACTTCTTTTGAGAGTAAAGCGTACGAATTGCTGGAAACGACAACAGCCTCGTCTTTGTTCAGTAATTCAAAATATAAATCACCTACTTGAAATCGGAACGACTTCACTTTGTCTTTCCACTTGGCATTATTTCCTGTAGTATGATGACGTGCCACGTCACGGGTCACGTACATGGTCTTGAGTGAATTGTATGTTTCCGTGGTATAATCAATCTCACCACTATAGTTGTAGATGGTGACAGCATCATCAGCAGCTATAAAATAGCCATCAATCGTTGTGCCCCACAATTCAACCATCTCTAAATTATTTGTTTCTTTTGAATCCAAGTAAAATATATCTCCACTAAGGATTACATTGTCTTCTTGGAAATAAAGCTGCTTGATAGTTGCACCGTGAATAATTTTATTTGCTATCAGATGTGTACCTTTTCGCACATGGAAATTCGATACATACAGTCCTAAATCATTTTTGCTGTCTTGAAAATCAAATAAGTATTCGTTCAAATAAACACCATGGTTCTCCCATTGGGCTATATTATTCGTATTACTAGATAACATATACTTTCCTATGTATCTGATAGATGAAGGCAGCGACAGATGCGTAAATTTATCAGATATACCATTACGGTGAAAAGCCTGACAGCCTATCTCTACTACATCGTAAGTGATCTCATCTTGTAAAGCTAAAGCGAACGTTACAGTTGCAGGAACATCTACTGAAGTAAGCTCTTTGTAGTTTTTCAAACCTAATTCAGCATTATCAAATATGGAATGTTCCAGTACAACCGCAGCCTTACGTGTTTTGGAGTTGAGGTCGTAGTACAAGTCACCAATTTTCACACTCTGCAAGTCCGCGTTGATATACTCACTTTGCCAATCATAAGTTATCTTTGCATAAGCTTTTCCAACAGGAAGCATATACAACATCAGTAAAACAAATGTCAATACTCGCAGTGAGGCGAACCATTCAAAAAGATTTTTTGTTTTCATAATCGTATATATTTTAAGTTCATTATTTCCAAAGGATCGTTTTTCGCAGTTAAGGTTGAAAAAATACTCCCCCTCGTCAGACCAACAATCTGACGAGGAGGACAAAGGAGGGAATTACCGAAGGTAGCTTTCCCATTTGGTATTACGCATATCGCCGGACTTGAGGAATTCCTCGTGCATAGCGAATGCGAGTGACAGATTATGTTGCGTCTGTCCGTGTTTAGCAAACTTGAGATAGTCACGCAGCATCTCGCGGTACTCGGGAGCAACGCAGTTATTGATGATCTCTTCTGCGCGCTGACGCGGACTCTTGCCGCGCAGATCCGCTACACCTTGTTCGGTCACGAGCACCTTCACGGAGTGCTCGGAGTGGTCCTGGTGGGTCACCATCGGAACGATAGACGAGATAGCTCCGTTCTTCGCCGTCGAAGCGGTGGTGAAGATAGAGATATACGCGTTTCGTGCAAAGTCACCGGAACCACCGATACCGTTCATCATCTTCGTACCGCACACATGGGTCGAGTTGACGTTGCCGTAGATATCCGCTTCGAGAGCCGTGTTGATAGCGATGAGGCCCATACGGCGGATCAGTTCGGGGTTGTTGGAGGTCTCTTGCGGACGCAGCAACAGCTTGTCGCGATAGAAATCGAGGTCTGCGAGCACTTCTGCCATCTTGGACTCAACGAGCCTCAGCGAGCAGCCGCTCGCGAACTTGCAGTGTCCTGCTTTGATGAGGTCCACCACGGAGTCCTGTACCACTTCGGAGTACATCTCGAACGGCGGGATATGCGGGTTCTT